>JACCDQ011035438.1_pt1 | contig 34670 bp, 34 predicted proteins | sample 7446031 | NCBI WGS metagenome assembly JACCDQ01 (sample SAMN15323442, study PRJNA562643) | freshwater metagenome | isolation source: river surface water | place: USA:Blue River Watershed | collected 2017-08-17 | reverse complement strand
TCGTCGAGCAGATGATCCGCGTTGCGGCAGGCGAAAAGCTGTCGTTCAAGCAGGAAGACGTTCAACTCAATGGTTGGGCAATGGAGTGCCGTATTAACGCCGAAGACCCGTTCCGTGGCTTCCTGCCCTCCACCGGTCGTCTGGTGAAGTTCGCCCCGCCGGAAGAAGTGCCGGGCCAGGTGCGCGTAGACACCGGTGTCTACGAGGGCGGCGAAATCTCGATGTACTACGACTCGATGATTGCCAAACTCATCGTGCATGGCGCGACGCGCGAGCAGGCCATTGAGCGCATGCGCGACGCCCTCAACAGCTTCGTCATCCGCGGCATTTCGTCAAACATTCCGTTCCAGGCGGCGCTGATGCAACATCCCCGCTTCCAGGCCGGTAATTTCACGACCGCCTTTATTGCCGAAGAGTACCCGAAGGGCTTTGATGCAAGCGATGTGCCGCATGATGATCCGGCGTTGCTGATGTCCGTGGCTGCATTCGTCCACCGCCGCTATATCGACCGTGCAGCCAACGTCAGCGGCCAGCTGCCCGGGCACGAGCTTCAAGTGAGCGATGCGGCCGTTGTCATTCGTGATGGTGTACAGCATCCGGTTATCGTGACTGCGACAGAAGGCGGCTACGATGTGACCTACAAGGGCGAAACCTTAAAGATCCGTTCCGCCTGGAACCTGGGTGAACCACTCTTCATCGGCACCGTGAATGGTGAACCGTTCACAATGCAGGTTGAGCGCCACAAACTGGACTACCGTCTGTTCCACTGGGGCACCCAGGCAAACTTCAACGTCATGCGCGCCCGTGTTGCAGAAATGCTGGCCCTGATGCCGAAGAAGGCCGCCCCGGATATGTCGAAGTTCCTGCTGTCGCCGATGCCGGGCCTACTGCGCGAAGTGGCCGTTAAGGTAGGTCAGGATGTCAAGGCGGGCGAAAAGCTGGCCGTCATCGAAGCCATGAAGATGGAAAATATCCTCAAGGCCGAGCAAGACGGGAAGGTGAAGAAAGTTTCTGCCGCTGCGGGAGAATCACTGTCGGTTGATCAGATCATTATCGAATTCGAATGATCTGAACGTATCACCAACAAAAAAGCGGCCGAGGCCGCTTTTTTGTTGGCTACCTGTTTTATCAGCCTGCCAGCTTGGCAAATGCGTCAATCACTTCCTGCGGCGCCTGTACGAGTTCGATGAGCACACCTTCACCGGCAATCGGGAACTCATCGTTGGCTTTCGGGTGCATGAAGGTGATGTCGTAACCAGCCGCGCCTTTGCGGATACCGCCCGGTGCGAAACGCACCCCATTGTTGGTCAGCCAATCCACAGCGACTGGCAGGTTGTCGACCCACAGGCCGATATGATTGAGCGGCGTGGCATGTACAGCTGGCTTCTTTTCCGGGTCCAGCGGCTGCATCAGATCCACTTCCACCTTGAACGGGCCTTTGCCCATAGCGGTGATGTCTTCATCGACGTTCTCACGCTCCGAAACAAAGTTACCGGTGATTTCCAGGCCCAGCATATCGACCCACAGGGTACGAAGCTTTTCTTTGGAAGGACCGCCAATGGCGATCTGTTGAACGCCAAGAATCTTGAACGGACGGGTCATCGTATTACTCCTATCATCAAACAGGTTGGCGCTGGCTGTAGCGATACATCACAATGCCAGCAAGAATCATAGGCAGGCTAAGCCATTGCCCCATCGACAGGTTACCGAACAGCAACCCGAGAAAATCATCTGGCTCGCGACCAAACTCGGCCACAAAGCGGGCAAGCCCATAGCCCATCAGAAAGACCGCTGAAACGGCAGCGCGTGGCCGGGGCTTAGCGGCATACCACCAGAGCAATGCAAAGAGCAGCAAGCCTTCACAGGCAAACTGGTACAGCTGTGAGGGGTGGCGCGGAAAATAATCCGTACGCGGAAAGATCATGGCCCAGGGCACATCCGTAATCCGACCGACGAGTTCGCCGTTGATAAAGTTACCCATACGACCCGCAGCCAAACCCAGCGGTACTAAGGGTGCAATAAAGTCAGTGACTTCAAAGAAGCTGCGACCGTGTTTGCGGCCGTAAAGCCCCATCGCCACCAGAACACCCAGCAAACCACCGTGGAAGGACATACCGCCTTGCCAGAGGGCAAAAATTTCCAGAGGGTGCCCCAGGTAGTAGCCGGGCTTATAAAACAGAACGTAGCCTAACCGCCCGCCAAGAACCACGCCTAAAGCCCCATAGAACAGCAGGTCATCAATAGCTTGATTGGTCCAGCCCGCCTGCGGCAGCTGTCTGGCGTGAATTCGCCCCATGACGACAAACAGCAAAAATGCCAGCAAATACATCAATCCATACCAATGGATCGACAGCGGGCCAATGCTTAATGCCACGGGATCAAACTGGGGGTGCATCAAGGGCGTCATGAAATCTTGCGGGGGCGATAGAATAACGAAATTATAGGTCAATCCCCGATCACATCTGACCGACCTACCGACCGTTTTAAGGATTTGTCATGCCGCAATACCGCTCCCGTACCTCGACCCATGGCCGCAATATGGCTGGCGCCCGCTCCCTCTGGCGCGCGACCGGCATGAAGGATGGCGATTTCGGCAAACCCATTATTGCCGTGGTCAATTCGTTCACCCAGTTTGTACCGGGCCATGTACACCTGAAGGACCTCGGCCAACTGGTTGCTCGTGAGATTGAAGCCGCGGGGGGCATTGCCAAGGAATTCAATACGATCGCCGTTGATGACGGGATTGCCATGGGTCACGGCGGGATGCTGTACTCCCTGCCGTCGCGCGAACTCATTGCGGATTCGGTGGAATACATGGCGAATGCGCACTGTGCCGATGCGCTGGTGTGTATTTCCAATTGCGACAAGATCACCCCGGGGATGCTGATGGCGGCGCTCCGTCTGAACATTCCCGCTATATTTGTGTCGGGCGGCCCGATGGAAGCCGGCAAAGTGAAAATCGGCGGCAAAGTCATTTCACTGGATCTGGTGGATGCCATGGTCAAGGCGGCCGATAGTCACTGCTCGGATGAAGAGGTTGAAGCAGTTGAGCGCTCGGCCTGTCCGACCTGCGGGTCCTGCTCGGGCATGTTTACCGCCAACTCCATGAACTGCCTCACCGAGGCGCTTGGCCTCTCCCTGCCGGGCAACGGCACCGTAGTCGCTACCCACGCCGACCGGAAATCGCTGTTTCTCGGTGCGGGCCAGAAGATTGTCGATCTCTGCAAGCGCTACTACGAAAGCGATGACGCTTCCGTGCTGCCCCGAAGCATCGCCAACAAACAGGCCTTCGAAAATGCGATGACGCTGGATGTAGCGATGGGTGGCTCTACCAACACCGTGCTACATATTCTGGCGGCAGCTCAGGAAGCGGGGATCGATTTTACGATGCAGGATATCGATCGAATCTCGCGCCATGTGCCCTGCCTGTGCAAGGTGGCGCCAATGACCGACAAGTACCACATTGAGGATGTTCATCGCGCCGGCGGCATCCTTGGACTGCTCGCCGAACTTGATCGGGCCGGCCTGATCCACCGCGACACGCCAACCGTCCACAGCGCCTCGCTGGGTGCCGCGATCGATCACTATGACGTGACAAAAACCCAGGACGATCGGGTCACCACCTTCTTCCGCGCCTCACCCGGTGGCATACCTACGCAAACGGCTTTCTCTCAGGATCGTCGTTACGACGACCTGGATACGGACCGTGAAAATGGTTGTATCCGGAACCGTGCCCATGCCTATTCCCAGGATGGTGGTCTGGCTGTGTTGTACGGCAATCTGGCCCTGAACGGCTGTATCGTCAAGACCGCCGGAGTTGATGAGTCGATCCTCAAGTTCACCGGCAAAGCCCGTGTCTATGAGAGCCAAGAAAGTGCCGTTGAGGGCATCCTCTCGGGTGAAGTTATCGAAAACGATGTCGTCGTCATCCGCTACGAAGGGCCACAAGGCGGCCCGGGCATGCAGGAAATGCTCTACCCGACCTCGTATCTGAAATCACGCGGCCTGGGCAAAGCCTGCGCGCTGCTCACGGACGGCCGATTCTCCGGAGGCACCTCGGGCCTGTCCATCGGCCACGTGTCGCCTGAAGCGGCCAGCGGTGGCCTGATTGGTCTGGTAGAAACGGGCGATATTATCGAAATTGACATCCCGAACCGCAGGATTCATCTGGCCGTTGCCGATGACCTGCTCGCCAAGCGAGAGGCCGATATGCGTGCCCGTGGCGCCAAGGCCTGGCAACCAGCAACCCGTCAGCGCGAGGTCTCACAGGCGCTTAGGGCCTACGCTCTTTTTGCCACATCGGCCGACCGCGGCGCCGTTCGCGATATCAGCCAGGTTGTTCGCAAAGGCTAAGGTACGAAACCGCACTAAAATGACAAAAGGCGCCTTGGGCGCCTTTTGTTTTGGGCCGATCCGAATAGCGGATCAGTTGCCGCTAGCCCCGGCCTTCTTGCCGGCCTGGTAGCCTTGGTTGTACTGCTTCTGTTTGCTCTTTTCGTACTGGTCGTAGGCATAACCACCCACCGCACCGACTGCAGCGCCACCGACAGCACCCCAGATCGGATTACCACCAGCAATAGCGACGATACCAGCACCAGCGGCCGCGCCAATCGCACCGCCAGATAGGGTGCGCTGCTGTGTATCGCTCATACCCGAACAACCCGTCAGAAATGCAGCCACTACGGGAACAATCATTAATGTCTTTTTCATGAATAAATCCTTTTAAGTGCGAAGTTCAGGTTCACTTCGACATCAGATAACCACCAGCCGTACCGACAGCAGCGCCGCCAATGGCGCCCCAGATCGGGTTACCACCGGCAATTGCTGTGATCCCTGCACCGGCTGCGGCGCCGATGGCACCTCCGGACAGCATTTTTTGCTGCGTGTTGCTCATGCCAGAGCAGCCTATCAAGCAAGCCGCTAGCAAGGGAATGGCCAATAGATTTCTGGTCACGATCGGCATCCTGGTCAATTATTTCTTGCAGGGATAGCGCTGATCCAGAAAGTTCAGGACTGCTTCAGCCGCAGGCTTGCTGTTGAACTTGGGATTTGCCTCGGTCCACTTGATAAAAGAGTCGACGATACCCGGATCTTTCGCGTCTTGCGGGATACAGATGGTTTGGGCACCTTTCTTGTTCGGGTTGACCATCATTAGATATCCGTCATAGACGCCCTGACCAAAGCCACTGCAGTAGCCCTGATCCTGGGGATTGCTCTTGTTCTTACAGATGGTGACGACCTGCTCGGTGCTGATGAATTTCTGCGTCGGCGCCGGCGAGGCTGCAAAGGCCGGCAGTGACAATGCAGCAACGGAAGTCAGAATCAAAAATTTCTTCACGGATTTTCTCCTTGGGTTTGCGAACCATCTTGCGACGGCATTGAGTAACTCTATTCCCTCTGATCCTTTAGGGCAAGCAACTAGCGCTTCGCCTTAAGTGCATCCAGAACGGCCATGGCAGTCATGTTGACAACACGACGAACGGTGGACGACGAGGTCAGAATATGCACCGGCAATGCCGAGCCCAGCAGGACGGGGCCAATGGTGACACCCGAACCGCCAATCATCTTGATCAGGTTGTAGGATATATTAGCCGCATCGAGGTTAGGCATTACCAGGACATTGGCTTCGCCCTTGAGCGCTGACTCCGGATACGCATTGAACCGTATTTCTTCCGACAGCGCTGAATCCCCATGCATTTCACCATCGACTTCCAGCTCGCCCGAAGACAAGGCCGGCAGCAGGGCTGCCGCACGGCTCATTTTCAGGGCCGAGGCCGAGGCGGAAGAACCAAAATTCGAATGTGACAACAGCGCCACTTTGGGGTGTACGCCGAAACGCTTTACCTCGTCTGCTGCCAGCATGGCAATTTCGGCCACCTGCTCGGCATCCGGATTCTCGTTCACATGTGTATCGGCAATAAACAGGGAGCGCCCCGGGAGCATCAGGTAATTCATGGCAGCAAACACATTGACGCCGGTGCGCTTACCGATGACTTCGCTGACAACCTGCAGGTGATCGCCGTATTGCCCAAGGACCCCGCAGATCATCCCGTCGGCATGCCCCAGCTTCATGAGCATGGCACCCATGAGCGTGGTATCCCGGCGCATTTCGGACTTGGCAATATCCGGCGTCACGCCACGACGCGCCATGAGCTTGTGATACGCGGTCCAGCACTCGCGATAGCGCGAATCGTCCTGCGGGTTGACCAATTCGAAATCGATACCGGGCCTGATACGCAAACCTGCACGTTCCAGACGTGTGGCCACGACTTCCGGGCGACCAATCAGTACCGGCGTTGCTAGCTGTTCTTCCAGAATAATTTGTGTGGCACGCAAGACCCGCTCATCTTCACCCTCGGCAAATAGAATGCGCTGGCGCGGACCCTCCTTGCAGGCGACGAACACGGCGCGCATGCCGATGCCGGTGTGATAGACGAACTCCTTGAGGCGTTCGACATAAGCATCCATGTCGGCGATCGGACGACGGGCAACCCCCGAGCTGACTGCAGCTTTCGCAACCGCAGGTGCAATCCGCGTAATCAAACGCGGATCAAAGGGTTTGGGAATCAGGTATTCTGGTCCGAATTGCAGGTTGTGCCCGGCATAAGCCATGGCCACTTCGTCCGAAACTTCTACCTCGGCCAGTTCGGCGATCGCATAAACGCAGGCCAGCTTCATTTCTTCCGTAATACCCGTCGCGCCTACATCCAGCGCACCGCGGAAGATAAACGGGAAGCACAGCACATTGTTGACCTGGTTCGGATAATCCGACCGGCCCGTGGCAATAATGGCATCCGGGCGCACCTTGCGCGCCTCTTCCGGCATGATTTCGGGCGTCGGGTTGGCGAGCGCGAAAATCAGCGGGTTTTCTTTCATGGCCGGTAGCCATTCGGCTTTCAGCGCCCCCGCGGCCGAGAGGCCGAGGAATACATCGGCACCAACCAGCGCCTCTTGCAGCGTACGGGACTTGGTGTCCTGCGCATACTTGGCCTTGGTCGGCTCCATATTGGCCTCTCGGCCAACATAAACCACGCCTTTGGAATCGCAAATTGTAATGTGTTCACGCTTGACACCAATTTCACACCACAGATCAAGACAGGAAATCGCTGCTGCGCCCGCACCAGAAACCACGACCCGGATCTGGCCGATATCTTTCTTGATGACCTTAAGACCGTTGATCAGTGCCGAGGCCGAAATAATGGCCGTGCCATGCTGGTCATCATGGAAGACAGGGATTTTCATCCGCTTCTTCAGTTCGCGCTCAATGTAGAAGCACTCCGGCGCCTTAATGTCTTCCAGATTGATCCCGCCGAGCGTGGGCTCGAGGGCGGCGATCATGTCGATCAACTTATCCGGATCATTCTCAGCCAGCTCGATATCAAAGACGTCGATACCTGCAAACTTTTTGAACAGACAGCCCTTGCCTTCCATCACCGGCTTCGAGGCCAGCGGACCGATATTGCCGAGACCCAGAACCGCCGTGCCATTGGTGACCACACCAACGAGATTGCCACGCGCTGTCAGCGTATCGGCCTCGTCCGGATTGGCCTCGATCTCTTCGCAGGCAAATGCAACGCCGGGCGAATACGCCAATGCAAGGTCTCGCTGATTAGTAAGTCCCTTGGTCGGGGTTACGGAAATCTTGCCGTGCGTCGGGTAACGGTGATACTCCAGCGCGGCAGAGCGCAGATCCTTCTCCATAAACTACTCCAGCAGTGTCCGCGCAGTCATGACACGGATCGATCAAATACCAACGCCGCCCCGATCGATAGTTTTGCGATCACGGGCGGCGTTCGTCGGTTTACATTCAGAGGCTAAAAGCGGTCGTGCGTGGCGCGTTTTCGAGCGGCGGCACCGTGGTTTCGAACAGACGTTCGCGGGAATAGGTGCCCGGGCCAGTGCAGTGGATTCGCACCACTTCCATGACCGAGCCCGTACCCACCACAGCCATCAGCCGACCGCCCAGAGCCAGCTGATGCAGCAGAATTTCAGGGATGGCCGGCACCGAACCGGTCAGGACGATGGCATCATAAGGTTCACCGGCTTCATGGCCCTTGAGGCCATCACCCAGCACCAGCGTCACATTCTCGATACCCGCTTCGTCCAGATTGGCCTGCGCCTGCGCCTGAAGTGCAGGGTCGATTTCCAGACTCGTTACATGAGCACCCTGCGAAGCCAGCAGTGCCGTCATGTAGCCGGAGCCCGTGCCAACCTCCAGAATCTGCGCGTCAGGCGATAACTCTAGCTCCTGCAGCAGGCGGGCCTCCATGCGGGGCGGCATCATGACGGCCGCGGGGCTTAATGGAATCTCGATATCGGCAAAGGCCAGCGACCGATAGTTTTGCGGCACAAATTCTTCACGGCGCACTTCAAACAGCAAGTCCAGCACGTTGGGGTCCAGAACATTCCAGGGCCGGATCTGTTGTTCGACCATGTTGAAGCGGGCTTTTTCAGTGTTCATGTGCAAGTTTCCGGTAGATAGGAATTGGGAGGAAACGACATCGGCAGATGGTCGGATTATACCCCGCCCGGGGCGGCATGACAGCCCGGACGGCCTATTCTGACGGGTCTTCGGCAGGCGACCGGGGTTCCGCCAGGGGGCGGCCGCAACCCTGGCACAACCCGGACTCCGGATCCGCCATGCAGACCCCGACACATGGGTAATCCGCCTCGAAATCCTCGGCGGGGCTTGCAGAAGGGGGGGCGGGCTGGGCGTGGTCTGCCATTTGGCCAGTGTACCCCTGCTTTGCCACGAACCCAAACTACCAGCCGGAGGCTGCCATGCCAAGGCATACCCCTTGTGCGATCGGGTCTTTACAGGCAATCTACGGCTGTCGCACCCCGTGCCCGCAAAGTCACCGGTTCTGGTGATCCGAGGCGCGCTTTTTTTGGATTTCAAGATTCCGGAGATGACCATGTCGCAGTCCCCAAATCCCGCCGAGGGCACGGAAAGCAAGAACCCCGCCGAACTGGTTCACGTGTATGCTGAAGTCGCCCAGCGCGCTTCGCGCGTCCTGAGCAGCTTTCTGGAGCGCCAATCCCAGAAAGGTGTCAACACCGCCGGCGAAGAAGTCGGTATCGCCAAAGCATTCATGGATCTGTCGGCGCGCCTGATGTCGAATCCGTATCAGTTGGCCCAGACCCAGATGAACATGGTGCACAACTACTTCTCGCTGTGGCAGAACTCGGTCATGCGCATGATGGGCGTCAACGCCGAGCCGACCATGGCGCCGGATCGCGCCGACAAGCGTTTCAAGGACGAAGGCTGGCAAGAGGATTTCGTTTTCGACTTTATCAAGCAGTCGTATCTGATCGCCTCCAAGTCGATTCTTGAGACAGTGGGCACCGTCGAGGGCATGGACGAAAAGCAGCGCGAAAAGGTCAACTTCTACACTCGTCAGTATGTCGACGCCCTGTCGCCGAGCAACTTTGCCCTGACGAACCCGGAAGTCTTCCGCGAAACCGTTCGCACCCAGGGTCAAAACCTGGTGAAGGGCCTGAATAACCTGCTGCATGACGTTGAAGCCGGCGACGGCAAGCTGCGTATCCGCATGACCGATACCTCGGCTTTCGAACTGGGCAAAAACGTTGCCACGACCAAGGGCAAGGTTGTCTACCAAAATGACATGTTCCAGCTGATCCACTACGAACCGACCACCAAGCAACAGTTCGATGTGCCGCTGCTGATCGTGCCGCCCTGGATCAACAAGTTCTATATTCTCGATCTACGCGAAAAGAACTCGTTCGTTAAATGGACAACCGATCAGGGTCATTCCACCTTCATCATCAGCTGGCTGAACCCGGATGAAAAGCACGCTAATCTGAATTTCGAAGATTACATGCTCGAAGGTTCGCTGGCCGCAATCAATGCCGTCGAACAGGCCACCGGCTCCAAGAAAGTCAATCTGGCCGGGTATTGTCTGGGCGGCACGCTGCTTATGTCAACGCTGGCCTACATGGCCGCCAAGAAGGATAACCGTGCCAACTCGGCCACCTTCTTCACCACCATGCTGGACTTCACCGACCCAGGCGAACTGGGTGTCTTCATCGACGAAGCCAGCATCGCCACCATCGAGAAAAAGATGGAGAAGACCGGCTACTTGGACGGTTCTGAAATGGCGGGCACCTTCAGCATGCTGCGTGCCAACGATCTGGTCTGGTCGTTCGTGATCAACAACTACCTGATGGGCAAGGATCCATTCCCGTTCGATCTGCTCTACTGGAACTCTGACTCAACCCGAATGCCGCGCGCCATGCACAGCTTCTATCTGCGCAACATGTACCTGAAGAACATCCTCAAGGAACCTGGTGGTATCACGCTGGGCGGTGTGCCGATCGACATCCGCAAGGTCAAGACACCGTGCTATTTCGTCTCGGCCATCGAAGACCACATCGCCCCGTGGATTAGCACCTACATGGGTGTACATCTGCCATCGGGTCCGGTCAATTTCGTCCTGGGCGGCTCGGGTCACATTGCCGGTATCGTTAACCCGCCAGCCGGTAACAAATACTGTTACTGGACGAACGCCAAGCTGCCGGAAACGGCCCAGCAGTGGTTCGAGGGTGCAACCCAGCACGAGGGTTCCTGGTGGCCGAACTGGGAGCAATGGGTCGAAGCCATCGATGACAAGAAGGTGGCTGCCCGTGTTCCGGGTGATGGACCACTCAAGGCCATCGAAGATGCGCCCGGTAGCTTTGTCAAAATGCGCGCCGATGCCAAAAAGGCCCCGGCAGTGGCCAAGCCCAAGGCAAAAGCTGCAAAGTAACTTTAGCGCGTTCCCCAAGCAAAACGCCCGCAGTTGCGGGCGTTTTGCTTTAGATCACTCACCGGATAGCCCGGAGGGATAAGACCCAATGACTACTTCTGTGATTGGCGCGCCAACCGGATAACGGCATCCGTGTTGGCCAAAAGATCACTGAAATTCATGCCGCGCTGCTGCAGCATCTTGTAACGGCCGGCAACGATAATCGAAGGCACCGAGTCGATCTGGTACGTCATGGCCAACATATCGGCCTTCTTCATCGCGTTAGTTACTTCTTGCGAGAAGTAAACCTCCTTGAATTTATTGGCATCTACCCCGGGCTGCGATGCTGCCCACTGCAATACGGCCTGGTCATCGTAAAGCATGCGACCCTGCTGGTGGATCGCTGCAAATGCCGCCATATCGAGTGACGGGAGCTTCATCAGCTGAATCGTATAAAACAGGCGACCCAGAACTACCCATTGCGGCCGTCCAAAGGTCACCGGGACTCTGCGCACAACGACATCCTTCTGCCTCTTGGACCAGCGCTCGAAAGGCTCGGCAAACTCATGGCAGTGCGGGCAACCATAGGAGAAGAATTCGAGCACTTCCGTCTTACCGCCCGCCGCGGTCGCCTGGGTATTCAATACCGCATAGGTCTGGCCAGCAATGGCAACGCCGCTGGCCGGCGCCGTTGCCGAGAGGGCACCCCCCAGAGCCGCCTGTGCCAGTGCACTTCCGGATGCAGCTGATCCGAACCCGGCTAACAGCGTGACAAGAAATTGGCGACGTTGCATGATGACTCCGATTTAGTTACGGGCAGGCACGGCATCGATGCCGTTGTCCTTGAGTTCGTTGCGGGCGCGGTTGGCATCGTCTTGGCGCTTGAAGGGTCCGATCTTGACGCGATACCAGACCTTTTCACCAATGACTGCTTTCTGTACGGTGGCATCGAAACCGATGAGCGCCAGGTTAGCCTTCTGGGCATCGGCATCAGCCGGCTTCTGGAACGAACCGGCCATCAGGTAGAACCCGGTGGATGCTTCGGCGGGCTTGGTGGTCTCGGCCGGTTTCGCGGGGTCGGCCGGTTTGGCCGGGACCGACGTGGTTCCATCAGTCTTGCCAGAGAGAATATCAGGGAACTGGAAGCGTTTTTCCGGCACCGGATCGCCGGGTTTGCCCGGAAGAGCAATGGGTTGACCGTTTTCACCCTGGGCATTTGCCGGCGCCGCAGCTGGTGCCGCCGGGGGCTGAGCCGCATCAGCTGCCGGCTTGGCAGGCGTCTGCGCCGAGCCCGCTGTGCCAGTCTTGTCGATAAAAGGCGATGGCATGCGGTTAAACCACCAGGCAACGGCTGCTGCAATCACCAGGCCAAGCATCAGACCATACAGGATCCCCTTGAAGGCGCCGCCCCCTGTAGGTCGCTCGCGATCTCTGGAAGCGTGGCGATTGGGCTTGTAATCTCTGGACATAACGGTCTCGTGTGCAATCCGCGCCTAGCTTACAGGCTTTGCGCAAGGGAAACTACATGGACTCCGGACAGGATACACCTAGCAGCGCCATGCCATTGCGGATGACCTGCCGCACCGCCACCGAGAGTGCCAAGCGGGCGCTTGTCAGCGCAGCATCATCGAGCAGCATGCGCTCCGCATTGTAGTAGCCATGAAACTCGGCGGCCAAGTCGCGCAGGTAAAACGCGACCTGATGGGGCGCCAGATCCCGCGCGGCCGATTCAACGACCTCCGGAAATCGGCCAAGAAATGCTGTTAAGGCTGTTTCACGCGGGTTAGTCAGTAGCGTCAGGTCAGCATCATTCAGATCAGACACTGCGCCGTTCCACTGCGCCATGAGCGAGCAGATACGGGCATGGGCATACTGGATGTAATACACCGGGTTATCCGCACTCTGGCTCTTGGCCAGGTCGAGATCAAAATCCAGGTGCTGATCCGCCTTGCGCAGCACGTAGAAGAAACGACAGGCGTCATCGCCGACTTCGGCACGCAGCGCCCGCAGAGTTACATAGTCACCAGCGCGCGTGGACATGGAAGCCTTTTCACCATTGCGGTACAGCACGGCAAACTGCACCAGCGCGATATCGAGCTTTTCCGGATCCAGCGCCAGTGCTTTAACTGCGCCTTTGACGCGGGGAATGTACCCGTGGTGGTCCGCACCCCAGATGTTGATCATGCGGTCAAAACCACGCTCGTACTTATTGAGGTGGTAGGCGATGTCCGAAGCAAAATACGTATAGAGCCCGTTCTCGCGCTGAACCACGCGGTCCTTTTCGTCGCCAAAGTCGGTCGAGCGGAACCAGCGCGCGCCATTCTGTTCATAAATATGGCCCGCGGCATCCAGTTTCTCTAGGCATCGGCCAACCATACCCGTATCGAATAGAGAATTTTCCGAGAACCAGTTCTGGAAATGCACGCCAAAGCCATTCAGATCATCGCGGCCATCGGCCAGCTGTTCCGAGAGCGCGTGCTGATGCAGATACGGCCAATCTTCGCCCAGCAGGCGCTTGCCGTTGGCGATGAGGGCATCTAGGTGGTGCTCACGTTGCGCCTTGGCTTCATCGTCCGTTCGGTCGGCGGCCGGTAACCCCGGCACCCCTTCCTGAACTGCGGTTTTTGTCCGCACGTATTTGTCACCATGGGCATGGGTGAGCTGACGCGCCATATCGCGCACATAGTCACCCTGATAGGCATTCGGTGGGTAATCTATCGCCACGCCGTGCTGATCCAGATAACGAATCCAGGTCGAAATAGCGAGAATATCCATCTGGCGACCGGCATCATTGACGTAATACTCGCGGGTTACGTCCCAACCGGCAAATGCGAGCAGATCGGAGAGGCTGGCGCCATAGGCGGCACCGCGCCCATGCCCGACATGAAGTGGCCCCGTCGGGTTAGCCGACACGAACTCAACCAAGACTTTGGCATTGCCGCCAAGACGGCTACGACCAAAATTGCCGGCCTCTGCCAGCACCGTTGTGACGATCCGGGTCTTTGCACCACTGTCGAGCCTGAAGTTGATAAAACCGGCACCGGCAATCGAAACCTCGCTAACCTCGGGGGACGGAGGCAACGCCTGCACGATCCGCTCGGCAATCACGCGGGGCGCCAGCTTAAGGGCGCGCGCCAGTTGCATGGGCAGGTTGGTGGCAAAATCCCCATGGTCGGCCTGTTTAGGACGCTCCAGATGGATGGGGGTTTCGGCATGTTCCGGGGCGATGCTGGCCAGGGCGGCCTGCAGCAAGCCGGTGAGGTGTTCGCGGCTATCAAAAGTCATGGGTAAAATTATACCTTCTGGCCCGCCATCCCGTGGGCTCTCACTGTGAAAGCGGACCGCTTATGCGCGTACAGCGCCTTGCCCGGATTCTTTACGTCAGCTGGAAGAACGGGTTGTTAACCATGCTGGTTGAAGCCGAGCCCAATGGCCGGGCCGCCCGTTGGCTGGGTTTCTACGCGCGACGCCGCCATTTCAGCAAGCCGCGGGCAGTCCGTTTACGCGAGGCGCTCGAATCGCTGGGCCCGATCTTCGTCAAGTTCGGCCAAATGCTCTCCACCCGTCGGGATCTTCTGGCGCCCGACTTTGCAGATGAGCTGGCCAAGCTCCAGGACCGGGTACCCCCTTTCCCTTCCGATCAGGCCATTGCCGAGATTGAGCGCGGGCTGGGCATGAGCCTCGCCGAAGCCTACAGTGAATTCGACGCCGCACCCGTGGCTTCGGCCTCGGTGGCGCAGGTGCACTTTGCCCGACTGCACAACGGGCACAACGTTGCCGTCAAGGTCCTCCGACCGGGCATGGAACGTATCGTCAACCACGACATTGATCTACTCGATACCTTTGCCCAGCTGATCGAACGCTTCTCGGACGATGGACGCCGCCTGAAACCCCGTGAGGTGGTGGCCGAATTCGCCAAGCATCTGCATGACGAATTCGATCTAGTGCGGGAGGCAGCCAATGCCTCGCAACTCCGTCGAAACTTTGCCGATGGCAAGCTACTGGTCGTTCCTGAAGTCTACTGGGATTTCTGTGCGACCAATGTCATGACGATGGAACGCATGCACGGTATTCCGGTCGGGCGTATCGACGAGCTGCGCACAGCGGGCATCGACCTTAACCGCTTATCCAGTGCAGGCGTCGAAATCTTTTTTACGCAGGTATTCCGTGACGGCTTCTTTCATGCCGACATGCACCCGGGCAACATTCTGGTCGCGCACGATGGCCGCTATGTCGCACTGGACTTCGGCATCGTTGGCACGCTCAATGATGTCGACAAGAACTATCTGGCGCAGAACTTTCTCGCGTTCTTCCAGCGCGATTACCGGCGTGTGGCCGAGGTTCATGTAATTTCGGGCTGGGCGCCGAAGGAGACGCGGATTGATGAATTCGAAGCGGCGATCCGAACCGTGTGCGAGCCGATCTTCGACAAACCGCTGAAGGATATTTCCTTTGGCAAGGTGCTGTTACGACTATTTCAGACATCCCGCCGTTTCAATGTCGAAGTCCAGCCACAGCTTGTCATGCTGCAAAAGACCCTCCTCAACATCGAGGGCTTAGGTCGGCAACTGAACCCGGATCTGGATCTCTGGAAAACCGCGAAACCTTTCCTTGAACGCTGGATGAGCGAGCAGGTTGGGCTTCGCGGTTTTATCGACGGCATGAAGCGAGAGGGGCCCAACTGGGCAAAAATTCTTCCGCAAATTCCACGGCTACTTCATGATTACCTGGCGCCGCAGGAAGAACAGATCAAGGCAGACCAGAAGGCCCTGCGTGATCTGCGCCACGCCCTGCGGCGGCAACGGCAATGGCTGTGGGCCAGCATGGCGGTCTCATTGATCGCACTGGCTGCTGCGGCCGGTCTGTTCTACCTGAACCATCTGTAATGTCAGCGCTACTCGGTTTCATTACGCTCTATCTGTTGGCTTCGATCGGCATCGGCCTGCTGGCAGCAACACGCGTCAAAAATGCCCGGGATTTTGCTGTCGCCGGCCGGATGTTGCCACTACCCGTTGTCACGGCGACCGTATTTGCAACCTGGTTTGGCGCCGAGGCCGTACTGGGTGTGTCTGCGACCTTCGTCAAAGAGGGGCTGCATGGCGTTGTTGCCGATCCCTTTGGCGCATCCATGTGCCTGATCCTGGCCGGTTTCTTTTTTGCCAGCAAGCTCTACCGCCTGAACCTGCTCACCATCGGTGACTATTACCGCCTGCGATACAACCACACGGTCGAATGGTTAAGCACGTTGGCGATTGTCGTTTCCTACCTAGGGTGGGTGTCCGCCCAGATCAAGGCGCTGGGCCTCGTATTCTTTACCGTCACCGGCGGCTTGATCCCCCAGGACAAAGGCATGATTCTGGGTGCCGCCATCGTCCTCACGTACACGGTCCTTGGCGGGATGCTTTCTGTGGCCATACTCGATTTTGTGCAGATTACCGTCATCATGGGCGGACTGATCTACATTGCCACCATCATCAGCGACCTTGCGGGCGGCGTGAGTAATGTCGTTGCCCACGCAAGCGCTGCCGGCAAGCTGAATTTTCTGCCCAGTGGCGGTTATGAAGTCTGGGTTCCGTTTGTCGGTGCCTGGATGACCATGATGCTCGGCTCGATCCCCCAGCAGGATGTTTTCCAGCGCATTACCTCAGCCAAGAGTGAACGGGTTGCAATGGCTGGCTCGATTCTGGGCGGCTCCCTGTACTTTGTTTTTGCATTTATTCCGATGTTTCTTGCGTATTCGGCCACCCTGATTGATCCCGCCATGTTTGATCAATTGCTCGATACCGACTCGCAACTGGTGTTACCCACCCTAATTCTGCAGCACACCCCCGTCTTCGCCCAGGTCATCTTCTTCGGCGCTCTACTCTCTGCCATTATGAGCTGCTCATCGGCAACCCTGCTGGCGCCTTCGGTCTCGTTCACCGAAAACATACTGCGCCCGATGCTGCCACATATCTCAGACCGGATCTTTCTCTGGCTCATGCGTATTGTCATCGTTGCCTTTGCCGGCATGGTTCTGGCTATGGCGCTGACGAGCAATGCCTCGATCTTCAAGATGGTCGAGCATGCGTACAAGATCACGCTGGTCGTTGCATTCGTGCCTTTAGTGGCCGGCTTCTACTGGAAGCGGGCCACCACTCAGGGGGCACTCTTTGCAATCTTTACGGGCTTCTTCACCTGGACGCTCTGCGAGTTTTTCGGCGCTGATGATGCAATCTGGCCGCCCCAGATACTGGGACTAATCGCCGCGGCCTGCGGCATGCTGCTTGGATCATTGCTGCCGCAGCGCATTGGCCGCATGAGCCCACCGCCATCGCATCATCATGCCGCCGAAGCAACCTATCATGTGCCGCATCATGAGCATGACGCCGGCCGCTGAGGTCGCATCACTCCCACAGCGACTTCGCCAGAAGCCATGGGTGTTGTCGCTGGTCTACACGGGGATCATCATCTATGCCAGCCTTTACGCCAATCATGGCTGGCGTGATGCCGGTCTGGGATTGCTTGATTTCATGGCCGGTGCCTGGCCCCGCTACTGGACCTGGCAGGATGCCTTATTCAATATTCTGGCCTACCTCCCCCTTGGCTTTTTGCTGACCCTCTCCCCTCGGCACCGCCCTTCACCCTGGGCGCGGGTGCTCGTACCTGTACTGATCGGTTTTCTACTTTCAGCAGCCATGGAGGCCATTCAGACCTATATTCCGGGCCGGGTCTCATCGTCACTGGATCTGCTCTTCAATACCCTCGGCACGATATGCGGGGCTACCCTGGCGCTATTCTTTGGTCCGACATTGCTCGCAAGTGCTGGCCGCATTCGCGAGCAACTGGGCGTCCAGCGCCTGGGGGCCGAGTCTGGCCTGATCCTTGTGGCGCTATGGCTGTTCGCACAGATTTCCCCTGAAACCTTGTTCTTTGGTCTGGGCGACCTGCGTTCACTCCTTGCGTTGCCGCCCACGCTTCCCTTTTCGCCAGAACAACACATTTTTCTGGAAACCCTCATCGCCACCCTTCAGACGCTGGTCGTCGCATCACTATCCCACAGCCTGCTAGACCGACTCTCGCTGAATCGGGGACGTCAGTTTGCGGCTATTTCAACACTTCTTGTACTGGGCGTCAGCATCCGCACCCTTGCCAGCTGGGCACTTCTGAACAACTTGCCATTCTTTGGCGAGGCCGCCCGATGGGCCGCCTTAACACCGGGCGGCGTAACCGGGCTGGCGCTCGGCATCGTACTGCTAATACCACTCCTGTATCTCCCGGCTTCATGGCAGATGCCTCTGGCCGCAACCTGTCTGATGGCCGCAACCATGCTTGTCAATCTGATGCCGATCAACCCTTATTCACCCACGGCACTGAGCGTCTGGCGACAAGGGCACTTCCTCAATTTCAATGGCCTCACCCGGCTGATTGCTGCACTATGGCCCTACCTGACGCTTCTTTTTCTTGTCTGGACCGATCGGCAACACATCACTGACCGGTATGCCGGACGCCTATAATTGAGCAACGACTTCAACGTTCTGACGAACCCCGGGAACTGCATGAGCTATTTCAAACAGCATGTATTCATCTGCTGCAATCAGCGCGATAACGGCGACACCTGCTGCAATGCGCACGGTGCCAGCAAGATTTTCGACTATGCCAAAGCACGGGTAGCCGAGCTCAAACTCAACCAGCCGGGTCAAATTCGAATCAATAAAGCGGGATGCCTTGGGCGCTGTCTTGATGGACCGGTGATGGTGATCTACCCAGAGGCCATCTGGTATCAATTTGTGGACAAGGATGATGTCGACGAGATCATCGAGTCCCATCTGATTAACGGCATCGCCGTTGATCGCTTACGCGTCTGACCCACCCCGAAGCTCATACCATGTCGCTTTCCCGTGAAGAAAAAATACTGATCGATGGCCCCGTTGGCAAAATCGAGGTCCTGATCGATAACCCCGGCGCCCCTCGGGGTATTGCACTGATCGGTCACCCGCATCCAATCGGCGGTGGTGCCGCCACCAACAAGGTCGCCCACACGCTGGCAAGAACCTTTGTCAATCTTGGCTACACTGCATTCCGCCCCAACTTTCGTACCGTGGGACAGACAGAAGGTGCCCACGACGAGGGCATTGGCGAAACCGACGATATGCTGGCCGTGCTGGAATATGCACGCGAACGCTGCGGCCATCTACCGGTCGTTCTTGCCGGCTTCTCCTTTGGCGCTTTTGTTCAGACCCGTGTTGCCAAGCGGATGACCGAGGCTGGGCACCCCGCACAACGCCTCGTGCTCGTGGGAACTGCCGCCGGTTTTGTCGAGGGCACCCGCAATTACGATACGGAAGCGGTGCCCCGTGACTCCATCGTGATCCACGGCTCGGCGGATGAGACCGTCCCCCTTGAAAATGTGCTCGCCTGGGCAGAACCACAGGATCTCCCTATTATCGTGGTGCCGGCGGCTGATCACTTCTTTCACCGTCGTTTGCATATTCTTCGTGAGATTATCTCGCACAACTGGCGGCACTAATGATGGTTCAAACTCGCCTCGTCTTCACGAGCGTACCGGATGAGGCACTGGCGGTGTCCCTCGCGCAGCAGCTTGTCGAAAGTGGTCTAGCCGCCTGCGTTAAATCCCTGCCGGCATGTCGTGCAACTTATCGCTGGGAGGGGCAAATCGAGCACGCAGTTGAAGTACCGCTGGTGATTGTGACGCAGGCCGATTGCTACGATGCGCTCGAGCATTTCCTCAAGCAAGCGCACCCCTATGACATCCCGGAGATTCTAGCGGTCGATTGCAGCGCAGGCCTGCCGGACTACCTGCAGTGGGTCGAGCGTGTGACATCATGCTGAATAACGCTTACCAAATCATTACCCGCCTCCTGTATCGCGCATTATGTGTGGGAACACGCCAACTCGCGATCACCTGCTGGCTTATTGGTGTCTCTTTAGCTTTCAACCCGGCTTCCGCTGCACCCGGCGATTTCAATCCGCCCGGTGGTGGGCAGGGCTTTCTGCCACCGCACCAGGCCTTCAGGCCCACGGTCAAAGCCCTCAATAGTGAACAGGTGGCTGTAATTTTTGACATTCAGCCCGGTTACTACCTCTACCGATCCAAACTCGCGATTGAAACGACTGGACTTGTTCCTGCCGACCTGCGGATTAATGCCGGCGACTTGCCCCCGGGTATCCAGAAGGATGATCCCAATTTTGGTCTGACAGAAATCTACAGTGAGCCGGTGCAATGGTCAGCACGCATCATCGGCGGCCAACGCCCCCTGACGCTCACACTGTCTGTTCGTTATCAGGGCTGTGCCAGCCAAGGTATTTGCTACCCGCCTGAAGTCGCCCTGTTGCCGGTGACCCTGCCCGCCCATGAGGCCGAGCCAGAGAGCCCAACGGTACCCACAGGCGACGCCGGCACCAATGGTATTCATGAAATCGCACGCAACCTCGATCAGGGTGCGTTCTGGCTCAATCTACTGATTTTCTTTGGTGCCGGGATTGGTCTGGCATTCACGCCCTGCATGCTGCCCATGATGCCGATCGTGGCAACCGTTGTGCTGGGCCGCCACGACAAAGCGCACCCGCTTTCGCATCTGCGCGGGTTCAGCCTGGCACTTGCCTACGTGATCGGCATGGCCGTAACCTACGCGCTCGCCGGGGTTTTTGCCGGTCTTTCCGGCACGCTCGTTTCCGGGCTTTTGCAGAACCCCTGGGTCCTCGGCGGGTTTGCCCTCGTTTATGTCGTTCTGGCTGGCGCCATGCTGGGACTTTACAACCTACAGTTACCCAATGCGCTACAAGGCAAATTGGCGCAAGAGAGTCGTCGTGTCCATGGCGGTTCCCTACCCGCGGCGCTGGTGCTGGGCGCACTTTCAGCCCTAATCGTCGGGCCCTGTGTCGCCGCGCCGCTCGCTGGGGCTTTGCTCTATATCGGACAAACCGGTAACGGCCTGTTTGGTGGCAGCCTGCTATTTGCCATGGCAATGGGAATGGGTGTACCGCTATTGGCCATGGGGGCTTCTGCCGGAACACTGGTGATCAAGACCGGTCCGTGGATGGAAACCATCAAGAAAGCCTTCGGCTTTATTCTCCTGGCAACCGCCTGGTGGGTACTGTCACCCGTACTGTCCGACAGCATCCTCATGGGTGGGTTTGGCCTGCTTGCCATCGCGGCGGGTATCCTTCTGAAGGCTCTGGAACGCCTGCCCGAACGCAGCCACCGCCAAACCCAGCTGGGTAAAGCCCTCGGCGTCATCCTACTGGCACTGGGCCTGGCTTGGCTCGCAGGTGCACTGGGGGGGGCAACGCGACTGGATCGTCCGTTAGCACCCTTCATATCGTCGCCCTCCGGTGAATCCCGTGCCGCCGAACCGATACCGCTGGAGATGCCTCGGGTCACCCACATAGCCGCCCTGGAGGCTTTGCTGCGTGACTCCCGCAAACCGGCCTTTATCGACGTGTATGCAGACTGGTGCGTCAGTTGTAAGGAATTTGAGCGGAATACGCTCGGCGATCCCGCCGTTCGCAAGGCGCTGGCGTCTTTTACCCTGATTCGTGTCGATGTCACGGCCAGCGATGCCGAGGCACGGAGCCTGCTACAGCGGTTCGGGCTCTTCGGACCTCCCGGGATGGTTTTTTATGCACCGGGCGGTCGGCTGCTTCACGATGCCACGCTGGCAGGCTATGTCGGCCCAGACGCCTTCCTCTCGCAGCTGCAACGGGTTCGCAGTCTCGCCGAAAAGACGGGCCAGTAACTGGGCAGGCCCTTGTGGGGCGCGCTTTCCAACGGGGCTTAACGGCGCCCGCATGTTAGAATCCGGCTCTAGTGCACTGTCGCCTTCCCGCATCGGAAACCATGTTTTCAGGAATCATCGCCGCCATTGGCCACGTCGAACAGGTCGTCCCCCGCTATAGCGGTTTGCGCCTGACGGTCCACGCCGGCGGTCTGGATCTTTCTGATGTTGCTCTAGGCGATTCAATCGCCTGTAACGGGGTCTGCCTGACCGTCGTTGAACTGACGCCGCCCGGCCATCCGACGGCTTTTATTGTCGACGTCTCGGATGAAACCCTCCGTTGTGCCACAGGCCTGGCTGCCGATGCGCCGCTAAATCTGGAAAAGGCCCTGCGCCTGTCCGACCGTCTGGGAGGACATCTGGTGACCGGCCACGTTGATGGCATCGGTCATGTATATCGTTTCGAGCCCGCATCAACTGATGCGCAGGGTGACTGGCTTCTCGGCATCGAGGCACCTGCCGATCTGGCCCCTTTTGTTGCCCGCAAAGGTTCTGTGACGGTCAATGGCACCAGCCTGACCGTCAATACGGTCGAGGGCCGCCTCTTTACAATCAATCTGATTCCGCACACCCTACAGAACACCATGCTGCATACGCTGACTGTTGGCGCGCCTGTCAATCTGGAAATCGATGTGATCGCGCGATACTGCGAACGGCTCCTCTCGTACACAAAATCATGAGCGAACAACGCATCGCCCCTACCCACGAAATCATTGCGGAGTTGAAAGCTGGCCGCATGGTTGTGCTAGTCGACGAAGAGGACCGCGAAAACGAAGGCGATCTTGTGCTCGCTGCCGATCATGTCACGCCAGAAGCCATTAATTTTATGGCGCGCTTCGGCCGGGGGCTGATCTGTCTGACGCTGACCGAGCAGCGTTGCCGCCAGCTCGGCCTGAATCAGATGGCCCGTGATAACAAAGCACAATTCGGAACAGCCTTCACCGTTTCGATCGAGGCTGCAGAGGGCGTAACTACCGGGATCTCCGCGCATGATCGCGCACGCACGATTCAAGCTGCCGTGGCAACAGATGCGAAAGCCTCGGACATCGTCCAGCCTGGCCATATCTTTCCCATCATGGCACGCCCCGGCGGCGTGCTGGTTCGTGCCGGTCATACCGAAGCTGGTTGTGACTTGGCGAGCCTTGCCGGTCTGACGCCAGCCGCCGTAATTTGCGAAATCATGAGTGAAGACGGCACGATGGCCCGTCTACCGGAGCTGCGCCAGTTTGCGCAGCATCACGGGCTCAAGATCGGCACCATTGCCGATCTGATTCACTATCGTAGCCAGAATGAAACGCTGGTTGAACGTTCAGTGTCACGGACCCTAGCCTCGCGTCACGGTGATTTCACATTACATATGTACACGGACAGGGCCTCCGATGAAGTTCATCTGGCGCTCATCCGCGGCAACCTTGATCCCGACAAGGAAACCCTTGTTCGGGTTCATGCCCCACTTTCAGTGCTCGATTTTATTGCACCTGAGAGCACCGGTCATAGCGTCATGCTGGACGAAGCAATGGCGGCCATCGGCGCAGCCGAACAAGGCGTCATCGTTCTGCTGCACAAACCACTGAGTGGCCAGGATTTGCTACAGAGTCTCTCGGATTCCGATCCAAAATCTCATCCGCGCAAATGGGACCCGCTGCTTCATGGTATTGGCGCGCAGATTCTTCGTGACCTGGGTGTCAAAAAGATGCGCCTACTCTCCAGCCCGCAACGCATTCCCGCCATGACCGGATTCGATCTCGAGATTACCGGTTTCCAGCTGCCTGATGGCACACTGACCCAAGTTTAAGGAAGTTGCCATGACCCGCTATCTGGAATACCCGATCAATCAGGACGGCGCCGGCCTTCGAATTGGCATTGTCGTTGCACGTTTCAATCAGGACGTCTGCGACGGTCTTCTGTCAGGTGCAGTCAACGCGTTACACGAACTCGGCGTCTCTGCTGATGACATCACAGTTTGTAGCGTCCCTGGCGCCCTTGAAATACCGCTGGTGCTTCAGACCCTGGCTGACGAAGAGGAGCCCGCCTACGATGCCCTGATTGCACTGGGCGCTGTGATTCGCGGTGAAACCTATCACTTCGAGGTGGTGAGCAATGACAGCTGTCGCGCCGTAATGGATGTGCAGCTCACCACGGGCATTCCGATTGCGAACGGCATACTTACCACAGAAGACGACGATCAGGCGCTAGTGCGTATGCACGACAAAGGTGCCGACTGCGCCCGCTGCGCGGTTGAAATGGCGCGCCTGCACGCCCGGATTCGCTCGGGTGCCGCCCCCCATCCTGAAGGGTTTTCGTCATGAATCAACATCAGCACCGGCGCCCCGCTAACGGCCCCAAACCCGCACGACGTCGTGCGCGAGAGGCCGCTTTGCAGGCCCTCTATGGCTGGCAGATTGGCGGGCAGGATCTTGCTGCCTGCGAAGCGGCGCTGCATGAGATCGAGGGCTTCGATCAGCTGCGTGATGCCGAACAGCAGTTTGCGATTGTGCTGCTGCGTGGTGCGATCGCAAACCACGAAGGACTGCGCGAAAAACTCGCACCGCTGCTCGACCGCCCGTTTACAGAGTTATCGCCCATCGAGGGTTGCATTCTTCTGCTCGGGGCGTACGAAATGAGTGCCAGCCCTGAGACGCCGTTACGCGTTGTTCTCAACGAGTCCATCGAGCTTGCCAAAACTTTTGGTGGCACCGATGGTCACAAGTTTGTCAACGGGGTACTTGACCGCTTGGGGCCGCTAGCGCGGCCGCTGGAAAGCAGTCGGCCGGTCCGATAAGTTGATGGCCGGCGAGTTCGAACTGATCGAACACCTGCTCGGCCAGGTCCGCGCTGATCGGCTGACACACCCGCCGGTCCTCGGGCCGGGAGATGACTGCGCCCTCCTCAAGGCATCCAGCCCGGACATGGCCTGGGCCATTACGACAGACATGCTGGTTTCTGGCGTTCATTTTCTCGATCAAGATCACCCCTATGATCTTGGCTGGAAAACGCTGGCGGTCAATCTATCGGACCTCGCTGCCATGGGCGCCGCACCCCGTTATGTGACGCTGGCGGCAGCCATCCCGCCGGAGGATGCATCGGATACAACTTGGATCGACAGCTTCTTTTCCGGTTTTATGGCATGTGCAAGGCAGTATGGCGTTGGATTGATCGGGGGTGACACGACACGTGGTCCACGGGTCTTCAGCGTGACGGCACTGGGGGAAGTATTGCCGGGGTGCGCGCTACGGCGGGACCGTGCAGAGTCGGGCGATGATGTCTGGGTTTCCGGTGCGCCAGGCTATGCCGCATTAGGGTTACGTGCCAAGCTAGATCACCTTGATTTACCAGAGAACGTTGGCACACTGGCCGAACGAGCCTTGCATCATCCGTTGCCCCGCATCGAATTGGGGCTTGCTTTACATGAGGTTGCACACAGCGCTATTGATGTCTCGGATGGCTTGCTGCAAGACCTAGGCCACATTGCCCGTGCCTCCGGATTGGTCGCGACCTTGCGCGCTGAAATGTTACCGGCCGCCCCCGAAGGTATCGACCATGCCTTGTGGCGTGCCTGTCTATTTGGCGGCGGCGATGACTATGAGCTCCTCTTCACGGCACCGCCCGCTGCGCGACCAAGCATCCAGGCCCTGAGTCACACCCTCTCTCTACCGCTTACGCGGATTGGTTACATGCAAAAGCCATTGGGCGAAGGCACAATAGACTCGTGCGGGGTTCAGGTTCTTGATGCCGCACAGAAATTCCTAGACCTTGCCCTGCTGAGCAAGGGATTTGATCATTTTGCCTGAATAGCGATCTCGCGTTATGGCCCAGGATAACAAACTCGAACCCATGATCGTCAGCCAGCCCACAGTAGCTTTTATGCTCAAACATCCCTTACATACGCTGGCACTTGGCTTTGGGAGCGGCTTGTCACCCTGGGCACCGGGGACCATCGGCACATTGTTCGGATGGGCCAGTTTTCGCGCCCTCGATATGTTTGTGCAACCGGCCGCCGTGCTGTTGCTCATTCTCCTGAGCTTTGTACTGGGGATTGTTGCCATTGAGAAAACGGGAGCCGCCCTCGGCGAAATTGATCATGGCAGCATCGTCTGGGATGAAATCGTCCCCTTCTGGGGAATCTTATGGCTGCTTGGGATGACGGTCGGCGACAATCTGGTCTGGCAAGGCATTGCGTTTGCACTGTTCCGGGTCTTTGACATTACCAAGCCCTGGCCTGCACGTTATTATGATCGACATGTTAAGAACGGATATGGCGTCATGATGGATGATGTCGTCGCGGCCCTGTATACCATCGGATCGCTCACCATTCTGCTCGTGCTCACCTACCTTCAGGCCCACGGTACATGACCAACGCCCCGGATGATATCCACGTTCGTGCACGCACGCTGGCAACCTTGCTGACGCGCCGCGGCCAACGGCTTGCAACTGCCGAGTCCTGCACGGGTGGGTTGATTTCTGCCGCGCTGACAGCCGTATCCGGTAGCTCCGTCTGGTTTGATCGTGGCTGGGTTACCTACTCGAACGATGCCAAAACGGAAGATCTGGGCGTAGATGCACACAACATCCTTACCCATGGTGCGGTCAGCGAATCGGTGGCTGCTGCGATGGCAAGCGGTGCGCGAACCCGTTCAGGCGCTGATTTTGCGATTTCCGTCACTGGTATCGCCGGCCCTGATGGGGGAACGCCTGACAAACCTGTCGGGACCGTCTGTTTCGGTTGGGCATCACCCGACAAGGTTTCAACGGGCACCTGGCATTTCAGTGGTGATCGTCAACGTGTGCGCGAACAATCGGTCGCTCAGGCGCTTGCAGGGCTTATTGCCATTCTCTTAGAAGATAACAACTGAGTATTCAAGGATCTGGATCATGTTTCGTTTCGGCACCCCAAAATCAACAACTGCCTTGCGCGTAATGATGCTGGGTTGTGGTGAGCTCGGCAAAGAGGTCATCATCGCATTGCAACGCCTCGGCGTTGAAGTCATCGGGGTGGATCGCTATGCAGATGCGCCAGGCATGCAGGTCGCACATCGGTCCTATGTGATCAACATGACCGATGGTGCAGCGCTAAAAGAACTCGTAGTTCGTGAGAAGCCACATCTGGTCGTTCCCGAGATCGAAGCGATTGCCACCGAGATGCTCGTCGAGATCGAACGTGACAATCTCGCAGAAGTTATCCCGACAGCCCGAGCCACACGGCTCACCATGAATCGCGAGGGCATTCGCCGGCTCGCCGCAGAGACCCTCCGACTGCCCACTTCCCCTTACCGTTTTGCTGATTCCCTTGAAGAAATGCGAACCGCCATCGACGACATCGGCTACCCGTGTTTTATCAAGCCTGTCATGTCCTCTTCCGGCAAAGGCCAGTCAATGGTTCGCACACCGGACGAGGTGCAAGCTGCCTGGGACTACGCGGCTTCAGGAAGCCGGGTCAATCAGGGGCGCGTGATCGTTGAGGGCATGATTGATTTCGACTACGAAATCACGCAGCTGACGGTTCGCGCCTTGGGCGCTGACGGACAAATCGAGACCCACTATTGCGACCCGATCGGTCATGTTCAGGTAAAAGGTGATTATGTTGAATCATGGCAACCGATGGCCATGTCAGCCAAGGCCATTGAGCGCTCACGTGATATCGCCAGAACGGTGACCGACAACCTCGGCGGGCGCGGCATATTTGGCGTTGAGCTTTTCATCAAGGGGGATGAGGTCTGGTTCTCCGAAGTTAGCCCCCGCCCACACGACACGGGACTCGTCACGTTGTGCACACAACGTCAGTCCGAGTTTGAATTGCATGCACGTGCCATCCTTGGCCTCCCCGTTGATACGCGTTGCCGACAGCCTGGCGCATCCGCCGTCATCTATGGCGGCCTTGAAGAAACAGGCATTGCGTTTGACGGCGTTGCCTACGCACTACAGATACCGGAGAGTGATCTTCGTCTCTTTGGCAAACCCGAGAGCTTTCTCCAGCGCAGGATGGGCGTTGCGCTTGCCAACGGCAAAGACACCGACGAAGCGCGTGCACGCGCCAAGGCATGTGCCAGCCGCGTCAAGCCGGTTAGCACCAAGCAAAGCGGGGCAATATAAACCGCCTCTCGCCGCGCCGGCGCCTTTTTAAACAACGCCGGCCGTGTGCGCCTGTTGATCGGCCCAGTAGCTTGAACGCACCATTGGCCCGCAAGCTGCACCATCAAAACCCATGGCCAAGGCCTCAGTCTCGAAGCGCTTGAAGGTATCCGGATGTACATAACGTTGCACCGGCAGATGGTGGTTCGATGGCGCCAGATACTGACCGATCGTTAACAGATCGATATCATGCGCGCGCATATCCCTCAGCTCTTCGATGATTTCCTCGTCGGTCTCACCCAGCCCGACCATCAGCCCTGACTTGGTCGGCACATCCGGGTAGCGCGCCTTGAATGCCTTCAGGAAATTTAAGGAATGCGCATAATCCGCCCCCGGGCGCGCCTGCTTATAGAGGCGCGGCACGGTCTCCAGATTGTGATTCATGACATCAGGCAGGGCCTGGCCAAAAATATCAAGCGCAACATCCATGCGGCCACGGAAATCTGGAACGAGCACTTCAATCGTGGTTGTCGGCGAGGCGTCACGCACTGCGCGAATCACATCAACAAAATGCTGAGCACCGCCGTCCCGCAGATCATCACGGTCAACGCTGGTAATCACCACATAGCGTAATTTCAGGTTGGCGACCGACTCCGCCAAATGACGCGGCTCATCGACATCGGGTGGCAGCGGTTTGCCATGCCCGACGTCACAGAAGGGGCAACGGCGTGTGCAGATATCGCCCAGAATCATGAACGTCGCTGTACCTCGGCCAAAACATTCACCGATATTCGGACAGGCTGCTTCCTCACAAACGGTATGCAGCTTCTGCTCGCGCAACATCTTCTTGATTTCGCCAAATCGGCCGGCATCATTGCCCGCCTTGACGCGAATCCAGTCCGGTTTACGCAGCGCCTCCTGCGGCACGATCTTGATCGGTATCCGGGCCGTCTTGAGTTCGCCCTTCTGTTTTACCCCGGCTTCAGCCATGGGAAGTCTCCAATTGGTTCTGTAATTGCCTGAGCAGGGCTTCGCCCGCCTCTGAGACCGTTAGGTTAACACCCAAGTCGCGAAGTTGGGTGACCGCCAGACCCTCATACCCGCAGGGATTAATGGCCTGGAACGGCGACAGATCCATGTCCACGTTAAGGCTGACACCGTGATAGCAGCAGCCATTTCGCACCCGCAACCCAAGCGCTGCGACTTTTGCCGCGCCGACATAGACACCGGGCGCACCATCACGTCTGCTGGCAACAATCTGGTACTGAGCCAACAGATCAATCACCGCCTGCTCGATACGGCTGACCAGCTCACGAACCTTCAGGTGACGACGCTGCAGATCGAGCAGCAGGTAAACCACTACCTGCCCTGGTCCATGATAGGTAATCTGGCCACCCCGATCGATGGGGATAACCGGTACGCCGATATCATGAAGCAAGTGTTCTGGCTTACCGGCCTGGCCCAGGGTGAACACCGGCGGATGCTCGACCAGCCAGAGTTCATCAACCGTATCAGCGCCCGCCACACCCGCACGTGCCAGCGTCTGGTCACGCATAGCGTGCCAGGTCGGCTCATAGGGCGCCCGGCCAAGATGACGGATGTGCAATGCCTGCATGTGTTACAGCACGACCTTGACCAGCGGGTGGCTTGTTAATGCGCGATAAAGATCATCCAGCTGGGATTTCGATTGCGCATGAATCGTGCAGGTCAGGCTGACATATTTGCCAGCACTGGACGCCCGCATCTCCATATTCTTCCCATCGTAATCCGGTGCGAATTTATGGATTACGCCAAGCACCTCCTGCGCCAGATTATCCTGTGCCAGCCCCATGATCTTGAGGGGAAAGTCACAGGGAAATTCAAGCAGCGTTTCGGCGCCGCTACCAACTGGCTCCTTGGAAAGCTCCGGATTTGTCATAAGTGCCCCTAGGTTAAATGATGGCAAAGCCGCAAGGGTTAAGGCCGAACAGCGATGTGCGGCTGACCGCCCAGTGCGTCGCGGATCTTGTTTTGAACCGCTTCTGCTTGCGCACGGTTGGCAAATGGACCGACCTGGACACGGTGCCAAGGTAGCTCGGCATAGACATGCACCTGCTCGGGCGTCATCCAGTCCAGTTCACGCAGCAGGTGATTACGCAGGACCTGAGCGTTAAAGCCGTTCTGAAAGGCACCCATTTGTACATACGTGCCAGGCTTTGCCAGCTCCTCGCCGTAACGCGTCTTGTCATCGATCCTGGCCTCATTGGCCGCCAGGGCATCTTTACGCGCATCGTCGTAGGTCACACCACTGGCATCCGGAATAATCAGCTCGACACGGACCGGGCTGCTCCCCTGATCCACGTACCCGAGCTTGTAGGCGGCCGTAAAAGAGAGATCAATGATGCGGCCATTATGAAATGGTCCACGATCATTAACCCGCACGATCACGCTCCGGTTATTTTGCGTGTTGGTAACTCGTACATAACAAGGCAACGGCAGCGTCGGATGTGCTGCTGTCATGGCAAACATGTCGTACGTATCACCATTCGAGGTCTTGAGTCCGTTGAACTTGGTGCCATACCAGCTGCCGATGCCTTGCTGGCTAAACGGCTGCAGGCTGGTCATGGGCGTGAAACTCATCCCCAGCACCGTATAGGGACGGTTAGCCGCATTACGCAAAGGCTCTAGGCGGGGTGTCGCGTTCGGAATCTGCTCGATATTTTCCGGGATCTGCGCCGGTAGCCCATCGTCCTTGTAGAAACCACCGCCCTTACGGGCATAGGGCTTCATGACGTAGCCACCACTGGTTGGGGCGCTGGCAACCGGCTTGCGACTGCCGGTGCTTGTGCAGCCCGCTAGCAGGACGGCGCCCAGCAGCGTCGCCATCGGTATCCAGCAGGCTAACGGTTTCTTCATCAGCGATTTGTCCGGTGTGTTTCGATACTCATTAGCATACCGAGCCCCGTGCACAGCGTCACCAGCGCTGTGCCGCCATAGCTGATAAACGGGAGCGGCACACCCACGACCGGAAGGATTCCGGAAACCATCCCCATGTTAACGAACGCATAGGTAAAAAACCCCATCGTAATCGCGCCCGCCAGCAAGCGATTAAACGTCGTACTGGCGCGCAATGCGATTCGCAACCCGCGCTCGATCAGAAAGCCATATAGGACAACCAGCAGTATATTGCCAATCAGCCCCCACTCTTCTGCAAACACGGCAAATATGAAGTCGGTGTGTTTTTCGGGGATGAACTCGAGTTGACCCTGCGTCCCCGTCATGAACCCTTTGCCGATAATGCCGCCCGATCCAATCGCAATCGTGGATTGGATAATGTGGTACCCGGACCCCAGAGGGTCACTGGTCGGATCAATCAGGGTCAGAATCCGTTTCTGCTGGTAGTCATGTAGGAAATGCCAGGCAAAGGGTGCGACGGCCATTGCAACGGCCGTCAGGCCGCCGATCACCCACCACGAGAGACCGGCCAGAAAAATCACGTAAAAACCAGCCGAGAAAACCAGAATGGCCGTACCCAAATCAGGTTGCTTGGCAATTAAAGCTGACGGCACCAGCAGAATCAGCAGAGCCCCCAGATACTTGGTGAACCAACGCCGGTTTTCAAAGTGATGAAAGTACCAGGCCATTACCAGCGGCATGGCAATCTTCATGATCTCCGATGGTTGTATCCGGGTAAACCCCAGCGACAACCAGCGCTTGGCGCCATTCACCTTGATGCCAAAGAGCATGACGAGAATCAGTAACACAAGTCCGAAAAGATACATCGGCCAGGCCAGTTGCATCAGCCGTTGCGGTGGGATTCTGGCAACAACAAACATCAGCGTCAGCGCTGCGGCCATGTTCATCAGCTGCGAGGGCATCCGCTCCTGACCCGACCAGGTGGCTGAAAAGACCGTCAGCAACCCCACCAACATCAGCAACCCAGTGACTTTGAGTAGGGGCACATCAACGTGCTCCAGCCACGGTTGCAAGTAACCTCGCCAGTTGATCGAACGGCTCATGGTTTCTTCCTTGCAGGGATCGGGTCTTTCCCGTCAGGCATTCTGACGAACGGGCCTGAGTTTTCAGGCGCATTAAGCCCCTGCAGCGCATCGTAGTCATCATTCTGCGGATCAGCATAAAGTGCCAGATCTCGCCGGTCGGGCTCCGGTTCGCCCGGGGCGTCAGGCGCGGGCCCCTTGGGCACAATCCCCTGCAGGTAATAATCGAAGACCTGGCGCGTAATTGGTGCCGCAGACTGGGCGCCAAAGCCCGCATTTTCCACAATGACCGCCAACGCAATTTTAGGCTTATCCGCCGGGGCAAAAGCTATAAATAATGCGTGGTCACGTAGGAATTCTTTGGTGCCACCATGTGAGTAGGTGCCCCCTTTTAGGCTGAACACCTGCGCCGTGCCTGTCTTACCTGCCGCCACATACTTGGCGCCGGCAAAGGCACGTGAACTTGTGCCCTCTTTGTTAACACCAATCATGGCGTTGCGGATCACTTCGACGTGTTCGGGCTTGAGTGCCACCTCATGCGTTTTCTCCAGCGGTAATGTTCGCACCTGGCCCGTCTGGACATCAGAAATACTCCGTACCAAATGCGGCCTATAGCCGGCGCCGTTGTTTGCCAGAATCGCCGTCGCCTGTGCTAGCTGGAGCATCGTGTAGGAGTTGTACCCCTGTCCGATCCCGATCGAAACCGTTTCACCGGCATACCACTTCTGTTGCTCAGGCTTTTTGAAACGACGCTCTTTCCAGGCGGGCGACGGGAGAACGCCGCGAGCTTCGCCATCGATGTCGATACCTGTTTTGCTACCGAACCCCATGCGTCCCATAAAATCTGACAATCCATCGATACCCCATTCGTTGGCCAGCATGTAGTAATAGGTATCGCAGGAATGCACGATCGATGTATACATGTTGACCATACCGTGACCACCTTTTTTATCATCACGGAACGTATGGTTGCCGAAATTAAAGTAACCGGGGTCACTAATCGCCTGTTGCGGGGTTCGCTTTCCCGCCGTTAGTGCCCCCAGTGCCATGAACGGTTTGAAGGTCGATCCCGGCGGGTAAGCACCATAAATAGCCCGGTTCAGCAGTGGTTTGTTGATATCGGTGTTCAACACATCCCAGTCGTCACTGCGTATGCCGTCTACAAAGAGATTGGGATCATACGTAGGCATTGAAACCAGTGCCAGAATTTCACCGTTTTCAGGATCGATGGCGACCAGCGCACCGCGACGCTTTCCAAAAGCCTGTTCGGCCACCTGCTGCAGTCGGGCGTCTATGGTCAAATTGAGGTTGTTGCCTGAAACCGGGGGGGTGCGCGAAAGAACGCGGATACCCCGTCCGCCCGCATCAACCTCAACGCTCTCGAATCCGCTGACACCATGCATTTCGAATTCGTAGCGCTGTTCCAGCCCCGTCTTGCCGATATGATCGGTGCCGCGATAGTTTGCTGCCTGGCCCTCTTCGTCAATGCGCTCCAGATCCTTGGTATTGATACGCCCCATGTAACCGAGTGCGTGGGATGCGGTCTCGCCTAACGGATAACTGCGAAACAGACGTGCGCGAACTTCAACGCCAGGAAACTTGTATCGCTGTGCTGCGAAACGCGCAACCTCTTGTTCACTCAACCGGGAACGAATGGGGATCGATTCGAAGGTCTTTGCTTCGCGCATCAGCTGCTTGAAGCGACGCTTATCCTTGCCTTCGACGGTCACGACCTTCGATAACCCCTCGATCGTCTCGTCAATATTGCCCGCCAGGCCAGGCACAATCTCCAGGGTATAGGCTGACGTATTGGTCGCCATCAGCACGCCGTTACGGTCGAAGATCAGGCCACGGTTAGGCACAACCGGAACCAGTGCTAACCGGTTGTCTTCTGCGCGGGTCTGGTAGTACCCGTGCTGCACCACACCTAGCCAGAAGAATCGCAAGACCAGGATAAAAAAAGCGATGAGCATCAGCACCGACGCCGTACTCAAGCGCCCTTGGAATCGCTTGCCCGCATCCTGTTCGTCGAAATAGGACATGAATGACTCAGATAGGGCGCTCGAAGTCCCGGTCCTTGGTCAGGAACTGAGGCAGCATCAGAATATACGTGGCCGGCGCCCAAAGCAGCCCAGTGATGATGGGACGCAATAGGTATAGAGCCCCCGGAAACTCATCTCCGGAAAACCAGCGCACCAAAACTTCGATCAGCGAACCCACCAGCAAGATGGGCAGCACATGCAAAACCTGCTGCTTGAGTGGCAACCACAGAATTTTGGCAGACAATACACGACCGGCATAGGCAATCAGCACATAGGCAAGCGCATGCTGACCCATCAGGCTGCCATCGACGACATCCATCAGCAGGCCCAAAAGAAATGCCGTGCCCGTCCCAACGACGAGCGGAGCACGAATGGACCAGAACAAGATCACCAGCATGACCCATTCCGGAAAGAACGGCCAGAATGAGGTTGGCAGAAGGTTAAGCACGAATGCCAGCGCCAGGGTCAGACGAATAAAACCGGGGCGCGCAGGGCGCAACAGGCGTGAGGACTGAAAATCAATCTGCATTAGGGCGCCTTACGCTTTTTCTTGCTGTACGTCGTCGCCTGCTGATCTGCCTTTCGATCCAGGCTATCGGGTCGTTCAGTCGGTAGTGTCGCCGGCGTCAGCAGCAATACTTCACCATAACGGCCCATGCCCGCAGCCGGTGTCAGGATGAAGCGCGAAAAAATCCCATTCGCATCGCTTTCCAGGCTCTCGACCTTGCCGACCTTGAGACCCCGGGGATAGATCCCATCAATCCCTGACGTGACAATCCAGTCGCCCACCTGAACATCGGCATTAGACGACATGTAGCGCATTTCGAGTCGCCCATCACCGGTGCCAAACACGACTGTGCGCAAGCCGTTTCGCACAACTTGTGCAGGAATCGACTGGTTGCGGTCAGTCAGCAAGGTGACTTCGGCATAATCGGGCGCAACGCGGGTGACTTGCCCCACTACCCCCTGGTCATCGACAACCGGCTGGCCCTCGATAACACCCTGTTCACTGCCGCGATCCAGAATGACACGACGATTAAACGGGTCCCGGGCACTGTA
>JACCDQ011987459.1_pt1 | contig 34675 bp, 63 predicted proteins | sample 7446031 | NCBI WGS metagenome assembly JACCDQ01 (sample SAMN15323442, study PRJNA562643) | freshwater metagenome | isolation source: river surface water | place: USA:Blue River Watershed | collected 2017-08-17 | reverse complement strand
GATGGAACCATTATGCAAGCAGATAGATGGGCTAATACTGCTGCTATAACGACTTTTTCTATTTCGACACCTTATAATTCTTTTGCTTCTGGCAGCACCTTTGCCCTTTACGGAATTGCGGCTTAATTATGACTATGACTTTGGTAAGCACCGTAACCGTTGGATCAGGTGGCGCAGCAAGTATTGACTTCACTTCTATTCCGCAAACAGGGACAGATTTGCTATTGCAGTTTTCATTGCGTTCGTCTGATGCAGCACAGTCAGTTGTAACTTTTAAAATTAACGGCTCTAACCCTAGTGCTGGTATCTACCTTCGTGGCACAGGTTCAGCGGCTCAATCAACAAATGGTTATACATCTCTTGGTGCAATAAACCTATCTAGCACAACAGCAGATACTTTTGGAAATGGGCAGGTCTACATTCCAAATTACACCAGCACCGACAATAAATCCTATTCCGCGGATACAGTTTTTGAGAATAATGCTACCGCGGCACAACAATATCTAATTGCTGGCTCACAAACATCTAGCGTAGCAATTACATCTTTAGCATTGAGCCTGCCTGGTGGAACAAATTTCGCTCAATACAGCACCGCTTCGCTTTACACAATCACTAAGGGTTCTGGCGGCGCAACCGTCAGTTAAACGACAAGAAAGAAAAAGAAAATGACTGAAGTTCTAACCAAGATTGTTGTGGACTGCTCAACAGGTGAACAGACTATCGTTCCTCTAACTGCTGAGGAGATTGCACAGCGTGAAGCAGATGCACAGGCTTACGCTGAGGCTGAAGCAGCTCGTCAAGCAGAAGCAGAAGCACTAGCAGCTCTAAAAGCATCGGCTAAAGCAAAACTTATCGCTGGACAGCCTTTGACCGCTGAAGAAGCAGACACGCTAGTTATCTAACATCTGCTAAACTTGCTTTAAATCGCCTACGCAACGATCTAGAAAGACCGTCAGCGTGGAACAAGAACAAGTGCCTGTGTGGGCTCAGGAACTCATCCGTGAGGTGACTATCCTGAATGAACGCCTACCAAATCACATTACCTGGACTGAGCGTAATGTTTTGGATCATGAGAAGCGTATTCGTACTCTTGAGCAGTTCCGTTGGATGATCGTTGGCATGGTTGGCCTGTCTGGTTTTATTGGTGCAATTATTGGAAAGTTCTTGGGACTATAAATGTGGCAGTTACCTTTTCCTGACAAGATGTCTGCGGATCCATTTGGTGCTTGGCCTCCTGCTCGTAAAAAGATGGGTCTAGGCCCTCACCGTGGGCATGACTGGAACGGCATGAAAAAGGGTGCACCATTGAAGGCTGTTGCTGATGGTGTTATCTCTGCTAATTACTGGTCTGATGTTTTGGGTTGGGTTGTTGAACTGGCTGTAAAGTCCACCTGGAAGGGTCAACCTAAGACTGTTTACTTCATGTATTGCCATCTTGACAAGCAATCGCCGCTAAAGGTCAAAACAAAAGTCGCTTCGGGTGACTCTGTTGGTGGAGCCGGAACCTCTGGATCTGCCTCATCGGGTATTCACTTACACTTCACGCTATCAACCACCTCAAAGGGTGGAGCCATCGGCAAATGCTACGACCCTGTTGCCTACATCAAACGCCGTATTAAGGAAGAAGCAACAATTGAAGAAAATTAAAGAAATCCTAGTTCGTTCAATCGGTCTATTTCTTGCCACCTTTTTTGGTGGAACTGCTATTGGTGCTATGGCAGGTGACTGGGTTATGGGTTCACTTGTGGGCGTTGGCTCTGCTTTCGCAGTTGTGGCCACAATGATTGGTGTTTCTATTGCTTGGTCTGGTACTTTGTCAGATCAGGCTGTTGTTAACTCTTTCCGTGCAGCTGTGTCTAAAGCCGCTGAGGACAATGAGGACATTAAGGCGGCACTTGATGTGCACGAAGATGGATCTTTTGATTTTGACGACATTGACGAACTGGACGAGTTAGACCAATAATCGTGTCTAGATTGCTTCAATGGGCAATTATTCGGTTACTCAGTTTCCAGGCTTGGTGGCTTAACCGCTAATTTACACTTATCAAAGTGCCAAGCGATCATTGGGGGCTTGTTTCCAGTTTTATTGCAATGAGGACAAGTTAATTGTTCAAATGTTCTGCCTTTTAATTTGGCAGATAAAATTGCTCGTTGTTCTAATGAAATAGTTTTGCCCTTATGAGCCTTTGATACTTGAGCCTTTTGCTTATCTGACATCGGTATGCCTTTATTTGCAGGTGATTTGCGTGGTTTACCGCACTGATCAAAATGCCATCTTTTAGCGTTTCCAAGATCAATACTGCGATTACAGACTGGACAAATAATCCGTTCTTTTGACACGCCTGTTCTTAATGCAGCTAGCCTCATTTTAAATTCTTCTGGATGTTTGTAACCTATGCACCCATCTCCACCGAGGCTAATGTTAAGTAGATTGTCACGGTTCGCTATCTCTTGAATTTCAATAGACTTTGCTTCTTCAAAAGTCAAATTGTCATGCAAAATTACAAATTCAATGTCGCCGTATTTAGCCATCCAACGATGTACGGGGTAGATTGGCCGTAATCTTGCGTCAGAACAATGTTCTCTAAATCGTTCATTTATTGGCCGAGTTGTAATTCCTACATAACGAATCACATTGTCAGTTGGTCTAAGTAGACCGTATACGGTTGCCATGATTAAATACTAGCATGGACGCACATACTTATTTAATCGCTAGTTTTGTATTTACGCCGTTTTGACCTCATGTCACGGCGATCTTCTGCACTTGTGCCACCCCAAATGCCGTATTCTTGGTGGCTGATTACCCCGTAACTGAAGCACTCTTTGAGCACTGGGCAAGTTCCGCAGATTGCTTTGGCTTCACGAGTTTCATACATACGGTTTACCCAGTGTGGTTCGTCTTCTGGGTAGAAAATGTGGGGGACTTGCTCACATGGAACGCCACCTTCTTTGTCTATTGCTGAATAGAGTGCAATTAGTAGGCGTTCGTTGTTGTGATTTGTCATACGCATACTGTATGTTGATAGTGACTTGAAAGTCAAATGGAAGGGAAAAATGATTGAGTTAGAAAAGGCTGACATTATTGGTCAGTTTGAGAATGGGTCACCGGAGTGGCATGAGGCTCGTAAGGGCTGTGTTGGTGGTTCACAAGTTGGTGCGATTCTGGGGTTGAATCCTTGGGAGTCCGCGGTGACTGCGTATTACAAGTTCATTGGTGCAGTGTCGGATCACATTGAACCGTCTATGAGTATGCGTTTGGGTACAAAACTTGAGGCTCCTATTTTGGAGATTTTTGCTGAGGAGCACCCTGAGTTTGAGATGCTGGGAACTGCTACTTATGTGTCTAAAGCAAATAAGCGTTTCACTGCTAATCCTGATGGTATTTTCCGTAGACCTGATGGGTCGTTGGGCATTGTGGAGATTAAGTTCAGTCGTGATTATTGGTCTGAGATTCCTAAGCATTATGAGGCACAGCTGCGTTGGTACATGGGTTTGCTTGGTGTGAACTATGGTGTGTTTGCTGTGTTGGCTGGTAGTTCGTATCTTGAGTTTGAGATTGAGCATGACCAGTTTCAGTTTGAGGCTATGGTTTCTCAGGTGCACCGTTTCTTGGATCACTGCGATAAGAAGATTCAACCTGAGTGGGATGGGTCACAGTCCACTTATGAAACTGTTCGTGCTTTGAACCCTGACATTAATCCTGACGACACTGAGGAACTTGGTGATTTGGGTATGTATTTGTCGTTGGCTAAGGACGATTTGGATGCAGCTGAGGCTAAGTATCGTGAGTTGCAGTCACGGACACTTGATGCGATGGGTTCAGCAAAGTGGGGTGCTATTAACGATGAGGTTGTTTTGTATCGTTCTCAGCGTGGCAATGGTGCTCCGTACATTACATGGAAGAAGAAAAAATAATGGAATTTGATTTTGAGGTTGGGGACATTGTGACCCTGAATGGTAATACTGGGGAGGTTTTGGAGATTCGTGAAACTCCTGTTGAGAAGATTGTGAAGTTGAAGGTTAGTGAGTCAAAGGTTGCTTTGATTCGTTTTGTTAAGCGTTCTAGTGTGCCTGGTTTGGGCACGATGAGATTGGAGTAAGGGAAATGGCACATTTTGATTTGTCGCAGTATCAGACTGTTCAGGAAAGAATTGATTTGTTTTGGGAGCGGTTCCCTCAGGGTCGGTTTAATTTGGACATCATTACTGTTAGCGAACAGCAGGTAATTATTAAGGCTGAAGTGTGGACTGATTGGGCTGAGGATAAGCCTCGTGCAGTTGACTACGCTGAGGAGCGTTTTGGCTCATCTCCGGTAAATAAGACATCGTTTATCGAGAACTGTGCCAGCAGTGCTTTGGGCAGAGCAATCTCGCAGCTCGGAGGCAATCTAAGCCCAAAAGGTAAACGCCCATCTGCTTCTGAGATGGAAAAGGTCAATCGCCTTAATAACCGTGACTGGTTGAAAGAGGCCGAGGATTTGGCTTGGAAAGAAGACATTGATGGGCTACGCCGTTTGTTTGTTGAAGCCGATAGACTCAAAGCAAGCCAAGAGGTCTTAAATAAGATCAAGGAGTTGGGTAATGGACATAAGGGATCTAAGGATTCTGCTAAGTAGCATTATTGAACTTCGTGAACTGTGGCACGAGTTGATGGATCCTCGCAGGGGTTCTAATACTGGTACTGCTGACATTATTCACGATACTGGTTTGGATCGTTTAGAAAGGGTTGAAAGTGGCGAATACTTCTCCGAGTGGGATTATCGAAGAACTTCAGAGAATCCAGGCTGAAGCCGCTAAAGGCGTTGGTGCTTTGTATGACGCTGAGGTGAAACTGGCTGATGCTGAGAACGCTTTTGAAAAGGCTCTCCAGTTGGCTTTTATGAACGCTGAGGGCACGGTTGCGGATAGGACTGCGGTAAGCCGTCTACAAGCGTCTGATGCCCGTTTGCAAGCAGATTTGGCTAAGGCCGAGCACAACAGAATTAAGTTGAAACTGAAGCAGTTGGAGTTGGCTCAGATGAGCACACAGACGATTGCGAGAATGTTAGAAACAGAGTTGAAGGTTCTTCGCTAATGTGGGTGATGTTGTTGTGGCTTGCAGCTCTCATTATTGGTATGTGGGCTACAACTGCATCTTTTCTGGCTTTTTTGTTTTGGTGTGAGATGAAGATTATTGACAAGTTTGGTGAGGTTGATGATCTCTGAGTCTTGTGGTTGTGGTGCTTCTTTTCAGGCTGAACGTTCTGATGAGATTAAGTTGTTGAATCAGTGGCGTACAAGTCACAAGTGTCGTTCTGAGGGCAATCTTGCCATTATTGATAGTTCCCGTAATGAGATAGCCCCTATTGGATTTATGGCTACTGGTTTGATTGACCCTGCGAGAAGCCCGGAGCCACCGTGGGAAGAATGAGTCAGAAAGAGTGGCGTAAGTTCCTTGACCGCGATCTGTCGTGTGTGCATTGTGGAACTACGGATGGGACTTTGGTTCCTCAGCATCGTGCGAATCGTGGCATGGGTGGCAGTCATAAGAAAGAAAAGCCAGCGAATGTTGTTGTCATGTGTTCGTGGTTTAACTGCCAGATTGAGATGGATGCTTACGCAGCTAAGTTAGCGAAGACTATGGGTTGGAAGTTGGAGCAGTGGCAGGACGCTGACAAGTTCCCTATTTATCAGCATGGCAAGTGGTTTTTGTTGGATGATGATTTTGGGCGTACAGAGTTGCCTTTTTGGGATCAACCTAACTAGAGTTATAATAAAATACCCCAGCGATGCGGAAACATCCTGGGGCGTGACCAAACTAAAGAAAGTAGTTCAGTATGTCAAAGCCTAGCAAAGAAACTAAAGAAGCTCGCAAATTAAAATTGCTTGAGCCGTCTAATCAAACTCTTTATAGATTTTTTAATGCCAATCATGAGTTACTTTATGTCGGCATTACCAATAATCCATTCAATCGCTTCAGCGGTCATTCTAAAGATAAAAACTGGTTCAATGAAATCGCTTATTCTACTTTTGAGCATTATCCAAATCGCCTAGCAGTAGACAAAGCAGAAACAGCAGCAATCAAAGCAGAAAAACCTAAATATAATAAAGCTAAAGTTGACGGCTTTGAAAAGGCACAAGATCATTTTAAAAAGATCCGCTATGGTCGTATTGATAAACATGAAATGCTTTTAGGCATAATGGTTTATCAATCAGCCTATGGAGAATGGTTAAATGAGAGCATGGCTGCCGATTCATGGATAATTATCAATGCAATAAAACACGCAAAAACACTTGGTCATAAATGCTCGGCTTGTGATTCTATACTTAGCGATGATAGGTTCGTGCGATACTCAAAACAATTTAGAAAAGCACTATCTAACTAAATAAGCACCAAAGTCAGAGGCCGGAGGCCGTTAGCCTGACTCTAAGTCAACTTCCTGACCCTGATCCGGCCAGTTATCGAGCTTTAGAGGCTGCCGATTTACCATGCCTAAATAATCAAGTTAGGCTGACAGTTGGCAAAGACCACCATTCGTAGAGAATGTAAAGAGTGATAAGAGCGTTGTAAATACGAACTACCTTGCAACCCATTTAGTCCTTATGGAGTCTTTGATCTAGTCAACCCGAAAGGGGCGTAGTTGGGAGCAATCCCCCGTATCAGAAAGCCCGAAAGTCCTTATACCTGTGGTTTTGAGTGCGGCTACTAAGCCGTTCTCTACCCTCTTGAGCCTTTCCCTGTGATTTACGCTACGCTGGTTGGGTGGATGATAATCGTTTGGTTTGTGGTCGTTGTGGTTGGTCTTGGGTGGTTGATCAGTTGAAGCGGTCTTCGGGTCGTGTGTTGTGTGTGTCTTGTCGTATGCGTCCTGCGTTGAGTATTCAGTATGGGGCTTCGAGGTGTGTGCCTTGGAAGGGTGATTTTGATAGGGATGATCGTCCGATTGTGCATGGGGAGTTGTTTTTGCCTGGTGAGCGTTTTTGTGGTCATTCGGATTGTGTTAATGGGTTGCATATTGTCATTGATGGGGAGTAGAGTTTTATTACCCTGACTGGTTCAGGACTATGGAAAGAGCTGCTATGGCTAAGTGTGAGATTGTTGTTCGTGGTAATTTGGGTGCTGATGTGGAAACTAAGGTTTCTAAGGCTGGCAAGAATTATTATGTGTTGAGGGTTGGGTCTACTCCTTCTAAGAAGAATGCTTCTGGTGAGTGGGAGAATGGCGAAACTATGTGGTTTAATGTGACGGCTTTTGAGGAGTTGAATCCTTTTGAATTTGTTAAGGGCACTCCGGTTGAGGTTCATGGGTCTTTTGTGTTCCGTACTTTTACGAAGCGTGATGGGTCTTTGGGTTTTGGTTTGGATGTTGCAGCTAATAAGGTTGAGCGTGTTGTGAAGTCTGAGAAGCGTGTTGAGTTTAAGCAGGATGATTTGGTTCCTGAGTCTTGGACTCCGATTGCTTTGAACATGGATGATGCACCTTTTTAGGGATCTGTATTTTCGAGTTGACGGCTCTCCTGCCCCACAAGGCTCTAAAACGGCTTATGTGCGTGGTGGGAGGGCTGTTCTCGTTGAGGCTAATAAGAGGCTTCCTGAGTGGCGTGAGGCTGTGACGGCAGCTGCTCGTGTGGCTATGCATGATTTGGAGCAGGTTGTTCCGTTTGATCAACCGATTAGGTTAGAGGTCACTTTTTTTATTGCTAAACCCGCTAAACCTAAACATCCTGTTTATCCTGGTTCTAAGCCTGATTTGGATCATTACATTAGGGCTGTTGGTGATTCTCTGACACGGGCTGGAGCGATTGTGGACGATAGCCTGATTGTGGACATTGTGGCTAAGAAGCGTTGGTGTGGAACCACTACTGATACTTACCCTACGCCTGGCTGTTCAGTATTTATAACGGTTGTATAACGACACGAAATAGGTTTGACAAGTACCGTTTTCTTACCGTAAGTTGGTCTTATGGCAAGAGAAGGGAAAACAAATGCCTAATGCAAGAAGAACAGATCCGCACACTTCACATGAAGCAGCTGCGTCTGTGGTTGAAGTTACTGAAACACAACTGGCTATTTATGGCCTGTTGAAGAAGCCTATGACTGATCAAGATTTGGTTACAGCGTATGGCAAGTTAGTTTTATCTCGTAAAGCACCTTTGGCTAGTGAGTCCGGTATTAGATCGCGTAGGGCCGAATTGGTTGAGTTGGAATTGGTTGAGGCTAAGGGTGAGTCTAAAACTTGGTCTGGTCGTAAGTGCATTATTTGGGGGCAGGACTAATGGATAAAGAACCGACTATTACTATTCGTGGTCACAAGTTTGATGCTTATCAGGTTGATGCTTATTGGCTTGGCATGGAGGATGAACGTGAACGCATTATCAAGTTGCTAAAAGAACAAGACTGGCTACTGTCAATCAAGACGCACATAATTGAACTTATCAAGGGAGAAAAATGAACACACCTATTTTTGATGCTGTCAAAGCACAATTTGATGACGCAGTGGCATCAGCGGAACAACGAGCAACAATGGAAATGAAAGTTAAGGTTTTGGAAACTTTGAAGCCTTTGAAGACTAAGCCAGCGGCTGTTAAGAAGTTGATTGAGGAGTTGGAAAATGGAACTAATGCAAGTAAGTAAAGAAGGGTTTCTTGCAGCTATAAAGGAGGCAATGTCGGAGGCTCGTGTTGATGAGCGTATGAAGATTGCCAGCATTGTTGAGGACATGATCCATGAGGATCTACCAGGCGGGTACATTGTGTTGTTGCGTCAGGTTCGGGACAAAATCATTTCGGGAGGAAACTAATGAGTAAAAAACTAATTGCTACGGCATTAATCGCATTAACAGCAGCTACCACATTATCTGGTTGTGCAACTGAGGCAGATGGTGTGTCATATAACCTGTCACAAGAAGCAGAAAAGTTTCAGGTATTACGCCGAATTGTATTTCTGAATGGAATTACCGATAACTATTTATTAGAACTTCAAGGTTATTGTGCAGTTGATACTGGAAGTCAATCTGCAATGGAAGGTGCTTTAGAAGTTACTTGCATGACTGGGCCAAATAAATATAAAAAACATTATTTGGGCTTAAGCGATAACGTGTCTTATTTTGTTGAGCAAATGGAGGGCAATAATGTCGAGCCATATCGCTATCAGGTCAATTTTCACCCAGAGGTAATTATTCCGGAGATCAACAAGGAAGGTAAATAATGAAGGTTACAGTTTGGACTAAGAGTTCATGTGTGCAGTGTGACCAGACTAAAAAGCAGTTTGACAAGTTGGGCATTGTTTATGAGGAGCAGTCGCTTGAGGATAACCCGTTGGTTCTTGAGGGTTTTAAGGCTCAGGGGTTGCTTGCAGCTCCTATTGTGACTACTGACACTAAGGCTTGGTCTGGTTTCCGGTTGGATAAGATTCAGTCACTTGCTCGCCACCTAAAAAGCACTGAGGGCAACTAATGGCTAGACCACCTAAAGAATGTGAACAGCCTGGATGCCACAATAGGCATAATGCTCGTGGAATGTGTAAAACACATTACAGCCAATGGATGGTAGAGCAACGCAATCAAAAACTTGGTTTTCAACCACGCAAAGAAATAGATCCTGAAGAACTATGGGAGTTTGTTAAAAAAGAATTGAAATTAGCATGATTGGCTGGGCAATGATTATCAGCAGTCTAGTTGTAGCAGTAATTATTAGTGAATTAATTAGGAGAAATAATGAGTGACATTTCAGAAACAGACGCAGCTCTTTTGATGCTTGAGTTGAAGTTACAGGTAATGGAAATTGGGCTAAAAAGCCTCAACAAAATCATTGAAGAATGTGTCAAGGCAGTAGATGACATGGAACAGTTTGTAAAGGAAAACTATGGATCCGATAATTGAGGAAACCCTAGCCCTACTAGAGTCACCAAATCTAGTTTGGTCAGCAGACTTTGAACACATCCGTCATCACCTTTGGGCAGTGCTTAAGGATGAACAACGTAGTTATGCCCCGTATGAGTCAACAAGAAATTTGTGTGAGGCATTACTAGAGGAATTTCCTACTAGCAGATAAGGTTGAACTATGAGTTTATTAAAAGGGATGGCCCCACCTGTTAAGGTTCGGGTTTGCACAGTTGCTGAAATGGCTAAAAGCCTAAGCAAAGAAGATTCAGAGATTCTACTAGCAGCTGCCGTAGATCCTGCCTGGTCTATTAATGCTTTGGTTTCTGCTTTGGGTGCTCGTGGCATCACATTATCAAGAACGGTGATTGAACGTCACCGTGGAAAGCGTTGCCCATGCTCGAAGATCTAACTCCAGCCCCAAAGGTTGACATTCCTAAAGATTGGCGACCTGCCATTGAATTTAATGGTTCTGAGGGTGAGGCTACAACACAGGGCTTTTTGCCGGATGAGAAACCTGATTTTGATAAGTTTCTGGTTGAGGCTGGGTTTGATCCTAAAGAGATTGAGATTGTTGGGGAGCCGAGGACTAGCCGTTGGCAGGTTGCTCGGCCTTTTCCGCTTGATCCGCAATGGTTGACAGCGTATAGGTTCAGGTTCCGCAAGAAGGCGGTTCTGGACACTGACTTGCCAACTCTTTACGCACAGGCTAAGAAAGCCGTTCCTAAGGCCACTAGAACAGGCGTAGAGGGCAAAGCGTTTGTGATTGTTGCCGCTGACTTTCAAGTGGGTAAGGTGGGCTCTAGGGGCAATACACAGGATTTGATTGCTCGTGTCTTTGAGTCGTATAAAGCGATTGAAACCAGACTGAAAAAAGAAAAATACGAAAAGATCGTCATTGTTGACGCTGGGGACATTATTGAGTCTGTTAGCAACATGGCTTCTATGGCACAGTTGGAATCTAACGACCTTAGCCCTATGCAACAGGTTGATTTGGCTTCTGCTTTGATGTGGGATCTGGTTAAACTGGCTCACAAGTATGCACCTGTTACTTATGCGTCTGTTGGGTCTAATCACTGTCAGTGGCGTTTTAATGGTCAGACTGTTGGTAAGCCTGGTGTTGATGACTGGGGCATTGTTATTACTCAGCAGCTTCGCCGTTTGACAACTGAACTTGGCATGGATGTGACTTATTTAGTTCCTCAGCCACATGATGAATCTTTGGCTTTTGACGTGTTCGGGGACAATTTTCACATTTTGGCTGTGGCACATGGGCATCAGGCTAAACGACCTAATAGTGTGCAGTCTTGGTTGGAGAAACAGGCTTTTGGTCAAGGGCCTTGTTCAAACTTCACCACGTTTGTTTCTGGTCATTTTCACCACCTCCGAGTGGAGGAACTTGGTCAGGCACATAACGGCGGATCGCGGTGGTGGGTTCAAGCCAGCACTTCAGACAACGGCTCTGACTGGTTCCGTCTAATGTCAGGCAACGACTCCAGCACAGGCATCACTTGTTTTGAGTTGGAGAAGAGTTTGCATTTTAAGGGCACAGTGTTTAAACTGTAAGAAATTGCTATGGAAGGGAAAATGGGAATTATCAACTGTTCAGTGAAAAACTGCACAAACGGCAAATACAGCATTGGTCTATGTAAAACGCATTACATGACCGCATACCGTCTAAGGAAATCTGGTCGTACCGCATCTGATCCAGCGATTCTTGCAGCTGTACCAAAACGCCACGGGGCTTACGAACACTGCCAAAAATGTGACCGTACCGAGATACATGGCCGTGGGTTATGTGGCACACACTATGCTCAAATGTTGAGAGCCAGAAAGAAGCAAAAAGTTGCCAGTTTATGATTTCAAATGTGAGTGCGGTAAAACAAGCACCATAACAGTTGGTTTGGCTCAGATAGATAAGTTTGTATGTAAATGTATTTGCGGTAAGCAGATGGTTCGCCAGTTTGGTGTGGGGGCTATTACTTTTAAGGGATCTGGTTTTTACCGTAACGACAAATGAGATTTAAGAAACCTTGCATTGAGTGTGGTGTGCTAACTAACGGCGGCACACGCTGTGATTATCACCAAAATCTGGTTGAAAAGTTGCACGAAATCAAACGGGCTGAGGTTAAGAGAAAATCTGGTCAGTATTCTGGTTCGTATAAGCGTAGGGCTGCTGAGGTTCGTGCTAGTGCCCTGGTTTGTTGGTTGTGTGGTGAGGGTGCACGGGCTGGGGATCCTTGGCAGGCGGATCATGTGGTTCCGGCGGAATCTGGTCAGGTTGCTGAGTTGAGAGCTGCACACGCTAGTTGTAATAGGCGTAGGTCTAATAAGTTGTAAAAAATCTGGTCAGAAAAAATTTGGTCAAAATCTGGTCAAAATCTGGTTGTAAAAAATCTGGTCAAAATCTGGTTGGCGAAAATCTGGTTGAAATCTGGTTCAAAAATAGCCTTGACGGTCAAAAAACGACCCGAACAGGTGTTCGATTTGTCAAGCCCCCCTTGTTCGAACAGGTGTTCGAAACACTTGTTCGGATGTGTATAACTTATCTACTTGGGGATAACTAAGCCTAAAAAATACGCGGCCTAAAAAATAGGCAACCTAACAATTAGACGGCCTAAGCTTTAGGCAACCTTTACGCGATTAGGCCGCGGCACGATTACGCCGGCCCGATTCTTTTGCGGCTAGATCATTACGCGCGGCTAATAGTTTGCGCGGCTTATAACGCAACCTTTTAGCCATTACCGGCCCGTTATCTAATTGTTATAAAACACGCGCTTATAACTTGCTATTTGTCGCCGTTTATTACAGAATATAGGTATCCGGATTAGATCCGGCAGGAAAGGGTAAAAAGTGAAACTAGCTAGATACATAGCCATAACCGCGGCTTGCGGCCTAATTCTTGGCTTTATTGACAACCTTACAGACCGCAACCTTGCGGCGATTCTTGGCGTATCGCTAATTCTTGGCGGCCTAGTAGCTTTAGCGAAAGGATCAAGCAACTAATGGAAACTTATAAGCCACAACTAAGCGAAAGCGAAAAACTAGACCGCGCGGAAAAAGTAGCGGCGGCCCTAAAGAATGGTGGAAAGCTACTGATCCAAATAACACACACTAGCGCGTCTAATCTCTCATACCGGTACAAGGTGAATTTAGCGGAATGGGACGGTAAGGAATTGGACATTACTAACCTAACTTATTGGCTAGCTAGTGAATGGAAAGAATCGGCAGTATCCGCTTGGGCCGGCGATGAACTAAAGGGCAGCGGAATCGGGACTGATCGCTACTTTTTAGCGGCGTACAACCTAGCCCTAACCCTAAAGGGCCGCGGCCTAATCGCGGATCCTTACGAAATAGCTAACCGCCGCGTATACCAAGAAATCTAGAAAGGGTAAAAGAATGTTAGACAAAATGACGCAGCTTTATCTAATTGAATGGGACGGCGGCGCGGATTACGCTTGTCAAGCTTGCGCTAACAAATTCGTATTAGACAACGGGCTTGAATGGGATAATTCTCATTCCCTAAATTATGTTCTTGAGAATGACAAGGGCCTAAGTGTATGGGTTGATTTTTACGGACAAATTGAAAGCGATAGCCCTCAAGCTTGCGAGTGTGGCCAATGGCTAAAAGTATCACTTACAAGGGACGGGGAAGATTATCTAAAAGAAATTGCGGAAGATCTGCCTAGCTATGTTCTGAAATATTACGGAATGGAAAAGGAAAAAAACTAATGAAAACTTATTATGTTGAACAACGCGCGGAAATATGGGTACGCGCAACCGTTGAGGCCGCTAACGCCGCGGACGCTATGGAATTAGGTAAGCAAGAAATTCTAAACGGGGACTATATCGAGAATCCCGAAAGTTTCGAATTACAAGATGACTATTGGATCGGCGCGGAAGATAAGGGCCTAGCCGTATCACTCAATTTAGACGGATCTATTACAGAGATAAGGATCAAGGACTAATGAAAGATAGCTATCTAGAAATAAGGATCAACACAACTAACACGCAACAACTAACGCTAACCGCGCTATCTGCCGAAAGCTTGCCGGTGTTTACGGCTTGGCTTAGGGATCTAGATACCGTTGAAAGTGTCGAAATTAGACACCTTGGCGGCTATGTCTGGACGGTTATCTAATGAACGATCAAATAACACCTAATCAACTTATTTACACGCTAAAAGAATTACAGGTATGTTATGACACCGAACAACTAAGGGATCTATTTACAGAATTACTAGATGACGGTTATACCGGCCTAAGCTTGGGCCTAGTTATTGACTTGATCAAGCAACGCCTAGAAAGGATCGCGTAATGAAAAACACAATATACACCCGTGGCCCTATCGTGTCCAAGAATTATACGGGCGCGCTAATCATACCTTTTGACATATCGGGCGCAATAAACGCGGATCACGCCGAACAAATTATAAACGCGGCTTTAGACAAGATTGGCGCAATAGATCTAGGCCGCTTATCTTGGGACAATCCCGAATGGACATATAGCGAATTAGACAACTAGAAAGAATAAAAGGGAATGAAACAACTACTAAGAATTATCGGATTATCCGCGCTAACTATTACGGCCATTAGCGGCGGCGTAATGACGGATCAAGCTAAAAAAACTATAAAGAAAAACTACTAGAAAAAGGAAAGAAAAAAATGCCAGAACTAATCATTATGGGACTAAGCGGCGCGTCTACAAAAGTAGATATGACCGGCAAAACAACCGATGAACTAATGGATATCGTGAAAGATAGCGTAAAAAAATGATTACTAACGGAACGGCAACACAACAAAATTATTACGCCGTGAAATTTGCTAATACCCCAATGCTTTTTAGTTATGGGGCAACGGCGTTAGACGCTATCAAGGACGCGGCGGCAGATTACACAAGCGAACACCGCGACACTTTAGGCGCGGCTATTGCTAGGCCGGCAGTATATAAAGAATGGGTTAGCGAAACTTGGCGATACACGAACGGCGGCGATTATTTGCGCGGCCCTAGAAAGGTGAACTAATGCTTTACCCTTGCCTATGCCCTTGTAATTGTGGACAAGGGTACGAATATCAAGCGGCTACTATTTGCGCGGAATGCCAAAACGAACAACACCAAAACGAATTAGAAAGGGCAACTAATGACTAACTTTTGGGGAAATACAACTAACGCCGAAATACTAGGTAAAGCTTTAGGTGTGATCGTTGAGGACTTGACGGACGCTAACGCGCACACACTCGCGACCCTTTTAGAATGGCATTACAAGGAATCCGGCAACGATGATCTAATGGCTAAAGCTTATGACGCGGCCCGTAAAGTATTGGCGGCTAAGAATGACTAACACACACAACCGGCCACACCTAGGGCTAATGACTGATTACGAACTAGAAAGATACCGGAAATTAGTAGATACCCAAATAGTACGATGTGCCGAAAAGGATCTAACCTATTGGGCCGATGAATCCGCGGCGATACAGACCGAACGCTTAGGCCGTCAAGCTATTCAAGCCCTTAGCAACCTGCCGCGAACGCTAACGATCAACTAAACACACACAACACCTAAAGCCCTAGGCCTAACCGCTTAGGGCTTTAGCTTTACCCTAAACAACCGTGCCCATAGATCCGCTAACAACCCATAACCGGCCCTAACAAGGGCCTATTTTTATACCCAAAACACCTAAAACGCCATAGAATCCGCGTACACGCCACAACAACAACACAACGAACTAACACTAACGGCATACCTTATAAACACGCCTATAAGCCACACAACACCGTAAACAATAGATACCCCCGGCCCTAGATAGGGGAGTGGGTCAAATTCTGCCAGATCTCGTGCCTACGACACCCCGCCCGCAGAAGGACGCACATCTCCGCATTTCAAACTTTTCTTGGGGTAGGCTTTTTGTATGGCTAATCCAGCGAAACCAGCAGAGTTGAAGATTCTTCAGGGCAACCCAGGCAAGAGGGCGATTCCTAGCAATGACGCTATTGCCCCGTTGGAGTATGGGTATGTTGAACCTCATCGTCCGTTGGGCCCTGTGGGTAAACAGTTTTGGGACAGCATCTTTGGGGCTGGTGAGTTGTGGATCAGTATTAAGACTGATACTGGGTTGGTGCAGTTGATTTGTGAGCAGCTGGATCGCCGTGAGTTTTTGCGTGAGTATGTGTTGGAGCATCCGCATGAGTGGCATATGTTTAAGCAGTTAAATGACATTGAGGTGCAGATTGTTAAGGGCTTTAGTTTGCTTGGGTTTAGTCCGGCTGACCGTACACGTTTGGGCTTGGTGTCGGCTAAGACTAAGAGCAAGTTGGAAGAATTGATGGCCCGTAAGGCTGCAAAGCAGTGATCACTGTTGTGACTGGGGCCCCTTGTTCTGGCAAGTCTAGTTTTGTTGCTAATAACTGTAAGTCTGGCGACATCATTGTGGACATGGATGTTTTGGCTTTGGCTTTGACTACTCCTGATGTGAAGCCGTATGAGTATTCTTCGTTTGTTCGTGAGGTTGCTATTTCGGCTAGATCTGCTGCTGTGAAGCGGGCTATGCAGGTGGCACAAGGTGAGCGTTATTTAAATGTTTGGATTATTCACACCGATCCTTCACCTAATGAGCGTTCTATGTATCGGGCTTTGGGTGGGCGTATTCAGGAGATTAATCCTGGCTTGGATGTTTGTTTGGCTAGGTTAGCTGTGCGTGAGGCAAAGTCTAAGGAGATTACCGAGAAGGTTATTCGTGACTGGTATCAGGTGAGGTCTAATGGTTGAGAAGTGGCCTCCTGCTTGGCTGACTCCTGTTAATCCTGAGGCTGTTGAGCGTGGCGATGGTGAGTTTGCTATTGAGTTTGCGGAAACGTTTGGCTCGATTGGTAAGGATGGTATTGCTGGTCGTGCTGGTGAGGCTTTGAAACTGCGTCCTTGGCAGAAGGAACTTTTAAAGAATCTTTATGCTCGTGATGAGAATGGTGGGCTTATTGCTTCCACGGCCCTGCTGGGCTTGCCTCGAAAGAATGGTAAGTCGGCCCTGTCGTCTGCGGCTATTGGTCTTTATTCTTTGTTGGCTGAGGGCATCAACGGTGGTGAGGTTATTGCGGTAGCTGCGGAAAAGGAACAGGCTCGCATCGTATTTGGTGAGGCGAAGCGTATGGTTGAAGATTCTGAACTGGCTGACCTTGTGACCGTTTACAAGGACTCTATTTTTGTGCCGTCTACTAACTCAGTGTTCAGGGTTGTTTCTGCTGAGGCTTACTCTAAAGAAGGTTTGAACCCTAGCCGTGTAATCATGGATGAGTTACACGCTCACAAGAACCGTGAAATCTTTGACGTGTTCTCGTTGGCTATGGGTAACCGTGGCAAAATTGGGCAGTTGGTTGCCATCACTACTGCTGGTGTAAAGTCTGACAGTTCAGGTCAGGACAGCATCTGCTACTCGTTGTATAACTATGGCAAGCGTGTCAGCACGGGCGAAATCGTTGACCCGTCTTTCTTTATGGCTTGGTGGGAAGCACCACCTGAAATGGATCACCGTGACCCGTTGGCTTGGGAAATTGCTAACCCTGGTTATGGTGACATCGTATCGGCTGAGGACTTTGAGTCTGCTGTTCGCCGTACCCCTGAGGCTGAGTTCCGCACAAAGCGTTTGAACCAGTGGGTGTCTAGTCAGATTTCGTGGCTACCTGCTGGAACTTGGGATGCTTGTGCCGAACCGAGAGAAGTCACCCCTGAAGATGAAATCGTTCTTGGTTTCGATGGATCCTTCTCGGGTGACACCACTGTAATAGTTGGCTGTACCGTGCCTAAGGGCGAGGACGATGTTCCGCACGTCTTCTTGGTCAAGGCTTGGGAAAAGGACAACACTATTCACGATGATTCGTGGCGTGTAAACATTGCTGAGGTTGAGGAAGAAATCCTGAACTTTATCCAGAGATTTCCTAAGGTGCGAGAAGTGGCCTGTGACCCTTTCCGTTGGCAGAGGTCTATGGAAGTTCTAGCAGATCAGGGTGTTCCAATTGTGGAGTATCCATCTACCTCGGCTCGCCGTATGGTTGTTGGCTGTGCAAAGTTCTTTGACTATGTGACCGAGAAGCGTGTCACTCACAACGGTGACCCTTTGCTTGCACGTCACTTATCTAATGCTGTGACTAAGAGCGACAACATCGGTATCCGTATCGTGAAAGAGAATCGTGCGTCTGCTCGAAGAATTGACGCGGCTGTTGCAGCTGTTATTGCGGTAGACCGTGCGACAGCAGGTAGAATGGAAGTGCAGGTTATTCCTGAGTTCTTTATGTAAGGGCGGTAAATGTTAGCTACGATTCTACAAATCGCTGGTATCGGTGCGATATCACTCGGCGTTGGCCTATGGTTTCCTCCTGCTGGTGTGATTGTTGCTGGTACGGGGTTGGTTCTTTTTGGTATCGCATTGGAGCGAGGTAAATAATGCTAGGTCGTTTGACAGAATCGAGAGCAATCTCTTTCCAAAGCGTTTGGGGTTCAGGTTCTGAAATTGATTTTCTAAACCCTGCTGGTGTAAACATCAACAGCAACACAGCGTTTGAGATTGTTGCGTTTTTCTCAGCAGTGTCTTTGATCAGCGACACTATCTCTACTTTGCCAGTTGACGCTTTGTATAAAGCCGATGGCGAGATTTACCCTTATCGTCCACGTCCGGCTTGGGTTGACCAGCCAGATGTTGACAACACCCGTCAGGCTCACTACCAACAAGTTCTTGTTTCGCTTCTCGTAAGCGGTAACTCTTTCACTCGTGTGTTCCGCGATCCAAATGGCGAGATTGTAAACCTTGTCGTTCTTGATCCAGGCACTGTGGAAATCAAGCGTAATGCTCTTGGTCGCAAAATGTTCCAAGTTGAGAAGGAATCAAAACTTCTAACCTCTGAAGATATCATTCACATCACAGACTTACTAGAGCCAGGTGCTCTACGTGGTATGAGTCGTGTATCTAAACTTTCTGACGCTCTTGGTGTTGCTTCAGCATTGCAGTCTTACGCAGCTACATTCTTTGGTCAGGGTGCAACCACCGCTGGTGTGATTGAGTTCCCTGGGCCATTGCTAACTGCTGAACAGGCTAAAACTTTGCAGGATGGTTTTGATAGCCGTCACAAGGGTTGGCGTAAAGCACACAAGACAGGTATCTTGTCTGGTGGTGCAACTTACAAGCAGACTACTGTTCCTAACGACTCTGCACAGTTCTTGGAGTCACGCCGTTTTGCAGTTGAAGAAATTGCTCGTGCGTTTAACATTCCACTACATATGCTGGGTGTTCCTGACACAGCGTCTTACGCTTCGGTTGAACAGAACGCTATCCAGTTTGTTACTCATACCCTTCGCCCGTATGTGGAGAAGATTGAGTGGGCTTACACACGCCTACTACCAAACCCTGCTTATCTAAAGTTCAACGTGAATGGTTTGATGCGTGGAGATTTCCAAACACGTATTCAGGCTTACTCTGTTGCTTCACAGGCTGGTTTTATGAGTATCAATGACATTCGTAAACTTGAAGACCTTCGCTCAGTTGAGGGTGGCAATGTTTACCGTGTGCCTCTAGCAAACGTGAACCTATCAGCATCTGACCTACCAGAACAAGAAGGAAAAGTTGCTATGGCAACTAAGTTAATTCAGGCTGGTTTTGATCCTGCCTCAACAATGGCAGCTCTTGGCCTTCCTGCTATCCTTCACGATGGTGGAATCCCGACAACATTGCAACCAGGCGTAGGAGCATAATGATTAATCCTGGAACTTATAACATCACTTGCCCTCAGGGTGCAACTTGGGATAAGACTTTCACCGTAACTATTGGTGGTACAGCACTTAATTTGACTGGTTACACCGCAGCTATGCAAGTTCGTGAGTCTGTCGGCTCCACAGCCACCCTTGTAAACCTCACAAACGGCTCAGGAATTACTTTGGGTGGCACTGCTGGAACTATTGGTGTAACTATAAGTTCAACGGCTTCAGCGGCCATTTCAGCGGGTTCGTACTCTTACGATCTTGAACTAAATTCTGGAAGCACTATCACTCGTTTGCTTGAAGGTGCGTTCAATGTGACAGGTAATGTGACCCGATGAGTGATGTTGTAGTTTCCGTTGTTGAATCTACTACCACCGTCACAGTCACAGACCAAGATGTTGCAGTAGCGATTACTGAATCACCTGTCACTATTACGACAGGGACTTCTGGCCCTCAAGGTATTAAGGGTGATACTGGCCCTGCTAATACTTTGTCAGTTGGCACTGTTACTAAATCTTCAGATGATACTGCTGTTGTAACTATTACTGGCACTGCACCAGAACAAACTATTAACTTTACTTTGCCTCGTGGTTTACAAGGTATCCAAGGTGCAACTGGGGCCACTGGTGCTACCGGAGCAACTGGAGCCACAGGAGCCACAGGCCCGCAGGGTGAAACTGGCCCTCAAGGAGCCAAAGGTGACAAAGGCGACACCGGATCTCAAGGCCCACAGGGTGAAACTGGGCCTGTCGGTGCTACAGGTGCAACAGGTATTGTTTGGCGAGGAACTTGGAATCAGAATCTTGATTATGTAGATAATGATGCTGTTTTCTACAACAACTCGTCTTGGTTTGCTTCAGGTAATCCAACTCAGGGTGAAGCCCCAGCTTTAGATGCAACGAACTGGTATCCGCTTGCTATTCAGGGTGCTACTGGTGCGACTGGTGCTACGGGCCCAACTGGGCCACAGGGTATTCAGGGTGAACGAGGCGAGCAAGGTATCAAGGGTGATACTGGTTCAACTGGAGCCACGGGTGCTACGGGGGCTACTGGGCCAAAGGGCGACAAGGGCGATACTGGTGACACTGGGCCACAGGGTGCGACTGGCCCACAAGGTGCAACTGGAGCCACTGGCTCTACAGGTGCGACAGGCCCTGCTGGTGCTGACGGTGCTGGAGTTCCTGTTGGTGGAAGTGCTGGAGAATTTCTTACCAAAATTGATGGAACAGATTACAACACAACTTGGTCTAATACTGCACCATCGGCAGGTTACACATCACAAGTAAAACATTTAGTTAAAAATAGCACTGGTTCGACCATTGCTAAAGGAATACCTGTTTACATTAGTTCTGCTAATGGAACAAATATGTTAATTTCCGCAGCAGATAACTCAAGTGATACAACTTCTGCAACAACCATTGGTATTACCGAATCAGAAATAACAAATAATGGAACTGGATATGTTGTAACTGAAGGCCTTATTGCTGGACTTAATACATCCGCTGCTTCAGCAGGTGATCCTATTTGGCTAGGCACATCTGGTGGACTACTTTATGGCATTGCTAATAAACCTCATGCACCACAACATCTTGTTTATCTAGGTGTCGTTACTCGTTCTCAGTCAAATAATGGTGAGATTTTTGTTAGCGTAAATAATGGTTGGGAACTAGATGAATTACACAATGTTTCTGCCTTATCACCAACTAATAACCAAGTTTTGTCTTATTCGACTGCCACAAGTCTTTGGTCACCACAGACTCAAACAGTCACAATTAATGGAACTGCGGTTGCCCTCGGTGGGACAGTCACAGTATTGGCAGTGTTAGGATAGAAGTATGCCGTATTACATCGCAAAAGATCACAAGGACTGCAAATCAGGTTGGGCAGTTGTTGGTGCTACAGACGTTATGCACGGCTGTCACACAACTAAAGCATCTGCTATTAAACAAGCAGTAGCCATTAGCATCTCCACCAAAGAACCATTTGCTGGAGAACGTTCTGAACAAATTAGTTCACGTACTGATATTGCAATGGGTGACTATGTTAAATGGGAAAAAATAGATGGCGATGATGAGTATGGTGAAGTTTACGAACTAAACGGTGAACTTGCTATTGTAAAAATTTATGATGAAGAAGAAGGTCAATGGTGGGAAACCAATGATCTTGCAACTGTTTGGCTTTCTGAACTAACAAAGATTCCGCCACTAAATGTAGTTGAATTAAATGAACCTGCTGATGTTGTTCCAGATGTAACTCGTGAATCACATGACAAATGGATTCGTGCAGCTTGGTCTATTAAGGCCCGTATTGAAGGTTTACCTGAAGAAGCACGTTCCCTTGGTAAGACTGAGGTGCGTACCGAGCACACCACTTTGGAACTACGTGAAACAGGCGATGGCATGACCTTCGAGGGTTACGCAGCTGTATTTAACTCACCATCTCAGCCACTACCTTTTGTAGAAACCATTAAGCCTGGTGCTTTCAAGCGTTCACTACAAGGCCGTCACCGTATGATGCTGTTGTGGAACCACAACGCTTCAGAACCTCTAGCCTCAACCCGTAACGGATCACTAAAGTTGGTTGAAGATGCTCGTGGTCTAAAGGTCACAGCAAAGTTGGCTAACACACAGACCGGACGTGACGTTGCAGAACTTATCCGTTCAGGTGTTATTGACGCTATGTCTTTTGGTTTCCAAGTAAAGAAAGACTCATGGTCTTCTGATGGAAACAACCGTACTTTGGAAGAAGTCGCAATCCACGAAGTGTCATTAACTTCGTTCCCTGCGTACGAAGGAACTGCTGGCACTACCTCTGTCCGTGAGAAGCGTGACATTGATGCTGACCAGTTGGCTGATAGCCTAATGCGTTTGGAATCTGGCGAAGAACTAGATCCTGAACAAGCAAAGGTAATTAGCGAGGTAGTTGAAAAACTAACTAAGTCTGAAGAAGTTCAAGAAGTTGATGGCGACATTCTGGCTTTGAAGAAAAAGAAACTTGACCTACTAATGAAAGAGGCTATCTAATGGCTACTAAAGAACAAATTGAAATTGCTATCAAAGTAATTAACGATGTTACTGGCTCACCAGACTCTGGTGTGTATGCGGATCTAATCAAAGACATCCGCAAGTCAGGCGAAAACTTCGACACATCTGCGGCCAAAGAAGTTCGCATTGTCGAGGCAAAAGAAACTCGCTAACCCCCTTTTAGCAGTTCTTCTCCCCCACCAGGTTTACTTCCCTTTCCCTGGTGGGGGTTCTTCTTTTTGGTATACAAACTGCTTGTAGAATAAATACAGGTTCTGTGTGTTCACGGCCTCTAGTCTGCTCTGAGTTACCTCGGCAGAAATAACTATTCACTTTAATTTAGGAGAACCATGTCAGAGTTCATTAAGACTCAGGCTGAAGTTCGCAGCAACCTTGTTGCTCAGATGCGTGAGGTTATTGACCTTGCTGAATCAGAGAAGCGTGGACTAACCGCTGAGGATCTTCAGAAGATTGACCGCATCGAGAAGGACATTGAGTCACGCGATGCAGCTATCGAAACTGCTCAGAAGGTAGAGGCTCGTTCAGCCGCTGCTGCTGAAGCAGCTGCTTCATTCACCCCTGCACAGCCAGCATCAACCGATGCTGACCTAATCCGTGCGATTGCTCGCGGTGAAGTTCGTTCACACGAGTTCGCTCGTGAGTCACGTGCAGCTCTTGTGCCATCATCAAACACTGTTGGCCAGTCATTCTATGACCAGGTATTCGGTGTTGCTCGTCTGATCGGCCCAATGCTAAACACCTCAGAAGTTATCAACACTGCTTCTGGTGAAACTCTAGTTATCCCGACTGTAACTGCTTACTCAACCGCATCTGCAACCGCAGCTGGTTCAGCAATCACCGAGTCAAACCCAACCTTCTCAAGCCTTTCACTAGGTGCATGGAAGATTGGTGCACTTGTAACTGTGGCCAACGAATTGATCGCAGATGCAGGTTTCGACATCAACTCTTACATTGCAGAGCAGCTAGGTCAGTCACTTGGTTACCAGGCAAACGCATTGCTAACCACTGGTACTGGAACCGTTCAGCCTACTGGTATCGCTACTTCTGCTGGTTCAGTAGTAACTGGTGGAACTGGTGTATCAGGTGCTGCAACTTACGAAAACCTAATTGACCTTGTATACGGTATCGCTGATGGTGCTCGTGTTCTTCCTGGTCTTGGTTTCCAGATGTCAAAGACTGGTATCGCAGCTGCTCGCAAGATGAAGGACGGTGTAGGTAACTACATCTGGACTGATTCTGCTGTTCCTGGTCAGGCTGCAACACTTCTTGGATACGCTGTATACGAGAACCCTGCTGTTGCTGCTGTTGCTACTGGTGCAAAGTCTGTTCTATTCGGTCACCTACCTTCATACAAGGTTCGTGTTGCTGGTGGAATCAACGTTGCTACCTCAACCGATTACGCGTTCAACACAGACGTAACCACTTTCCGTGGAACCATGCGTCTTGACGGTGGATTGACTCACTCAACCCACATTGGTTACTTCAAGGGTGGAGCGAGCTAATCACTCACCCCTTGAGATAGACGAAACCCCCCAGTGCGTAGGCTGGGGGGTTTCTTCTTAGCGGAAAGGAAAGTCAAGGAAAATAACAACAAAAACCTTGATAAGTGATACTCTAGTACCACCTACTACGAAAGGTCAAGTCAAAATGGGAAAATTAAAGGGAACTGTTTCTGTTTATTCAAATAGTCCTTGGCAACCTACTGGTTATGGTCAACAGGCTGGTATGTTGATTGACCGTTTGAAGCGTGACGGGGCTGATGTTGCTGCTTTGTCTAATTATGGTGTTGAAGGCAATGCCACTGTTTATAAGAGCCCTTTTGGTGATGTGCCTCATTATCCTCGTGGTATGGATCCGTATTCAAATGATGCGGCTCCTATGCACCATGCTCATTGGAAGACTAGGAATAAGTCGCAGAGCGATCTTGTAATCACTTTGTATGACGTGTGGGTTTTGCAGGGACAGGGTTGGGATAAGTTTCCGATTGCTTCTTGGGTTCCGGTAGATCATGTGACTATGCCTCCTAAGGTTGAGGAGTGGCTACGTAAGGAGAATGTTTCTCCAATTGCTATGGCTCCTCATGGCCAGCGTTTAATGGAGGCTAAGGGCATTGCGTGTGACTATGTTCCTCATGCTATTGATACAAAGATTTTTAAACCTACAACTCAGATTCAGGGTCAGGATGTCCGTGAATTTATGGGTGTGACTGATGAGTTTGTTGTTGGTATGAACGCAGCTAATAAGGCTTCGGGTCTAATTCACCGCAAGGCTTTCTCAGAGAACCTTATGGCGTTTAGCATTTTTAGAGCCAAGCACCCTGATGCTGTTTTGTATTTGCACACTGACCCTCTTGGCACTGCTGGTGGCTGGAATCTGTTGAAAGTTCTTCATGCTTTTAACATCCCTAAAGAGGCTGTAATGTTCCCACCATTTGTTGATTACAAATACGGTATGAGCCAGCAAGATTTAGCAGCTTTGTATTCTGCAATGGACGTGATGATAGTAACCAGTTATGGTGAGGGATTTGGTGTGCCTACTGTTGAGGCTCAGGCGTGTGGTACTCGTGTAATTGGGTCTAATTGGGCGGCTACTCCCGATCTTGTATCTGAGGATTCTTGGTTGGTTGATGGTCAACCTCAGTGGGATGCAGGGCAGGATTGCATCTGGCAGGTTCCGTCAGTTCCTTCAATTGTTGATGCTTTGGAACAGGCTTATCAGGCAGAACGTGGCCCGTCTAAGACTGCGATAGAGTTTGCTTCACAGTTTGATGTTGAAACTGTTTGGAAAAAATACTGGTCACCAACTCTTGAAAAGTTGCTTAAGTGATTCCGGTACTTGGCTTCGCTACTTTAAAGAGGTTTGACCTTGCTGAACGCTTACTTCGCTCTATTGATTACCCTGTTCAGCATCTCGTTATTATTGATAATTCTGGACTTGCCTCTTGGGATCCGATTAAGCCTGATTCTGTTGAACATATGTGGGTTATTCGTGTCCCTTACGGTCTTGGTCTTGTCGGGGCTTGGAATCTTATAGTTAAGTCCACCCCTTATGCTCCTTATTGGGTGCTTATCAATGACGATGCTTGGTTTGCCCCTGGTTCGTTGGAAACAATTGCGAAAGAGGTAAATACAGATGCACTTAACTTTGTGGACATCAATCCGCAGTGGTCATGCGTGGTCTTCGGTGAAGGCATGGTTGAAAAAGTTGGTCTTTACGATGAGCGTTTTTACCCTCTTTATTTTGATGACAATGACTTGGAACGTAGAGTGGATCAGGCCGAGGTTCCGAAGGTTAGCATTGCAGCTAAGGTCTTTCACGAGAACTCCTCAACGCTCAATAGTGGGTATCAGGTTCAGAACCAGAGGTCTTATGTGGCAAATCACCAACTTTATGAAATCAAGGGCCGAGAGGACGACTTCTCGCAAGGCGAGTGGAGCCTTAAAATCAGAAGGGCTAACCGATGGGATTGAGGATTTACACAGGGGGGACATTCGATTTGTTCCATGCGGGACACGTCAATTTCCTGAGGAGATGTGCAGATCTTGGCTCTGTGACTGTTTCGCTAAACACCGATGAGTTTATTGAAGAATACAAAGGCAAGAGGCCAGTAATTGGATACAAAGAACGAGAAGAAGTCTTATTGGGATGTCGCTACGTTGATAATGTCATTCCTAATCTTGGGGGCGTTGATAGCCGGATCGCTATTGGGCTTAGTGAACCTAATTTCATAGTTATTGGCTCTGATTGGGCTCGCCGTGATTATTATGCCCAGATGGGCTTTGATCAGGATTGGCTAGATGAGCGTGGAATTGGCCTTTGCTACATTCCTTACACTCAAGGCATTTCTAGCACTGCTATTAAAGAAAGACTACGTTTCAACGGTAGAATAGATTCATAGACTTAGGAGTTCCTCGTGGCAATTACCAATGGGTACGCAACTTTAGCGGATGTTAAAGCCGCACTAAAAATTACAGACAACATGGATGACTCGCTTTTGGAGATTGCGGTGGAGTCTGCTTCTCGTCTGATTGACGGTTATACAGGTCGCTACTTTTACAATGCTGGTACTGCCACTCGCAACTATGCAGCTAACGACAGTTACACCGTAACCATTGATGACTTGCAAAGTTTGAGCGAATTGGCGACCACTAATGAGGTTGGCACTGATTACACAACTTGGACTGCAAACGACTATCAACTTGAACCTCTAAATGGCCTCTCAAACGGCCTCACACAGCCTTACACGAGTATTAGAGCCGTTAAGCAGTATGTATTCCCATTCTTGGGAGATAGAGCCTTGGTGAAGGTTACAGGCGTTTGGGGTTGGGCTTCAATTCCTACCGCCGTAAAGCAAGCAACCATTCTTCAAGCCTCACGCATCTTCAAACGCAACGACTCACCTCTTGGTGTGGCTGGTTTCGGTGACATGGGTGTTGTTCGTGTTGGTGCACGACTAGACCCAGACGTTCAACACTTGGTAGATCCTTACCGTTCTATGCGAAACTTTGCATAATGGCAAGCATCACTGACCTTCGTGCAGGAATCACTGCCAACCTTGCCCGCATCCCTGGTCTTCGCACATCATCTTTTGCACCAGACCTTGTAAATCCACCACTTGCAATCGTTCAACCGGACTCAACACCAGTCAAATTTGACATTGCAATGAACCGTGGACTTGATGAGTTCCGTTTTGTTGTCACTGTGCTCGCTCACCGTCAAGATGAACGCTCTGCACAGAACAAACTAGATTCTTACTGTGCTGGATCAGGCGAATTTTCGGTAAAACAGGCAGTAGAATATGATAGGACACTGGGTGGCGTTGCTAACGATTGCCGAGTGACCGAGATTAGCTCGTATGGCGTAATCTCTGTAAACGAAATCCAATACGCAGCTGCCGAGTTTCTCGTCACTGTGTATGCAAGCTAGGAGAATAAATTGGCTAAATATGTAGTCACAGGAAACAAGGTCACCATCAATGGTGTTGACCTATCATCTTCAGTTGCTCGTGCTGAGTTGGCTATCAACGTTGCTGACGTTGATGTTACTGACTTCGGTTCAGCGGGTTACACTGAACTAATTGGTGGCCTAAAGTCAGGTTCTGTATCAATTGACTTCCACCAGGACTATGCAGCTGCATCAGTCGAAGCAACTATCTTCCCTCTATTGGGTTCAGTGGCAACTGCTGTTATCATCGCTGGTAACGGTACTGCTGCTTCATCAGCGACACCTGCGTACACCGCAACTGTTCTTGTGAACTCATGGAACCCAGTTTCAGGTGCTGTGGGCGACCTAAGCACTGTTTCAGTTACTTGGCCAACCTCTGGTCAGGTTTCAAAGGCAACAGCCTAATCTAAGGATAAAAATTGAAAATCAATCTACGCATTGAATACAACGATTCATCTGAAGCAAAAGAGATCACTTGTTCTGCAAGCGACTTGATTGCTTTTGAGCAAAAGTTCAACCTAAGCGTCACCAAACTTGGTGAAGAAACTAAGTTGACTCACTTGCTTTACCTAGCATGGCACTCTGAGTTCCGCCGTAAGGCAACTGCTCTTGAGTTTGACCAGTGGGTAGAAACAGTGGCAACGGTTGGGGCTAGTGCAATAGACCCAAAATAGTTGGCTTGGGCGAGAGTTCAGCACATTGGTTTCTCGCTGGCCTAGCTTGCGAAACTGGCATTTCTCCGCGTGAGTTGATGCTGCTGGATGACCGTATGCTTTGGACGATGAACAGATGGCTCATTGCTAAAGCAACTGCTCGTTAATTGAAGACCCCCTCCAAAAGAGGGGGTTTTCTTTTTGACGGTAGAATAGTTATAAAGATTGGCAGGGCTGTGGCTGAAAAATTAAACGTTAACGCAAGTGATCGCGTTGCTATTCAGATCACTGATTGGCGTTTCCTTATTCGTGAAACACGCAAAATTGACCCTGCGTTAATTTTAAAATTTAAACAAAACGCCAAACGTATTGGTCGGCCTGTTGAAAAGGCTGTTCAGGGCGGTATCCCTAGCCGTAGACCGATTACTGGTATGGCTCAAAAGGTTATCCCTGGTCGTATGACTTGGGGTGCTGTTGTTCCTGCTAAGGATACTGAGTTAAAGGTTGATACTCGTATGCGTAAAAAGGGCAAGTCTATTGTTTCTGTTTGGGTCAATTCTCCGGCTGTTGCTATGGCTGATATGGCTAAAAATGGTGGTCGTTCAGATGGCAAACTTACCCGTGAATATCCTTATAGCAAGTCACCTACTGGTCTACGCCGTCACCGTGTAAACGGTCAGGGCACTGGCATGGTTACTGCTTTGGCTGGGGGTAAAGGTTTTAAAATGAGCCAACCTTCTCGTATGGTTTGGCCTTCAGCACAACAGGCTTTGCCAGCAGTAAACGTAGAAATGTATACCTTGATTGAGCAAACAGCATCAAAGATTAATGCTGAGATTAAGAGGAACGCCTAATGGCCATTATTTTACCTATTCTCTCCACTTTTAATGCTGCTGGTGTTAAAGGTGCTCAAAGTGCTTTAGCAACACTTGGCGGTTCTTTAAAGACCATTGGTAAGCAAGCACTTGCAGCAACTGCTGGTTTCCAGGCGTTGCAGGGCGTTGTTAATTTTGCAGCTGATTCTATTACTTCTGCTCGTGACCTTGAACGAAACCTTAGTGCTCTAAATACTGTATTTGGTGATTTGGCTCCTGAAATGGAGGCATTTACTAAAAATGCTTATGGCATGGGTATTAGTCAATCCGATGCCGCTAGAACAGCAACATTCCTTGGTTCTGTTCTTAAACAGGCTGGTTTCAGCATGGATGAGGTTGGATCTAAGACTAAAGATCTGACTGTTCTTGCTCAGGACTTGGCTACTACTTACGGGTATGACACTTCTGAAGCGTTGACTGCTATGACGGCTTTGTTCCGTGGTGAGTATGACCCAATTGAAAAGTTCGGTGTTGCTCTTAAGCAGAATGAAGTTAATGCTCTTGTTGCAGCTAAGGGTCTTGGTAACTTAACTGGCCAGGCGATGCTCAATGCTCAACAGCAAGTTCGTCTTGAGCAGTTGTTTAAGCGTTCTGCTGATGCTCAGGGTGCATTTGCCCGTCAGTCAGGTACTTTGTTTGTTGAACAGAAGAAACTAACTGCTGTTTGGGACAATATGCAAGCAGTAGTTGGTCAACAACTTACTCCTGCCATTACTGACTTGATGCAAGCCCTAGTGCCTGTCGTTAATGAACAAGCACCAAAGATGACTGAAGCATTTGCTCAAATTGGCAAAGTTATCGAGGATCTTCTTCCTATTGTCAAGCCTTTGGGCGACATTCTTGGAAACCTTGTTGGTGCTATTGGCAGTCTGCTTAGTGCTATGGAACCGCTCATCAAGTTGCTGGCTTCTACGTTGGCAGTTGCTCTTGAACTTGTTGCAGATCTACTTACAAAAGTCGGTACTGGCATTGGAGAGGTTACTACCTATTTTGCTAACCTATGGTCTGAAGCAGATAAAGAGTGGGGCGATTCCAAGATTTTTACTTGGATTAAAGACTTTATTGATAAGAGCGTAATTCTTAGCACTGTTCTTAGCCCAATTATCAAAATTATTGAGCGTATTGGTGAACTTACTACTAAGGGAATAAATGGTGGTGCAACAGATGAAACTGCCAAACTTATTCGACAGCGTCTTGAGCGTTTGGGTGCTGTCGGTGGCCCTTCTACTGCAAGCACAGCTGCATCTACTTCTAAAGTCAAAAATTCGGTTGCAGATTTCTTTAAGAATCTTGAAGATGAGATTGCTAAACAATCAGCAACTTTCAAGTTAAAGAAACTTGGTCTTTCTGAGGCTTTAATTGATTCAGTTGTTGGTTCTGGTGATGATTGGCAAAAGGTCTTTAATAAGATTAAGGGCTTATCTAAGAGTGCTTTGGCTACTTTGCAGGTGCAGTTTAATAAGACTGCTTCTGGTCAAAAGGAATTGGCTAGTCTTCAGAAGAAACTTCAGGATGAGGCTGATGCTCGTTATGAAGCTGCTAAGAAAATTTATGATGAGCAATTAGCCGCTTACCAGGCTCAAGTAGATGCTATTAAGGCATTTAAAACAGCTATTACTGATGCAGCTGGGGCTACTGTGCCTTTGGCTGTGGTTACTCGTAACATTGGACAATTTGAATCTGCAACGATTTCAGCATTTGACAATATTGCGGAAACTATTGGATCTGCCTTAGCGGATGGCACGTTACTTAAATCAGCAGCGGATAACCTAACTGCCTATGCTCGTAAGGAGCAAGAGGTAATTCAGAAGTTGATGGCTCAACGCGATCAATTGGTTGAAAAGCGTTCTCTTGCTGAAGCAATGCTTAAGGATGTTAAGGCCGCAATTGTTGGTGTTGGCAACATTACTGGACTTTTGCAGTCTAAGACTGAGCAGATTACACAGTCTGTTACCAAAATGGTTGGCAACATTACTGTTATCACTTCTAAGACTATTGAGCAGGTCACTGGTGGTGGTGCTAGTGATCTTGTTGCTAGTTTCACTGACATTCTTTCAAAGACTAAGACTTTTGCAGAGCAACTAAAGCAACTTCGTGCTCTTGGTTTGGATAAGAACCTTTACCAGCAGATTGTTGATGCTGGTATTGATGCTGGTGGTCAAACTGCTAAGGCTATCCTTGAGGGTGGTTCTGGCACTGTTAGCGAACTAAATAGCGTCTTTGAGCAGTTGAACATGGCTGGTGAGGAGATTGCCAAGCAATCTGCTGAGGTCATGTATGGTGCTGGTGTTGACCTTACTGATGGCCTGATTGCTGGTCTTATTTCGCAGGAACAGAAACTTGTTGATACTGCGACTACTTTGGCTAATTCATTTATGTCAGCGTTTAACAGCCAAATCAATCTTGCTACTCCAATGCCTTCTGCTCCTGTGGCTCCGGTGCAGGAGATTATTGGCCCACAGTTGCAAGCAGTTTCTTATACTTTGGATCAGTTGGCTAAAATTGACCTAAAGACTGTAACTACCGATGCTTTGTGGAAAGACGCAGCTGCTTTGGCTAAAAAGTTGATTGCCACCCCGCAATACACTAAGGGCACTGTGGTTAACGTGACTGTTAAGGCTGACGTGACTACTAATGGTAAGACTGCTGGTCAGGCTATCTTGGCTCAGTTGAACAAGTATGCGAAGGCTAATGCTTAATGACTACTCAAAAGGTTGAGGTTGGTTTTGACCTTACTGGTACTGGTGGGCCATTTCTAACTCTTGATGACCCTATTTCTGGCCAGTTAGATAATTTTGACTGGGTTTTGGGTGGAACCTTGTTCTATGACATTACTTCTGATGTTAAGAGCATTGGTTTGAACCGTGGTAAGAACATTGACATTGGTACTTTCTCAGCAGGTGAAATTGTTGTTGAGTTGAATAACCAGAACCGCACTTATGACCCTACTTATGCTGCAAGCCCATTTTATGGTCAGATTGTACCTAAGCGTGAGGTTCGCCTAAGCACCAACGGTATTAGGCAGTTCAGTGGTGTTATTGATGACTGGAACCTTGAGTATTCTGTCCAGGGTGATGCCACTGCTACATTCGTTGCTTCTGATGGTTTCGTATTCTTTAACAACCAGACTCTAAACGGTGGTACAGCCACTCCACAGGCCTCTGGAGCCCGTATCAACGCCATTTTGGATGATCCTGCGGTTTCATGGCCGTCAACTATGAGAAACATTGATACAGGCGTTACAACGCTTGGTGCAGATGTTATTGCTCCTGATACAAATGTTTTAACCTATCTGAAACTTGTTGAGCAGTCAGAGTTTGGACGTTTCTTCATTGGCAAGAACGGTTATGCTACTTTCCTTGATCGTACTGTTGCAGCTTCATCAACTGGAGCGGTGCACCTATCAGATGATGGTACAGGAATTGGCTACAACAATCTAAAAATTGTTTATGGTTCTGAGCAATTGGCTAACGAAGTAGTTATTTCATCAGTAATCACTAATGGAACTGCTACTGCTATTGATACCGACTCTCAAACTGCCTATGGTATTTTCAACCTGACTTTTACAGATCTATTAATGGATACTGATCAGCAAGTTGAAGATCTGGCTGTTTTCCTTGCTTCTAAGTATTCACAGCCTGAATACCGCATTGACAGTGTTGATGTGCACATTAACGATTTATCAACCATAGATCAGAACAAGATTCTGGGCTTAGAACTGGGTGACGTGGTAAAGGTCACTTTCACCCCTTCAGACATTCCACCAGCAATTGTGAAATACGCTGAAATTATTAGCATCAAACATGATACTTCATTACAACTACAAACCGTCACTTTTGGCCTCGCCACGCTTGACTTTACCTCGTTTGTTTTGGATGACGAAACCTTTGGTAGACTTGATTCAGACAATGGTCTGGGATTTTAGGAGATAAATAATGGCTGGTTTGGGACGTAAAGTCTTTACCGCTGGTGAGGTTCTCACCGCAGCTAATGTTAACGGTTATCTGATGGATCAGACCGTGATGGTTTTTGCGGGCACTGCTGCTCGTTCGTCAGCCATTGGCACAGCTTCTGAGGGTATGATTTCGTACCGCACCGACGGCACTGGTTCGCAGGCTGTTGAATTTTATGATGGTGCTGCTTGGCAGACTCTTGTTCCGGCTGCGGCTGCGGCTTCTACTGCCACTGTTATTTCAGCCGCTTACACTGCCGCTGCCACAGACGCTAATGACACCCTTGTGGCTAACGGCACAGCAGCTTACACAATCACTATCCCTGACTTGTTTGCTATTAATGACCGTATTGACATTGTGCGTGATAGTTCAGGGACTGTGACTATTGCTGCTGGTACTGGTGTGACTACTTGGGCTGGTGCGGGTACTGCTGGTACAGCGGTTACTTTCAAGATGGATGAGCAATATAATGCGGCGACTGTGTTGAAGGTTGCGGCTAATTCTTATCGTGTTATTGGAAAGATTACTGTCTAATGATTCCTCTTGGAATTTTAGGTAATCGCCGTGGTGGTGGCGGTGGCACGCCTGCTATGGAACTTATTAGTTCAACAATTTTGGCCAGCAATCAAACTAGCGTAACTTTTTCATCTATTGCTTCAACATATAAACATCTACAAATTCGTTACACTGGTCAAGTTTTTGAAGCTACTCCAATTAACACATTGAGAATGTATGTTAATGGCGATACTGGTTCAACATGGTCGAAACATAGATTATATGGAAATGGGTCATCTGTAGCATCTAATGGTCAAGCTAGTACCCAGTTTGATATGGATTTGATGCTTATTCCAGATGATTATGGAACATATAATAATCAATTTGGTGCAGGAATTATTGACATTCTTGATTATGCTAATACATCAAAGTATAAAACTGTTAGAGCATTTGGTGGAAATCCTTATGCTGGAACATACAAATCAATCAATTTGCATTCAGGCGCATGGCAAAATACGGCTGCAATTACTTCCATTACTTTACAAACAAGTGGTGGTGCATCATATCCGCTAAAAACTGCTAGCCGTTTTAGTCTTTATGGAATCAAGGGGTAATCATGCCAACACCTACTTACACGCCAATGGCTAACATCACACTTAGTTCTTCAGCTGCTTCGGTAACTTTCAGCAGCATCAGTCAGGCTTACAGGGACTTAGTGCTTGTTGTTCAGGTAAAAGCATCGGGTGGAATTGCAGATGCATTTATAAAATTTAATTCTGATTCAACATCTGCGAACTATCCAGCAGTCTACGCACAAGGATATGGTTCTGGAACTTATAGCGGAACTGCAACTAATGCTGGAATTAAGTTATATCAAGCTGCAAACATTCCAACAACAGAATTTGTTCAGGCTAATTTATCTATCATGGATTACAGTGCTAGTGATAAACATAAAACAACTTTGACAAGAGCCAATTTTGTTTCAGATGGAACCATTATGCAAGCAGATAGATGGGCTAATACTGCTGCTATAACGACTTTTTCTATTTCGACACCTTATAATTCTTTTGCTTCTGGCAGCACCTTTGCCCTTTACGGAATTGCGGCTTAAT
>JACCDQ011342118.1_pt1 | contig 34717 bp, 34 predicted proteins | sample 7446031 | NCBI WGS metagenome assembly JACCDQ01 (sample SAMN15323442, study PRJNA562643) | freshwater metagenome | isolation source: river surface water | place: USA:Blue River Watershed | collected 2017-08-17 | reverse complement strand
GCTCATAGGAGTCTGCCTGCCCTTGTTCGTCGAAGGCCATAACGATGACTGCTGCTCCAAAACGTCTGATTTCTTTGGCTTGGGCAATAAATGTGGCCTCGCCTTCTTTGAGCGAGATAGAATTGACGATTCCCTTTCCTTGCAAGCATTTGAGCCCTGCCAAAATGATCTCCCATTTGGAAGAATCGATCATGATAGGGATGCGTGCGATGTCGGGTTCGGCGGCCAATAAATTGAGAAAGCGGACCATAGCAGCTTTGCCGTCGATCATGCCTTCGTCCATGTTGATGTCAATGACTTGTGCACCACCTTCTACTTGTTCGCGCGCTACCGCCAACGCTGCCTCGAAGTCTCCTTCTTTGATCATGCGCAAAAAGGCGCGAGAACCGGTTACGTTGGTGCGTTCTCCGATGTTGACAAAATTACTTTGTTCGGTCAGTACTAAAGCCTCTAGGCCAGCTAACTTCAGCATATTAGTGGTTCCATTTTCTTGGTGAATACTTAGCGGCAACTGCTGCAATAGCTGCAATGTGTTCGGGTGTTGTGCCGCAGCAGCCACCAATCACATTGACCAAACCTTCTTGCAAGAATTGCTCAATTTGAGCGGCCATTGCCGCAGGGCTTTCGTCGTAGAGCCCAAATTCATTTGGGAGCCCTGCATTGGGGTGCGCACTAACGGCAAAAGTTGCTTTTTCATTGAGTACCTGGAGATACGGTCGCATCATGGACGCGCCAAGTGCACAGTTAAGGCCAATACTGAGTAGTGGCATGTGCGACAATGAAATTAAAAAAGCTTCTGTGGTTTGGCCGGTGAGGGTGCGCCCAGATTGATCGGTGATGGTACCCGAGACCATAATTGGGATTTGAATGCCTCTTTTTTCAAATACTTGATCGCAAGTATATAAGGCTGCTTTGGCATTGAGCGTGTCAAAAACGGTTTCAATGAGTAGGATATCTACCCCGCCATCCATGAGTGCTTCAATTTGCCCGCTGTATGCGCCTACTAAATCATCAAAACTGACGGCGCGAAAACCTGGGTCATTGACATCCGGAGAGATAGACGCCGTGCGGTTGGTGGGGCCAATAGAACCTGCCACGAAGCGCGGGCGATCAGTAAATTCGGCAGCTACTTCTTTGGCAATTTTGGCGCCTTGATAATTGATTTGATAAACTGCTTCTTCTAGCTGGTAATCGGCTTGTGCAATAGTGGTGCCTGAAAACGTATTGGTTTCAATGATATCAGCGCCAGCTGCGAGGTAAGCGCGGTGGATATCTTTGATGATTTCGGGGCGGGTAATTGAAAGCAGGTCGTTGTTGCCTTTTAGGGATAAGGGGTGCTGCTCAAAGGCACCTTCGCGAAAATCAAATTCTTCGAGCTGATGGCGTTGGATCATGGTGCCCATGGCGCCGTCTAAGACGAGAATGCGTTGCTCGATGGCTTGTTGTAATGCGCTATTGATCATAATTTGCTTGGCGAAAGGTAGAAACAGCGCGTTTCAACTTATCTTTTCCCAATTTGGGATCGGATTTGGCACCTTTACAAGGATGTGAGGTTGCCAAGGTTTCATAGGGCCTGTCCCTCCACCTTTCTAAATAAGTTTATTTTAATGAACTGCTGCAAAGTTACGTAGGTTTTGCAAATTACAAGGGTAGGCGATACCGATTTGCACCGATATTTTGTAAAGATCCATTTAATTCGAGCTCAAATAAGGTGCTGCTGATCAAAGACACCGCTTGCTGGGTGGCCAGCGCGAGTTCATCTATGCTCCAGTTATTCTTGTTTTTGAAGTGATTTAAGAGGTCTTTTTGAAGGCTAGTCAATTCTGCGTGATTTGGTAGCGCGGCGCCTTGCTGCGCATTGGTCCAGTTCATAGTTTGCAATAAATCTTGGGCAGATGTGAGCAAATGCGCTTGTTGGTTTTTAATGAGGGCATGACAGCCCTCCGATTGCAATTGGTGAATGGGCCCAGGAAAGGCAAAAACCTCTCGGTTGTAATCATTGCCGAGTTCGGCTGTAATTAAAGATCCGCCGTTTTTCTTGCTTTCAATTACAATTACTGCGTCGGCCAAACCTGCAATAATGCGGTTGCGCATTGGAAAGTGCATCCGATCGGGTTTGGTACCAATTAAAAACTCTGAAATGAGCCCACCTTGTTCCAGCATTTGAAGCGCCAACTTACGGTTGCTCGACGGGTAAATTCGGTCGACACCGTGGCCAAGCACACCAATTGTCGCCAAACCATGGCTGAGGCATTGCCTGTGCGCCTCTGCATCTACGCCTTGTGCCAAACCGCTGATCACGAGGATGTCTTTTGGCAGTTGGGCAATGAAATCTGCGACGAGTTGTTTGCCATAGTCGGTTTGCTGACGCGTACCTACAATGGCAATGCACCTCGGTTGTTGCCAAACCGTTTCGCGTCCTCTGTAAAAAAGACCTAGCGGCGCATCGCTGCAATGCCTGAGGCGTTCGGGATAGGTAGGGTCGGTAATGAAATGATAGCTGAGGTTTTCATGTGCGAGGTAAGAAAGTTGCCCCTGCGCCCGCCAAAGCGCATTTATTCTTTCTGTTTTTTCGAGCTGGGCAATTGGGATACTTGTGAGTTGTTGTAAAGCAGCGTAATTGAGCTCAAAGAAATCGCGTGGGTGGCTGAGCAGTTTTAAGATGCGCCTAGCACGTACAGGGCCAATGCCGTGCAGTTGTGAGAACGCAATTTGATAGAGTTGGTCTGAGTGTTCCATTTTTTAGTAGCTTCGGGTAAAGTTAGACCGAACAAACCGCAATGCATTCAGTAAAATTTACGACACTTTTCCTGATTTTTTTTCCGATATACCTCTTCTCTCAAGACCTCAATAAGGATAGCCTGAGACTGAAAACCAAAGACGAAAAAGCTGTTTATGTGCGTGCGGCACGCTTTGAAAAGAACATCGAAGAAGTTTCTATTTCTATGGAAGTGCTCAGACCTGCACTTATTGCCAATAAAGGACTGGCCAATCTTGAACAAGCCGTTAACCAAAGCCCAGGTGTATTTACGATGGATGGTCAGGTGTCAATTCGCGGCGGCGGCGGTTATGCTTATGGTGCAGGCAGTCGGGTTTTGCTCGTCTGGAATGGTGTTCCGATGCTCTCACCCGACATTGGCGATGTCAAATGGAATGCGGTGCCGATGGAACACGCCGAGCAAATTGAAATCATTAAAGGCGCTTCGTCTGTACTCTACGGCAGTGGTGCGCTCAACGGAATTATTGCCATGAACGAAAAAGATGCACCACTCGAGGGTACATTTTCTTTAAAAGTCCAAAATGGAATTTACGGCAATCCACCAAGACAGAGCATGAAATGGTGGGGCGCACCGCCTACTTTTCAGTTGATCGATGTGTATGCAGCCAAGCGCAAAGACAACCATGCTTTTACACTTGGCGTCAATGCGTTTAGAGATAAAGGTTACCGCGAGGGCGATTACGAAATGCGCGCGCGAATCCATGGTACCTATACCTATTTTTCAAAGAAAATTCCTCAACTCAAGGCAGGGCTTTCTTTTCATGTTCAGGCGCAAGAAGAAGGCGTTTTTATTTTGTGGCGCAACGACTCAATGTGCCTACAAGCTTTAGAGAACACACTCAGTGAACAGCGCGCACTGCGCTTGAGTCTCGATCCTTATTTGCTTTACGTTTCAAAAAATAAAGTCAAGCACGCACTCAGAACACGTTATTACCTCACCACTACAGGGTCATCAACGGCACTTGTAGACGCATCTTTGGGGCAGATGTACTATGCGGATTACCAAGCGAACAAGAAAAAGAAGCATTTTGATATTTCGTTTGGCGCTACTTCAAATATCAGTCAGGTGACCAGTTATATTTTTGGAAATCATCTGAGTAAGAATTTCTCTTTGTATCAGCAAACGGAGTGGTCTAAAGGAAAGCTCGATTTACAAGCTGGCTTGCGGCTCGAATATTGTCAGCTCAATAAGGCAACGCCCGAAACTAATTTCAATTGGGGTGGTCAAACCTTACCTATTTATCCTGTTGTGCGCTTTGGCGGCCATTACGCATTACGCAAAAGCACACATTTGCGCGCTTCTTTTGGTCAAGGCATTCGTTTTCCAGCCGTGGCAGAGCGGTATATCTCAACAAGCGTGGGCGGCTTGCGCATCTTTCAGAATCCCGATTTGCTTGCCGAACGCGGTTGGGCAGCTGAGCTCGGTCTCAAACAAGTTGTAAAGGTTGGCGAGTGGAAGGCGCTGCTCGATGTAGCAGGCTTTATCAATGCCTACGACAACATGACAGAATTTGCTTTTGGCGTGTTCAAACCCGATACCATGGCGTTTTTACAAACAACCAATCCTTCTGCGCTGAATTACCTCTACAATTGGGTTGGGTTTCAGGCGCAAAATGCAGAACGCGCACGCATTACTGGCATTGAATTTTCCATGAATAGTTCAGGTAAAATAGGAGAGGTGGAGGTACTAACTTTATTGGGCTATACTTATATGAATCCGTTGAGTCTCAATACAGACACTACCTATTTGGCTACTTTTTCAGACACAACTGGATCTATGCTCAAATACCGCTTCAAGCATCTGGCCAAGGCGGACATCGAACTCAACTATAAAAACTTTGGCATTGGCTTATCAGGACGCTACAATTCCTATATGCGCAACATCGATTTGGCTTTTGAACAAGGTATTATAGATACCGAGATTTTAGTCGGCATGGCGAATTATCGGGCCAAATTCAACAAAGGTGTTCCCGTTTTTGATTTGCGCTTTCATTACGCTTTTTCCGAGCAATTCAAGTGTAACCTGATTTTAAACAATGTCACGAATGCCGAATATGTAACCAGGCCAGGGGCGGTTCAGGCGCCGAGAAATTTTGTTGTTCAATTCCAATATGTTCTGTAAAAATACGGACATAAAAGTCAGTTAATTCTCTTAATTTCGCACAGAACCTATAAGACTATTACATGCGTTTACTCGTCCTATTTTTACTCTTCGGAAGTGCTACTAGTTGGGCGCAATTGCTACAATTTGAAGTAGTGGATGTCCAAACAAATGCGCGCTTAGAAGAATCCTTTGCCGTGCTGCAGGGCAGCGCGCCCATCAAAAGCAAGAACGGCCTCATTGCCCTTCCGCAGCGTGCGTTTCCTTTTGAAGTCATCATCAAGGCACCTTTTTACCTTCCAGATACCATCCTGATCAAAAATATGCAGGAAACGCCAATACGGGTATCACTTCAAGCGCAAGTTCAAGAACAAAAAAATGTGGTGGTGAGTGCGGGCAAGCGCCGCCAAGCCATTGAAGAAATTCCTGTATCAATGGAAATCTTGCGTCCACAGCTCATTGACAACAAAGGCATCACCGATTTAGAGCAAGCCGTCGATCAAACGCCGGGGGTGTATACTATGGATGGCCAAGTTTCCATTCGCGGCGGCTCCGGCTTTGCCTACGGCACCGGGAGCCGCGTGCTGTTGCTGTGGAATGGCATGCCGCTCTTGTCTGGCTACGCCGGAGACACCCAATGGAATGCCATTCCAATGGAACAAGCCAGCCAGGTTGAGATCATGAAAGGCGCAGCGTCGGTTTTGTACGGCAGCGGAGCACTCAACGGTGTCATTGCTCTTGCCGAAAAAGAACCTGCCCTAGAGCCGGTAACCAAAGTCAAGGTGCAATATGGTTTATATGGTGCGCCGCGCCGCAGCTCACTCCAATGGTGGTCTACTCCGCCAATGAACCAACAGCTAGAAGTGTTTCACAGCGCGCTCAAAAAGCGATTTGGCTACACGCTCTCTACTACCGGCTACCACAACGACGGCTACCGCCTTGGCGAGTCTGAATTTAGGGCGCGCGTGTCCGGTACGCTCTACGCAAAAGCCATCCTAGACAAGCGCCTTAAGGCTGGTTTGGGTTACAATTACCAAGTTCAAAAAACCGGGAATTTTTTAATTTGGCAGAGCGATTCCTTGGGTTACACACCAAGTGGCTATGGCGACACCACCGAAGGTGCATCTACTGTTAGTTACAATTTTGGTCAGCGCTTGTTCTTAGATCCTTACGCTAAATTCATAGACCAACACAACAACCTCCATCAGCTCAAGACACGGTTATACTGGGTCTCCAATGAAAACCTTTCCAACGCCAGTCAAAGCAATGCGGCCACTATCGCTTATGCAGACTACACCTTTCAGCGTAAATTCGGCGAAGGAAGCACCCTGAGCGCGGGCCTTACGGCTATTCAAAATATTGTCAATTCTCAGTTGTTTGGCAATCACCGCTCGCAAAACCTCGCCGCTTATTCGCAACTTGAATACCACAAAAACAAACTAGACCTCAGTGCGGGGCTGCGTTTAGAATACTTCGAGATGGATCAGCAAAAGCCAGATTCACAGTTTCTACTACCCGGCAAAGCCAACATTTCCATCCCATTCTATCCTGTGCTACGCACAGGTTTGCACTACGCATTAAAACCCTACACACATTTGCGCGCAAGTCTTGGACAAGGGATTCGCTATCCAAGCGTTGCAGAGCGCTTTACGCAAACGTCTGTAGGTGCGCTCAATATTTTTCCGAATCCAGCGTTGCAGCCCGAAGTAGGATGGGCTGGCGAGATCGGCATCAAGCAAGGTTTCAAAATTGGCAACTGGAAAGCCATGCTAGACGCTGCCTTTTTTGTTAATCAGTACAGCAACATGATGGAGTTCTCTTTCGTTTATTTCAACCCCATCACGCAAAAACCGCTCAACCCGCTCAACCCTTCCGCAGAAGACCTCCAATTCCTTACCAGCGGCCAATACAACATCAGCGACTGGGTTGGTTTTCAGGCTCAAAACGCAGAAAAAGCGAGAATTTCAGGCCTTGACCTCTCTTTCAATTCTTCGGGTCAGCTCGGAAAAGTGGAAGTCATTTCCTTAATTGGTTACACCTACATGAATCCAATTTCACTCAATAACAATCCGCAATACACGGCCAATTTTTCGGATACAACTACCAATATGCTCAAATACCGCTTCAAGCATTTAGCCAAAGCAGATATCGAGGCCAATTATAAGAAGCTCAGCTTTGGTGCCTCCATGCGTTACAACAGTTTTATGCGCAACATCGACCGCGTCTTTGAAGACGACCTCGACCCCTCACTTACCTCAACAGTCTATATCTTACCCGGCCTCAAAGCCTACAGACAACTTTACAATAAAGGAAACTTGGTTTTTGATGCGCGTTTTGCCTACACACTCAAAGAGCAATACCGCATCTCGTTTATTGTCAACAATCTTTTCAATGCGGAGGTTACTTCTCGCCCAGGCGATATCCAAGCGCCCCGCAATTTTATCCTTCAATTACAAGCCAAATTCTAATGAAAGTACTCGGCGTCATTCCTGCTCGTTATAGTTCCACCAGATTTCCTGGAAAGCCACTTATTGACCTCAAAGGCAAGTCCATGATCCAGCGGGTTTACGAAGGTGCCCAACAAGCCACTTTATTGGATACACTTGTTGTTGCTACCGATGACCAACGCATTTACGATGAAGTGCGGCGTTTTGGCGGTCAAGTTGTACTTACACGCGCAGAACACCAAAGCGGGACAGAGCGTTGCGCTGAGGTACTCACACACTTTACAGACCACGACACCATCATCAACATTCAAGGCGATGAGCCACTTGTATCAGGCCAACAACTGGACCAACTTTTGGGTGCCTTTGCCGACCCAACGGTCCAAATTGCCACTTTGGTGCATCCTGATGTCAGCGCTGAAGATTTGCAAAACGTGAACCGCATCAAGGTACTTGAAGACCACCACCACAATGCTATATATTTTTCGCGCAGCGCCCTCCCCAACATGCACTACGCCCAACATCCAGATTTTCCTTGGTTGCGACACATTGGCCTCTATGCCTACAAAAGCGAAGCGCTCTCCCATCTTGCTGGCTTGACCCCTTGTGCACTCGAGCAGGCCGAATCTTTAGAGCAATTGCGTTGGCTCTATTACGGCTATGCCATTCGCCTCATCCACACTGATATCGAAACGCCCAACATCGACGTTCCTGCCGATCTAGAAAAAGTATTGCCTTTTTTGTAGTCTGCTCAGACTTTTGTAAATTTGTTAGATGCAGGGTTTTGAAGACATCATTATTCAACTTTTACTCAGACACAACTGTGTGGTTGTGCCGGGTTTTGGGGGCTTTGTTGCCAAGCAAGTAGCTGCCGAAATCGATCTCGAAAAAGGCCTTCTTTCCCCACCCAAAAAAGCTTTGCTTTTCAACCGTTTCTTACTCACAGACGACGGCTTGTTGCTCGCAGAATATGCGCGTTTGCATGGCCTTTACTATGAAGAAGCCAAAGCGCAATTGCAAGCTCATACAGATGCGCTTCAGCGTCAATTGTTAGCTGGCGAAACCATTCAGTTGCCGAAGCTCGGTACTTTTTCTAAGCAACCCGACGGCCAAATTTCATTTGAGCAAGACCGTTTCTTCAACCTACTGTTGTCTTCGTATGGTTTGGCCAACCTCAACTTTGTTGCCCAACCAGTTCAAGCTGCTCAAGAAGCGCCAATTATTGAATTACAGCCTCAATCCGCTCCCAACAAAATCAATTGGACGCGTGTTGCCGCTGCTGCTTGTTTGCTTCCTTTCGCCTTTTATTCCTTCTGGATACCGACCCAAACCAATGCTTTGCAATCAGGTTTGTTCTCGTTATCAGATTTCAATCCGCTGCACCAACAAGATGCACCGGCCTATGCCAAAGCTAGCCTAGATTACCCAACTGTTGCTGCCCAACAAGCTGCAGCACCTGAGTTCGAAGAAGGCAGCAAAACCCGTTTTGAAGCTTACGAATGGCAACCTGGCTACACCTTTGTGGTGAAGGTTCCTGCACAAGCAATTGCACCGCAAACAAGTGCACAACCAACTACGCCACAATCAGCAAATACAAACGTCAATGAAGTCACAGCGCCTGCCGCTTACGATTTCATTGTGGGTTGTTTTTCCAATTTGCAAAACGCCCAAAATCTACAACTCAAATTAAAGCGCGACGGCTTTGCCGCCAGACTTATCCAAAATGGCCCACTTACCAAAGTGAGTGCCGGTGCTGCTCAAAATCTATCTGAACTCCAACAACTCCAACAACAAGCAGCTGCACGCGGCTTGCAAGGTTGGGTGCTCAACAACTAAAATTTACGCATGAAAAAAACCTTTAGCTTCATACTATCCATCGGGATCAGTACTTCTTTATTATTTGCTCAAACCACCAATGTGGAGGGCAGTAAATATCAATTTAAAAAAATTGTTCAACTAGACGCTACGCCAGTCCAAAGCCAAGGCCAAACGGGTACATGTTGGTCTTTTTCAGCGACCAGCTTTTTTGAATCAGAGATTCAACGCCTGACCAAAAGCACCGTGGTATTGTCAGAAATGTATGTTGTGCGCAAGGCCTACGAACTCAAGGCCGAAAAATACATCCGCATGGACGGAAAAATTAATTTCAGCGAAGGGGGTGCATTTCATGATGTGCCGCTCGTTATTGAGCAGTTTGGTGTGGTGCCGTATGAAGTTTATACCGGTTTGAATGAAGCCAATACATACAATCATGGCGAAATGTTCAATCAGCTCAATACACTCATGTCCGACATGATTTCCCGACTTGGCGCGCCAGAAGGCATTACCGACGACTGGAAACGCAAGTACAACGACATCCTCAACCGCGGTATTGGTAAGGATATCGAAACCTTTGAATTGAATGGAACGCGCTATACACCAAAATCTTATGCGGCTTCATTGGGTCTGGACATGAAAAACTATGTGTCCTTGACTTCATTTACCAACCACCCGATGTACAGCGAGTGTATGCTCGAAATTCCAGACAACTGGGCTTGGGGTAAAAGTTATAATGTCAGCATGGAAGACCTCGTAGAGGTTACCATTTCTGCACTGAAAAATGGTTACACAATTGCTTGGGGCGCCGACGTCTCTGAAAAAGGCTTTAGTTTCAAAAATGGTTTGGCAATTGTACCTGCTGACCCGGCCATGATTGAAGTAATTGGTAAAGACGACAAACGTTTCAATGATGGTGGTGCAGAGCGCAAATCAAATGCATTTTTGGAACCAATGAAAGAAATGGTCATTACACCAGAGCTTCGTCAAAAAGGCTACGACAACAAAACCACCACCGATGACCACGGCATGCACATTGTTGGGTTATACACCGATCAAAACGGCACACGTTATTTCCTCGTTAAAAACTCTTGGGGTACCAGCAACATGCCAAAAGGATATCTTTATGTTTCTGAAAATTACTTCAAATACAAGACCATCAATATTTATTTACATAAAGACGGTGTTCCAAAGCCTGTTCAGAACAAATTAAAGTGGTAATTACTTGCTGATATTTATTTAACTTCTTGATAATCAATATAAAAAGTGTTCAAAGTGTCATTTGAACACTTTTTCTTTTTTATTGTTATTTTTGTAATAACAACAATAACTCAAAGATGAAAACTGTAGGTGTAAATGGATTTGGAAGAATTGGGCGCTGTTTTACAAGAATTGCCCTTCAGGACCCACAAATAAGCGTCGCGCTTGTCAATGACTTAGCCGATGTAAAAACATTGGCACATTTGCTCAAATACGACAGTATCCATGGGCCTTTTTCGCTCTCTTTTGAAATCATTGACAACACGCTTGTTTTTGAAAACGGCAAAAAATTAGTGTTCATTAGTGAGCGCAACCCGGAGCTGATCAATTGGGCGGCTTACGGTGTAGAAGTTGTCATTGAATCTACAGGTTTGTTCTTGACCCGCGAGGCGGCCTCCAAGCATTTGGTGGGTGGTGCAAAGCACGTCATCATCAGTGCGCCTGCCAACGATGAAGACATCCCGTCTGTGGTATTGGGTGTTAATGACCACCAAATAGACTGGACTACTCCTGTTGTCTCCAATGCTTCTTGCACCACCAATAACGCAGCGCCGATGGTGAAGGTGCTCAAAGAGTTACTCGATATAGACGTTGCTTATATTTCTACGGTGCACAGCTACACCTCAGATCAGCGCCTTCACGACGCCCCTCACAAAGACTTGCGTCGCGCACGCGCTGCAGCCAATAGTATCATCCCGACTTCAACGGGTGCAGCCAAGGCCATTACAAGTATTTTCCCTGATTTAAAAGGTAAAATAACGGGCGGAAGCTTTCGCGTACCGGTTTCAGATGGTTCAGTAACCGAAATGACGCTTGTGACCAAATCAGAAATAACCGCTGAGCAAATCAATGCGGCCATGAAAGCAGCAGCCGAAGGGCCACTGAAAGGCGTTTTGCAGTATACCGAAGATCCGATTGTATCTGTCGATGTACTGGGCAACCCACACAGTGTTGTATTTGACGCAGGCCTCACCATTGTATTCAATGGCCTGATCAAAGTAGCGGGTTGGTATGACAACGAAGCGGGTTATTCCAATCGCTTGGTTGACGTCGTTAAAAGATTCTAAGCTTCCAACGCTTCTACGCCAGGCAAGGTTTTTCCTTCAAAATATTCTAAGAGCGCACCCCCGCCTGTACTCACATAACTCACCTCTTTACTGAGTTCAAATTGCTGTACTGCAGCGGCGCTATCTCCGCCACCGATGAGGCTAAATGCCCCATTTTTTGTAGCGTCAGCGACTGCATGCGCAATGCTTTTGGTGCCGTTTTCAAAAGCAGGCATCTCAAAAACGCCCATCGGGCCATTCCACAAAATGGTTTTACTTGCTAGCAAGACCGCCGTAAAATTCTTGATAGCTTCAGGTCCGATATCTAGCCCCATCCAGCCGTCGGTGATGGCATTTGAAGGCAAAACTTGTGTATTAGCGTCTGCGGCAAAGCGATCTGCGGCAACGGCATCAATTGGCAGGTGAATTTGAACGCCTTTTGCTTTTGCTTTGTCCAGGATGTCTATACAAGTATCCAAGCGGTCGGCTTCACAAAGCGAGTTGCCTATTTGGCCACCCATTGCTTTATAGAATGTGTAGGCCATGCCGCCGCCAATGATAATGTGATTGGCTAAGTTCAGTAGGTTTTCTACAATGAGGATTTTGTCTGAAACTTTAGCGCCGCCCACAATGGCTGTAAATGGCCTTTCTGCATGGTGCAATACTTTGCGTGCATTTTCGATTTCTGCGTTCATGAGTAGGCCGGCCATTTTATCCTGTGGAAAAAAGCTTGCCAATTGCGTGGTGCTGGCGTGCGCGCGGTGAGCGGCGCCAAATGCGTCGTTTACATAACAATCGCCGTGTTGGGCTAATTTCTGTGCAAAAGCGCTATCTCCAGCGGTTTCTTCTTTGTAAAAACGCACGTTTTCAAGTAGCAAGACTTGCCCTGGCTGAAGGTTTTTGCTCAATTCAAGAGCTTCCTGACTAATGCAGTCGTTGGCAAATAGAACGTTTGTCTCGAGGAGTTCACTGACTTTAGAAGTGATCTGAGCGAGTGAAAAAATAACTTCTGGGCCGTTTTTAGGTCTGCCAAAGTGAGACAGGAGCACAACACTTCCACCACTTTTGAGGATGTGTTGAATGGTAGGTAGGGCAGCGCGAATGCGTTTGTCATCGGCAATAAGGCCAGTTGTTTTGTCCATCGGCACGTTGAAGTCTACGCGAACAAGCGCGCGTTTGCCAGAAAAGGAATAGTGTTGAAAAGAACTCATCGGGTTATGGATTGATGTTTACTGTTTGTGAAAAAGACTACCGTTGGCTTGTGCGCTCGGCATAATGGTGATGTCGGCAATACTGACGTGCTGGGGTCTGCTGACAATAAAGGCTATAGTTTGTGCAATGTCTGTGGCTTGTAGCGCCTCGTAGCCTTCATAAACGCTTTGTGCTGTTTGCAGGTCTCCTTTGAAGCGCACCATTGAAAATTCGGTTTCGGCTGCTCCTGGGGCTATATTGCTGACCTTGATTTGATGAGGTAGAAGATCGATGCGCAGTGCTTTGGAAAGCGCGTCAACGGCATGTTTACTGGCGCAATAGACATTTCCGCCGGCGTATACTTCTTTGCCTGCTATTGATGATATATTGATGAGGTGGCTGAATGGATGCTTTTTGAGCAGTGGAATAACGGCATGGCTCATGTAAAGCAAGCCCTTGACATTCGTATCGAGCATGCGGTTCCAATCCTCAGAAAGACCGGTGTCCAAGGGGCCTCTTCCGACGGCTAAACCGGCATTATTGACTAAAATAAAAATGTTGTCTGCGATTTCTTTGGGTAAGTCGGCAATGACTTGTTTGACCTGCGCTTCTTGACACACATCGAGCTGTGCGATGTAAACGGGGGTAGCCGTCAATGCTACTTTGAGGGCCTCTAGGCGTTCCATTCTGCGGGCCAGTAAGACCAAACCATAGCCCATGTTTTGTAGTTCTTTTGCTGTTGCTGCGCCGAAGCCCGAACTTGCACCTGTAATGATCGCATATTTCATACTGCAAAATTGACAAAAAAAATGCAGTTGCTTGTCAAAATGTCAGCATTTGCGCTGTGGCATTTTTATTGAGTAGTGGATTGCATAAAAATTAGAAACACAATGAAAACAGGTCAAATTCATGTTCAAACGGAAAACATCTTTCCGATCATTAAAAAATTCCTTTACTCAGATCACGAAATTTTCTTGCGTGAGTTGGTATCCAATGCTGTCGATGCCTCTCAAAAACTCCATGTGTTGGCTAAAAATGGCGAATTCAAAGGGGAGCTCGGTGATTTAAAAGTTGAGGTATTGCTCGATAAAGAAGCCAAAACGCTCACTATCCGCGACAACGGAATTGGCATGACTGCCGAGGAAATCGACAAATACATCAACCAAATTGCTTTCTCTGGCGCCGAAGAATTCGTTGAAAAATACAAAGGCAAAGAAGGTGCAGAGCAAATCATTGGTCATTTTGGTCTTGGTTTTTATTCTGCATTTATGGTGGCAGAGAAAGTTCAGATCCGCACCCTTGCACGTTATGAAGGCGCACAAGCCGTACAATGGGAGAGCAATGGCTCACCAGAATACACCCTTATTGATATCGAAAAAGAAAGCCGCGGTACGGACATCGTTTTGTACATCACCGAAGAGTCCGCAGAGTTTTTAGAGAAGCAACGCATTCAAGGTATCTTGGATAAATACTGCAAATTTTTACCAATTCCGGTAATTTTTGGCACAAAAGCAGAATACATCGATTCACCAGAAGGTGAAAAAGACGACAAAGGCGAGATCAAGCGCGTGTCTATCGACGTGCCTAACCAAGTCAATAACCCGAGCCCAGCCTGGACAAAAGCACCCATAGACCTCAAACAAGAAGACTACGATCAATTTTACCGCGAGCTCTACCCAATGACCTTCGAGCAGCCGCTCTTTCATATCCATTTGAACGTAGATTATCCGTTCAACCTCACCGGTATTCTTTATTTCCCGAAAATCAAAGAAAATGTAGAGGTGCAGCGCAACAAAATCAATCTCTACAGCAACCAAGTATTCATTACCGATAGCGTAGCTGAAATTGTTCCTGAATTTTTGACTTTATTGCACGGCGTCATCGACTCTCCAGACATCCCACTGAATGTGTCGCGCTCTTACTTACAAAGCGATGGCAATGTCAAGAAAATCTCTGCACACATCACCAAAAAAGTAGCCGATAAATTGGCTGAGATGTTCAAAAAAGACCGCGCAGATTTTGAAGCTAAATGGCCAGATCTTCAGGTTTTTGTTCAATATGGCATGTTGTCTGAGGAGAAATTCGCCGAAAAAGCAAAAGATTTCAGCTTGTTCAAAACAACCGATAACGAATGCTTTACCCAGCAAGAATACCTCGACAAAGTGAAAATCTTGCAAACAGATAAAAACAACAAAACAGTTTTCCTTTACACCAACGACGCCGAAGAACAATACGCTTTTGTCAAGAAGGCCAAAGAGCGCGGCTACTCTGTTTTGTTACTCGATGGTCCGCTTGCACCACACTGGATCTCTAAATTAGAGCAGACCCACGAAAACATCAGTTTTGCCCGCGTAGATGCCGATAGCCTAGACAAACTCATTGCCAAAACAGACGAATTGCCATCTAAATTGAGCAAAGAAGAGGAAGAGAAACTCAAGCCAATCTTTGAAGCGCAGGTCAATAAAGAAAAGTTCACGGTACAGTTTGAAAGCATGAGCGAACAAGAAGCACCAATCATCATTACCCAACCAGAGTTTATTCGTCGCATGATGGAGCAGCAAAAACTTGGCGGCGGCGGTGGTTTTTATGGCGCCTTCCCCGAAATGTTCAACCTTACGGTCAATGCCAACCACCCTACAATTGGTAAACTATTGAGTCAAGAAGCTACGGCCCAAGAGCAAAGCACGAAGCAATTAGTAGACCTCGCTATGTTGGCGCAAGGGTTGTTAAAAGGCGCCGCATTGGATGCTTTCATTCAGCGCAACATCGAACATATTGCATAAATGACTAGCTTTGACTTCGCTTAAATTCTAGATTTTGTATAAATGGATCTTGGGCATTGGCGCCCTCATTTTAACCCGTAAAATTGGTCTGGCAATCCTTGCCTTTGCCATCGGATCACTCATAGACCAATACCAGCAAGCGGCCAAAAATGGTCAAAATGGTTCAGGTGCTGGCGCGGGCAACGGCCAAGATCCCTTTGATTTTTATCGCAGGCAAAGTTCCATGTACGACTTGCCCACCATGCTCATGGCGCTTTCAGCTGCTGTCATGAAAGCAGATGGAAAGGTCTTGCGCATTGAGCTAGACTACGTCAAGAACTTCTTTTCCGCGCAGTTTGGCAAGCAGTTCAACGCCACGCATCTGCAAACGCTCAAGCAGTTTCTAGATGCACCCAACATCCCGCTCCAAGACATCTGCCACGACATCCGTACGCGCATGACCCAAGAGGTACGCGTTCAGCTCGTGCATTATTTGTTCGGAATCGCTAAAGCAGATGGGGACGTCGGCACGGCTGAAATCAACGTGATTTCACGCATTGCCACCATGCTAGGCATTCCTGCGGTGGAGTTTGAAAGTTTGCGCAATATGTTCTACCGCAACGTAGACTCCGACTACAAAATTTTAGGTATCGACGAAAAAGCGACCGACGAAGAAGTTAAAAAGGCTTATCGCAAAATGGCGGTGGCACACCATCCTGACAAAGTTTCCCATATGGGTGAAGAATACTTGAAAGGGGCCAAAGAGAAATTCCAACAAATTCAAGATGCCTACGAAGCCATTAAAAAGCGTAGAGGCATTAAATAAGATCAAATATGTCTGATAACCGTTACCAACAGCGCGGCGTTTCTGCCGGAAAGGAAGATGTTCACAAAGCCATCTCTAAACTAGACAAAGGCTTATTTCCGCAGGCATTTTGTAAAATCGTGCCCGACTACCTTACCGGTGACCCAAATTACTGTGTCGTGATGCATGCAGACGGCGCTGGCACCAAATCTTCTTTGGCTTATGCTTACTGGAAGCAAACTGGAGACATTTCAGTTTGGCGCGGCATTGCTCAAGATGCACTCATCATGAACATCGACGACTTACTTTGCGTGGGTGCTACTGGCCCTATCTTGGTTTCGAGTACAATCGGTCGCAACAAACTGCTTATTCCTGGTGAAGTATTGTCCGCAATTATCAATGGCACAGAAGAACTTTTAGAAGAATTGCGCAGCTACGGCATCGACATCCATTCAACTGGCGGAGAAACTGCCGATGTGGGCGACCTCGTGCGCACCATTATCGTTGACTCCACGGTAGTTTGTCGCATGCCCCGCAATAAAGTGATCTCCAACGACGGCATTCGCCCAGGCGATGTTATAGTCGGTTTGGCTTCATTCGGACAAGCTACCTATGAAACACAATACAATGGAGGTATGGGTAGCAACGGACTCACGAGTGCACGCCACGACGTCTTTCATCACTCCTTAGCCGATGATTTTCCAGAAACGTATGATAACTCTTTACCCAAAGAGTTGGTGTACAGTGGTTCTAAGCGCCTTACAGACGCGGTGGAGGGCAGTCCGATCAATGCTGGCCAATTGGTATTGTCGGCAACGCGTACTTACGCGCCGGTCATTAAAGCAATTTTAGATGCGCACCATCACGATATCCACGGCATGGTTCACTGCTCTGGAGGTGCCCAAACGAAGGTTTTACACTTCATTGACCAGCTGCATGTCATCAAAGACAATTTATTTGCAACCCCACCATTATTTGAAATGATCCAGGCAGAATCCAAGACGCCATGGCAAGAAATGTACAAGGTTTTCAATATGGGGCACCGCATGGAAGTTTATGTAAGTGAGGAGCTTGCGCCTGAAATCATCCGTATTTCTGAAAGCTTTGGCATCGCCGCTCAGGTTGTGGGTCGGGTAGAGGCAGCAGCTGAGAAAAAAGTCACGATTTCTAGCCAACACGGAGAATTTACCTATAACGGATAAAAAAATCAAAGAAAAGCTTTGAAAAACGGATTGTTTTTGTACTTTTGCAATCCGTTCATTGAACACTTGGTGGGATGGGTGAGTGGCTGAAACCATCAGTTTGCTAAACTGTCGTACGGGTAACTGTACCGCGAGTTCGAATCTCGCTCCCACCGCCACAAAATAAGACCGTATCGAACTTCAGTTCGGGGCGTAGCGTAGTCCGGTCATCGCGCCTGGTTTGGGACCAGGAGGACGCAGGTTCGAATCCTGCCGCCCCGACAAGGGGGATGAGCAATCATCCCCCTTTTTTGATTATATAAGTTGTAAATTCCCTTTTTACAACAAACGGTCCCGTAGCTCAGTTGGATAGAGCAACTGCCTTCTAAGCAGTAGGTCTTTGGTTCGAATCCAAACGGGATCACTCTGACAAAATGCCTTCTGCTTTGCGGAGGGCATTTTCATTTGAAGCCGTTGCGAAAGTTTTCGCAAAAGGCGTGAAAATGATAAATGACCGTATTCGCGCAGCGAATAAAGGCATTTTGTCCACTGCACGTATCAAGGAAGGATCTAAAATCCAAACGGGATCACATCTACAACCTCACAGTAATGTGGGGTTTTTTGTTTTTGTGGGGTTTTAGTAGCTATTTATTATTTCAATAAATATCTAATATATTAGCTAAAAACATTAATTTATTGTATTTTTAGCTAAAATATGAGCTATGTATACCGTAGGCCTTACTCCCAAAAATGCCCAGGAAAAAATTGCTGAACAAATCAAAACTTTGCGCAAAGCAGCAGGTTTCACACAGGCTGAACTCGCTAAGAGGGCTCAGTGCTCATTAGGGAGCTACAAGCGTTTTGAAAGCAAGGGGCTTATTGCTTTTGATGCCCTTTTGCGTATCGCATTTGTTTTGAAGTGCTTAGACTCCATGATCACCATCTTTGAAGTAAAACCAGAGCCGGACTTCAAAAAAATGTTTGCAAAAGTTTAAGTATGCAGATAAAAGTAAGTTTAGATTTTGGAGCTGAAGTTTTAATGGTAGGTACGTTAGTTCAGGAAAATGGGATTATTTATTTTAAGTACGACGAATCCTTCCTACAAAAAGAATTGCACATCTCACCCTTAAGGATGCCAAATAGCAGTGAGGTTCTGAAGGGCCCTGATCATGTTTTTGATGGCTTGTTTGGCGTATTTAATGACAGCCTTCCTGACGGCTGGGGTAAATTGCTCATTGACCGTTCTTTTATTGAGGCAGGCAGAGCTCCCTCGTCTATTACTGCGCTTGAGCGTTTGGCGAAAGTGGGCCACAATGGTATAGGAGCCTTGATTTATGAGCCATCTACTGAACCCCAGACACCAAACTTTTATGCAGACCTCGATGTCTATGAGAAAGAAGCAGCAATGCTACTCAAAGATGGCCATTCTGCTGCATTAGATGAGTTAGCTGCTTTAGGAGGCAATTCAGTTGGTGCCCGCCCTAAAGTGCATGTGTATTACTCAGATTTAGGGGCGTTATTGCATGCTAGCCCACAAGCGCATACCATTCCATATATCATCAAGTTTCGTTCTGAGCAAGACCTACTAGATGCTGCAAAAATTGAGTTTGTATACTATCAAATGGCGCTAGATTCGGGAATTGACATGAGTGCTTCTCGTCTGTTTTACGGGCATCAAGACCGCTGCTATTTTGGCACTGAGCGCTTTGATCAGGGGCCTGGTTGGCGCAAGCATTTTCATTCAGTAAGTGGCTTGCTCCACGACAACTTTAGGCTCAGCACCCTAGACTACGGCCACGTAATGGATCTTGCCAATCGCCTAGAGAATGACCTAGATGCAGCGCAAAAGGTCTTTAGACTCGCCGCTTTCAACTTATATGCGCAAAATGCTGACGACCACACCAAAAATTTTGGTTTTCTCATGGACTCCACCGGCAAATGGACCTTATCACCGGCCTATGACCTCACGTTTGCTCCGGCGCCAAATAGCTGCCACCAGCTTTCCTATGCAGGTACTTACCAAAATCCAGGCAAAAAAGAATTACTCAAACTGGCCGCACATTTCAATATTAAAGAACCGGAGCATATTATTGTGCAAGTGCAAGACACCCTCAGCAATTTCTCGAACTACGCCAAGTTCCTCGATATCCGAAAAACCGAACGCAATTTGGTCGAAAAAAGTATACAAAAAGGCTTGAAAGCCTAACTACCTCACATGCTTTCGCGGACTGTACGTTGCGGGTTCTTCACCAAACGCTTTGTAATCAAAAGGCGGCTCAAAATCGAAAAACAAACGCAAGTCAACCCCGAGCGCAGCAGCAATCCGTGCGTAAGTCAACAACTGCGGATTCGACTTTCCCGTCTCAATTACCGAAAAATTTGAAGTTTCCATACCGATCCTAAAAGCAACGTCTTTCTGCGACATTTTTTTCTCGTTGCGAATCTCGCGAATCCTTTTGCCAATAAGCTTTAGAAGCGCCTCGTCGGTATGTATAGACATAAGTCTAAGTTCCTACTTTAAAATAGGAGAAACCTTATGTAAGAACATAATTATCTTATTTTTTTCTTGGTAAAATAAGTAAATACATATATTTGGTGAAAAAATTACGATATGAGTACCACAATTAGCCAATTACAGACAGAGGGTTTACAAATAAAACTCACAGATGAAAAACTTTTCATCAACACTTCAACATCATCAGAAACTTTTGCCTTACGTTCTATCGATGGGATTGGGGTAATTGATTTGGTTGATAAGTTAAATGAAGAAATGACTGAATTTAAAAAGGCAAGGGTAGGCTTTATCAATCTTATTGTCTCCGGCTCATTTTTCTTTTTAGGAGGTCTATATTTCCTAAAAGTAGACCCTAGTATTGGTTTCGGAACTTTGCTTTTAGGAGCCGGCATGGCAGGTTTTGGATTATATAAATTGAATGGATACGCAAAACCAACTTTGAAATCAGCAGTTCGCATCATGATGACAGGAGGCAATAGAGATTTCATGTTTGACAAAGCAAATTCAAATAGTATTGAAGTTGCGGAATTTGTTGCAAAAGTTGAAGATACATTAACAGCATTTCACCAGAAATAATGAGTTTCTGGGGCACCTTCGTAAAGGTTTGGCAAGTTCGTAAATCAATTGAAATTCAAGAATCAATTGAAGGATGGTTTACTTCACGACGGAATCAAAAACAAAGTGCGGCAAATATCGATGAAATAGCAAACGAAGTTGTCCAGAAAAATAGCAAATGGAATGAAGAGTTGGAGAGGCGAAGAAAGTCTTGAAAATGGTATAATAAAATTATGTTGAATGGCAATTTGTAGATGTATAGAACAGCCTCCGAAAGACAGAACCAAGTCTTATGTTAGATGGGTTGAGCCCATAGGCTATGGGGAAGGAGCCATGATTTGTGGACGAAAAAATTGCCTGAATGAAGGTGTAATTTGGTTAACGAAAAGTGAATCGGAAGAATACGAGATGGGCATTCGAATTTTCAACTTTGATAGTGCTGTTTGTAAGGTAAAAGTAAAATGATATAAAATAAGTCTTGAAACTTTTCAATCAATATATCGAAAGTTTAACCTCAGCATACTTAATTCTAGTTTTTGGGAGTATAATCTATATTTTGTTTAGATCTGATGAAATATATTTTATCGAATGGTTACTCAATCAAAAATTCGGGGAATTTATTTTTCAGATTAGAGCCTATTCTTTGAAATTTGGCAATTCTCTGCCAGAATGGTTTTTGTTCTCACTTCCAGATGCGTTGTGGTTGCTATCGTTGGCCACTTTATTGCTTAACCTTTGGAAGCAAGAGTCCATACAAAATCAATGGATGATTGCCATTTTGATTCCGTTGATTGCCATCTTTTGGGAATTTGGACAATTTTTTAAAGTACTAAGTGGAACGTTTGATTGGGTAGATATTGAATTCTATATCATTAGTTCAGCAATAATTTTTTTTAAACTAAAATCAATAAAACATGAAAAAACCAATGTTAAAATTAACTAGCCTATTTGTATTAAGTGCTTTTATTTTTATAGCTGTAGCTAGTGGAGATGGAAGTGTTGAAATATCTTCTGAACAAGATTTCCAAACTTATATTGAAGAAAATGAATTCTATCAAGAATCTAGCCTAAACGAAAGTAAAACGCTTTCTTTTGATGCAAATGAATTTACACTAACTTTTAAAGATAAACGCTCAGGTGCGACACGTAAAAAAGATGGAACTTATGAAGTAAAATCTTCAAAATATTCAGATAAGGGTAATCAATTTTATTACGTGAAGTTGGTATTTAATGATAAAAGTTATGCTGATGAGTCGTTTTATGTATTCCGAGATGGTAATATAGTAGAACCTTCAAATAACGGCATACTAGATAAAAGCGAAGATGAATACGGATTGAATATTCAAGAATGGCATGTATCGCTTGCCCCCGATTATAACATTTATGAACCAGTTGAAAAGTAATTTTATAAACTTTCAACAATTAGCACAATTATTAATTAACGATCCAATTATACCGCTTCTGCAAGGAGGAAATTATAAGTTCATTCAAGTGTCCTCTACAAAAATTAATGGGGTGACTTTTGAAAACTCGATACACTATCGTATTTCTGATACAAATTCAAAACGCGTGACATTTGAATTGATTCGAGCAGTATATGATTTATATTTGTTAAATAATGTGCTCCCTACAAGAGCAGAAATGATGTTGTTATTTCCCTTTGAGCTTTGCTCAAGACCTTGTAACTATTCAGTTGCTATTGTATCGCGATTTATAAATTGAAATCAATTTATATTCACCCGACATTAAATACCCTAGCCCCGCAAGGGGCTTTTTTATTCCCCTACCACACCAACAACTCCTCCAAAATGCTTTTACAAGCACTGATTTCATCTGGAGTCAGTTGGCCAATTTTTTTGATGATTCGCTTTTTGTCAATGGTACGGATTTGGTCGAGGACTATCCAGCCATAGGGTTTGACGCTTTTTGTTTGGAGGCGAGTGGGGTAGGGTTTCGAGGTGCTTGTGATGGGTGCGATGATAACCGTATTGAGGTTGCTGTTGAGTTCGTTTGGTGAGAGCACCACACAAGGCCTGGTTTTTCGGATTTCACTGCCAATTGTTGGGTCGAGGTTGACCAAAAAGAGGTCGTACTGTGTGCAGGTCATTCTTCAAAGGTTTCGTCTGCAAATACGTCGTCGATGAGCAGTTGGTCATCGCCGTTTGCATGCATTTGTTGAAATGCTTCGTTCCATCCTTCGCGGATTTTTTTCAAGGGCTTTAGCGTGAGGTCTTGCTCGTTTAAGATGAGTTCCATTTCGTCTTGAATTTGGTATTGATCAATTATTTTCTTGGGAAGTCTAAAACCTTTAGAGTTGCCAATTTGAATGAGTTGAATGCGCATAATGTAATTATAAAGTAATTACAAAAGTATACCTTTTCATTCAATTCAAAAATAAATAATCAACATGAAATGTAATTCAGTACAAAAACGGACAAGCCCCTCAATTTTTTAATTCGCCCAAATCAAAAACACCACACCGGCCAATAAAATACCACTTGCTCGGCGAATCAGGCCAATGCGGAGTTTGGATTTTCCAAAATTTTCATATTTCAAAAATTCTTCGAGTTCTTCTTGGCTCATGTCGTCGGAGGCTTCGAGCCACTCGTCTTCGACCTTGTCTGGGCTGACGATTTTGGAGATGGTATTGCCGTCTTTGGCGTCAAGGATTTCGCAACTGGAGAGTTCAAAAGGGCCGTTGACAAAGCGTTCTTCCATGCAGTCGGGCCACATGATGTCTTTGTAGTTTTTGATGTCTACTAATGAGAGTTCGGGTGAGGTGCAGATAAAGTTAGGTAGGCTATCGAGGGAAGCGTAGAGGGTGATTTGAAATAGATTTGGCGCAACTGGTTCTGTGATGGATGTCAGACTTGGGATATTGAAATCGATGAGGCCAAGTTCTAAAATGGTGTCCGGGAAAACTATCTTTCGGAGTACCTCACTCTCGATAGCGAGAATATCTAATGTTTTGAAATTGGGAAACGTAAGGTTGGTGTCTTTGTAATCAAAAACTAGCCAATCGAGGTTGGGGTTAGTTACAAAAAGCAGGTCGAGGTCAGCTTGGCTGATGTCTGAGCCGAAGTATTTGCCTTCATCGGTTTCGATGAATTGGGCTTGGAGCTGCACCTGAAAAAGACAGCAAATGAGCAGTAGGAAGATGTATTTCATTCATTAAAGTTACGCATTTCAAATTTTTGCTTAAAATTGCTCAAACATTTAACTACAAACTATGAAAAAATTATTCATTTCTCTATCACTCTTGAGTTGCTTTACGGCTGTAAAGGCACAAACGCTCACCTTTGATGTCGCTGCTAAATATGCGTACAGTGCAACAGGTATGTTCAACAAAAACATTTCTGACTTAGGTGCATCACAAGATTACGATGTGGCATTTAGTTCAAACTACGGACTCGCCGGTACGGTTAATTTTGGAAAAATTGGCTTGGGCCTTGAATACCTCATGGGAAATTTCAAGGCGGGTTACCAAGGTGATCAAGTATTAATCGGTGGCGCTTATACTTCAAACGTTGATTTAAAGATTTCTCAGATTCCAATTTACTTGCGTTTGGGTGGCTCTAAAGGCTCATTTGGTGAGTTTGGTGTAGTGATGAATAACGTAAAAAGTGCTACGTACAGCAATTCAAATTATCTTGTTGATCCTCCAACAACAATCGATGTCACCAACCAATACCAGAACTTCATGGGGTACATGATTGGTGTAGGAGGGCGTTTTGGCATTCTCGAATTGCCTGTGATGGTTTCCGTAAGTGCGCGCTTTATGTACAGCACTGCTGATGCGAAAGGTGTAGATGCTTTGGGTGCTGATTTAGATTTGTATAATCCATACAGCAAAACGAATGCAGCTTCAGTTGGCTTGCATGTAGGCGTTGTTTATTCGATAGACTAATCCAAGATATTCAGAAATTAAAAAAGGCGCCCTAGGGCGCCTTTTTTTTGTTGAGTACGATTTGCCTTATGGTTTAACTATATGCACGAAACCATGAAGGGTGTAAAGTGTTTTGTTTTGGTTGTCGTATTCGTATTTCTCACTTTTTGGTGTGGCCGTATAAAAATACACGCCTTCTTCAAGGACTTTGCCATTCATGTCGGTTCCATTCCAGTCGTTGAGATAGTTGTCTTTTTCGTAGATGAGATTGCCCCAACGGTTAAAGATTTGGATGCTCACTTGGTCGTAATCTTCCCAGTTTTTAATGACGAGAAGTTCGTTGATATTGTCGTTGTCTATGGTGAGGATGTTTGGTACAACGAGCGGACACTGATTGTAAACGCGCACAATTGGTGAGGTAATGGTTTTGGCACATTGGTCCATGACATAGACCTGGAAGTTATTGAGGTTGGGCTCTAGAATGCCTGGCTGCACATAAACAGTATCGTTATTTGGGAAGCTACCCGGCCCCCAAACATAACTGTATGGAGAGATGCCATTTTGAACGTTACACCAAATATTGGTTCCTTGACCGAAGTCTGCACAAACATTAAGAGAATCAACTGCTGTGATGCTCAAAGGCGTGTAGTCAATGATGTTGAGAGAGATAGATGTCGTATCAAAAGTGCCGTCGCAAGGGTTAGGCAAAATCACGTTGAAAAGTACCGTTTCAGTACCTTCTGGTAAACCATCAAGGAAAGCGGATATACCGATGGTGTCTGAAGCAACTCCTGCAGGAATCACGAGTGTGTCGTTGATGAAAGGGTAGTCGTCACCATTAGTAGCGGTACCGGCTAAATTGATCTGGACAACTAGATTGGAGGAGAGGTCGGTGCGCTTGACAATAAAGCCTGCAAAACCGCAGTCTTCGATGAGTTGGGTAGGTCCTGTGACGTCAACTTCAATGGGCACCTCTACTTGGCAAGCAACTACACGGTAGCCGAAAGTCCGGATTTTGGTATTGATGAGAATGCCGTTGCGCCATTCTTTTACAGCCACACCTGCCACAAAACTGCCGATGAGGTTGGGTGTAAAGGTCATGAAGCCCGTTACAGGGTCAATGGTGATATTTGAACCGGCTCCAAATGGAACAGTTTCAGTAAAGGTAGGATTCCAGCTTACGGGGCTATATGGCGCTGCTGTTTCTGGGTCGGGAACAACATTGGCAATACTGCCGCCGAGCAAAGGCGCCATGAGTTCGTAACTCAGGGAGTCTCCGTCTGGGTCAAAAGCGGCGTGGTCAAAATCTAAGGTATTTTGAGAACACAAAATGAGTGGCGGATAGTTGATAAAGCGCGCACCTTGGTTATGAACACCTACTAGCGCTGAGCCTGGAATAAACGTGGTGAGGGTGATGCCGTTGTTGGATGGGTCCACGATGTTGTCGATTGCGCCGGTCCAGCAGCAGCGTTGGTAAGACACGTAATAACCCTGCACACCAAATGGGAGCGTAACGGTATCGATGTAAATAGCGCGCTCGACGCAGATGTCGTTGGGTACGGTCACGCAAGGGTCGTCGTAGACAATAGGTAAGATGTTTTGAGAAAACGGCGCGATGTAGCGCGTCATGAATACGCTGCCATCTGCCAAGAAAATGGTGTAGTTGAGCGGGTTGTCAAAACCTGTTGCGGAGTTGCAGTCACGGTAGATTTCGATGGTGATTTTATATTGGTCGTTGCCGAGTGAATCGTAATAGATTTCACCTCCGATGATATGGCTAGCCCAGCTGTTGAAGCTGAATAAAAATCCGATTAAAAATGCAAATAAGGTAGTTGTGAGACGCATGCGTATGAATTTTGTATATTCGTTGTTGATGTCAAAGGTAAGCTTGTTTTTTTTAATAGTGTGTCTCTTTTTGGGTTTGCAGGTTACTGCGCAGTCCGAAAAGCAGCTCCGAACGGAGTTGGCACGCACAAAAAACAAGACGTCTCAACTGCAAATAAGGTTGCGTCTGATCGATGCGATCTACCAAAGCAATCGAAATGAATGGCAAAAAGAGGTCAATTTGTTGGTTTTACAACGTCGCGCTTATGTTGGCCAAGACAATCAAGCACTGATTTCTTTGCTAGCAGCTGAGCGCGCCAATCTCCTTGGCGATAGCCGTAGTCTGACTCAAATTTTCAATGAACAGCTCAAAGATTACCACTTTTCCAACCCTAAAGTCGCTTGGCGCAAAAATTTGTTGGGTTGTGCGCTCTATCCAAACGACCAAAAGTTCCATTACAGCAGGTTAATGTCCCAGGCAAATCGCGGCATGAAGAACCGCGAACAAACCGCCCTTTACCTGCAGATGGCCAAGCACTTTACCGCTGTCTTTCAAAAAGATTCTGCTTTATGGGCAAGTAATATGGCCTTGCAACATGCCAAACGTTCTGATAAAAAATGGGTTTTGATCGATGCCATGCAGCAACAAGCTGAGGTGTATTGGCAATTTAACCTTTTTGAACAAGCCGTTCAAAGGTCTATCAACTCATTGCAACTTGCCGAAGAGGCGCAATTAGATTATTTCAAATTGAGCCCCTTGCTGCTCATTGCGAGTATTTCCATTGATGTCAAGAACTTCAATCAGGCCATTACCTATTTGAAACTCGCCCAGGACCTCGCAAAGGTCAATAAAGATCTTCGCGGACAGGCTTTTGCCAATTATTTGTTGGGTCGCTATTATTTGGGAATTAATTTGCCAGGAAAAGCCAGTTCAATGGCAGGTTTGGCCTATCGGTATTTTGAGGATATCGGCAATTTGCGGTATCAAAATAGGGCCAGACTTCTCATGATTTCAGCTAAGCAATCACAAGGAGCAAGCCTCGATCTTCCTTTTGCCACCTTGTTTTCTAAAACAGACCCCTCAACAGATGCCTTATTTGCTTCAGAATTATATTTTGAATACGGTCAATACTTATTGGGTTTGAATTTATATCAAACTGCCAAATCCGCATTTGAATCTAGCCTAAAGAGCCTGCCATCAGAAGCTTTGATCCGACCAAAAATTGCCAATACGTATCGTTCATTGGCAGTAATTGCTAGTAAAACAGGGCAGCATGCCCAGGCTTATCAGTACCAACAACAATACAGTAACTGGCTTGAAAATAGTCCGGTTTGGCGCAGCGCGGCACGCATTGAAGAAATGGCAGCAGCCAATTTGCGCGAAGAGCGCGAACGTCTTATCTTGAACCAGCAGGCTTCTATTGAGCGCGCGCAAAAAGAACGCGAAATTGTTGAGCTCCAGCGAGACCGCCAATTGGTGATTTCTATTCTCTTTATTTTGGCCATCATTTTTGGCGTTGTCATTTATGTGCTCCGGATGCAACAAGTCAAAATCAAGCAGGAGCAGCGAGAGGCTGAGTTGTCTCAAACACTCTTAAGAACGCAAATGAATCCGCATTTTGTGTTCAATGCCATGTCGGTTATTCAGAGTTATATCTACGAAAACGACCCCGCTAAATCATCGCAGTTTTTGGTCAACTTTTCCAGGCTCATGCGCCTCATCTTAGAAAACTCACCCAAAGAATTCATTCCGATCGAACTCGAAAGAGAAATCCTTGACAAATACCTTACTGCTCAAAAAATGCGTTTTGAAAACCGCTTTGACTACGAGCTTACTATTAGCGATGACCTCCTCTTTAACAAAGCGATGGTCTCACCAATGATTACCCAACCTTTTATTGAGAATGCAATAGAACACGGCCAATTGCATACGGTGAAAGGCGGCAAGATTGATGTAGACATCTACGCTAAAGATAGCCAACTCTACATAAAGATTCAAGACAACGGTGTAGGCCGAAAAAAATCGGCAAGTACCAAAAAAATGAAAACGCATAAAAGTATGGCGATCGATATTACGCGTGAACGTATCGCTATTCTCAATAAAAAGTATAAATTTAATGGTAGCTTGACCATCAGCGATTTAGATAATGTGTCCCAAACCGGAACCGTCGTTACGCTTGTCTTGCCACTGAAGTACGAACCCGAACAATAAACCTTCCTGAGCTATGAGTCGAAAAGTACTGATCATTGATGATGAAAAACCAACCCGGACCTTCATCCGTAAAATGCTCGAATCCTTTGATTTGAACCTGAGTGTTTACACCGATGGCGAAAACGTAGCATCGGGAATAGAAGCCATAGAAGACATCCAGCCAGACATCGTTTTACTCGATATCCAAATGCCCGACGGCAATGGTTTTGATGTCCTGAGAAATGTCAAGTACAAGCAATTTGAAGTGATTTTCATTACGGCATTTCAGGAGTTTGCCGTGCAGGCCATCAAATTTTCAGCGCTAGATTACATCCTTAAGCCAATAGATGCCGAAGAACTGCACACCGCCATGACCAACGCCTTGCATTTGGTCGAGCACAAAAAAGACGATGCGCAGTTTCAAGCTTTACAGCACAATATCCAACCTCAACACAAGCGCAAGCTCGTACTCAAGACACAAGAGAGCATTTTTGTGATAGAAATTGACGACATCGTGCACTGCGAGGCAGATAAAAACTATACGTTTTTTTACCTCAATGACGGCAAGAAAATATTGGTTTCCAAAACCTTAAAAGATTACGACACTATGCTGGCGGGCTTCTCCTTCTTTAGGGTGCATCAGTCGCATTTGATCAATCTCAATTACGTAGAGCGCTACGACAAGCACGACGGCGGTTCAGTGATCCTAAAAGATGGCACTTCTATTCCGTTGTCTCCGGCTAAAAAAGAGCAGTTCTTTAAAAGCCTAGATTTACTTTAAAGCGCCTTCTAAATCAGCAATAAGGTCATCGGCGTCTTCGATGCCTACACTCAAACGGATCAATGAATCTACCACACCGCTTTGTTCGCGTACTTCTTTCGGAATAGACGCATGGGTCATGGTTGCGGGGTGCCCAATCAAAGATTCAACTCCTCCTAAAGATTCTGCCAGCGCAAAAATTTCAACTTTCTTCACTAAATCTAGCGCGTCTTGCAGCTGATTGCCTTTGAGCGTAAAGGAAATCATGCCGCCAAAACCGCGCATTTGTTGCTTAGCGACCTCGTGATTGGGGTGGGTTTCAAATCCTGGCCAATAGACTTTGTCTACTTTCGGATGCGTTTGCAAGAAACGCGCTATTTTTTCTCCGTTTTCGCAATGGCGTTGCATGCGCAAGTGGAGTGTTTTGATGCCACGCAAGACCAAAAAAGAATCCATTGGTGCAGTAACCGCGCCTGAAGAGTTTTGGATGCGGTACATTTCCGTAGCGAGGGCGTCGTCATTGCAGACCAAAGCACCCATTACTACGTCTGAGTGCCCACCCAAGTACTTCGTAACGGAGTGCATGACCATATCGGCACCTAAATCAAGCGGATTTTGCAAATAGGGTGTTGCAAAAGTGTTGTCTACGCACAACATGGCACCAGCTCTTTTTGAGATTTGCGCCATTGCGGCGATATCGATGATATTCATCATTGGGTTTGTCGGGGTTTCAACCCAAATGAGCTTGGTATTTTCATTGACTAAAGCCTCCACCGCTTCAGGGTTTTGCATATCTACAAAATGGAAAATGAGTCCGTATTTGGCAAAAATGGTATTGAAGATACGGTAAGAGCCACCGTAGAGGTCATTCGTTGAGATGATTTCATCGCCAGGATTGAGCATCTTGATGACGCAATCTATTGCTGCCAAGCCAGAACCAAAGCAAGCACCATGCTTTCCGTTTTCGATGGCCGCAATATTTTTCTCGAGCGCATGACGCGTCGGGTTAAGGGTTCTAGAATATTCGTAGCCTTTGTGGTTGCCAACGCCATCTTGCACATAGGTAGAGGTTTGGTATATTGGCGTCATGATTGCGCCTGTTGCAGGATCTGGATGTACACCCGCGTGGATGGCTTTGGTGGCAAATTTCATAGTCAAAAAGTGTTTTGACAAAATTAATAGAATCCTTTAAGGCAAGCCCAATTCAAGCGAAGGATCCCAAAAAACTTTTTCGAAGTTTTGGATTTGATTTTGCACAACCTGGATGCCTTCCGCTTGTAAGCGCAGTTCCATTGCATTAGGGCCGTCAAAATGATGTTTACCACTCAATAAGCCAATTCTATTCACCACGCGATGAGCAGGCACATCAGGTAAATCATGACTGGCATTCATGGCCCAGCCCACCATTCGGGCACCTTGTTTGGCGCCGAGGTAGTTGGCAATTGCTCCGTAACTCGTCACTCTTCCCAAGGGAATGAGCCGCACGACGTCGTATACATCTGCGAAGAAATCTTTGTTTTTATTGGGCAGCCCACTCATAGATGGATAAAGTTACTTTTTTAGGGGCAATCAAAAGGTGATAAAAGACAAAAGCCACCTAAGAAGGTGGCTTTTGCAATGTATTTGAAGAACCTACTTAGTGTTTGTCACAACAAGCAGCTTTGTCTTTTGAACATTTGTTGGCATCGCCTAACCATTTGCCGTCTTTGCCGTAGTGAGCCATGCAAATTGCTTTTTCCTCTGCAGAGCAACCTTTCGCATCGCACATTTGAGCACATTCTTCTTTGGTCATGGTCGCGCAAGCACTCATGTCACATTTCATGTCGTTTGACATTGCAGCACCATGGCATGCTTCTTTTTGATCTGTACATGACATTTCTGTCTTAGCACAACAATCTTTTTCTGTCTTAGCTTCTTGACCGTTACCCAAGATTGGGGCAATAACCAAACCAATCAAGCATGTCAATTTGATCAAGATATTCATAGAAGGACCTGAAGTATCTTTGAATGGGTCACCAACGGTGTCGCCAGTTACGGCTGCTTTGTGTGCATCAGAACCTTTGTAAGTCATTTCGCCGTTGATTTCAACACCAGCTTCGAAAGACTTTTTAGCGTTGTCCCAAGCGCCACCGGCGTTGTTTTGGAAAACTGCCCAAAGTACGCCAGAAACAGTTACACCAGCCATGTAACCACCAAGCATTTCGGCGATCAATTGGTTGTCAGAAGGGTAAACCAATTTGCCAAGCAATACAATAGCAATAGGTAAACCAATAGTAAGAATACCAGGGAGCATCATTTCGCGAAGTGCAGCTTTGGTAGAGATTTCTACACATTTGCCATATTCTGGTTTACCAGTACCTTCCATGATTCCTGGAATTTCTTTGAACTGACGACGCACTTCATAAACCATATCCATAGCAGCTTTACCAACTGAGTTCATGGCAAGTGCAGAGAAAACAACCGGAACCATTCCACCAATGAATAACATGGCTAGAACAGGTGCTTTAAAGATGTTGATACCATCGATTCCTGTGAAGGTAACGTAGGCAGCAAATAAAGCCAATGAAGTAAGTGCAGCGGATGCAATAGCAAAACCTTTACCTGTTGCGGCAGTGGTGTTACCAACTGAATCCAAGATGTCCGTACGGGTACGTACTTCTTTTGGAAGTTCGCTCATTTCAGCAATACCACCAGCGTTGTCTGAGATAGGTCCAAATGCATCGATAGCCAATTGCATAGCAGTTGTTGCCATCATTGCTGAAGCAGCAAGTGCAACACCATAAAAACCTGCAAGTGCATAAGTAGACCAAATTGCAGCAGCAAACAACAATACAGTTGGGAAAGTAGAAATCATACCTGTAGCCAAACCTGCGATGACGTTTGTTCCGGCACCAGTTGAAGATTTTTGAACGATTTTCAAGACTGGCTTAGTACCTAAACCTGTGTAGTATTCAGTAACGGAAGAAATAGCACCACCAACAAACAAGCCGATGAGTGTTGCATAAAATACGCTCATAGAAGAAACGTCTTTCATTCCTTCACCAAAGAAAGTCATTTGCATTTTTCCAGGCAACATGTATTGAACCAAGAAGAAACAAGCAACAGCTGTAAGGGCAATAGAAACCCAGTTTCCGATGTTGAGCGCTTTTTGAACTTCGGCTTCTTTCGCCGTATCAGAGCTGATTTTTACGAGCATGGTACCGATGATAGAGAACAAGATACCGAAACCAGCAATAGCCATTGGCAATAAGATTGGGCCAATACCGCCAAACGCGTCTTTGATACCACCCATGTCGCTGATGACATAATTACCAAGTACCATAGCAGCTAATACTGTTGCTACATAAGAACCGAAAAGGTCAGCGCCCATTCCGGCAACGTCACCTACGTTGTCGCCAACGTTGTCTGCGATAGTTGCTGGGTTGCGCGGGTCGTCTTCTGGAATACCAGCTTCAACTTTACCAACGAGGTCAGCACCTACGTCTGCTGCTTTGGTATAAATACCGCCACCTACACGAGCAAACAAAGCGATAGACTCAGCACCTAAAGAAAAACCAGCAAGGGTTTCGAGTACAACAGTCATTTGCTCTGAGTTGGTCCACTGACCACCCATGAAGATGTTGTAAAACAAAATGAAAAATCCTGTTAAACCTAATACGGCCAAACCAGCAACACCTAAGCCCATAACTGTTCCGCCACCGAAAGAAACTTTCAATGCTTGTGGAAGGCTAGTACGTGCAGCTTGTGTGGTACGAACGTTGGTTTTGGTAGCAATTTTCATTCCCATGTTTCCTGCCAAAGCAGAAAAAATAGCGCCGAAAATAAAGGCTACTACGATCAATAAATGCGTTTTAACGCCAGGTAAAAAGGTGATACCTGCCAAAACAACACTTGAAATAATTACAAAAATGGCTAAAAGGCGGTACTCTGCTTTCAAAAAGGCGAGTGCTCCTTCATAGATGTAATCTGAAATTTCTTTCATTTTACCATCACCTGCGTCTTGCTTTAAAACCCAAGCACGCTTCATTGCCATAAATAGTAATCCGATAATTGCCATTACTATAGGCACATAAATCATCATTGATTCCATACTGATTTGTTAATTTGTAAAATATTAATTAGCTGGCAAAAGTAGCTGATTTCGCCTAGGAAAGCAAATACGTAAACAAAAAAGAAGTGTTACGTTTTGTAGTGAATAATGTGAAGGGCTTATAAATACCCGCCAATTTTTTGTTTGAGTGTAGAAAGCGGTAAAGCACCACTTTCTCTCCAAAGCATTTTGCTTTCTTTGAAAAGCATCAAGGTAGGAACCCCGCGTATTTTGAATTGATCGGCAATTGCAGGATTTTTATCTACGTCTATTTTGATAATGCGGATTTTTTCACCGTAGACTTTTTTGAGTTCATCGAGCACAGGCGACATCGTTTTACAAGGGCCACACCACGTCGCAAAAAAATCGACAAGTGTGGGGGTGGGTGCGCTGATGATTTCTTTAAATTTTCCCATTTGGCAAAGTTACGCCATCAAATTGTTTTGAATTGTAACTAAGGATACAAAAAAGGCCCGGAGTATTCCGGGCCTTTACTATACAATGCAGTTGACTATTATTGCTTCGTGTAAGTTGCTACGCAAGTACCGGTTCCGCCGATAAGTGGAATGGTGTTGTCGTAGGTGTAAGTAATTGTAATTGTATTTGCTTGGTTGTTGATGCTGCCCACGCCTGAAAAGGTAACTTGACCTATTGTAGCGTCGATAGTTTGGCTTGGGATGTTGATGTTATTGCCACTGATTGTTGCATTAGCTGTACCGCCAAAAATATTGAACATGTTGTCAATGATCAAATCATTTGCGCTAGCGCCTGCCGTGATAACTGGAGCAGCTGCTAATGGAAATGAATTGCCACAATCACTTGCAACAGCCCATGTCACCAACCAGTTGTCTTGGCCGATGTTGACATTTACCGTGCGGGTTGCAGTTGTTGTTCCGTTTTCATTTGTTGCAGTGTAAGTAACAGCGTAGGTACCTTTTGTAGTGGCGTCAACTTGGCTATTTGTTGTTACAGTAACTGAAGAACCATCTTTATTGGTTGCTGTTGCGCCAGCATCGGTATAGGTGTCGCCAACATTGATGTTTTCAGGGTTGTTGCCATTAACGGTAATTGTTGGTGCATATTTACAAGTTCCGTCGTCTTTTTTAGCCTCTGAATTGTAGTTAACGGCGTCTTGGTCCATGCAGCCTTTTTTCTTGCAGCTAGATGTAGTACTGATAAGTAGTGCCGAAAAGGCGAGTAGTGAAAGGTAAGTTTTCATAGTTTAAATGAGATTAAGTGTTTCGAAATTATGAAATTGCGGGGCAATAGACAAATAAAACGCAACTCATTTGTTTTTATTGCAAAAAAAACGGCGCTCCTAAGCACGCCGCTTCCAACACAACGATAGGTCTAGTCTTGCAACACTTCAGTCTGACCAGTCGGTGTTGCGAGCGCATTTTTAATTTTTGCTTCTAGCTCTTCCATGAGTTCTGGATTGTCTAGAATGAGTGATTTAATCGCATCGCGACCTTGCCCAAGTTTTGTTTCACCGTAAGAAAACCACGAACCACT
>JACCDQ012016011.1_pt1 | contig 34721 bp, 29 predicted proteins | sample 7446031 | NCBI WGS metagenome assembly JACCDQ01 (sample SAMN15323442, study PRJNA562643) | freshwater metagenome | isolation source: river surface water | place: USA:Blue River Watershed | collected 2017-08-17 | reverse complement strand
GCTGAAGTGTAGCACCGCCTCTTCGATCTGAGACCTGCTTCGTAACAAAATTTTACGATTATTTGACACGCTTAATGGTCAAGTAAAAACCCTACACCAAGTCTTATCAAGCAATGACCTGAATAATAGACTCTTCCCCCTGTAAATCTACCAGGCGATCGCCTCGTCCGTCCTTACTTTGAAAAGGAAACTGATGCCCATTAATGGATAATTGACGATGTTGATTTGTGATCACTTGTAATTGAGCATTGGGATTGGCTAAAGCCAGAGCCACTAATTGATCATTTTTGGCTGTAAATTGCATAACCGTTGTGCCAATATCCCCTAAATTACCAATGCGTAATCCCTCTAACGGTAACTCCTTACCGTAGCCTTTTTGAGTCAGTAAAAACAAATTTTGAGTGGGATCTAAAGCCAAATTCGCAATTAACTTTTCCTGGGGACGTAACCGTAGGGCAGTCATCGGTTGAGCATTACGACTACTCGGCGGAATCCGATCTACACGCAGAGAAAACCGTAAGAAACGGCCACTACTCGTCGCTAAAATCAACTGTTGTTGAGGATTAATCCACTGTACAGAATGACATTGCTCATCATCTTTGAGTTTAATAATCGTCATGCCCCTAGCCCCTAATTCCGCAAGTTCTAAGGCCGATAATCGCTTTAAACGTCCCTGGGTTGTGACTAACAGCAAATCTTGGGCCATGTCCCTGGGGAAAAAGCCCTGGGAAATTACTTTTTCTCCATCCCGTTGGGCCGCCTTGGGTAACAAACTGGCCAAAGGAACTTGGGTTAAGGTCAGAGGGGGAATGTCCCGCACAGCCAAAGGATAAACTTTTCCGCGATCGCTGAAAATTAACAGTTGTTTTTCTTCCCCAATTTCTGCTTGAAAAATTACCGGAGTTGGCTCTGACTGAGGAGGATTAACCGAGGGTAAAAACCAGGCAATTTCTCCAGCTAAATTCACCCTTAACTGGGCTGAGGGAGGGGGATCTTGGGGAGTAAACAGTTCAAAGGGATGTTCCTCTGGTGTATTGACTTTTTGCCGTTTTTTCGGTTTAGCGGTTGATGCTGTTTCCGCCGGAGTGAGGATTTCCGTTTCTAGGACTAATTCATTGCGAGTTGCCGTTGGCAGATCAGCCGGGATTTCTGTAACATTGGGCAAAGTGGGCTTCGGATCGGGATATACCGTTACCGTTGTAGGGGCAGGAATCCGGGTGCGACGTTCATCGGCGAATTGTTTTTTCAATCCCCGTAATTCTTTTTTTAAAGCCTTAAGACGTTCATTGCGATTTTCTAAGAGATTATTCAGGTTTTGAAGGCGCGTTTGTAGCTCGTCGTGTTCCTGTTGTAACTTCTGTTTTTCTAAACCGGTTAACCGACGTAGGGGCATGGCCAAAATCGCATCGGCTTGGGCTTCGGTGATCTCTAAACGACTTTGTAATTGCACCTTAGCCGTTCCCCCATCGGGAGCAAAGCGGAGGACTTCAATGGTGTCATCCAGATGATTTAAGGCCGTCAATAAGCCCTGCACCAGTTCTAGTCGTTGACGGGTTTCCCCCTGTTGATAACGATACTGTCGCACCAGGGTATCTTCCCGAAAGGTTAAAAATTCTTCGAGGATTTGCTTGAGGGATAATTGAACCGGTTTGTTATCCACTAACGCTAGAAAAATAACCCCAAAATTACTTTGCAAAGCGGTCATTTTATACAGTTTAGCTAAGATAGCCTGGGGATCAGTCTCTTTTTTGAGTTCAATGACCACCCGCATTCCCGTGCGATCGCTTTCATCCCGTAGATCCCCAATACCTTCAATTTTGCCCTCATTCACCAATTCAGCAACCTTTTCAATCCAGGCGGCTTTATTCACCTGAAAGGGTAGCTCGGTGACAATGATCGCCGGACGAAAACGATTGCGTTTTTTCTCGGTGTTAATCGTTTCAATATGACTAATCCCCCGCACCGTAATTAACCCTTTGCCGGTACGATAGGCCGTTTCAATACCTTCTCGACCCACAATTTCTCCACCGGTCGGAAAATCGGGGCCAGGAATCACCTGCCAAAGTTCTTCATCGGATAAATTGGGATTATTAATTAAGGCAATCAAACCATCAATAATTTCCCCGGCATGATGGGGCGGAATATTGGTCGCCATCCCCACCGCAATCCCTGAACAGCCATTCAACAATAACAGGGGTAATTGGGTCGGTAAAACCGTTGGTTCCTGTTGGGAATTGTCAAAATTAGCCGTAAAATCAACGATCGCCTCGCTAATATCTTCGAGGGCCGCCCCCACCGCCAAGGGAGATAAACGGGTTTCGGTGTAACGCATGGCCGCCGGCGGATCATTATCTACAGAGCCAAAATTGCCATGGCCCGCCAACAGAGGATAACGACTCGAAAAAGTTTGCACCATCCGCACCAGGGCATCATAGACCGCTTGATCACCATGGGGATGGTATTTACCAAGTACGTCCCCCACCACCCTGGCACATTTACGAAAGGGGCGATCGGGAGTCAACCCCAACTCGTGCATAGCATAGAGAATACGGCGATGAACTGGCTTCAACCCATCCCGCACATCCGGTAAGGCCCGCCCCACAATCACACTCATGGCATATTCCAAATAGGAACGTTCCATTTCGGTATGGAGTGCAGTGGGAACAATCTGGCCAGGGGCTAACAGTTGAAGCTGATTTGACATAGGGGACGGAACAGAGGTTATGGCATAGCGGCCAATGGTAACACTACTCCTCCACCTTGCGACTGTTACGCCAGACTTGCCAACCGAGGTAAATGAGTAATAAAGTTGCTCCGATCGCAAACCCCCAACCACTGGGAATATTGGAAAACCCTAGGGCTAAACTGCCCCCCCAGAGGGTCAAAGCATAGATAAATAACACCGTTAACCGATGGGAAATCCCTGCATTAATTAACCGATGGTGTAAATGTCCCTTATCGGCCTTAAAGGGAGACTTGCCCTTGCTCACCCGCGAAATAATGACCACCGACATATCTAAAATCGGCACGGCCAGGACGAGATAGGGTAATAACACGGCGGTAACGGCCACGGTGGTCATGGCGGCCACCTTCACCAGTCCAATGATCGCCACCCCCGCTAGGGTAAATCCCATAAAATAGGCTCCCCCATCCCCCATAAAAATTTGAGCCGGGTTAAAGTTATAACGTAAAAATCCTAAGGCTCCCCCGGCCAAGGCCACGGCAATTAAGGCCGCTGAAGATTGCCCCATAAACAGACACAGGACAAACAGGACAACGGCACAAATGCCACTCACGCCCGCCGCTAATCCGTCTAACCCATCAATCCAGTTAATGGCATTGGCCATGCCCACCAACCAAATCACCGTGGCCGGTAAACTTAGCCAGTCCAAATGAATCAGGTTAACAAAGGGTAGGGTAATAAATTCGATGCGTACCCCCGCCATCCACACCAGGCAGGCGATCGCCGTTTGAGCAATGAGGCGCGAAATGGGACTTAAATTCAACAGGTCATCCAGTAGCCCAATGCTAAAAAAGGCAATACCGCCGAGGACTACACCCCAAACTTCCCATTCCTTGCCAGTGGGTAAAACACCAAAACCGCCCAGTAACCAGACCACGATTAAAGCGGTGAGACTGCCCGCAAAGATCGCCACCCCTCCCAAACGCACCATAGGACGCTTGTGCATCTTTCTTTCATTGGGTTTATCTACATAGCCGGCCTTGAGTCCAATCCGTTTGACCACCGGCGTAAACCACCAAACCACCGCCACCGAAAGAAAAAAGGCGATGAAGTAATACTGTTCTCCTAACATTAGGGGGGAAAATGGGGAAGTCTTCGAGAGATGAGTGTATCCTAAAGCCTGATCTTTGGCTACCTTTCCTGTCTCGATTTCTTGGTCAAGATTGGCTAGACCTTTTCCGTCTGCGTATCGGGTAGGTCAGTGACCAACTACAATTCTAATATAAAAGCCGTCCTACCCCTCTTGTGTCATTCAAGGATATTTCGACGAGATGACAACATTTCAGCCAACGAGAGATCAAGGTTTCAACCCAGTTTAACAAAAGAGGGCTACGGTAGATTCGGCTTTGCTCCGGCACGGTCTTCAATCCGAAAGGCTTATCCCATAAGGAATTAGCTGTACCACAGGAGTAAAGCAACCGCCGTAAAGGACGGGGTTTCAGACCCAGTTTTTTCGATAATCGCTATGGTTTCCTGGTTCTCTAAAGTTTCTCAAAGAGCAAAACCCGCTTCTGCTGATGATCCCCAATTCAACTCCTCCCTGGCAATGGAAATTGTGACCATGGCGGTACATTCCCTCTGGACGAATAAGTTACGGACGGGATTAACCATGTTGGGCATGATTATCGGCATTAGTTCGGTGGTGGCGGTGACTTCGTTGGGGCAAGGGGTGAAAAAGGCTACGGAAAATCAAATTCAATCCCTGGGTTCTGATGTTTTATTGGTTTTGGCGGGGGCGGCCAGTAGTGGAGGCGTTCAGATGGGAGCCGGTTCGGCTTCGACTTTGACCCTGGATGATGCGGCGGCGATCGCCAAACAAGTTACGGCGGCTAGGGGAGTCACGGCATTTTTGCAACGGTCGGGTCTGCAAGTGGTCTATGGGGAAGAAAATATTGCCACTTCGGTCTTAGGGACAGATTTAAATTATCCCGATATTAAGGATTCTTTTCCCCAGGAAGGTCAATTTTTTAGCGAGACGGATTTAAAAAATGCTAATCCTGTGGTTGTCTTAGGCACGAAAGTCCGGGATCAATTATTTGGTAAGACTTCTCCCCTTGGCAAAGAAATTCGCATTCAAAATCAACTTTATAAAGTGATTGGGGTTATGCCGCCTAAAGGGGCGATCGGTTCGATTGACCAGGATGACCGAGTGTTTATTCCTCTGAGTAATATGTCCACCCGGTTAGTGGGCAATAATGCTTTAAAAGGGGTGGCCATTTCAGGAGTTTGGGTTGCGGCGAAGGATACCAATCAATTGGATGCGGTGCAATTTCAAGTGACGAATTTATTACGATTACGTCACGATATTTATCCGCCAGAATTGGATGATTTTCGCATCATTAATCAGGTAGATGTCGTGGCCGCTTTTACCAGTATTGTCAGTATGTTTACGGTGATGATTGTGGCGATCGCCTGCATTTCCTTGGTAGTGGGCGGCATTGGTATTGCCAATATTATGTTGGTGTCGGTAGTGGAAAGAACGCGGGAAGTCGGACTCCGAAAAGCCTTGGGGGCGACCTACAACGCCATTTTATCGCAGTTTTTAATGGAAGCGATTATGGTATCGGGAGTTGGGGGAACCCTGGGCATTGGCTTAGGGGTGATCATTACCGTAACCACGACCCAGGCGTTAGGTATTCCGTTGGTGATCCCGGCCTGGGCAGTGATTTCCGGGTTTGGGATTTCCGTCGGGGTTGGTTTAGTGGCGGGAGTGGTTCCGGCTCGCAATGCGGCTAAGTTAGATGCGATCATTGCCTTACGCACGGATTAGGTTGGGGAAATCTTTACCCAAATTTGCGGATGTGTTGACCAGGGATTTTGTATTAGATTATTTTTAATCATCCCATCAAATACACCATGAGCCATTCTTCCCGTCGCAAGCCGCTTTTGTTCTTACCAGAAATTAGTGATCCGCAGTTATCGGCCCAGGCGTTTACCCATCGTTCCTATCGCCATGAAAATCCCGGTATTGCCGACAATGAACGGCTAGAATTTTTGGGGGATGCGGTGATTAACTTTACCGTTGGCGATTTTCTTTACCAATACTATCCCAATTACAGCGAAGCCGAATTAACCCAACTGCGATCGCAACTGATAGATGAAGCCCAACTGGCCCACTTTGCCCGTCTTTTAAACCTAGGAGAACTGATGCGTCTAGGAAAAGGAGCCGACAAGAATGGCGAACGTAATAACTCCTCGTTATTAGGTGATACTTTTGAAGCCTATATTGGAGCCTTATACCTTGACCAGGGTTTAGATTGCGTCAGAAATTTTTTACAGTCCTTACTCCTATCCGTGTTAGAAGAACTAACCGTTTCCCCCGTTCTCCCCGCTCAAAATGCCTTCCTGGATGTGAAAAATCAACTGCAACAATGGGCTCAAACCCATTATCAAGAACTGCCAGAATATTTCGTCATTGAAGAAACAGGCCCCGATCACGCCAAGGAATTTACCTGTGGGGTCAAAATTCGAGGGCAACTCTACGGAATGGGTCACGGTTCTCGCAAACAAGATGCCACTAAAGCCGCCGCTACCCAAGCTTTACAAAAATTAGGATTACTCTGAAAACCTGAAAACCTGAAAACCGTAGATTCCGATAGCAGGCCTTCCTTTGACCTTTATAATCAAGAGATGATTAGAATCACCGAACCTGAGCCACCCATGCAGAAAGTTCTTTACCTTTTTGGTGAACTCAATGATGACGACCTCGATTGGATTGTCACCCATGGGGCGATTGAACGCATTGCCCCGGAAACCGTTCTCATTACCGAAGGAGAACCCTCCAATTTTCTTTACATTATCTTTGAAGGGAGCGTTGTTGCCTCGGTCAATGTCCTGGGCAGTAGCAAGGAAGTGGCCACCCTAGGACGGGGTGAAGTGTTTGGCGAAATGTCCTTTGTGGATGGCTATCCGCCTTCGGCCACCATTGAAACCATTGAACCATCGGTGGTTCTCTCCCTCTCTCGTCAAGAATTAGCAACCCGCTTAAACCAGGATATTGGCTTTTCGGCTCGGTTCTACCGGGCGATCGCCTTGTTTCTATCGAGTCGCTTACGGGGAGTTCTGACGGAATTTGACCTAGGCAAAACCCTTAATTCCCCTAGTGCTGAAATGCCCCCGGCGATCGCCAATGATCTCTCATTAGCCCAATCTCGCTTTGATTGGTTACTCCGGCGTGCTCAAAATGCCATTTTGGCCTCTACTTCCTAGGTCTTTCTTGAACTATAACCAGACTAGAAATTCGCCTAGGATGCACAGAGCATTTCTGCTCCTAAGCCCATTTTTTGCCGATGGGTTTTCTTTAACTGAAATTCCTGATGAGCAACCTGTTCTAACAAATAAATAATATGCTCAGGCTGTAATAATGTCCCATCATTGCGGCAACTGCCCCGGTAATTGAAGGTCATGGTATCTGTCGGGAAATCCACCAAGGGTTCACAGGACAAGGCAAAAAGTTGTTCTCGCAAATTAATCGTTTTCGGTTTCCCGGATTTTGTTTTCTTCTGTAATAAAATTTCCTGGGTCGCTAAAATTTGCTGAACCCAATCCTGCCATTGACTCACGGGAAAAACGGTGTTGGATTGCACTTGAATTTGATAATCGGCCCATTCCAATAAGGCAGAAGCCGAAGGTGCTTTCAAGTCAATTTCTGTCACCTGGTAAATCGGTAACTCTGGAGGACAAACAGCCGTTAACCGTTCAGTAAATTCTTCTAGGCTTAAACGTTGGGTTAATTCAAAATCTACCAACTCACCGCTACCGGTCGCTCCTAACGTTAGGGCATTAGCGATCGCCATCCGGGGTTTGGGATGGAAGCCCCCGGTAAAAGCAATGGGTAAGGCCGCCCGGCGCACTAAGCGATCAAATAACCGCACCAAGTCCAAATGACTGACCAGGGCCATCGTCCCGACTTTGCCAAAGGTGACGCGCAACCGTTGGACTCGTTCGGTATTAGGCTTAAACTCCCCTTGGAAAGCCGGAATGGGCGGTGGTGGCACAATCACGTTATGGCCAAACTCCGGACCGCAGACCCCACAGGCAGAACAACCGTCAAAGGAACAATCGGGAACTGTTGCGGCCTCTAGTGCTCTTTGTAAATCCTTTTGGAGCCAGCGTTTGTCAATGCCGGTATCCAAATGATCCCAGGGTAGGGGTAAATCGTAGGGATTTTCCACCTGTGCTGGTAGATCGCCAAAACTCCATTCTCCCTGTTCCACTCGCCGATATTGCCAGGTTAATCCCGCTTCTTGAATGGCCTGTTCCCAGGCTCCGTAGGCTTGGCTGAGGTTTTCCCACCAGGCATCCATGCCCGCCCCTAATTCCCAGGCTCGTTTCACCACTGCCCCTAGCCGGCGATCGCCCCGTCCGACAAAATCTTCCATGGCCGAGAGACGCACATCGGTATAGTTCACCTTAACGCCCCGCATCCCCTTAAATTCCGCTTTGAGAAGAGCTTGTTTGCGGATAAATTCGCTGGTGGAAACACTGTGCCATTGGAAGGGAGTATGAGGTTTCGGGGTGAAATTGGAAATGGTCAGGTTAAATTCGAGGGGTTTGCGTTTGGGTCGCAGACAGGATTTGCGTAACCAGCGCACCGTTTCCACAATGCCAATCACATCCTCATCGGTTTCCCCTGGTAAGCCAATCATGAAGTACAGTTTGACCTTATCCCACCCCTGATCTACCGCCGTTTTAATGCCCCGTAATAACTCCTCATTGGTCAAACCCTTATTAATTACATCCCGTAATCGTTGGGTGCCGGCTTCCGGGGCAAAGGTGAGACTCCCCTGACGATTGCCGCCAATAATATGGGCAATATTTTCATCGAAGCGATCCACCCGTTGACTGGGCAAAGACAGGGAAATGTTGTGATCCTGTAAACGATTGCGAATTTCAATGCCCAGGGCGGGTAAAGCTAGATAATCGGAACAACTGAGAGAAAGCAAAGAAAATTCGTTATAGCCCGTTTCCTGAATGCCTTTTTCGATCGCATTAACCACTTGTTCCGGTTCCACATCCCGCGCCGGTCGGGTCAACATCCCCGGCTGACAAAAGCGACAACCCCTCGTACAACCCCGTCGAATTTCAATGGTTAGGCGATCGTGAACGGTTTGGACGTAGGGAACCAGCCCAATGGAATATTCGGGTCGGGGGGTAGCCACGCGGCGCAAAATCCGTTGAGGTACATCGGGACGCAGAGGAACAACGGCGTTATTGTCTAACCGTTGATAAAACTGGGGAACGTAAACCCCTGGAACTTGGGCCAGTTTTAATAAAAGATTTTCTTTAGTTTTAGTCTGATCCTTTGGTTCTTCTACAGGCAAGATGCCTGTCCTACTCGCTTGAAACTCAATAAAAGCTCGACCAATTTCGGGTAAAACATCTTCCCCATCGCCCAACACCATGAAGTCAAAAAAGTCGGCATAGGGTTCCGGGTTGGAGGTCGCGGTTTGACCGCCGGCAAAAATTAAGGGATAATTCCCGTTTAACCGTTCTTGCCAGGTGAGGGGAATCTGGGCTAACTCCAACATTTCTAAGATATTGGTTGCCCCTAGTTCATAACTTAAACTAAAGCCTAAAATATCAAAATCTAATAGCGATCGCTGGGCTTCTAGGGCGAATAAAGGGGTTTTGGTTTCCCGTAATTTGGCCGCGAGATCGGGGGCAGGGAGATAGGTGCGATCGCAGAGTTGGCCGGGCTGGTCATTCAAAATGCTGTAGAGAATGATATGACCCAGATTCGAGGCTCCCAATTCATAGACTTCGGGATAGGTCAAGACCCAACGGACTGAGGTACTTTCCCAGGGTTTATGGACGGCTCCCCATTCATTCCCCAGATAACGGGCGGGTTTATGGATTTCGGGAGTAATTAAATCGGCGATCGCCATGGACATTATTTAGGTAGCTCCTGAAGGTGTGAAAATCCATACTGCATTATGCCATAATTTTAAATTAAATAAATTAAGAGCGATAAAATTTAATATTTTCCATTGTTATCAATTTAACAATGCACTAAAGATTTTTAATCGCAACCACAATTTTTCTAACTTGTAACAAAGAAATAGGAATTCCTAAAGTGTTATATCTCTTATTTGGTATTTTCTTTTCTTGAAACTCGTTATACCTTATCCAAGCCAAGTGTCTTAGTTGCTCCGGCCTAACAACTAAAATTTCCTGATCTGGAATTAAAAATATCCAGTAATCTGCTTTTGAACTCCACCCCCATTCAGGAACTTGTTTGTTATCAACAACTACTTATTCGCCTTATTTAAAACTCATTTAAAAGTCGTTAAATTATATCTAATATTTGATTATTTATTGACAGAAACAGTCTCAAAGAAGACATGACTTAATAAATTAGGATTTTGTTGAATAAATTCCTGAAAAATTCTTTGGGCTTCGGGATGCCAGCCATTATGGTTAAGGAGAGGAATCGGAAAAGGACATTTTTTGACTTCATCGGAAATCGGATGTTTTGGTTGAACAGCATGGACAATTTACTTCCTCCGAACTGTGATAACTTGTCCCATCCATCGCTACTAGTAAAATTCCCCCCAAGATTTCATAAGATTTCAGGAATCCCATGCTCCTCAGTGCTTGGTAAATCAACCCAAACAGAAGGGAATAGACTACTCGCTGCCCCTCATATACATCGGCCAAAGTTTTTCTGTCTTTGTTTATACCATCTGGATTTGGAATTGCTAGTAATATGGCATGTATTGATCAAGGGTTCTACATTCATTCAGCAAGCCCTACATTAAAAAACGAGGATTATGAGTATAGAAAGATTAGTTGAACAAGCTCTTCAAGATGGTTATCTCACACCAGCAATGGAAGTAGAAGTCGGGCGCATCTGTGATAATGCCTCGGACTTGACAATTGAAGAGTATATGGCATTAGACCGGCTGATGGGCGCACTTTTATCTCAGGAGGTAGTTGCGGTACCTCACAAACGGTTTATAAATGTAATGGAAGAGTTAGTATCAACTGAAACCATTGCAAGAGTACTAGAAATTGAAGCGACCAGCGAAAGTTCTGTAGATGTGGGAGATATTGCGGCTTACGCTCTGAATCGTCTCCCGCCTTTGTATGCGACCACAGAAGAGGGGGCTAATTATCAACGTCAACGGGCAACCACAGAACTGCAAGAGTTGATTGCTCAACAAGTAAGTGAGGCTATTAACCGTTACCTAGATCGTCCTAATTTCTACCCAGAACGGCAAGCAATTGGTAAAATCACAGGTGAAAAAGTAGTACGCCAAATTAGTACTCTTTTACAAGTCTACGCTCCCAGTTTTGAGAGAGAATAAATCTTTGATTTAGGGGAAAGGCAACAGGCAACAGGAGAAGTATTTTTAGATTCTTCTTTCCCCCCGGCTCCCTTGCTTCTTCCCATCACTCCCGCACTTCCACAGGTGTGCCTAAATTTGCTTGGTCGTAAAGTAATTTAACTCATGTATTGATAATTTTGCTGTTTACGATGATACTCTTCTAACGCCAACCTAGCTAAATATAAAGACAACAAAGGCTCATGGGTAATGTCTGGAGCCAAAACGTAATCAGGAGAAAAGCGATCGCAGCGATCTAAAAAATGCTTAATTCTCTCTCTAATCTTATCTTCTTTGGCCAATTACGAGACGACGTTGCCAAAAATTATCTTCTAAAAAACAGTCAATTTATAAATACGAAGAGATTTCATTTCTGACTTTTCCTGCTATCTTTTTATTTGAGCGATCACCTAATTTTCTCCTGCCTCAAAGCCTTATTCTCTCGTCCGCTATTGTCATTAAATCCAGCTTATTGAAAACGGTGAAGAGTTTGAAACCCTTATTCGGCCGTCATTTTCAGACTTAACGGGAAAAGTCAGATTCAGCAGACCCTACTTAATCGCTGACATTGATTTTGAATTCAACAGCGATCGCCTATTTCCATTCAAATTAACATAAGCGATCGCAGTGATTACTCATTTTGTGTTAGAATTTTTCTATCATTATGATGATTGTCTTGTCACTACTCAATTGATTTTAATCGGCAAAAGACATGATAGATAGCTTTAAGATGAAAAATGTTGGGCCAATAGAGTCTCTTACCAGTGGCTCATTGGATAAAATTAATTTAATTATAGGTACAAATGGTGCGGGAAAAACCTTTTTATTGAAAATCATCTATGCTAGTATCAAAACCATAGAAGAATATAAAAGGGGAAATGAACCCCGCAGTGCGTCTGATATTCTTGTTGATAAACTATACTGGACTTTTGAGGTAGATAAAATTGGTTCTCTTGTTAAAAAGGGTGCCAATGATGCTTTACAGTTTCATTTCACCTTTAATGAGCAAGATTTTACCTATAGCTTTGGAAAAGATACCACTAAAAGTATCCAACAACTAGAAAACCATGTTTCCACTCGAAGCAGTAACTCAATTTTTTTGCCTCCAAAAGAAGTTTTATCGTTGCACAAAGTAATTTTAAAGTCCCGTGAACAAGATAAAGAATTTGGATTTGATAACACTTATCTTGATCTGGTAAAAGCCCTAATGCAATCTACTCAAAGAGGAAAAAATCGTGCTGCTTTTGCCAAATCGAGACAGAGTCTTGATAATCTTTTAGACGGTAAAATAGAGTATGACAAAAAATTGGAAAGTTGGCAGTTTAAAAAAGGAAATCAAAAATTCCCAATCAGTTTAACTTCAGAAGGTATTAAAAAAATTTCTATTCTTGATACCCTTTTAGGAAATCGTTATCTTGATACAGAATCAGTTATCTTTATTGATGAACCAGAAGCCGCTTTGCATCCCGCAGCTATCTCAAAATTTCTTGACATTATTGCAATGTTGGCTGAAAGTGGAATTCAGTTTTTCCTTGCAAGTCACTCCTACTTTGTGATTAAAAAGTTAGCGTTAATTGCTCAAAAAGAGAACCTCTCTATCCCTGTTATTGCCGCAGATAATAATAATTGGAAAGTTGCTAATTTGAAGGATGGTTTACCCGACAACTCTATTATTGACGAGTCTATTCGTCTATACGAAGAAGAAGTAAGGTTAATATTAGGATGATAAACTCACAAGAACCAATCATCGAATCAGAAATGGAGTTTGTCATTCGGCGAGGAGATAAAAGGTTATTTTATCTGGAAGAAAGTCAGACTTATAAGGAGATACAAGAAGGAGTAAAGATGGCAGAATTTCTATTATTGCGTTCCGAAAACCCTTATAAAATATGGATTATTGAAGCAAAATCTAGTTCACCACGTCCTGAAACACAGCCAAATTTTAATGAATTTATCAAGGAAATAACAGACAAGTTTGCTAATGCACTTATTTTATTTATTGCGAGTTATTTGAAACGTCATCAGAGTCATAATGAATTATCCGACGAGTTACACAATTGTCCATTATGTGATGTGAATTTTACGTTTATTTTAATTGTTAATGGTCATCAAAAACAATTTTTACCTCCTTTGCAAGAACGTCTTCAAAAATCGCTTCGATCTTTACTGAAAACTTGGGGAAAATCTAACGTTATAGTACTGAATGATGCAATGGCTCGTGACGAATACAAATTGATTTTGTAGGCTTTGATCAAAAAGTCAATAAACCTAGATATGGGAAAGAAGCGCGATCGCCTCTAAACCTCGCCATAGCCGATACAATGAGTGGGATCAAAATTGCAGTCACCTCATAGGGATACCTTTATGCCACGCCGCAACGACTTAAACAAAATTCTCATTTTAGGAGCAGGCCCGATCGTCATCGGTCAAGCCTGTGAATTTGACTATTCAGGAACCCAAGCCTGTAAAGCCCTAAAAGAAGAAGGCTATGAGGTGGTCTTAATTAATTCCAACCCGGCCTCGATTATGACCGATCCGGAATTGGCTCACCGTACCTATATTGAACCGTTATTACCTGAAATTGTAGAAAAAGTGATCGAAAAGGAACGGCCTGATGCTCTACTGCCGACGATGGGAGGACAAACGGCATTAAACCTAGCTGTTACTTTGGCAAAGACAGGGGTATTAGAAAAGTACGGTGTGGAATTAATTGGAGCAAAACTGGAGGCGATCGAGAAAGGGGAAGACCGGGAACTGTTTAAGGAAGCCATGGCGCGAATTGGCGTTCCCACTTGTCCATCGGGCATTGTCAACAATATGGATGAAGCGAAAAAAATTGCGGCAGAAATTGGCTCCTATCCTTTGATTATTCGCCCTGCTTTTACCCTGGGAGGAACCGGCGGTGGCATTGCCTACAACCAGGAAGAATACGAAGAAATGGCCGAATATGGCTTGGAACAGTCACCTGTCAGTCAAATTCTGGTGGAAAAATCTCTGCTCGGTTGGAAAGAATATGAATTAGAAGTGATGCGGGATTTGGCGGATAACGTGGTGATTATCTGCTCCATTGAAAACTTTGATCCGATGGGGGTACATACAGGGGATTCGATTACCGTTGCTCCCGCGCAAACCTTAACCGATAAGGAATATCAACGATTACGGGATTATTCTAAGGCGATTATTCGAGAAATTGGGGTAGAAACGGGCGGATCTAATATTCAGTTTTCGGTTAACCCCAGTAATGGCGATGTGATTGTCATTGAAATGAATCCCCGTGTGTCCCGTTCTTCAGCTTTGGCTTCTAAGGCCACGGGTTTTCCGATCGCCAAATTTGCGGCTAAGTTAGCGGTGGGTTATACATTGAATGAGATTTCTAATGATATTACGAAAAAAACGCCGGCATCCTTCGAGCCAACGATTGATTATGTCGTGACCAAAATTCCCCGTTTTGCCTTTGAAAAATTCCCAGGGGCAGAACCCATTTTAACCACTCAAATGAAGTCTGTTGGGGAAGCCATGGCGATCGGTCGGACATTCCAGGAATCTTTCCAAAAAGCCCTACGGTCTTTAGAAACCGGACGAGCTGGTTTCGGTTGCGATCGCCAGGAAACTTTGCCAACCATTTCCCACATTCGTTCCCATTTACGGACACCCAATCCTGAACGCATCTTTGCCATTTATCAAGCTTTTAAATTAGGATTAAGTGCCGAAGATATTCACGAATTAACGGCCATTGATATTTGGTTCCTGGATAAATTACAGGAATTAGTGGAAACCGAAAAATTCTTAAAACAGCATCCCCTCAAAACCTTAACGGCTGATCAACTGTGGAATATCAAACAACAGGGCTTCAGCGATCGCCAAATTGCTTTTGCTACTAAAACCACCGAAGATGAAGTGCGTCAACAGCGTAAATCGTTAGGGGTAATTCCTGTCTATAAAGTAGTGGATACCTGTGCGGCGGAATTTGAAGCCTTTACGCCCTATTATTACTCCACCTACGAACGGGAAGAATCGGAAATTTTACCCTGTGATAAACCCAAAGTGGTTATTCTGGGCGGTGGGCCAAACCGGATTGGTCAGGGGATTGAATTTGATTATTGTTGCTGTCATGCCGCTTTTTCTTTGAGTGATGCAGGCTATGAAACGATCATGGTTAATTCTAATCCTGAAACCGTTTCTACGGACTACGACACCAGCGATCGCCTCTATTTTGAACCGTTAACAAAAGAGGATGTTTTAAATATTTTAGAAGCTGAAAATCCCGTCGGTGTGATCGTCCAATTTGGGGGTCAAACGCCTTTAAAACTAGCGATTCCTTTACAGAAATACTTAAATAGCCCTAACTGTCCCGTACAGACCAAAATTTGGGGAACTTCACCCGATTCCATTGATACCGCCGAAGACCGCGAACGGTTTGAAAAAATTCTGCACGAGTTAGATATTAATCAACCGCCTAACGGCATTGCCCGCGATTATGAAGAATCCCGCGTCGTGGCCAATCGCATTAGTTATCCTGTCGTTGTGCGCCCTTCCTATGTGTTAGGAGGACGGGCCATGGAAATCGTCTATTCTGATGAAGAATTAGAGCGTTATATGACCTACGCGGTGCAGATTGAACCCGATCATCCCATCCTGATTGATAAATTCCTCGAAAATGCGATCGAGGTGGATGTAGATTCCCTCACCGATAGTACCGGTAAAGTGGTGATCGGTGGCATTATGGAACATATCGAAGAAGCCGGTATTCACTCCGGGGACTCAGCCTGTTCCATTCCCTATACCAGTCTTTCGGAACCGGTGCTGGCCACGATTCGCCAATGGACAGAGGAGTTAGCCAAAGCCCTGAACGTCATCGGTTTAATGAATATTCAGTACGCTGTGCAGGGGGAACAGGTCTATATTCTCGAAGCCAATCCCCGCGCCTCCCGTACCGTTCCCTACGTTTCCAAAGCAACGGGACGACCCCTAGCCAAAATTGCCTCTTTGGTGATGTCAGGCAAAACCTTAACGGAGTTAGGTGTGACCGAGGAGTTAATTCCCAAGCATGTTGCCGTTAAAGAAGCGGTGTTACCCTTTGCTAAGTTCCCAGGAGCCGATACCCTACTTGGCCCTGAAATGCGTTCCACAGGGGAAGTGATGGGCATTGACAGCGATTTTGGTAAGGCGTTTGCTAAAGCCGAATTAGCGGCCAGTGTGGATTTAGCAACAACGGGAACGATCTTTGTTTCCATGAGCGATCGCACGAAGGAAGCGGCAGTCCCAGTAGTCAAGGATTTAATGGCTTTAGGCTTTAAGGTGGTTGCTACGGCGGGAACCCAAAAAGTGCTAAAAGAGAATGGCATTGAGGGAATCGAAGTGGTCTTAAAACTCCATGAAGGTCGTCCCCATGTGATTGATTGGATCAAGAATAATTGGATTCAATTTATTGTGAATACGCCGAGTGGAGAGGAGTCCCAATTAGATGGGCGCACCATTCGTCGGGCGGCTTTGGATTATAAGTTACCGATTATCACGACGATCGCGGGTGCGAAGGCCACGGTAGCGGCGATTAAGAGTTTACAGGATCATCCTTTGGAGGTGAAGGCTTTACAGGATTATCTGTAGGGCTGTATTCTAGGAGATAGGTTAGACGCTTGGTTTAGCCTGTCTCAAAGTTATTCAAGGAAAAATGCAAAATTCTCTTGACCGTGCGCTTCTAGAGGTTCGTTCGGCGTTTGCTGGATACGTAGAGAAGTTAGAAAAAGAGGTTAGAAGCCCGATTAACGAAGTAATCAAAGTTATTAGGGAAAAAAACAAAAAATTCTATCTAAAAATCGAAGAATTAAGGCCAGGTATTGAAAATTGCTTGCTTATGTTCAATGAGCTAGCAAGACAGTTACCTGAAAAGACAAAAAATGTGCTGTGTCGTCTTGAAAGAAAGGGTTGGTGTCTTGATATTAGTGACTTACCATATTACATTCCCTATCAAATTGAACAAGTCTTAGAAATTAAAAGTGATGCTGAATTAGATCATTTTTTCAAAAGTTATTTTTCTCATAGATTAGAATCTATAGAGAAAGAAATAGTTGAATTTTTTCCTCATAGATCGCGTGCTATATCTGGAGCATTCGATGATCATCGTTCGGGAAGATACTATTCATCTATTCTTGTTTTTTTAGCACAAGCTGATGGTATTTGTTACGAAATTACAGGGAAAAATATAAATGGAAAACAGAAGCAAGGTAATGGGCTATATATCAAAACTAAGGCAAGATCATTTAAAAAAAATTTTGCATCTTCAACTATCGATCCGCTTACAGAAGCAATTTTGTATCCATTAATGAATGATTTATCTATTTCTACTGACGAAAAAAATCTTCCCGCAGACTTTTCTGGGCTAAACCGTCACCTTGTATTACATGGTAAATTACTAAATTATGATACTGAAATAAATAGCTTTAAGGCTATGTCTTATTTAGCTTATATTGGTTCTATATCGAAAATTCTTAAAGAATATTGAATCATTTTCTGACTATAAAAATGAGAATCTTTTCTTACCTGCTGTTAATTTAAAGTTACCAATGCCTCCGATGAAGCCACCCAAAGATGATCTTCTAATTGATGATAAAAATAATCTAAAATCCTCCTCTCAACATTTGTATGAAACGGATTATCTGCTTTGGTTAGAAACAACATTAGAGCAAATTAAACAGCGTAAAATTAATCAATTGGACTGGGATAACATAGCTGAAGAAATCGAAGGTTTGAAGATTTCCTTATATCATCAAGTTAATAGTTATCTAAGACCGCTTTTAATTCATTTACTGCTTTACAAATACTGGACAACAGAACGAGAAAAAAGTGGCTCTGATTGGCGTGATAAAATAGATGATCTTCGGGATGAGCTAGTAAATTTGCTGGAATACTCAGAAACACTCTATAATTATTTTGTTAATCGTATTGATGTGATCTATCCGAGAGCAAGGAAAAGTGTGATCTTAAAAGCAGAGCTTTCCCCCGATACCTTTCCTGAACAATGTCCTCTTTCGGCTTCTGAATTGCTAAACTCTGATTTTTATCCTGTATGATGAGGTAAGTTTGTTATGAATTTAAAATTAACTAAGGTTTTTCAAAAAGTACCTGAAGGGTATATTGGCTTGGTGGAAGAGTTACCCGGTGCTTATTCCCAAGCAAATACTTTGGAAGAATGTCGAACTCATCTGGAGGAAGCGATTCAGTTAGTTTTAGATGCAAATCGCGTATTAGCTGAGGAGCAGTTACAAGGTCAAGAGATTATTCGTGAAACTATTGCTTATCAAGTAGCATGAAGCGATTAGACCTGATTCGTCATTTAGAGTCTCATGGTTGCCAATTTCTGAGAGAAGGTAGCAATCATACTGTTTATGTGAGTCGTGAGACCCAAAGATCAGTGGCAATTCCTAGGCATCGAGAAATTAATAACTTTTTAGTTCGAGGTATCTGCCGCGATTTACAAATACCTATTCCTAATAAAAAATAAGATTACGAATATTTTTCTATGGAAAATCGTTTATATTATGGCGATAATTTAGACGTTTTACGCAGTAGTATTAACAGCGAAAGCGTTGATTTAGTTTATCTTGATCCCCCTTTTAATTCTAATGCAAATTACAATGTCATTTTTGGTGGCAGAAAATCAAATGTACCTTCTCAAGCTCAGATTACAGCCTTTGAAGATACTTGGCATTGGAGCGAAGATTCATCAGCAAGAACTTTAAGTGAATTGTACAAAATCAATGGTGAATTGGGGGAATTAGTTGATTTATTAGTACGACGATTAGGTCATAATGATTTATCGGCTTATATTGTAATGATGTCAGTGAGACTGATTGAATTGCATCGTGTGTTAAAGCCAACGGGTAGTCTATATTTACATTGTGATTCGACAGCAAGCCATTATTTAAAAGTTATTCTGGATGCAATCTTTGGACTTAGCAATTATCGTAATGAAATTGCTTGGAAAAGAACAAGCTCTCACAGTGATTCAAAAAAATATGCCAAAGTCAAAGACATTATTTTATATTACTCAAAATCAGAAAAATTTGTTCGTAATGTCTTGAGGCTAGATTATTCCGAAGATTACATCAATAAGTATTATCGCAATATTGATAGTGAACAAAGACGCTATACTTTTTCGGATTTGACTAAACCTAAAGGCAGTAAAGGTTACTACTATCAGCTTTTGGGCTGTGATCCACCTCCTAATGGTTGGAGAATGCCTGAAAATCGTGCAGAGCAATGGATACAAGAGGGACGCATTATCATTCCTTCTACAGGAAAAACACCACGTTATAAAAGATATTTAGATGAAGTGGAAGGTAAAGTCATTTCTGATGTTTGGGATGACATACCACCGATCAATTCTCAAGCAAAAGAAGCATTAGGTTATCCCACTCAAAAACCACTCCCATTATTAGAAAGAATTATTCAAGCTAGTTCTAATCCTGATGATATTATTCTCGATCCCTTTTGTGGTTGTGGAACCGCTCTCCATGCTTCCCAAAAATTAAAACGCACCTGGATTGGTATTGATATTACTCACCTCGCCATTTCTTTGATTGAAAGTCGCTTAAAAACTGCTTTTCCTGGCATTCAATTTGAAGTATTTGGCACACCAAAAGACTTAGCAGGTGCAAAAGATTTAGCCCAACGCGATAAATATCAATTTCAATGGTGGGCTTGCTCATTGGTCGAAGTTCCCCCCTATCAAGGCAAGAAAAAAGGAGCCGATAGCGGTATTGATGGGCTTCGTTATATTGCTGATCTTGAAAATGGCAAAGAAATTAGACGCAAAATTATTGTTTCTGTTAAAAGTGGTGAAAATATTGGGGCCGCAATGGTTCGGGATTTAATTGGCACAATGCAAACCAATAAAGCCGATATTGGATTATTTATTACTTTAGCAGAACCGACTAAACCGATGTTAGTAGAAGCGACGAAACTCGGCTTTTATAAAGCAGGCAATAGTAAAGAATATCCTCGCGTTCAAATTTTAACTATTGAAGACTTGTTAAGTAAGAAAAAACGTCCTGAATATTTTGATATGAGCTTAGGAGAACTTACTTTTAAAAGAGCAGAAAAAGAAAGTGTTCTTTCCGATCAACCTAGCCTTTTTGACTCTTGAATTTCATTTATAAATGGTATATTTACAAATGCTTAACTTAACCCTAACTTGGACTCCCGACCCCATCTTACTCACAAACCTTGTCAAAATTGCCGATCAAAAAGGTCAAACCCTCGAATCCACCTTATCAGAGGCAGTTAAATTATATTTAGAAAATCAACCCACAGCAACAGTAAACACTCAATCTGATCCGCTCATTGGTTTATTTAAAGGTTCTCCTAACTTAGCGACAGAATCTGAAGAAATTTTAGAAAAAGAAATGGGTATTTATGAGCAAAAAATTGGTAATTTGTGACACAGGTTTTAGCCACTTTAAATTGTTTTGCCCTTGCCATTGTGAGAGTTTTAAAATTTTACCTTAAAGGCGATCGCCGCTCTCATAGACCTAATTGACAAAAAGAAAACCAAACTCATTGCCCAATAACCTATCAGAATTAAATTATGCTAACAATAAAAACACTTTATGAAACCGATTATGCCCTTTGGCTAGAAGAAACAGCCCAACATCTTCGTAATGGCGAGCTAGACCGTTTAGATATTAAAAACCTCTTAGAAGAAATTGAAGCAATGGGACGCAGCGATCGCCGTGCTATTCGACGGAACTTAGAACAATTATTAATGCACCTGCTCAAATGGCATTATCAACCTCAAAAATTAACCAATAGCTGGAAATATTCGATTCGAGAACACCGCAAACGTCTTTTAGAGGAATTTGAAGAAAGTCCCAGTTTAAAACGCTATTTTCGAGAAGTTTTAGCCCAGTCCTACGAAAATGCTCGTAACATGGCTTCTGATGAAACAGGTCTAAATTTATCTATTTTTCCCCTAGATTGTCCTTTCAGTCAAGCAGAAATTTTAGACATTAACAATTTACCTGATTAACTGAAGATTGATTATTATCAAGTTGGACATCGCCGAGAAATTTATGATTAAGGAAATCACTCTTCTCATTAAGAGGTTTAATCACTAGAATAAAATATGAACATCTCTGCAAAAAACGCAAAAAATATCCGCGCTCCTATTCCCTTGACTAACTCGGAAGGTGAAGTTCATGAACTAACAGATAAAGATTTTGCCTCAGCCGTTGCTTTTTCGGATTTACCCCAAAACCTGAAACAGAAATTAGAGGAAATTAAAATGACCCACAATTCTGAATTATTTATTGACGATCATAACAACAATTCTCTTTTGCCTCCTGTTAATCTAAAATTACCAATGCCTCCGATGAAGCCACCCAAAGATGAGCTTCTAATTGATAATCAAAATAGTCTAAAATCTTCCTCTCAAAATTTGTATGAAACAGATTATATGCTCTGGTTAGAAACAACTTTAGAGCAAATTAAACAGCGTCAAATTAACCAGTTAGATTGGGACAACTTAGCAGAAGAAATCGAAGGTTTGAAAATTTCCTTACATCATCAAGTTGATAATTATTTAAGATCGCTTCTCATTCATCTGCTCCTCTATCAATATTGGACAACAGAACGAGAAAAAAGTGGCTCAGATTGGCGTGATAAAATATATAATCTACGAGATGAATTAGCAAATTTGTTAGAATACTCAAAAACACTCTATAGTTACTTTGTTAATCGTATTGATGTAATCTATCCGAGAGCAAGAAAAAGCGTTATTTTAAAAACAGAGCTTTCCCTTACTACGTTTCCTGAAAAATGTCCGTTTTCCGTTGAGCAATTACTAGACCTTGATTTTTATCCTGAATTGTGAGGCAACGTTTTATGAATTTAAAATTAACTAAAGTTTTTCAAAAAGTACCTGAAGGTTATATCGGCTTGGTGGAAGAGTTGCCTGGTGCATATTCTCAAGCAAATACCTTGGAAGAATGTCGAACTCATCTGGAGGAAGCTATTCAGTTAGTTTTAGGAGCCGATCGCGTGTTAGCTGAGGAGCAATTACAAGGTCAAGACATCATTCGTGAAGCAATTTCTGGTGTTACATATTATTTACAAATATCTCAAACCTGCTAACATGAACTAGAGAACTACCCTGCCCTCATTTTAACCTGCGGAATGTGGGTTGCCGTAATCGCTCCAGGAAAATTTGCGCCTCACTTTTTTCATCCCCTTTGATGGGCTGATGACGGTAATTAACAAATTCCTGAAGACGTTGAACGGAGGCTTCACTAATCATGCGCTTTTTGTCGCTAAAGTATGTTTAACAGGATGCCCAAAAAGCAGTCATTTATCCAACCAACGCTGGGGGATCAGATGCAAGGTCGGCGATCGCCTCTAAATCGTCTGAATTGTCTGGATCTTCCCAGGTATCGAGGGAAGACGGGGGGACTTGTTGTAATTGATTGAGAGTTTTCACAAAATCAGTAATGCCTTGGAAACGACCATAAACCGAAGCAAAACGGATATAGGCCACTTCATTTTCCTTGCGGAGGTATTGTAAAACCAGTTGCCCGATCGCCTCACTGGTAATTTCCCGTTTACTGACCTGTTGTAATTGGACTTCAATTTCTTCCACAATGCGTTCTAATCGTTGGGCAGGAATATTGGTTTTTTCACAGGCCCGCACAATGCCCCGTAATAATTTAGAACGATCAAAGGACTCTCGTTGGCCATCCTGTTTAATGACCGTAATTGGCACAAATTCAACCCGTTCGTAGGTCGTAAAACGATGCTTACAGACTAAACATTCCCGACGACGACGAATACTGTGACCCCCTTCGCTAGAACGGGATTCGAGAACACGGCTGTTATGGTGTAGGCAGGCAGGGCATTGCATGGGAGGTGATCCAGGAAAATGGTAGTTCAGAGTTCCTTTCCTGGTAGATCTTCCGCAGATAAGGAGGGGCCGATTTTTAACCTTCCCGACAGGCCAGCCCCAGTCCATTACACAAAAAAGGAACTACTTTGAGCATTTTACCTTACCTTTGTCAAGTAGGCTTGGCCCCCATAGTTCCCCAAGGATAATTAAAAGCGTTAGTTTAGGCTCGATCTGCCCATTAAGCTTATTTTTCAATACGGGGCGGTTCCCGAAAAGCGATCGCAAAAAAGAGGACGGCTAAGGCCATCGTCAAAACGAGGATGTAAGCAACACTTTCCATAATTAAAAATATCCTGAAAAAATGACCATAAGGGTAGGATGTTCCTAGTCTATCAGACCTGGGAGACTCGCCTAGGGTGAAAGAGGATGGAGAGCCGGAGGAGTCCCAAAGGGTAAACCCAAAAAGTTAACGAATTGTTAAGAGTTTTTTGCGTTACAATTTTTCTTTCCCTGTCCCTACTGTTTGCCCAAGGAGTTTTTCCCGAAGGATGTTGGTCAATCACACCGTAATCCCTGACGTTTTCTGCACTTCGCTGTCTGACCAGGATAAACCCGAAGAAGCTTGTGGCGTATTTGGTTTGTATGCACCCGAAGAAGAGGTGGCGAAATTAACCTATTTTGGACTGTATGCCCTACAACATCGGGGTCAGGAATCCGCCGGGATTGCTGTGTTTGATGACGGGAAGGTGCATTGTCATAAGGATATGGGATTAGTGTCCCAGGTCTTTAAAGAGTCAATGCTGACGGAATTGGTGGGCCAGATCGCGGTCGGCCATAATCGTTATTCAACAACTGGCTCTAGTCATCGGGTCAATGCCCAACCCGCCGTGATTGCCACCCGTTTAGGTTCCCTGGCCTTGGCCCATAATGGCAATCTGGTCAATACAGTTGAATTAAAAGAAGAACTTGCCCGTCGCGGGTGTGACGACTTTCTGACGACGACGGATTCGGAAATGATTGCGGTGGCGATCGCCAATGAAGTGGATCAGGGTAAGGATTGGATTGCGGCGGCCACAAGTGCCTTTAAGCTGTGTTCCGGGGCCTATAGTTTAGTGATTGGGACACCCCAGGGCTTAATGGGGGCGCGAGATCCCCAGGGAATTCGGCCTCTGGTGATTGGCGAACTTAAGGGCGAAACGGCGGAGATTCCCGATCGCTATGTACTGGCCTCAGAAACCTGTGCTTTAGATATTATTGGGGCGGACTATGTGCGGGATGTGGAACCGGGGGAATTGGTCTGGATTACTGAGACGGGGTTAACCTCCCAATTATGGGCCGAGGCTCCGGCGAAAAAACTCTGTGTCTTTGAGATGATCTATTTTGCTCGCCCGGATAGCATCATGCACGAAGAAACCCTTTACAGTTACCGCAAACGCATTGGTCAACAGTTAGCCAAAGAATCCTATATAGAAGCGGATTTGGTGATGGGCGTACCGGATTCCGGGATTCCGGCGGCGATCGGCTTTTCCGAAGCATCAGGCATTCCCTACGGTGAAGGACTCATTAAAAATCGTTATGTGGGGCGTACCTTTATCCAACCGACGCAACACATGAGGGAATCGGGCATTCGCATGAAGTTAAATCCCCTAAAGGATGTGCTGAAGGGCAAACGGGTGATTATTGTGGATGATTCGATCGTGCGGGGAACCACCAGTCGGAAAATTGTGCGAGCCTTACGGGATGCTGGAGCCACCGAAGTACACATGAGAATTTCTTCTCCTCCGGTGACCCATCCCTGTTTCTATGGCATTGACACCGATAACCAAAATCAATTAATTGCGGCCACGAAGTCCGTCGCGGCGATCGCTGAACAGATTGAAGTGGATTCCTTGGTCTATCTCAGTCAAGAAGGGATGTTAAAAACGACCCTAGAAAATACCGATCATTTTTGTTCTGCCTGTTTTAACGGTCACTATCCGATCGCCATTCCCGATCCCATTAAACGGTCAAAATTAATCCTCGAAACCCCCTAATTTTCTGAAGGTTTAATGAAACTCAATAAAGCTCATATTTGAGTAAGGTACAGGGCAATGAACCGTTAAATAACGGGTAACGACGGGAGGCTCTTAACCCCACTCGTTTAGCCAGGTCTTTATTGCCCGTTAAAATAAACGCTGTCCAACCTTTAAAGCGTTGTTTAAAAATATCGCCTAACTGTTGATAAAAGTGGGTTAATTCCTGGGTTTCTCCTAAGCGTTTGCCGTAGGGAGGATTGCAAATTAAAATACCGCGATCGCCGGGGGCTTCTATTTCTGCAATGTTAGCCGTTTGGAATTGAATCAAATGCTCTAAATGGCAATGCTGGGCGTTAATTTTTGCCTGGTGAATGACCTCCGGGTTTTCATCCTGGCCCCAAATTGGAGCCACTAAGGTGTTTCTTTGCTGGCTTTGGGCTTGGGTCAGTAACTCTTGCCAAAGTTGGGCATTGTAATTGGGCCATTGTTCAAAACAAAAAGACGGATGAAATTGACCGGGAGCCATCTGTAAACTGTGTAAACCGGCTTCAATGGGTAGGGTTCCCGAACCACAAAGAGGATCTAAAAAGGGTTGATCCGGTGTCCATTCGGCGATCGCCAAAATGCCTGCCGCGAGGGTTTCTTTGAGAGGAGCTAATCCCAACGCTGGACGATAACCCCGACGATGCAAACTAAAGCCGGAACTATCCAAACTTAACTGACAAAATTCCCGCTCAATATGCACATTAATCACAATATCGGGGGTTTGAGTATCAATATTACTGCGCTTTCCCGTTCTGTCCCGTTGCTGATCGACAATGGCGTTTTTGACCTGTAAAGCGGTGAAATGGGTATGATTGAGTTGGGGATTACTACCGGTACAATGAACAGCAAAAGATTGCTCAATGTGGAGATAATCAAACCAGTCAATTTTTTTGACATTTTGATAAAGTTGTTGGGCGTTATTGGCTCTAATTTTGGCGATCGGCACTAAAAAGCGAAAACAAATTCTTGACCAGAGATTAACGCGATACAGTAGGGCTAAATCCCCGCGAAAACTGACCCCGGCAAAACGGGGTTCCACCTCCATTGCACCAAGTTTTTCTAATTCCTGGGCGGCGATCGCCTCTAGTCCCCTGGCAACAGTCGCAAAATAAGCTTGAGTCATGCGTGAAGAGAGAAATCTTATTTTGAATTAAACCCCGTCTATTTTAGAAACTGGAGTTTTTAGCCCCCCTGGCCCCCCAACTTTGGGGGGAAATTTTAGAAGTCTTATGGGACACAAGTCCCCCAGTATTGGGGGATTTAGGGGGCAATCGTCAAAACTACGGGTTTCAATTTAAACAAGGTATATCTGCTAATTATCGGCCCTATCTGCTGAAAGGAAGGCCCAGTTGTCTGACGGTTATTAATAAACTTGTTACCCTAAGAAACAGTCTTTGTCCAGTTCAACCCATGGCCGCGATCCCCTCTCTCTCTCAACCCACCCGGATCCAACAACTCCAGTGGATTTTTGATCCCGTTCGCTATCTCCAAACGAGCCAACGTCAATTTCCGGATCTGTGTAAAGCGAATAGCCTGAATTTTGGCGAACCGGGGAATGATGTGGTGCTGGTCAATCATCCCCAGGCTCTCCAGCAATTATTGTCTGACCGCAAGCATTTTACGGCTCCGGGTGAAACGAACTGGATTTTGGTGCCTCTGTTGGGGACTCATTCTCTGATTATGTTGAGTGCTGACCTCCACCGGCAACGTCGTCAATTAATGATGCCTAGTTTCCATGGCGATCGCCTGCGTCATTATGGCTCTTTAATGCAAGACCTGACTCATCAAGCTTTAGCGGGATATGCGCCGGGAACTCGTTTATTAGCGAGGGAAGTTACTCAACAAATTTCCCTTCAGGTCATTTTCCGCGCTGTGTTTGGGTTAAACGAAGGCCAACAATATGAACGCTTGAAATATCTATTGGGGGCGATCGCCGACCTCTTTAACTCTCCCTTAACCACCTTTTTTCTATTTTTTCCCCGCCTACAAAAAGACCTCGGAGCCTGGAGTCCCTGGGGACGGTTCCTGCGTTTGCAACGGGAAGCCGATCAACTGCTCTACCAGGAAATCCGCGATCGCCGGGCCAACCCTGACCCCAACCGGCCCGATATACTGACCCTCTTGATGAACGCCCAGGACGAACAAGGGGAATCCCTCAGCGACAAAGAACTCCGGGACGAATTAATGACGCTCCTCTTTGCCGGCCATGAAACGACGGCTACTGCCCTGGCCTGGGCTTTGTATTGGCTCCACCGTCAACCGGCGGTCAAAACTCGACTTTGTGAGGAACTAGCCGACCTGGGAACCAATCCCGATCCCCTTGAACTATTGCGCTTACCCTACCTCAATGCCGTTTGTAACGAAACCCTGCGGATTCATCCAGTGGGAATGTTAACCTTTCCTCGCCAAGCCCAAAGCGACTTTACCTTGATGGACTATCCCATCAAAGCCGGCACCATGCTTATGGGCTGTATTTACCAAACCCATCAACGCCCCGATCTCTACCCCAACCCCCAGGCATTTAACCCTGATCGCTTCTTGAACCGGCAATATACCCCCTACGAATTTTTACCCTTTGGCGGCGGACTGCGACGTTGTATGGGGGAAGCCCTGGCCCAATTTGAAATGAAAATTGTTCTGGGAACGGTGATCCAACACTATGCCCTGACTTTAGCTGATTCACAACCGGAAAAACCCAAACGGCGCGGCGTGACCCTAGCTCCCCATCGAGGAGTGCCATTGGTGTATCAAGGCCGCCGGACAACGGTAACACCGGAGTCTCAAAGCTTATCCTCCCAGCGCGTACCATCACTGAGTTGAGGGAGTTATACCTCGTCTAAATGAAACCCATCGTTTTGAAGATCGCCCCCTAAATCCCCCAATACTGGGGGACTTGCCCCATAAGGCTTTTACGATTTCCCCCCAAAGTTGGGGGGCCAGGGGGGCTAAAAACTCCAGTTTTGAAAGTAGACGGGGTTTAATTTACTGTTGTGAGTTTTTTAAGGAATGACGACAAAGGATTGGGCGGCTTCTTTCCCTTCTGTCATTAAATAATCTAAAAAAGTCTCAGTAACAATAGATAATTGCTTACTACTGGGATAAATCACATACCAATGTTTTTGAATGGGAAATCCTTCCACATCTAAGGCCACCAGAGGCCCCTGGGGGCCTTCCAACGCTAACGAATGACGAGACAAAATAGATAACCCTAATCCGCCCACCACCGCTTGTTTAATCGCTTCATTACTGCCAATTTCCATTTCTACTCGCATTTTTAACCGGTTTTCCGCAAAAAAACCTTCCACCGCCATCCGGGTTCCCGACCCTGATTCCCGCATAATTAATGGCTCTTCCACTAATTTTTCCAAGGGAATATATTTTTCCTGGGCTAAGGGATGATTGCGCGGGGCAATGACAACCAACGGATTATCTAAAAAGTGACGAATATTAATATCTAAATCCTCTGGCGGCTGGCCAATAAAATACAAATCGTCTAAATTGTTAGCTAACCGTTCCAAAATTTGCTGACGATTGGCAATTTGCAGAGAAATATTAATGCCTGGATAACGTTGGCGAAAGGTTCCTAAAATCCGAGGGACAAAATATTTAGCTGTGGTAATGGCCGCGAGTTTGAGGTTGCCCTGCTTTAATCCCTTGATATTGGCCAGGGTCATTTCCAATTCGCTAAACCGTTGGGAGATGTCCCGACTGACATTTAGCACCGCTTGACCCGCATCGGTCAGATAGATTTTTTTCCCGACGACTTCATACAAGGGAACGCCCATAGCCTTAGTCAGTTGCTTCATCTGCTGGGAAACGGTGGGTTGGGTTAAAAACAATTCTTCCGCCGCCTTGGTAAAACTACCGTGTTGGGCGATCGCCGCAAAAATCTGTAACTGGTGGAGGGTCGCTTGCTTCATAACCTTTGATAGATAAAATCTATGCTTTCGATAAAATATTGGGTATTTATCTATTTTAGATTTCCTTTATGATTAAAGGCAACGAATTGAGGAAACCCGCATGACAGATACCATTATCTACGGATTCGTAGGGTACTTTACCCTCTTAACCCTACTCTTTGGTCTCAAATCCCTACTGGTTTCAGAGGTTGATACCCCTAATTGATCCCCATTATTACATAGATTAATTCTATTTATTACTCTGATGACTGACTTTAATCGTCGTAAATTTTTAATCACCGCCGGCATGGCCGCCACCAGTTCTATCTTTTTGAAGGGCTGTTTAGGGAATCCCCCTGAACCCGGTGGGAATGCCGGTACAACAGGAACCACTACTGCACCCACGCAATCGGCGAATCTGACTCCCGAAACGACCCCCGAAACCCCGAAGGTTAAACTTGGCTTCACTCCGATTTTTGAGGCGGCTCCTTTAATCATTGCCAAAGAAAAAGGCTTTTTTGCCAAATACGGTATGACTGAGGCAGAGGTGTCTAAACAGGCTAACTGGGGCGCGGCACGGGATAACGTCGAAATTGGTTCGGCGGGTGGTGGGATAGATGGGGGTCAATGGCAAATGCCCATGCCCTATCTGATTACCGAGGGTTTAATTACCAAAAATCCGCAGGGAATTCCCATGTATGTTTTGGCAATGTTGAACACCCAGGGAAATGGGATTGCGATCGCCAAGAGTCAGGAAGGCAAAAAAATCAGTCTTGATGTGTCCAAGGCGAAGGATTACATTGTCGGACTGAAAAAAGCGGATAAACCCTTTAGAGCCGCCTATACTTTCCCCAAGGCCAATCAGGATTTTTGGATTCGTTACTGGTTAGCGGCGGGGGGCATTAATCCCGATACCGATGTCAATTTGTTGACCGTGCCGGCGGCCCAAACCGTAGCCAATATGAAAACCGGGACCATGGAAGGATTCAGTACGGGAGATCCTTGGCCAGGACGCTTAATTAAAGACGATATTGGTTTTGTTGCGGCTTTAACGGCGCAGATTTGGCCCTCTCATCCCGAAGAATATCTAGGAATGCGAGCCGATTGGGTGGATAAAAATCCCATAGCGACTAAAGCGATTTTGAAAGCGGTGATGGAAGCCCAGCAATGGTGCGATAAACCCGAAAACCGTAAAGAATTAGCTCAAATTGTGGCTAAGGCAAGTTATTTTAATGTTCCTGCCGAGGTTTTAGAACCCATGTTTATGGGCAAATACACTATGGGGGATGGTCAGCCGGATATTGATGACTTCAATATGGCTGTCCGTTATTGGAAAACGGATAAAGGCAGTGTTTCCTATCCCTACAAGAGTCTTGATCTCTGGTTCTTAACGGAAAGTGTGCGTTGGGGCTTCCTACCTCCTTCTACTTTGGATGGTAATGCCAAAACACTAATTAATAAGGTCAATCGTTCTAATCTGTGGAAAGAAGCGGCTAAAGAAGCAGGAATTCCTGACGCAGATATTCCGACCAGTGATTCTCGCGGGATTGAAAAATTCTTTGATGGTAAGGAATTTAATCCCGAAAATCCAAAAGCCTATCTTGATAGTTTAGCCATTAAGAAAACCTAATGGGTTCTAAGGGTTAAGAGTTAAGAGTTAAAGGGTTTAAGTCAATTCAAAAAATTAAAAGAACCTTGATAACCTCAACCGCTAACCATTTATTCCCAAAATTATTTTCTTTTTCTTGGCTATTACAATCTGTTTTAATGATTTACCCACCCTAAACTCTTAACTTACTTGAGGAGCATTAAATTATGGCTACAACTTTAAGAACAACCCGTCCCAGTACCAACCCTTTAGCAAAATTCTGGCGTAAAAACTCTCAAAATATTATTCCCCCGATTGTGGGTATTGTGGGCTTTTTAGTCGTTTGGCAGTTGTTCTCGGTTTCAGGCTTAATTAAGCTACCCCCACCAAGCGATTTAATTACCAATGAGCGGACTCGCACTTATTTACTTTATCCTTTTTTTAATCGTGGCGGTACGGATGTTGGTTTGTTTTGGCAAGCGATGGCCAGTCTGCAACGGGTATTAATTGGTTATTCCTTAGCGGCGATCGTCGGGATTGGGGTTGGTATCATTATTGGTTTAAATTCTTTTTGGAATAAGGCGTTAGACCCCCTCTTTCAATTTTTACGCACAGTACCACCTTTAGCGTGGGTTCCCTTAGCCTTAGCCGCGTTACAACAAAACCAACCTGCCGCTTTATTCGTGATTTTTATTACCGCAGTTTGGCCGATTTTAATTAACACTGCTGTTGGCGTACAACAAATTCCCCAGGATTATATCAACGTTAAAAAGGTCTTACAGTTAGCTCCACGTAAGTTTTTCATTAAGATTCTCATTCCTTCTGCTTTACCCTATATTTTTACCGGTTTACGGATTGCGATCGGTTTAGCTTGGTTGGCGATTATTGCGGCGGAGATCGTGATGTCGGGGATTGTGGGTATTGGTTTCTTTATCTGGGATTCCTACCAAAATAATTACATCAGTGACATTATTTTGGCTTTAATCTATATCGGGGCGATTGGGTTAATTCTGGATAAGTTAATGGCTTTTGTTCAGACCTTGATTGTGAGAGAGTAGATCCCCCAACCCCCCTTAATAAAGGGGGCAATGCTTAGAAAGTTTGTTGGGTATAGCCTTCAGTATTTGGGCGCACGCCATGCGCCCCTACCAAGATTTTTTGTGAGTTTCGTAATTGTCAATTATCCATTGTCAATTATTAATTATCAATTACCCTCTATTCCCTATTCACTTTTCCCTATTCCCTTTTAACATCATGAGTACTTTTGTTGCAGTTGATAACATTGATAAGGTTTTTTCTCTCTCTGGCGGCGGTGAATATATCGCCCTTAAGGGAATTAATCTGGACATTAAAAAAGGTGAGTTTATTTCCCTGATTGGTCACTCTGGTTGTGGTAAATCTACGCTGTTAAATATGATTGCCGGTTTGGATTTACCGACGGAGGGCATTATCACCCTAGAAGGTCAACGGGTTAAAGATCCCGGCCCCGATAAAATGGTGATTTTCCAAAATTATTCCCTCTTGCCCTGGTTAACGGTTCGTCAAAATATCGCCCTCGCTGTTGATGAGGTGATGAAAGGGGCCAGTAAGTCGGAACGTCATGCGGTAGTTGAAGAGCATATTGATCTGGTCGGCTTACGTCATGCGGTGGATAAATTACCGAAGGAATTGTCGGGAGGAATGCGTCAACGAGTGGCGATCGCCCGCGCCCTGGCAATCCGTCCGAAGTTATTGCTATTAGATGAACCCTTTGGAGCTTTAGATGCTTTAACTCGCGGTAATTTGCAAGAACAATTAATGCGGATTTGCGAAGAGCATGAAGTGACTGCCGTGATGGTGACGCACGATGTGGATGAAGCGGTGTTATTATCGGATCGCATTGTCATGTTAACTAATGGCCCCAGTTCCAAAATTGGTGGCATTTTAGAAGTAGATATTCCCCGCCCGCGTAAACGGATGGAAGTGGTCAATCATCCCAGTTATTATAGCCTACGCAGTGAAATTATTTACTTTTTAAATCAACAGAAACGCATCAAAAAATTACGCGCTAAAAAAGTCACCAGCATTGCCCGTCATGGCTTAGAAAAAGTCAATTTAGAACTAGGTTTTGTGCCGCTTACCGCTTGCGCTCCCTTAGTGGTTGCTAAGGAAAAAGGCTTTTTTGTTAAACATGGGTTAGATGAAGTCAGCCTAGTACGCGAAACCAGTTGGCGGGGCATTGTGGATGGGATTGCCGGGGGTTATCTGGATGCGGCCCAAATGCCGGCGGGGATGCCTACTTGGTTAACGGCGGGCGGTTATCAGGAAGAATCCTTACCCGTTGTCACTGCTCTGACTATGACCCGCAACGGTAACGGAGTAACGCTGAGTAAAGAGCTTTACGAGAAGGGGATCTATACGGCGGCAGATTTTAAACGCCTATTACTGGAATCCGATGGGGATACTCATACCCTGGGGATGGTACATCCTTCGTCAATGCACAATTTACTTTTACGTTACTGGTTAGCGGCCAATGGCATTGATCCGGACCGGGATGTCAACCTAAAAACCATTCCTCCCGCCCAAATGGTCGCTGATTTAAAAGCGGGAACGATTGATGGCTATTGTGTTGGTGAACCTTGGAATCTGCGGGCGGCGATCGAGGGGGCTGGCTTCACCATCGCTACTGACTTAGAAATTTGGCAAGGTCATCCCGGTAAAGTCCTTGGAGTGCGGGAAGATTGGGCGATCAAACACCCCAATACCCATATTGCTTTGGTCAAAGCTCTACTGGAAGCCTGTCAATACTGTGCCGAACCCAAGCATGAGCAAGAAATTCGGGAAATGTTGGCGGGAAGAGCCTATCTCAGTACCTCCATTGATTATATTCAGTTGGGCGATCCTAATCGGTACACTTGTTCGGTAGATAAGCCAGTGGAATACGCTCACCACCTCTTCTTTGGGGCGAATGTCAACCGTCCCAGTCGGACAGAACATCTGTGGATGATGACCCAAATGGCCCGTTGGGGGGAAATTCCTTTTCCGCGTAATTGGGTGGAAATTTTAGAGCGCGTTTGTCGGGTGGGAGTCTTTAGTACAGCGGCCCGTGAGTTAGGCATTGAAGTTAACTATCAACGGCAACCGATCGCCCTCTTTGACGGGATTGAATTTAATGCCGACGACCCCATTTCTTACCTCACCCATTTAGATATTCATCGCAACTTTACGATGGCGGAAGTGCATTTAGATGGTCAACGATTAGTGGCGGCATGATCCCCCTTTCTCCCCTTAAAAAGCTACCGCGTACACATATCTACCAGTCAACCCTATTTTGCCCCCCAGCCCCCCAAGTTTGGGGGGAGATCGGTATCTTTCGCGGTTCAAAGTCCCCCAGCATTGGGGGATTTAGGGGGCGAGAAAAAGTTAAATGAAAAAACAAAAACTTGTGTGTACACAGTAACCGAAAAAAGGGGCAGAACTTTAATGTCGCTAATTATCAATTACCAATTACCAATTACCATGCAAACCCTCGAACTTTTAACCAACCCCATGCAAACGCTTTCTAAGTCCCAGAAACCCTTTGTTGTCATTGACAATGTTTCTAAGGTTTATCCGACTCCCCGTGGCCCCTACACGGTTTTAGAAGATGTTAATCTCACCGTTAACGAAGGGGAATTTATCTGTGTGATTGGTCACTCTGGCTGTGGAAAATCTACCTTATTAAATATGGTGTCGGGTTTTGCCTATCCCACCGATGGCTCCGTTTTAGTTAATGATAAACCGGTGACGGAACCCGGTCCCGATCGCATGGTGGTTTTCCAAAACTATGCCTTATTACCTTGGTTAACAACCTTTGAAAATGTTTATTTAGCAGTAGATTCGGTGCATCCTAATAAACCGGAAGCCGAGAAAAAGGCGATCGCCAAAGAGCATTTAGCGATGGTGGGTTTAAGCGAAGCCATGGATAAAAAACCGCCGCAAATTTCGGGGGGGATGAAACAACGGGTTTCCATTGCCAGGGCCTTAGCCATTCGGCCAGAAGTGTTAATTTTGGATGAACCCTTTGGGGCCTTAGATGCCATTACCAAAGAAGAATTACAGGAAGAGTTATTACAAATCTGGAACGATCATCGCTGTACCGTTTTGATGATTACCCACGATATTGATGAAGCTCTCTTCCTGGCCGATCGCCTGGTGATGATGACCAATGGCCCCCAGGCCAAAATCGGGGAAATTATGACCATTCCGTT
>JACCDQ011019737.1_pt1 | contig 34734 bp, 36 predicted proteins | sample 7446031 | NCBI WGS metagenome assembly JACCDQ01 (sample SAMN15323442, study PRJNA562643) | freshwater metagenome | isolation source: river surface water | place: USA:Blue River Watershed | collected 2017-08-17 | reverse complement strand
CTATTTTGAAAATGATGTTTTAACAAAACGCCCTTACCTCAAAAAAGAATGGTGTATTTACGTGATCGAAAACCCTATCCGCTGTGAACCCCAAGAAGATAATCGTTTTCGCTTTTGGGCGCAGATAGAAGAACTTGGCGATCGTTACTTGAGAGTCGTTACCCTTGCAGACAAAATCACTATCCATAATGCCTTTCCAGACAGGAACTTTAAACCATGAAAATTAACTACTACCCAGAAACCGACTCCCTTTATATCCACCTTGCAGACAAACCCAGTGTTGATAGCCAAGAAATTTCTGAAGGTGTCGTTGCCGATTACGATGAATTAGGGAATCTAGTCGGCTTAGACATTGATAATGCCAGCAAAAAAGTGCAACTCGGTGAATTTATTATCAATCAAATCCTCCCCGTCTCCCTAAAAACATCTGCCTATTAGGAAGCAATGAAACGGCGATCGCCAGCTTCGATAAAGCCCTATTTCGCCGCTTTAATTCAAGAAGAATAACCCCATGACCACCCTCTCAAATAATATCAATGCGTACCAAGAAATTATAGATTTTTTCGCTAAAGGTACAACCCCAGAAATGATGATTAACTTTCAAGTTTCAGAAGAAACCAAAGAAAAAGTTGCAGATTTGATCTTTGCTGAAAAAACGACAGGCTTAACCCGTGAACAAAAAGAAGAACTCGACCATTTTCTTCTCCTAGAACATATTGTTCGTCTCGCAAAAGCCAAAGCCCGCCAGTACATCAGCTAAGATTAAAAACGATGCCATAGGCTCGATACCATTGCCCAGAATCATTGTGATATTCATACTCAAACTTGACTGAAATCCGGTTATCAGTAAAACTCCACAGTTCTTTTTTCAGCCGATAATCTAACTCCGTATTCCACTTGCGAGCCAGAAGCATTAGGCAATAGGTACAGTCTGGAAACGTAATCCCAGCGCCTGTAAAATCTTAATAACGGCAGTAAATTCTAGATTACTTTCACTTAACGAGTCTTTGTAGAGATGTTCACTGCCTAACCCTGTTTCACTCGCAATATTTCTCATGCCTTGAGAGCGGGCAATATCACCTAATACTGCTATGACTAAACTGGGATCACCATCTTCGAGAGCCGCTTCAAGATATGCCGCAATATCTTCTTTTGTTTCCAGATGAGCGACGGCATCCCAAGGATAGGTTTGGAGCGTAGCCATGAATACCTCTCTTTTTAAGATAAATAGCAACTGGAGTTGATAAAAGTCCTGCTACTCCCGGCGGACACATAAAACATCCTGCAATGATCGCCGAAAGTTTAACGAAATTTGCGCTCTGATTCTTGAATCGGCAAATCATTAATACTCGCTTCCCGGCGTTGCATTAAACCGTTAGGGGCAAACTCCCATTGTTCATTGCCATAGGCTCGATACCATTGCCCAGAATCATTGTGATATTCATACTCAAACTTGACTGAAATGCGGTTATCGGTAAAACTCCACAGTTCTTTTTTCAGCCGATAATCTAACTCCGTATTCCACTTGCGGGTCAGAAATTCTCGAATCTTGTCTCGACCTTGAAAAAATTCGGCTCGATTACGCCACACGGAATCTTCGGTATAGGCCAGAGCGACTCGTTCCGGGTCTTTGGTATTCCAAGCATCCTCGGCGGCTTGCACCTTGGCTTTGGCCGTTTCGAGGGTAAAGGGAGGTAAAGGGGGACGAGAAATTAATTCAGTCATGGTTCAATTATCCAATCAAAGAGTTTGATCAATATTTTGCAGGATTGTTGCCAACCCCCTCACCTTATTTGACTAAGAACTAAACCGCAAAGTCAGAGCTTCCCTGGCCTGTTCTCGGTCATCAAAATGGATTTTTTCCGTTCCTAAAATTTGATAATCTTCGTGGCCTTTACCGGCAATTAATACCCCATCCCCCGGTTTTGCCTCGCGGATCGCCCGATGGATAGCCGTAGCCCGATCGCTGATGACCAACGGTTCAACCGATTCAGGAATCCCTTTTAACACATCGGCCAGAATTTGTTCGGGGTCTTCAGTACGCGGATTATCGGAAGTCACCACCGCCAGATCCGCTAAATCTGCCGCAATTTTGCCCATCAGGGGTCGCTTGGTTCGATCGCGATCGCCGCCACAGCCAAACACACAGATCATTTTACCGGGAATAAAGGGTCGGGCCGCCTTCAGCAAATTCTCTAAACTGTCGGGGGTATGGGCATAGTCCACAATCACACTAATATCCTGCTCCGGCTGGAGTTGTACCCGTTCCATACGACCCGGCACCCCCATAAAGTGGGGTAAACCCTTGACCATGGTCGCTAAATCTAAGCCGAGATGTACCCCAGTGGCGATCGCCGCTAATAAATTGGCCAAATTAAATTGGCCCACTAAGGGAGACGCAAAGGCCAGGTCCCCCACCGGGGTCACTAGGGTTCCCCTCACCCCCGTCCCGCCATAGACCAGATCACGAGTATGGAAATCCGCCGCCGGGTCATTCACCCCATAACTCCAGACCTTTTCGGGGGGTAACTGAGCGATTAATTGCGCTCCGTAGCGATCCTCCCGGTTAATGATTGCCCGTCCTTTCAGATAATGCTCCTTAAATAACAGAGCCTTGGCCGCAAAATACTCCTCCATGGTTTCATGGAAATCCAGGTGATCCTGGGTCAAATTGGTAAACACCGCCGCCTCAAATTCACAACCCTTGACCCGTCCCTGGGCCAATGCGTGGGAACTGACTTCCATCACCGCATATTGATTCCCCGCCGCTAGGGCCTGGGCCAGTTGACCCTGCAATTCCGCCGCAAAGGGGGTCGTATGGGTCGCCGTTTGTTGGAAACCGGCCCACCGGGTATAGAGGGTTCCCAATAACGCTGTTGGTTGTTGCGCTTGCTGTAAAAAGTATTCGATGAGATGGGTGGTGGTGGTTTTCCCGTTCGTTCCCGTGATGCCAATTAAGGTTAACTGTTGACTCGGATACCCATAAAACGCCGCCGCTACCTGGGCGCAAGCAGTGACTAAATCGTTAACGGCGATGACTGCTTGACCGGGCCCAGGCGGAAACTTGGCTAAGGCTGAGGGACTGACCAATGCGGCGATCGCCCCCGACTCAAAGGCCCTCGGCCAAAACTCTCCCCCATCTACACGAGTACCCGGCATTCCAATAAACAGCGATTGGGGGGAACAGGCATGGGAATTGGTGGAAATGGCCTGAATATCCTGGGCTAACACCGCCGGATCAGAGACGGGGCCGAGTTCCGGGATGGCGGTCAGTAGTTCACCGAGTTTCATCGTCGTTACCTTAGAGTCTGTTGAGGATCAAATCTCCATCCCGCGAGGGGAAGGGGGAAAAGTTAGGAGAACAGGGTTCTTTCTGCGCTGTTAGAAGACGTAGGCCGTCCCTGGGTTCCGAGAGCGGGGAGCAATCCCTCAAACACAAAAATGGCGATCGCCCCCTTGCACCAATAATTGCGTCATCTCCGCTTCGGGTAGGGGCCGACTAAACCAATAGCCCTGCATCTCCTCACAGCCCAAGGACTTTAACTGACACGCCTGCTCCAGGGTTTCTACGCCTTCTGCCACCACCTGCAAATGAAAACCTTGACCCAAGGTGATAATCGTTTTCACAATCGCCATATCCTCTGGGCTATTGAGCAGATCCTTCACAAAAATTCGATCAATTTTGAGGGTATTAAAGGGAAACCGTTTTAGATAGGCCAACGAGGAATAACCCGTGCCAAAATCATCCAATGCCAAATTAATGCCTGCCGCCTGAAATCGCTCTAAGGTCTGGCGGGCCATGGCCATATCCTGCATCACCGCCGTTTCCGTAATTTCAAACTCTAAGCGACTGGGTTCTAGTCCCACCTCTCCCACAATCCGTAGGACATCCGCAATCAGGTCGGGTTCCTGGAACTGTCGAGCCGATAGATTCACCGCTAACTTGAGGTGAGATAATCCCTGGCGTTGCCAGATGAGTTGCTGTTCCGCCGCTAATCGGATAATTTTTTCGCCAATGGGAATAATTAAACCGCTCTCTTCCAAGACATTCATATACTGCCCCGGTGCAATCAAGCCATCATCCGGCGATTGCCACCTCAACAAGGCTTCCATTCCCACAATTTGCCCCGTGCTGACCAACACCCTGGGCTGATAATACAATAGAAACTCATCCCGTTCTAAGGCACGATGTAAATCCCGTTCTAATTTAAAACGATTCGATTGGCGTGAGGTAATTAACGGATTATAAAAACGATAATGGGGAGTCATTAAATCCTGGTGGTCATTCAATGCCGCATTCGCATTCATTAATAAGGTATCGCTATTATCGCCATGCTCCGGGTAAAGAGCAACCCCTACATTTGCTTGTAAATAGAGAGGCGTATTGTTCACTAAAAAGGGTCTTTTTAAAACCTTTAATAGGCGTTGAACCACCGCATGAACTTCCTCTACGCCCTCGCAGGTGTTCAGGATAAGAGCAAACTCGTCCCCCTGCCAACGACAGAGCATATCCCCCGATCGCACATAGGTTTTTAGCCGTTCCGTCACCAGACATAGCACCTCATCGGCAATGGTATGGCCAAAGGTGTCATTTAAGGATTGAAACTCCCGAAGATTTAAAAAAAGAACCGCTAAGGAATGAGAATGGGGATCATATTCATTAATTGAACGCGAGAGTTCCTGACGAAAACCAAAGCGATTGGGCAAATCCGTCAACGGATCAAAAAAGGCTTGATAATTTAGAGATTGCTCGACAATTTTACGTTCGGTAATATCAAATACATAACTACGAATAAAGGGACTTTCCGCTAAATAATGAATATGTTGTTCAAAAAATTTTTCCTTGATTTTCACTTCACGGGTCACAATATACCCGCCGCGATCGCCCACTCCCTCCAAAATGCCTTGGAGTAGGGGATGTTCTAATTTTTCCTGGGTTAACAGCGCAAAACGTTCGTTGGCCGCTGAATTAAGATAGGTAATCTCCCCTTGATAATTCACCTCAATAATTGGGTAGGGATTATATTCAATAATGGAAGCTAATTTTTTCAGCCGTTCCTCCGGCAATTCTTGGACGGGAGTATCTACTGTAATTGTATTTTCCCACTGTTCTTGGGGCATATAGGTACTAAAAGAACGGGCAACTCGTACCTTGGCCGGCATTTGATTTTCTTCTAATTCCTGTTGGGAAGGAACTACCTGATAGTAGCCCTTGATATCCACCCCAAAGGTAATTACATCCCCATGTTTTAACTCATACTCCAAATAGGAATCCCCATTCACCCAGACCCCATTGCGACTGCGATTGCCATCTAAATCGCCATCAATAATATGAAACGAGACCTCCAATCGGTCATTGATTTTTTTGAGGAGAGTGGCGTGGCGACGAGAAATCTGGGGTGAAGGGATAACGATCGAATTACTGGGATGGCGGCCAATAAGATAGCAAGTATTCTGAAGATAGATGATGCGCTTAAAGGCAGGAGAGTCAACAATGAGACGGTGCAACATAACATTATTAGAAGGGTCAGGGAATTACCCGTTGTTATCTTACCATTCTCTTTTCTTGCGCTACTCTCTCACCTGCAAAAAAGATATTACTGTAATGTTAAAAACCGCTCTAGGGCTGTAATCATTTGCGGGGGCCAACGGCGAATTTGCGTCACCCATTGCACGTCCTGATACCGGCCATCCATGCCTACGGCGGCGACCCAGTGGCTTTCGGCTTCTCCCTGGTTGCCTTCGGCCCATAGGGCGGCGGTTAAGGCGGCTCGCATATCGGGAAACATGGGATATTTCCGCACGAGATCCCGCATGATTTTAATGGCTTCCGGTTTTTGGCCCATTTCGTAGAGGGCTAAGGCGGTGTTGGCTCGCGCAAAGGCAAAGTCGGGCAGGATTTCTGAGGCTTTTTGAAAATCTTTGAGGGCCTTTGACCATTCCCCTAAACCGCCTTCCGCATTGCCCCGGTTGTTGTAGGCGTAGGCATCCTGGGGGTCAAGGGTTAAGACCTGGTTATAGTCGGCGATCGCCTCGGAAAAATGACCCTGGGCTTCGAGGGCGGCCCCACGATTGAGATAGGGATCGGGTTGATCGAGGGCCAGTTCAATGGCTTGATTAAAATCCGCGATCGCTTCGGTTAACTTCCGTTGACTGACCCTAGTATTGCCGCGATTACTCCAGACCGCCGGATTTTGGGGAAACTGCTCAATTAAGGTTGTCCAATACTGTTCAGCCAGGGCAAAATCGCCTTTGTCGGTGGCGGTCAGGGCCTTTTGGGCGATCGCCTCCCCGGCTTCAAGTTGTTCAATCGTGACCGGTAGATTGTCCTCTCCCATGGCTATCCCAGGAAAACTGACACTTGCCCACAAACAAGCCAGCAACAACCAGGAAACCAGCCGCGATCGCCGGAGTAAAGACGACAGAAACGAAACAAACGGGTTAATCGCCCTAGGCCAAGCCCAGGATCGGTCGAGGGTAAACATGACAGTTAGGCAATCCTTACACCAACAGGGTTAACAACTTAACAACGATTGTCTTAGTTTACCGATTTTTTCCCCATTGTAGAATTTTACCCTCGATGTTCAACCCCAACGGGCGATCGCCGTCAATGGTCAAGAAAACCCCGATGCGGCTTGGTATTACCCCACTCCGAAAATAAGGGCCAAAAATATCCAAGACTATGTGGGTTTTTGGCAAGGGGTTAAAGTCGAGAAATAGACCCACTCCCTTAGTGATCATTGTTTAGATTTTGCCTGATTTAATAGCGTTTGTTTATTAACCCGAAGGGCGGTATAAACTCCCCTCTGGACAAGTTTTTGATAATCCTTGGATTGTAACTTAAAACGCTCTAAAAATCTCGGTTCACTAATAATGACCACCGTAGGAGATGGGTTTTGATCTTTACCCGGTTGTACCAGTTCCAGGGCATAGGGAACATCATCTAAAAAAGTAACGGGATGTTGACTGTAATAAACCAAGCTATAGCGGGGATAACCCATTAAAAAGATTGGCTCTTGAGGTAATACTTTTTGGCCAATTTCAATGCCTAATTCCCGAAAAGGTTGTTGACGTTGACTGTCCATTAAAGGAGCGAGGGGCGGAATCACCAACAGTAGGGTTAACAGGAAACCCAAAAGATTCGGCATCCACAGCCCGGCACGGGTCTTGCGCTGAATCAATAAGCCTAGACTCAATAGGGTTGCTAGGGTTAAAATTCCTCCTAAAATCCAGGGTAAACCTGAATCTTTTAAAGCCGTAGCAAAGGTTGGATAGGCGGGATCATCGTCGGCAAAGCTGGGACTAATAAAAGCGGTGATCGCCAAAATTGCTAACAGTAAGGTGTTAACAATCCCACTGGTTAAAAGCGGCCAAGCTTTATTGGTGGATGAACGGGGAGACCAAAGAATTTCTGTCCAAAATAGGGTCAATAAAATCGCGCCACCAGGCACTAACGGCAGAATATACCCCGCTAATTTGGTTGCCGCACTGGAGAAAAAGAGCAAAATTAGCCCAAACCAAATCAAACAAAATAAGCCTAATTGTTGAGAACGAGGACTACTTTGCCAAGCCTTTCTGCGCCAAAATTGTAAACGGGCGATCGCCAAAGGTAAATAGATAGACCACGGCAATAATAAAATAAAACACCAGGGTAAATAGAAATACCAGGGGCCAGCGTGACGGTATAACACCGACGTAAACCGTTGGAAATTACTAAACCCAATAAAATGACTTAAAAATTCCCATCCATTAGCTTGGGTCGCCAACGCATACCAGGGAATCACAATGACCGCAAAAATTCCCACCATAGACACTAGCGGCATTTCCTTGATCACGGCTTTTAATTGTCCGACATAAAACAAGAAAAGGCCAATAATTAATAGGGGCAATAAGACCCCCACCGGCCCTTTGGCTAATACGGCGATCGCCGCAAAAACTGGAGCCAAAAAATAACCGATTTTAGGGTTCTGCACAGGCGAGATTTGGCAATATCCCAAAAAGAAACTCAACAGGGCCAACGCGATCGCACTGGATAAAAACATATCGGTAACGGAGGTTCTGCCCCATCCCACCCAACCGGGATTTAAAGCCACAATGCCTGCCCCTAACCAAGCCCTTAACCACAGCGATCGCGGACTGGCTTGGGTTTCTCCCCAGGTCAAGCCGGTCATCCGTAAGGTATAAAAACTCCCGACCAATAGGGCGATCGCACTCAGCGCAACGGGTAAACGAGCGGCCCATTCACTCACCCCCAACAGTTTAAAACTCAGGGCCACTAACCAATAACCCCAAACGGGATAATCAAAAAACGGTTGATCATTCCAACGGGGAGTAATCCAATCCCCCGTTAAATACATTTGATGACCCACTTCCACAAACAGAGCTTCCGTTTTATCCATTAACCCCAACGCCCCTAGGTTCCACAGAAACGCCAGCCAACTGAGTAACCCTAACCATAGCCCAGAAAACAGCCAACAGAGACGGGGATGTTGGTCAAAGGTTTGCCACCCATAGCGTAGGCGATCGGTCAAAGAATTGTTCAAGGGGCCCCTAAAATGCTTTATCGGAATGAAGAGAAACACCGTTGTTGAGTATAATCAAAAAGTGTCAGTTAATGAGAGAAATATTCTGGTATGGCAAATCTTAACGCTTCTTCTCCCCTGATTATTGCCTATCTTGCCCCGGAAATCCCTTCGCTTTCTGGCACGTTTGTCTATGGCGAAATCTTTGCCCTCCAACGTCAAAATATTACCATTATTCCTTTTTCGATTCATCGTAAAGTTCCGGAGCAAGCTGATGCTTCATTACAACAATTAGCTGAAAAAACTTATTTTTTATACGAGCGTTCCCTTGGGGTTGTTTTTCGAGATAATCTATACAATTTTTGGCATTATCCTCTGCGCTATCTCAGCGTTTTTGGGCGAAATCTAGGGGATATAGTGAAGGTTGGTTTATGGAATGCCTCAGCGGTCAAATTATTCTATCAATTTTTGCAGGGAAATTCCCTAGCTAGGATTTTAATTGAGGAAAATTGTCAGCACTTACACATTCATTTTGCTTCTGTCCCGACCCAGGTGGGAATGTATGGCGCACAATTCGCTCAAATTCCCTTCAGTTTTACATCCCATGCCAATGATTTATTTGAACGGGGTGGGTTATTACCCGAAAAACTAGCGCGTTGTCAATTTGCCGTTACGATCTCGGATTATAATTATCAATTTTTACAACAGCGATCGCCCTTAGCCCAAAAAGTCCAAGTGATCCATTGCGGCGTTAATCTGGAGGATTTTTCTTTTCAACAAAAAAACGCCTGGCAACAACCAATTTTAATCAAATCCCTTGGCCGATTTGTCGAAAAAAAAGGCTTTGATACTCTCATTTTAGCCGCTTCTCTTTTACAAAAGAAAGGTATTCAGTTCCGCTTAGAAATTGGAGGGGATGGCCCCGAAAAAGCCCAGTTACAACACCTGATTACTGAGCATCAATTAACCTCTATCGTTACCTTAGTCGGTGCAATTCCCCATCCGCAGGTGTTACCCTGGTTGCGCGAAGCCGATTTATTTGTTTTAGCCTGTAAAGTTGAGCAAAAGGGCGATCAAGATGGCATTCCCGTCGTTCTAATGGAGGCCATGGCTGCCGGTATTCCAGTTATTTCCACTACTTTATCGGGCATTCCGGAACTAATTACCGATGGGGTAACCGGCTTTTTAGCAGACCCCAATGATCCTCAATCCTTAGCCATGAAAATTGAAACCGCTTTACAATCTGGAGACAAGATTGCTGATATTACCCAAGCCGCACGACAAAAAATTGAGCAGGATTTTAACATTGAAACAACCTCTCAAAGGCTTTTAGCATTGATTACCACGACGAAAAATCTTTAGAAGCGTCTTCCCGGTATTGTGAGCGTGATTTCCAAGATAATAGAGGGGCTGTCTTCTTATCTTTGTTCATGGAGAACCCCAACCCCTACTATTTGATTTTAACTTTAACTGAACTTGATTTAAAAGTCATTATTGTTTAGCTAAAATTTCATCATCCGTTGAAAAATCAGCAGTTTGATTCCCACGACCAGAAGGAAGATAATCTTGGGTAAAAGAATCCTTTAACCCTTCAATTAAATCAAATTTAGGTTGCCAATTTAATTCACTTTTCGCCTTATGAATATCGGCAAAAAAGTGTTGCGCTCGTAGGGGAAAAGCCTTACGTTTACCAAAATCAAAGTCCTTCGGATGATAATGAATTAACGATAACTCATCCGGATTTTTACCTGCCGCGATCGCACAGGCTTTAGCTAATCCGTCAAAGGTCACATAACGCTCTCCCGAAACATTATAAATTTGACCGATCGCCTTTTCATTACCCAGTACTGCCACCATCGCTGTCGCTAAATCTTGACCATGACCTAATTGGGTTAAATGCTGACCATGACTAGGAATGGGAATCGGGCGATCGCGCACAATACGGTCAAAAAACCAGGCTTCTAAATCATTATAATTTTGCGGGCCATAGATATAAACGGGGCGAATTGAAGTCCAGGGAATATCACTAGAAGCCAGATAAGACTCGGTTTCTAATTTACCCTTATGACGACTTTTCAAATCAACCGCATCGCCTTCTTGATGGGGCATTTGATCAGACTTTAAATAGACCCCAGCCGAACTGACATAAATAAAATGTTTAACCTGATCTTTAAATAAATCAACCAACGGTTTCGTATCACTTAATTCTCGACCATTATTATCAAAAATGGCATCAAATTTTTCGTGTTTTAATTTTTCTGTTAATTGGGCCGCATCGGTGCGATCGCCATGAATTTGCTGAAGATTGGGTAGAGGTGGAGCCTTTTTACCTCGATTAAATAAAACCACTTCGTGCCCTTGAGCCACTAAAGTTTTTGTTAGATAAACCCCGATAAAACGGGTTCCTCCCATAATTAAAATACGCATTTAAGGTCAAGATTAATGGTTAATAGAAAAAGATAACTCTCGACAGACCTAAGCAAATCGCCATCCGACGAGCAAAGCTTATCAAGAGGGTCTTGGCAAATATGCCATGTTCCAAACTTTACCAGAAAAATGGACAAAAGCCTCACTCTTCTAGGGCGAATTTATGATACTATATTAGCGGCGGTTAAGGTTGAAGTAAACGGCTATGCTCTACGGTGGGAAAAATTAGACAAAAATATTACCGTTCCTGGGATTATCATTGGTCGTTTTCAGTTGCCACTTTCCTAGTCTATTTTGATAGTTCAATCAACCGTAGAATGGGTTAGTGTATCGTAATGCACACAAATAAAAACATACAAATATAACGCATTAAGGTGCAAATATTTCATCATGAGATAAGCTTTTTGGATCGAAGATCGTACCAAACAAAAGCCGACTCCGCCGTATTATTTTGTCAAGGGAGAAAGTTGAGATTCGCAAACCTTATTGTTTCTTGACAAAAATCAACCTAGAGCCTGTTGACATTTTTGGCAGTATAATTTAGATTCTAGAAAAAAGGACTTCACTAGAGGAGTTTCCACTATGAAAACCAAAAAACTGATGCCTCCTAACTCTGCTCCCGTCCAACGGGAAAATGCGGCTACTGTCTCTCTTGATGACAATGCAATTACCCCCCTTGCCTCCCCTCGTTGGATGTGGTGGGCGAACTTAAGTGATGATGATTTAGAAGGCATTATTTAGAAGGTATTATATAACTCGATTAGCTAGGGGAGGAACTAACCTAATTAATCCGATTAAGTCCAACCCCTATCTTGGCAATTAATCCCTAAAAGATTAACTTAAAACCCAGTTAACTAAGGTTCTCACCGGAAACCCAGTTGCCCCCGCATTGTGTACCCCATTGTCCTTGTCTGTCCACACTGGGCCAGCAATATCTAAGTGGGCCCAGGGCGTTTTTTCGATAAATTGCTTCAGGAAGAGAGCCGCCGTAATTGAACCGCCAGCACGCGGCCCCGTGTTTTTCATATCGGCAATGGGAGATTTTAACCCCTCAAAATATTTATCTTCCATGGGCATTTCCCAGAATTTTTCCCCTGATTTTTCGGCCGCCGTTTTTAACTGTTGAGCCAGGGTAGGATCGCTACTCCACAACCCGGCAATATCATCCCCCAGGGCAACAACACAGGCTCCCGTTAAGGTGGCTAAATCGATGATCGCCTCGACTCCCAATTTTTCCGCATAAACCAAAGCATCGGCGAGGGTTAATCGTCCTTCTGCATCGGTATTATTCACCTCAATGGTTTTGCCGTTAGAAGCCGTGAGAATATCGCCGGGGTGCATCGCTTTGCCACTGATCATATTTTCCGTGGCCGCACAAATAAAATGCACTTCCACATCGGGTTTTAATAGGGCGATCGCCTTGGCCGCCCCTAGGGTCGCCGCTCCTCCGCCCATATCGGTTTTCATCGTTTCAATACCACTGCCGGCCCCCTTAATATTTAAACCGCCGGAATCAAAGGTTAAACTCTTACCGACAATGGCCACCTTTTTCCGAGGATTTTGGGGACGATAGGCAAGATGAATAAATTTTGGGGGAATTTCCGAGGCTTTGGCCACGCCCAAAAAGGCTCCCATACCCAACCGTTCGCAATCCACCTGTTCTAAAATCTGAAGCTCTAATCCGTAGGTGTGCGCTAACTCCTGGGCCGTTTCCGCGAACGTAATGGAAGTCACCACATTGGCTGGAGCCGCTACCAATTCCCGCGCTAGGATCACCCCCTCTGCCATTTTTTCGCCCGCCGCGATCGCCTCGACCTGATTGCCTAAACCCAATAACTCAATCGTGGCCAGGGTTAATCCCTTATCTTCTGGATCGGACTTGAAGCGGTGATCCTGATGGAGAGCTAACCAGACACTTTCGCTAATCACCGCCGCCGTTTTCGCTTCCTGGTGCTCCAGTAACGGTAAACTCACCCCTAGACTTTTGATCTTTTCCTTTTTCGCTAACCGGGCGATCGCCGCCGCCCCATTCCCTAGGGTTTCCCGCTTAAAGTTCTCGATCTTACCCAAACCGATCAAGATCAGCTTGCGAATGGGAGTTGTGGAACCCACACGAGTAACCGCCTTTTGACCCGCTTTCCCGGTAAATTCGATTTCTGTGACTAATTCCTGCAACGTTCCCTGAAGACGCTCATCTAATTGCGCCAGATCCCCCGTAATTTCTACGGCATTTTCAAAGAAAGCTAACGCTAAGGCATCCCCCGACCAAGTTAAGGGAGAATGGTCTGTCCCACGAATTTCCATTAATTTGAACCGCGATCAATAAATTACCGTCTTTTATTTTAGCGACATCGGTTGATTAACCCAGGATTCGCCAATCATTAACCGACCGATCGCCCGTAGCCTCTTCTGTGACGATCTCCAAAGTGTCACAAAAAAATAAAGATAACCAAGAAAGTTCCAGTATTATCGTCTTGTGTGTGAGGAGTAAGAGTAATAAGGAAAAGTAACGAGGGTCGAAACACGGCAAGACTCCTTGAAGCTTTTCCTTTTTTGCTCTGTTAAGGGGCAAGTCAAGACCAAGAAATCATTTATTCTGCTTTGATTGTGAGCGATCGCCCCGTCACCGTATTCGTTATTGATGAAGACCCGATTTTCCGGTTGGGGTTAGTTACTTGGTTGAGCAGTCAATCCCCCTGGCAAGTTATCGGTCAAGTGGGCAGTCCGGAGGAAGCACGGAGTTGCTTAAAAGATCCCTATCCTGATTTGATCCTCCTAGATCCATTGATGGTATCTGCCCAGGGATTAGGATGGCAATTCTGTCAACAATTACGCCGCGACTATCCCACCATTAAAGTTTGTTTATTAACGGCCAGTTTAGACCGGCTCCAGTTGCAATTCGCCCAACGTCAGGGGGTGGCCGGTTATTTTCCCAAAGGCATTCATCCCCCTGAATTAATGACCGGATTAGAACGCATCCTTCAGGGAGAAACGGTCTGGTCAGAGGCGATTGTTACCCGTCCGGTTGCTCTAACTAAGGGCGATCGCTGGTTATTATCGCTTTTTCGTTCCGGGTTAGGGCAAATTGACACCAGTTTAGATCATATTGAACAGTATTTAAACCAGGGAAAACGGTCAGAATTTGATCAATTTTTTTGGCAAGGGAGAAAGCGGGAATTACGGTTAGCGCGTTGGCTGGTTCACCAAGGGATTCCAACTCGGATTAAAACGGCTCTGGAGACTGCTGTGGGGGATTCTGAGTCTCAGTTCCTAACGCCTCAAATGTCTTCTAATTCCGCAATTCAACCGGTGAATCTGGTTAGCTTAAATTCTCTAAATAGTTCTTTAACTAATTCTTTAAACGCAAACTCTCTCGCTTATCTAGTCCTAGAAGCTAGTGTCAACTTGACGGCGATTCCCCTGGAATTTGATATTCTCCAAAGCGATAAACGTCAAGAATTAATCACTCTGGTAATTCAGCAGATACAAAAGGTTGTTCAAGACCTAAAAAGCCTGGCGGTGACTCCCGACCAATTACCCCACAATAGCCAGTATTTATTAGGGGAAATTTGGCAGACAGTGACGTTAACTTTTTTAGGGAAATACAATCATCCCAATACAGATTATCCCCTCGATCAACTTCAGAAATTATTAATGGTTTATCGTTCCATTATTCAAAGCGAAAGTCTGGATAAAATTCCCTTAACGGAAGATATTTTTCGTGCTTTATTGTTTACATCTACTGGTGAACAATTATTCGGAATTTCCACTGACCTAGAGGTGATCGCCGATCCGTTGGTTTTATATTGCCAAAATCTGATTGTTCGTCTAGCCAATAGCACGATGGTTTTTGTTTTAAACTATTTTGCCAATCAGGAAGAGCTTAAACAAGTTCTGTGTCAATCTCCATTTTTATCATCACGGGCCATGGCTGATTTTCGCAATAATTTGGCCTGGCGATACCGTTACCAACAATATTGGTTAGAACCCCGTTTAATTTTTGAAAGTCGTCATCAATTATTCTATTTTACGTTCCAGGGCTTACAAGTTACCTCAGTGTATTACCCCCGGCAAGAGGAGCTAACTCAATTAACGGGTATTCCCTGGTTTGTGACAATTTTATGGGAGTTGAGGGACGCGGTATCCCCCCGGTTGCGATCGCTGGTGAAATTCCTCGGTAATGGTTTGATTTTTGTGTTGACCCAGGTGGTGGGCCGGGCGATCGGGTTAATTATCAAAGGCATTTTTCAGGGGATTGGTAATAGTTGGCCGGAGAGACGTTATCCCCCTAGTCGGAGTTAATCGGGGGTTTTGATTTGCTCCCCCTAAATCCTTAAAAAGGGGGACTTGGAATCGTTACGTTATCTGTTTTGGGGAAAGAAATAAGTTACAGTTTGAATTGTTGGGTGATGCGACGCATGGCTTCTTCCACATTTGTCCGACTGTTAAAGGCCGAAATCCGGAAATATCCTTCGCCGGCGGCTCCAAAACCGGAACCCGGTGTTCCAACAACATTCACCGTTTGCAGTAATTTATCAAAGAAATCCCAACTGGATAATCCATTCGGGGTTTTGACCCAAACGTAGGGGGCATTAATTCCGCCATAAACTTTTAACCCGGCTTCGGTGAGGCGATCGCGGATGATTTGGGCATTTTCCAGATAGAAATTCACTAAGGCTTTGACTTCGGTTTGACCCTGGGGCGAATAAACGGCTTCGGCTCCCCGTTGGACAATGTAAGAAACCCCATTAAACTTGGTAGATTGCCGACGATTCCAGAGTTTCCATAATTCCACCTCGGAACCATCCGTTGCTTTTGCTTTTAAGGTTTTGGGGACAACGGTTAAGGCACAGCGAGTTCCGGTAAAACCCGCATTTTTAGAGAAGGAACGAAACTCGATCGCACAGTCCCGCGCTCCCTCAATTTCGTAGATCGAATGGGGTAAATTTGGGTCAGTAATAAAGGCTTCATAGGCCGCATCAAAAAAGATAATCGAGCCGTTTGCTTTAGCGTAATTGACCCAGGCTTGTAGGTGTTCTTTGCTGGCTGTGGCCCCCGTCGGATTATTGGGAAAACAGAGATAAATTAGGTCAACTTTTTGCTCAGGAATTTGGGCGGTAAAGTCATTTTCGGCGGTAATGGGTAAATAAACTAAACCGCCATATTCACCTTTTTCGTTGGCTGTTCCCGTATGACCGGCCATTACGTTAGTATCCACATAAACGGGATAAACCGGGTCAGTCACAGCGATCGCATTATCTTTGCCAAAAATATCGAGAATATTGCCCGTATCGCATTTAGAACCATCGGAAATAAAAACTTCAGAGGCATCAATCTCACAGCCCCGCGCCTGAAAATCCTGTTGGGCAATTTTTTCCCGTAACCATTCATAGCCCTGTTCCGGCCCATACCCTTTAAACGTATTGCGATCGCCCATATCGTGAACAGCGGCAATCATGGCTTCTCGACAGGCCAGGGGTAAGGGTTCGGTAACATCGCCAATGCCTAAACGGATAATCGGAGCATCAGGATTGGCCTGGGCGAAAGCAGTGACACGACGAGCAATTTCGGGAAAGAGATACCCCGCTTTTAGTTTGAGGTAATTATCGTTAATTTTGACCATGATTCATCCTTGGGACTACTCAAGGCATGATAAACCAAGGCGGCGACGCGATCGCCCTGATTGGGACTAATCAATAAGCCTGGGTAACAGGCCTGGCCCCAACGCGGGTGATGAAAGACTTTACAACCCTGATTGGTACGTTGCCAAGGAAACCCAAGGCGATCGTGAAAGAGATGCACCAGATCAAAAACCCAAGCCGGGGAAGGAGCCTGCACCGCTAAACCCGTTTTAGGGCAAATCGCTTCTAAGCAGATTCCCTGGGTCTGGGCGACTAGGCAAAGTTCCTGGGTACGGTGGTGAAAGGCTTGCCACAGCCGGTCTTTTTCCCGTTGAACGGCATCATTGCCTAGGGATAAATTTTCCGAAGAACGCAAACAGACCAGGAGCAACGTTTGGGGTGGGCTTGACCAATGGGGTAGTAATTGTTGCCAGTTTTGCTGAATAAACAGAGAGGGAGAAGTCGCATAAAATTCCCCCCTCAACCAACGGTCAGGATCTGCCATTAGGACATCTCATTATATTTTTTATTAAAGCGTTTCTTCGCTTCTTCATACACTTCGAGGGTAATGGGAGAAAGCTGATTTTCCTGGGCGTAACCTTCAATTTTTTTACGAGCAAAGGGACGCACAAAAAACGGAATATCTTTCAGCTTGGCTTCGGCGGCCGGTGTCCAGGTAGGTTGACTCATTGTTTATGAAGAAATATAAAAGAGAAGGGTTTAAACCTCGTCCATTGTGGGAACTATAGTTTTTTAAGATACATTCTATGGACAAGTCCCCCTTGAAAAGGATTAGGGGGAGCACATTGAGCAATCAAAAAACGATTGGTTTCAAGTTAGACAGGGTTTAGAATGATTAAAGCATTATTTTAGCATTTTTTACGTTGGTGAGGTATCTACAAGTCTTGCTAACAAGACGCTTAAGACCCTTGCCCGTACTTTGGTTTTATGAAATTGCTATCACTAACACCATTAACGGACGTGATGGGAAAATATCCTCCCCAGGGCCAAAGCGTTCTAAAGTAGAAAAAAATAACCTAAACCCAATCCTTGCTATGCTCAAGCCTATTGACACCTTAACCCTCTTCAATAATCACCCTGAAATGACCGTCCCGGCTGGTACTGTTATTTTTAAAGAAGGCGAAACGGCTCTGGTGATGTACGGTTTATTGGAAGGCACAGTAGAAATGAACGTTAAGGGCAAGTTAGTCGAAACTCTCAAGACGGGGGATGTTTTTGGAGAAGGGGCCCTAGTACATCAAGATCATTTACGCACTTCGACAGCGATCGCCAAAACCGATTGTGTTTTAGTGGAAATGAATCGAGAACGTTTCATGTTTGCGGTGCAACAGGCTCCCATGTTTGCCTTGGAACTTTTAAGAAGTTATTCTGACCGTTTCCGTCGCCTCAAGGAGCGTTATCAAGCGTTGCTCTAATTTTTCGGAAAATTTTCAGGGAGTAACCACCAAGGGCGATCGCCGGGAGACGAATAACCATCGGTATTGAGGAAAGACTTTTGATACACTAAGGAATCATTGCTCGTCTCTGGAGTCCTAACGATGACCATTGCCCAAGACCGAGTCATCCTTTACCCTGATAGCGATGGCCAACCCATGGCAGACAATACCCTCCAATTTCGCTGGATTGTGCTGATCAAAGAAAACCTGGAATGCCTGTTTCAGAATCGTTCTGATGTCTTTGTGGCGGGGGATCTATTATGGTATCCCGTCGAAGGTCATCCCGAAATTCGGGTTGCACCGGATGCCATGGTCGTCTTTGGTCGTCCTCCTGGCGATCGCGGCTCTTATCGTCAATGGCAAGAGGAAAATATTGCGCCTCAGGTGGTCTTTGAAATTTTGTCACCGGGCAATACCTTACGGGAAATGGCCAAAAAGTTAGCCTTTTATGAACGGTACGGCGTAGAAGAATACTATATTTATGACCCAGACCGGGTAGATTTTACCGGTTATCAACGGGTTAACCATCAGTTAGCCGTGATTGAAACGTCATCGGATTGGGTGAGTCCGCGTTTACAAATTCGTTTCGTGTTAACCCCAACCCAGCTAGAAATTTACGATCCTTTGGGCCATCGTTTTCTATCCATGCAGGAACTGTCGCAACGATTGGAACAGGAACAACAAAGGGCCACTTTAGCTGAGTTAGAAGTGACACGCCTACGCGCTTTGTTACAACAGGCCGGGCTGGGGGACGGGGTGATCGCCGATGAATGGTCTGCTAACCCTAGGGATTAAACTGTTTTTAATGGCTTAATTCACCTCAAAAGTAAAGTAATGAAAGACCCAAAAGAACAATTTGTCCTCTGGTTAAACCGTCTGCTCGTGGTAGATGTCTTTGTCGTGATCCTGGGCTTTCTCTGGTTTGCGATCGCCGTTGTGGGGGAATCCGCCGGGCTGAACCTGGGCTACCCTCTTTGGCAAAAACTTTGGCTTCCTCTCTTTAATCCGGCGATCGCCATTTTGATGATGGGAGCCTTACTCAGTTGGGTAATCCATAAATTAGGTCAATGGTTCAAGCCGTCCTAGGGTGAAATTCAGGGTCATTGAAGAACTGAATGATCAGAATTGAAAAAAGCTCAAAAGTGTAGCCCTAACTTTTCCTTGCCTCGCCGGATGGGTCAAACCCGTTACTAGACAAGCCTTTTGTTCCCCTGACACCGAATTTTAACCCCTGCTCAACCCTAGCTTTAATTCCCGGTGCCTCTTCCTCCTCAGAATCCCTAGGGGCGATCGGATAAAACCCCCTATAATAAAAGGCAATTTCCTGCCATCCCCTGGATTGGCCTCCGTTATCAGCAAGGGAGTTAAAACTTACTCGTGTTTGTCCTCAACGGTTACGAATATCTACTCGGTTTCTTCTTTGTGTGCAGTTTAGTGCCGGTGTTGGCCCTCACCGCGTCTAAACTTCTGCGTCCCACCGGGGGCGGCCCTGAACGGCGAACCACCTATGAATCGGGCATGGAACCCATTGGCGGTGCCTGGATTCAATTCAATATTCGCTATTATATGTTTGCCTTAGTATTTGTGGTCTTTGATGTAGAGACGGTGTTTCTCTATCCCTGGGCCGTAGCCTTCAACCAATTAGGGTTATTGGCCTTTGTCGAAGCCTTAATTTTTATTGCCATTCTGGTTGTTGCCCTGGTCTATGCCTGGCGCAAAGGTGCTCTGGAATGGTCTTAAGGGTGATTAAAGCGTTCAACCGGTTTTTCCTGAGTTGCTTTTTCCCCCAATGCCTACCCTCCTAGGGCGTTCGGAATATTCCCCCTATTATTTTTCTCTTTATTGTTGCGCTATGAGTCCTAGTCCTACCTCTCTGACTGACCTCGAAAAAGCCCAAACGGCCAAAATTCTGAACCCCATTAGTCGTACCCAGGTAACCCAGGATCTCTCAGAAAATGTGATCTTGACGACAGTGGATGATCTCTATAATTGGGCAAAATTGTCTAGTTTGTGGCCCCTGCTCTACGGGACAGCTTGTTGTTTTATCGAGTTTGCCGCCCTAATTGGTTCGCGGTTTGACTTTGACCGGTTTGGTCTCGTACCGCGTTCTAGCCCTCGCCAAGCGGATCTGATTATTACGGCGGGAACGATTACCATGAAGATGGCTCCGGCCCTGGTGCGTCTCTACGAAGAAATGCCGGAACCGAAATATGTGATTGCCATGGGAGCTTGCACAATTACGGGGGGAATGTTTAGCAGTGATTCCACTTCAGCCGTCCGGGGCGTAGATAAGTTGATTCCCGTTGATGTGTATATCCCAGGGTGTCCTCCCCGCCCAGAGGCGATCTTTGATGCCATTGTCAAGTTACGCAAGAAAGTGGCCAATGAGTCTATTCAAGAGCGAGCGACCGTTTACCAACAAACACACCGTTACTACAGTACGACCCATAACTTGAAGGCCGTTGATCCGATTTTGACCGGTAAATATCTGCAAATGCCGAGTCGTCAAGCTCCTCCCCTAGCCTTAACGGAAGCCATGGGAGTTCCCGTTCCTCCTGCCCTAGCCACATCATCTTTACAAAAGGAGAAGGTTTAATCGTGACTTCTGCAATGAATCCTGAACAAAATGAAGTTTCGTCTTCGGCGATCGCTCAGGTGGGACCCACCTCCAGTTGGTTAACCAGTAATGGCTTTGACCATGAGATTTTGGAACCCGATCACCTGGGGATCGAACTGATTAAGGTGGATGCGGATTTGCTCTTACCCTTAGCGACGGCACTATATGCCTATGGCTTTAATTACCTGCAATGCCAGGGAGCCTACGATGAAGGGCCGGGCAAAGAACTGGTCAGTTTTTATCATTTACTGAAGGTCGCGGATAATTTGACTCAACCAGAGGAAGTCCGCATTAAGGTCTATTTGCCCAGGGAAAATCCCTGTGTGCCTTCGGTTTATTGGATTTGGCGAGCGGCAGACTGGCAGGAACGGGAATGCTACGATATGTACGGCATTGTCTATGAAGGACATCCCCATTTAAAACGCATTTTGATGCCCGAAGATTGGATTGGCTGGCCCCTCCGCAAGGACTATATTTCCCCGGATTTCTATGAATTACAGGATGCTTATTAGGGAAACGTTTCTCCCTCGTTAACTATGCCCTGGACTCGCATTATTAGTGCTGTAATTGCGATTTGTCTGGCCCTAGGTTTATTGATTCTGGGGGGCTGGTATTTTGCCGGGGCGATCGCCTTGGTTATCTATTTGGGATTACGGGAGTATTTTCAACTAGTACGGGCCAAGGGGATTGAGCCGGCGGCCAAAACCACCCTGGTACTGTCCTTACTCCTGCTGGTCAGTGCGACAGTCACCCCGGATTTAACCGATGCCCTCTTTCCCTTAACGGGGGCTTTAATTTGTTTTTATTTGTTATTTCAGCCCAAAATGGCCACCATTGCCGACATTTCTACCTCTTTGTTGGGACTCTTTTATGGTGGCTATTTACCGAGCTATTGGGTGAGATTGCGGGTGAGCTTGCCCAATTTTCCCGATACCCTGGGGACGATCACCAGTAATTTACCCCTAAAAGGCTATTGGCCCCTCTCCTGGGTACATCCGGAACAATTTCCGACCAGTTTAATGATTACCTTATTGGCCTTTAGCTGTATCTGGGCGGCAGATATTGGGGCCTATTGCATGGGGAAATGGTTAGGGAGAACCCGGTTATCGAATATTAGTCCGAAAAAGACGGTGGAAGGGGCGTTATGGGGCATTGCTGGCAGTATTTTGGTAGCAGAATGGGGAGCCTGGTATCTTCAATGGCCCTACTGGGAAATTACGGGGGCTTTTTTAGGAATGTTAATTGGGGTAGTGAGTTTGTTAGGAGATTTGACGGAATCCATGATGAAACGGGATGCGGGGGTAAAGGATTCCGGGCAGTTAATCCCCGGCCATGGCGGAATTTTAGACCGTACCGACAGTTATGTTTTCACGGCTCCCCTGGTCTATTATTTTGTGGCCTTGTTAATCCCTTTCTTGGCCCAGTTAAAGGGCTAAAGTCCGAATCAGTATCAGTTTAAGCCAGGAAACTCTTGGCAGTTTCGGCAACCTGTTCAAAGGTATCCTGGGCAAGGGTTTGTAGGGCCTGTTGGGCGGTGGGATCAGAAAAATGACTGAGGGCGATCGCCAACCGAAAGCGAATTTGCCAATCCGGATTTTCCACAAAGGGTAAGAGCAGGGGTAACACGGCGGGTTCGGCCAATTCACCGAGGGAGCTAATGGCCGCTGTTTGAATTAACCCATTCTCGGAAGCCAGGGCCATTTTCAGCAAATCTAATACCCCTAGGTCACCCATCGTTCCCAAGGTCGCCACAATGCTCATTTGTAAGACCCATTCCTGGGTTGTCTCATAGGTGGTTTTTAGGTCAGTCAGGGCTTCCGTTAACTTTAAGGCTCCGATCACATCCGCCGCCGCCGCTTTCACATCGGTTTCGGGATCTTCGAGGAGGGCCTGACGTAAAATGTCCAGGGTTTCCTGACGGTTCACCTCCCCTAGCCGGTCCAGTTGACTAATGGCGGCATAGCGAATCCGTTCACTGCGGTCTTGACAGAGGGGTTTAATTAAGGGAAACGCGCTCTCTGGGGGCAATTGGCGGAGTTGATTGAGTCCTTTAATGCGATCGCCAAAATTTTCGGAAGCGAGGAGAGGTTGCACCGATTCAGGAGTAATCGTCATTGGTTATACCGTTTGCTCGTATTTTTTCCCTAGCCTACAATAGTTGGGAACCTGAATTACACCCGCTAACCGACTAAACTCAATTCTCCCCGCACGGATTGATGTTCCCGTTTTTGCTGACTGACGATTTCTCGGAATTGCTCCCCTTCAATGGTTTCTTGATCAATCAGTAAATCCACCAGGTAATCCATTAAAGCGCGATTGTCTTCAAGGAGTTGGCGGGCTTGGTGATGGGCTAGTTCGACAATGTGGTGAATTTCCCGGTCAATCTGTGTCGCAATTTCTTCGGAGTATTCGGCGCGGCGGCCCCATTCTCCCCCCAGGTAATTATTCTCGCTGTCACTTTCTAGGGCGACTAAGCCTAACTCCGACATTCCCAATTTCGTGACCATTTGTCGGGCGAGATAGGTAATTTTTTCGATGTCGTTACCGGCCCCGGTGGTGACTTCATCTTCCCCAAAGATCACTTCTTCGGCCACTCGTCCCCCCAACAGTCCGGCAATCCGGGCAATTAACTGTGATCGCGTAATCAGGCCCTGGTCTTCATCGGGGGTAAACCAGGTGAGGCCACGGGCTTGACCCCTGGGAATCAGCGTCACTTTCTCAACGGGATCATGGCCCTCGGTTAACGTCCCAATTAAGGCATGGCCCACTTCATGGTAGGCGATCAGGCGTTTACTTTTGCTATCCACTAAGGGCGTTCCCTCCATGCCGGCCACCACGCGGTCAATGGCATCGTTCACTTCGGCCATGGTAATGGCTTCCTTGCGACGACGGGCGGTAAAAATGGCCGCTTCATTTAAGACATTGGCCAGATCTGCCCCCGTAAATCCTGGGGTACGCCGGGCGATCGCCCCTAATTCCACTTCATCGGCTAACTTTTTATTCTGGGCATGGATTTCGAGGATTTTCTGACGACCATTGAGATCGGGATAATCTACCACCACCTGGCGATCAAACCGACCGGGCCGCAATAAAGCAGAATCCAGCACATCGGGACGGTTCGTGGCCGCAATCACAATAATTCCCGAATTGCCTTCAAAGCCATCCATCTCGGTCAATAACTGGTTTAAGGTCTGTTCCCGCTCATCGTTGCCGCCGCCATAACCAACTCCCCGTTGTCGTCCCACTGCGTCAATTTCATCAATAAAGACCAAACAGGGCGCGTTTTCCTTGGCTTTTTTGAACAAATCCCTGACCCGTGAGGCTCCCACCCCGACAAACATTTCCACAAATTCCGATCCAGAAATGCTGAAGAAAGGCACGGCCGCTTCTCCGGCGATCGCCTTGGCTAACAAAGTTTTACCGGTACCTGGCGGGCCAATTAGGAGAACCCCCCTGGGAATTTTGGCCCCAATGGCGGTAAATTTTTCCGGTTGTTTGAGAAACGTGACGACTTCCTGAAGTTCTTCCTTGGCTTCATCAATGCCGGCCACATCCTCAAAACCCACCCCAGTTTTTGCTTCCATCTGGAAACGGGCGCGGGACTTACCAAAACTCATGGCCTGCCCAGAAATATTGGCCGTGCGGCGAACAATCATCACCACCAAACCAATCAGGATGACGACAATTAACACCTGACCCAATAGCCCAATTAATGCCGAATTATCCGTTGTACGACGAATGCCCCAGTTGACCTGACTATTTTTGAGAATCTCGATTAACTCGCTGTTATTTTTGAGTAATCGCACGGTCTCCGGGGACGAGTTTTTCGGTTGATTTTTGAGGGTGACTTTGGCTTTTTGCAGAATGGGGTCAATTTCTACCTGGGCCACCTGATTATTTTTAATATCCTTAATCAGTTGGCCGTAGGAGAGGGTATTGTTTTTCGAGGTGGAGAAGGTAGATTGTCCCTGGGCAAGGGTTGGCGAGGCCGTCAGCACCAGGGGAACAAAGGCCAAACTCAGCAACCATCGGCTCCAAAACGTTTTCGGGGTAGGAGAAGGGGTCAGCGAAGCAGAAGAACCTTTGTACATTGCAGGCATGATTGTCAACTTTTCTCCCTATGATAACCTGCCTACCTCCGGAGAGGGATGTTTCCGAGTTGAGTGGCTTAAGCAGAGAATGCCGAGACTCCCCCAAAACCGTTAAACAGTCGCAAATAGGTCGGCGATCGCCACCTGGGGCTGGTCAGGTTGGGTAACGGTTTCAATAATTTTGTTATTGGCGGTTGCTTGAAAAAGAGCTTCCACACAAATACGAGCCACCTTTTGCCGAGGAATGCGCCCTTCAAATAAAGTATCGGCCTTGGCTAAGATGATCGCATCAGAATTATCTTCGTTTTTTAAGCCCCCAGGACGCACAATCGTATAGGTCAGACCGCTTTGTTGGAGGTAGGCTTCAGCCTGTTTTTTCCAATAAAGCACTAACCAAAATAAATTGAGAGGGTGCAAAAACTGCGACACACACAGAGAAGAGACGAGAACAAATTTCTGAATGCCCTGGGCTTTGGCCACATCTACCAGATTACGAGTTCCCAAGTAATCCACTTGCAAAGGGCCAGAGAAGTCAAAATTGGGTCGCGCTCCTGTGGCACAGAGAACCACATCACAACCATCCATGCCTGCTTTGAGGGATTCGGGTTGCAGCACATCCCCAAAGACTAACTCGGCTTCGGCCGGTAACACGGTCTTGGCCAAATCAAGATTGCGTACCATCGCTTTGACCGGGATTTGACGATCTACCAATTCCTGCACAATGCGCCGTCCCGTTTCTCCAGTGGCTCCGACTACTAATGCTTTCATGGATTAATGCTCTTGGATAGGATTGAAGATTAACTGCCATTATTTTATGAAGTTTTGTAACGATTCGGGAAGGGTTGTTACTGTCTGCTTGTACGGAGATGCTTGACCGTTTGGGTAATCAGGGCGATCGCCGTTTCAATTTCGGTTGCAGTGGTAAATCGTCCAAGGCCAAAGCGTAGGGAAGCCCTAGCTAAGTCGGGGGAACGTCCCAAGGCCGTTAAAACGTGGGAAGGGTTGGCCGTTGCGACGGAACAGGCAGAACCGGCGGACAGAGCTAAATACGGCTGGAGAGCTAACAGCAAACTGGTTCCCTTAACTCCCGTAATGGACACATTCAAATTATTCGGTAAACGCTGATCGAGATCCCCATTTAAGACTACGCCCCCCAAATCCTGTAATCCCTGCCAGAGGCGATCGCGGAGGTGTCGTTGCCGTTGACTTTCGGTTTCCCTTTCGGCCAATCCTAGAGCTATCGCTTCGGCTAAACCCACGATTAGAGGAGTTGGTAACGTGCCGGAACGCAGACCCTCTTCTTGACCCCCGCCCTGCATTTGGGGAGCCAGTTGCACCGTTGGCAGTTTGCGTCTCCGGTATAACGCCCCGATCCCTTTGGGGCCATAGACCTTATGGGCCGTTAAAGACAGTAAATCAATCTGCAGTGCCTCTACGTCTAAGGGGATTTTGGCGATCGCCTGGGCCGCATCGGTATGAAATAACACCTGATGACGATGACAAATTTCTCCAATTTGCGCCAAGGGTTGCAATACCCCAATTTCATTATTGGCCGCCATCACCGAGACCAAGATCGTATCCGGTCGCAGGGAATTTTCTAAAAGCTCTAAATCCAGTAAGCCACTCTGATTAACCGGTAAATAGGTCACTTCAAAGCCCAAAGATTCTAAATAATGACAGGGAGCCAACACCGCCGAATGCTCCGTTTGCACCGTGACCAGATGTTTTCCCTTGGCAAAATAGGCTTCAGCCACGCCCTTAATCGCTAAATTATTGGCCTCCGTTGCCCCACTGGTAAAAATCAACTGTTCCGGTTGAGCCTGGATCGCCTCTGCTAATCGTTGTCGAGCGTGTTTAATCGCCGTCGCCGCTTGCCAACCGTAGTAATGATGACTGGAATCATTGCCAAACTGTTCACAAAAATAAGGCTCCATAGCCTGCAAGACTCGTCGATCAACGGGGGTAGTGGCGTGGCAATCCAGATAGATGGGGGGAGAAGCCATGGTGAAGGAGGAATGACCCAGGATACTGGAGTTATTGGGCGGTGGGAGAAAGCGGCTCAATTTGCGATTCTAACTCTTCCCGTCTTTCATAAATTTCAAACACGCGATCCATACCGGTTAACTCAAATAATAGTTTTATCTGGTCATTAAACGAACATAATAAAAGTTTCACATCTAGGGACTGGGTGAGTTTTAAGGTTTTCACTAGAATACCTAACCCCGAACTATCCATAAACGTGACATCTTTAAAATCTACGACAATTATTTCGGTAGATCCTTTGGCGATTTGCTCCACATCTTGATAAAACTTTTCGGCTTGATTGCTATCAAAAACGCCACTGGGTTCAATCACACGAATTGAGTTGGCCATAATGTTAATCAGAATGATAGGATACAGGGTCAAAGATGCACTAAAAAAATTCGGTTTTGTTCCCGATTACTCTATAATAAACAAATTCGGTTTCTCCTGAAAGTCTCGTTTTGTTAAGTTTAATCAACGGTGGTATGGACAGTTACGATGTCGTGATTATTGGCGCGGGTCATAATGGGCTGGTGTGTGCGGCCTATCTGTTGCAGGCCGGTTATCAAGTTTTGTTACTGGAAAAACGGTCAGTGCCGGGCGGGGCGGCTACCACCGAAGAATTAATGCCGATGGAGGCCCCTGGGTTTCGCTTCAATCGTTGTGCCATTGACCATGAATTTATTTTTTTAGGGCCGGTGATAGCGGAATTGGAACTGGCGAAGTATGGTTTGCAGTATTTATTTTGCGATCCAACGGTTTTTTGTCCTCATCCGGGGGGGGATTATTTTTTGGCCTATCGTTCCCTGGAAAAAACCTGTGCGGATATTGCCCGCTACAGTCCCCGGGATGCGGAAAAATATCGGGAATTTATTCAGTATTGGACACTCTTAATGCAGGCCATTCAACCGTTATTTAATGTACCGCCCCAGGCCATTTTAGAGATTATTCAAGCCTATTTTCCTCAACGTTTAGGGAATGTTTTGGCGATCGCCGGGTCAAAGAATAAGGCATTGGATTTTATTCGCACGATGATCACGTCTCCCGAAGAGTTATTAAATGAATGGTTTGACAGTGAAATTGTCAAGGCTCCCCTGGCTCGATTGGCGGCAGAAATTGGGGCTCCTCCCTCCCAAAAAGGCATTACGGCAGGCATGATGATGATGGCCATGCGTCATGATCCGGGGATGGCGCGTCCGAAAGGGGGTACGGGGGCCTTAACCGAGGCGTTGGTAAAGTTGGTTCGGGCCAAGGGCGGCAAAATTCTCACCGATCAAATGGTCAAAAAGGTGCATATTGAGAATCAAAAAGCGGTAGCCGTTGAAGTGCAGAACGGGCAAGTCTATCAGGCGAAAAAAGGGGTGATTTCTAATATTGATGCGCGACGATTATTTCTGCAATTAATTGAACCGGGGGCGATCGCTGAAGTAGCTCCCCATTTACGGGACAGGGTGGAAAGACGGTTAGTGAACAACAATGAAGCCATTTTTAAAATGGATTGTGCGTTGTCTGAATTGCCCCGGTTTGAGCAATTTATTGCCGATGAAAAACCCTTAATGGGAACAATTTTGATTGCCGATTCTATGCGTCATGTGGAAGAAGCCCATGCCCTGACGATTTTGGGTCAAATTCCTGACCGTAATCCATCACTTTATTGTGATATTCCAACCCTGTTAGATCCGTCTATGGCTCCCCCCGGACAACATACGTTATGGATTGAATTTTTTGCGCCTTATCAGATTGCAGGGGCCGAAGGAACGGGTTTAAATGGCACCGGTTGGACAGAGACTTTGAAAAATCAAGTGGGCGATCGCATTATTGATAAATTGAGTGACTATGCCCCGAATTTAAAATCCAGTATTATTGCCCGTCATTTGGAAAGTCCTGCGGAATTAGGGGAACGTTTAGGCAGTTATAAAGGGAATTGTTACCATTTAGATATGACGTTGGATCAAATGATGTTTCTGCGACCATTGCCAGAGATTGCCAACTATCAAACCCCCATTAAAAATCTCTATTTAACCGGAGCGGGAACCCATCCGGGCGGTTCGATTTCGGGAATGCCAGGTCGGAATTGTGCGCGGGTTTTCTTGAAAAAACAGGCTTGGCAAAAATACTTACCTTTTCTGGGGCAATAACTCTGGGAGGATCGCCCCCTAAATCCCCCAATTCTGGGGGACTTGTCCCATAAAGTTTCTACAATTTCTTCCCAAAGTTGAGGAACCAGGAGGTTTCAAACTCCAATTTTTAAAATAGAGAATCAAGGTTGGGATTCTGGGTTTATTGCCCATTGCACCAAAGCCTGGGTTAGTCCTTCTAGGGTATATTCCTGGGCTTCTACGGTGACTTTTCCCAGTAATTCTTGACAGGTTTTAGAAGTTTGGGGGCCAATGGAGGCAATACAAACAGAAGCGAGTAATTCCAGTAAAGATTTTTCGACCGTTAAGGGTTGAATCAGTTGCCAAAAGTTCTGCACGGTTTTGGAACTGGCGAAGGTAATTACCTCAATTTGGCCGGTTTTTAAGGCGGATTCGACTTCCCCATCCAACTGGGCCGGGCAGACCGATTGATAGGCCGGTACTTCAACGGCGATCGCCCCCTGTTGTCGTAATTCCTGCACCAAAATTTCCCGACCGCCGGACTCTACCCTCGGAAATAAAAAGTGTTGACCTGCTAAAGATTCAGGAAAAGATTCAATTAAGGAATCCGCTACAAAATTGGGGGGAATAAAATCCGCTTTAAGACCATAGTTTTGCAAAACCTGAGCCGTTTTTTTACCGACGACGGCAATTTTTATGCCCTGGAGAGCGCGGCTATCTTTCCCCAGGGTAGCTAATCGTTCAAAAAAGTAATTAACCCCATTGGCCGAGGTCAAAATTAACCAATCAAAGGTTTCTAATTCTCCTAAAGCTTGGTCTAGTAAATCCCAGGAAGAAGGAGCTTGAATAACCAGGGTCGGCATCTCTAACACCTGCGCTCCCTGGGCCTGTAGCAGTGAGGTAAATTGACTCGATTGTTCCGCCGCACGGGTCACTAAAATCATTTTCTGGGCGAGGGGTAAAGCCATAGTTCGACGATGAATGACGGCTCCAATGACGATGGCGCAGGGAGATAGGGAAAACGGGGCCGTTTTTTCTACCATATCAGTTAAGTTTCCCCACCAAACTTTTTGTTGCCACCGTCCAGCATTTTTAATCACGGCTACGGGAGTCTCTGGAGCTTTTCCCTGATGGCGTAGATGGCTCAGGATTTGGGGTAAGGTTTGCCCCCCCATTAAAATAATCAGGGTATCTAAGCGGGCCAGTACCTCCCAGTCCAAAGTATCCGGGGCTTGGCCGGAAATCACCGTAAAATGGGTTCCTAAATCCTTATCGGTCAGGGGAATCCCCACCAATCCCGGAGCGGCGATCGCCGAGGAAATACCGGGAACCACCTCCGCCGGGCAATGGGCTTGGGCTAAGGCCGTTAATTCCGGGGTAATGCGCCCAAAAATCCAGGGATCGCCCGCCTTTAACCGCACCACCTGTTTTCCCTGACGACAATACTGAATTAATAATTGATTAATGGTCGCCTGGGACGTACTGGGTTTTCCCCCTCGCTTACCTACGTCAATCAATTCACAGCCAGGAGGAGCTAAGGCCAAAAGGGTTGGATCAATCAGGGCATCATAGAGCAAAATATCGGCCTGTTGGATGACCTGGCTGGCCCGTTCCGTAAGGTACGCCCTTGGCCCTAAACCCGCCCCAACGAGATAGACTCGCCCTAAATGAGATAATGCCATTGTTCAAAACTCTTATCATAGATCAGCGTGATCAAAGCCTTACGGTAAGCGGATCGGATAGGTCGAATCTTTTGAAAGAGCGATCGCTATTTTTCCGTGGCAATAATATGTAAATCAATTTGTTTTTGCCAAATTAACCGAATCACCTTTTGGGTAAAAGACCCCTTTAAAAGACGTTTCCAACGGGATTGACGACTTTCTCCTAGCACAATTTGAGTAATTTTATGAGCTTCGGCGGTTTTGGCGATCGCCTCTGGCACTTTTTGACTCGTAATCCTGAGAAACTGTCCTCCAAATTCTTGACAGAGTTGTTCACAGGTTTCAATATGTAAGGTTTCAGTCTTGTTTAAAAAGCGGTCGGAATCTTCCACAAAAAGCACAAATAAAGGCGCGTTCATATAATTGGCTAACCTGGCTCCTCGCCTCAGTAATCGCAAGGAATTAGGATAGGTAGAAATGCAAACTAAAACCCGTTCCTGAATGGGGCAGGTTTGACCCACTAAAGACGATTCTTCACCTTCTTCTTCGACGGTATTAGCAACTTCTCGTAAGGCCAATTCCCTTAAGGCAATTAAATTACGGCGTTGAAAAAAGTTAGTTAGGGATTGTTGAATTTTTTCGGGGGCATAAATTTTCCCATCCCGTAATCTTTCTTCTAGGGTTTCGGCAGTGACATCTACTAAGATCACCTCATCAGCCTCTTCTAAAAGGCGATCGGGAATGCGTTCTCGAACAACAACTCCGGTGATTCTAGCCACTAAATCATTTAAACTTTCGAGATGTTGAATATTGACGGTGGAATAAACATCAATACCTTGGGATAAAATTTCTTCCACATCTTGATAACGTTTTTGATGAAGGGAGCCAGGAATATTGGTATGAGCTAATTCATCAATTAACACTAACTGAGGAGAGCGGGCAATAATCGCTTGGGTATCCATTTCCCACAGGGTTAATTCTTTTTTTAAAAAACCTTTACGGGGAAGTGTTTCTAATCCCTGGGATTGGTTAAGGGTTTCCTGACGGCCATGGGTTTCTAATAGTCCAATAACTACGTCAATGCCCTGTTGTTTGAGGCGTTTTCCCTCCTCTAGCATTTTGTAGGTTTTTCCGACCCCAGGAGCCATTCCAATAAAAATTTTATGTCGTCCTCGTCGCTCCATTATCATTATTTGTTAAGTTGATCAAGGGCTAAATTTAATTTAACAACGTTTACGCCTGGTTCACCGAAAATGCCTAAAAAACGGCCTTCAGTAGCTTGAGTAATCAATAACTCGACTTGATTGGTGTCAAGTTTACGAGCTTGGGCAATGCGATTAATTTGATTTTTGGCGGCTTCTAAACTGATATGAGGGTCTAAGCCAGAACCAGAGGTATAGATTAAATCCGCAGTGGGTTGAAGGTTAGCTTGTTGCAATTTTTTAACCTGATTTTCAATGCGTTCTTTTAAAGTAGGATTACTTGGTGCGAGGTTACTGGCTCCCGAAACTCCTGTAATGCCAGCCATTTCGCCCGTGCTGTAATCCATGACACTGGGACGACTCCAAAAATATTGATCGCCGTTAAAGGGTTGACCAATTAAAGCCGAAGCCATAGGCGTTCCCTGAGCATTTTTAATGATGCTACCGTTGGCTTGAAACGGAAAAATAACTTGACCCATTATCCAGATAACGAAGGGATAAATAACGGCTGTAATCATCCATAGTAAAGCGGTAGCTCGAATCGCTTTAGAAAATTCTCTGACTTGGCTCATTTTAAAATTTCTCTGGCTGAAAAATAACGACAAAAAGATAGATAAATAGGCTGAGGGTGACTAAACCCAATAACCCCAAAGCGTAGGACTGACCCCGTGAAAGTAATCCGCCTGTGGAAGCTTCAACAAGGGGAGAGAGAAGCAGATTGAGGGCTAAAATTCCCAGAAAATAAAGCGGAATTTTTTTTAAGCGTAGCCTGGTGGTCGGTTGAGAAAAGGTTGTTTTCATGATTGTTAAATTAAGCCCACAGAAGTTACGAATAGATCAATAACCTTAATGGCAATAAAGGGCGCGATTACTCCTCCTAAACCATAGATTAAAATATTCCGTTGTAGTAACTGATCAGCTGTTAAGGGTCGAAATTTTACCCCTTTTAAAGCTAAAGGAATTAACGCGGGAATAATTAAGGCATTGTAAATTAAGGCCGAGAGAATTGCCGATTGAGAACTCCCTAATCCCATGATATTTAACCTTTCAATACCCACACTGGCAAGCATGGCGGGAATAATCGCAAAATATTTAGCAATATCATTGGCGATCGAAAAGGTGGTTAAGGCTCCGCGAGTAATTAATAATTGTTTACCAATGGTGACAATATCAATCAATTTTGTCGGGTCAGAATCTAAGTCCACCATATTGGCGGCTTCCTTGGCCGCTTGGGTTCCCGAATTCATGGCAACCCCCACATTGGCCTGGGCTAAAGCCGGGGCATCATTGGTGCCATCTCCCGTCATTGCCACTAATTTTCCCTTGGCTTGTTCGGAGCGAATGACCTCAATTTTATCCTCTGGGGTAGCCTCGGCAATAAAGTCATCTACCCCCGCTTCTTGAGCGATTACTGAAGCGGTAATTTGATTATCTCCCGTTAGTTAACATAATCGTGCGAATGCCCATACGTCGCAACTGATTAAATCGCTCTTTAATGCCTGGTTTAATAATATCTTTGAGATAAATTACGCCATAAATGTCTGCGCCTTGGCAAACCGCTAGAGGGGTTCCTCCTAAACGCGAAACTCGTTCATAGGCAATATCTAAATCTTCTGGAATTTGACCCCCTCTTGAACGGACAAAACCTTTAATGGCATCAACGGCTCCTTTACGAATTTCCTGGCCATCGGCTAAATCTATACCACTCATACGGGTACGAGCCGAAAATTCAAGGCCTGTGGCTGTGCTGGGATCAAAATTCATTTTTGCCCCTAATTTTTCTGCTAAGGTGATAATCGAACGACCCTCAGGGGTTTCATCAAAAATACTAGATGTTAAGGCAATCTGGGCGATATTTTCCAAAGCATGGTTATTAACAGGAATAAATTCTTCTGCTAACCGATTACCAAGGGTAATAGTTCCTGTTTTATCTAATACTAAAGTGTTGACATCGCCACAGGCTTCAACGGCTCTGCCTGACGTGGCAATCACATTAAATTGGGCAACGCGATCCATGCCCGCGATACCGATCGCACTTAATAAACCGCCAATCGTAGTCGGAATTAGAGCCACCAATAAGGCAATTAGCACGGCAATACTGACAGGACTTTTGACATAATTGGCGATCGCCGGTAGGGTGGCAATCACAATTAAAAAGACTTCACTTAATACGGCTAATAAAACGGTTAAGGCAATTTCATTGGGGGTTTTACTGCGCTCGGCTCCTTCTACTAGGGAAATCATGCGGTCAATAAAACCTTTGCCGGGATCGGCTGTGACGCGAATCAATAATTCATCCGAAAGAATGCGCGTTCCCCCCGTGACCGAACTGGCAATATCCGTTCCAGGTTGCTTTAAAACGGGAGCAGATTCCCCGGTAATCGCGGATTCATCCACCGTGGCCATGCCCCCAATTACTTCGCCATCGGCTGGAATCATATCTCCTGCAATGACTTGAATTTGATCGCCTCTTTTTAAACTCGTTGAATTCACTTCTTCAGTGGAACCATCGGGTAAAATTTTGCGGGCGATCGTATCGGTTTTGGTCGCTCTGAGGGCATCGGCTTGGGCTTTTCCCCGACCTTCGGCCACGGCTTCAGCAAAGTTGGCAAACAGAACAGTAAATAATAAAATTAGGGTAATTGTGCCATTAAATAATTGTTGATTTTTACTGGGAGGGTCTCCAAATAGTTCAGGATTAATGGTTACTAATAGGGTGATAATAGTGCCGATCCAGACCATAAACATAACAGGATTTTTGATGGCAATGCGGGGATCGAGTTTGACAAAAGATTGTTGAATGGCACGGAGGTATAGTCCCTTCGTTTTGGCTTTGGGCGTATGTTTTCGTTGCGATCGCAGTAGTTTTTTCATGGTTATTATTTAATTTATTTTAAGGTAAATGCTTCGGCGATAGGGCCTAAAACGAGAATAGGAAAAAAGGTTAAAGCTCCTAAAATTAAAATCACCCCTGCGGTAACACTGGTAAATAAAAGGGTGTCGGTTCGTAGGGTT
>JACCDQ010359462.1_pt1 | contig 34839 bp, 29 predicted proteins | sample 7446031 | NCBI WGS metagenome assembly JACCDQ01 (sample SAMN15323442, study PRJNA562643) | freshwater metagenome | isolation source: river surface water | place: USA:Blue River Watershed | collected 2017-08-17 | reverse complement strand
GCGCGCCTTGCCAGTCGATTTCCAGCAGCACGTCCTTGCCGGCGCGAGTCTGCTCGTCGATGAAGAGGCGCGAGGTGCCATAGTAGTTGCCGTGCACACGCGCTGACTCCAGGAATTCATCATTGCGTTCGCGTTGCAGGAATTCGGCCTCGCTGGCGAAGAAGTATTCCTTGCCGTGCGTCTCGCCCGGGCGCGGCGCGCGCGTGGTGGTCGACACCGAAAGCACGATCGTCGGGTCTTGTGCCAGCAGCGCATTGACCAGCGTCGACTTGCCGGCGCCCGAAGGCGCAGCGACGATGAAAAGGCTGCCCGAAGCCTGGTCGCGGATTTCCGGGATCGTCATCGTCATCACTCCAGGTTCTGTACTTGTTCGCGCATCTGCTCGATCAGCAGCTTCATCTGCATCGATGCATCCGACAATTCCTTCAGTGCCGCCTTCGAGCCCAGCGTGTTGGCCTCGCGGTTGAGCTCCTGCATCATGAAGTCAAGCCGCTTGCCGACCTGGCCGCCTTTTTTCAGGATGGCGCGCGTCTCCGACAGATGGCCGGACAGGCGCGTCAGTTCCTCGGCGACATCGACGCGAATGCCATACAGCGTGACTTCCTGACGGATGCGATCCAGCGTCTCTTCGCGGCTGATGGCGGGGGGAGCCGAACCGGCAGCGGTCTGCGCGATGCCCAAAGCCTCGGACAGTCGCTCGACCGCCTTGTTGCGGAATTGTTCAATCGCCTGTGGCACCAGCGGCGTGATCGTTTTCACGATCTGCTCGATGTCGGTAATGCGCGATACCAGCATCGCTTCCAGCGATGCCCCTTCGCGCTGGCGCGATTCGACAAAGGCCGACAGCGTCGTCGCCAGCAGCGCCTGCACGTCGGACTGCAGGCTATCCTGGGAAAGCTCCGATTCGGCCAGCACACCGGGCCATCGCAGCAGTTCATGCACCGACAGCGGTGTCGCTTGCGGGAAGTACGCGGCGACATCCTGTTGCGCCTGCTGCAGCGATGCCAGCAACTCGGCATTCACCGCCAGACCAGCAGCGGATTTTTCCTTGCGGCCGAATGACAGTCGGCATTCGACCTTGCCGCGCGCCACGCGCGCGGTGATGGCTTCGCGCAGCACCGGTTCGAGCGCACGCAAGTCATCGTTCATGCGGAACTGCAGGTCGAGGAAGCGCGAATTCACACTGCGCAGTTCCAGCGTCAGGGTGCCGGACTCGCTTTCGCGGCTGCTGACCGCGTAACCCGTCATACTGCTGATGGTCAAGTTCTTTCCTTTATCACTTTACAAATGCTTGAGCGCTTCACACAATTCCGCTCCGGGGAAAGGTAAAGGCACGACGAGAACATGGTGGCCGGTCTGAACAACGCAGCCTTGCCGGAAGGCCTGATGCTCGGCGCAAGCCGCGGCGGATACCGCATTGTAAAGAAGATTGCGGTGGGCGGCTCCAGCATCGTGTACCTCGCACACGACGACCGGCAGCGCGCAGTGGCCATCAAGGAATACCTGCCAGCGGCGCTGGCGCAACGCAGCCCCGGGCAGCTGGTGCCTGTCGTGACGCCCGAGCACATCGACTTCTATCGGCTCGGCATGCAGCACTTCATCGCCGAGGGCCGGGCACTGGCAGCCATCGACCATCCAAACGTCGTGCGGGTGCGCGACGTGTTCGCCGACCATGACACGGTCTATCTCGTCACCGAATTCCTGCAAGGCCGGTCGTTGCAGGCGCATATTGCGCTGCGCCGCCGGCAGGGCGATAAGCCGCTGGTGTCCGAGCCCGCGTTGCGCGACCTGTTTGCGCAAGTGATGGACGCGCTGCGCGAGGTGCATACACATCGGTTGCTGCACCTCGACCTCAAGCCTGCCAACATCTACCTGCGGCCCGACGGAACGCCCGTGCTGCTCGATTTCGGCGCTGCGCGCCAGATCCTGCATGCTGACCTGACACGGATGCACACCATGTACACGCCGGGCTTCGCCGCGCCCGAGATGTACACCCGGCAAGGGCTGGGGCCGTGGACCGACATCTATGGCATCGGTGCGGCCATCTTCACCTGCATGGTCGGTGTGCCGCCGCAATCGGCAATCGAGCGCAAGCGGGATGACCGCATGGACATGTACTACCTGCAACTGGGCGCGCTATATTCGGCCGAACTGGTGGCGCTGGTGCGCGACTGCCTGATGCTCGACCCGCTGGCGCGGCCGCAGAGCGTGTATGCGCTGCAAAAGCTGATCCGACAGGCGGCCTGAGCCTGCGCCTTCGGGCGCGGGACGCCAATTGCTGACCTCCAGGTGCTGCCCCCCAAGTGCTTACCTCCAGGCGCCGCCCCCAAGCGCAGGCCGGCCCCAGCCAGTTCGGCGATAATGTCGGCCTTCCTTGCCCTTACATTCCCGACCGCATGTCCAACCAGAATACCCAGCGCCCCAGCGGGCGCGCCGCCAATGCCCTGCGCGAAGTCCGACTGACCCGCAACTTCACCCGCCATGCCGAAGGTTCGGTGCTGGTCGAGTTCGGCGACACTCGGGTGCTGTGCACCGCCAGTCTCGAAGAAAAAGTACCGCCTTTCCTGCGCGGCCAGGGCAAGGGCTGGATGACCGCCGAATACGGCATGCTGCCGCGCTCGACACATACCCGCATGGACCGTGAAGCGGCCAAGGGCAAGCAGTCGGGCCGCACGCAGGAAATCCAGCGCCTGATCGGTCGCTCGCTGCGCGCGGCTTTCGACCTCGAAGCCTTCGGCGAGCGCACCCTGCAACTGGACTGCGACGTGCTGCAGGCCGATGGCGGCACCCGTACCGCCGCCATCACCGGCGCAATGGTCGCCGCCTATGATGCCTTCGCCAAGCTGGTGGCTGCCGGCGCGATCCCGAAGATGCCGGTCAAGCATTTCGTGGCCGCGATTTCGGTGGGCGTGTTTGGCGGCCAGCCGGTGCTCGACCTCGACTATCCGGAAGACTCGGGCTGCGACACCGACATGAATGTCGTGATGAATGAGGCCGGCCACTTCATCGAGCTGCAAGGCACCGCGGAAGGCGACGCCTTCGACCGCGCCACGATGAACCAGTTGCTCGACCTCGCCGATGCCGGCATCCGTGAACTGATTCGCCTGCAGAAGCAGGCACTCGGGATCTGAGCATGACGGATCCGGGCAAGAACACCGGCAATCCGCAGCCGCTGGTGCTCGCATCGAACAACCGCGGCAAGCTGGCCGAGTTCTCGCAGCTGCTGGCGCCGCTCGGTTTCGAACTGCGCACGCAGGGCGAGCTGGGCATTGCCGAGGCCGAGGAGCCGCATGCGACCTTCGTCGAAAATGCGCTCGCCAAAGCCCGCCATGCGGCACGCGTCAGCGGCCTGCCGGCGCTGGCCGACGACTCCGGCATCTGCGTGCCGGCGCTGGGCGGCGCGCCCGGTGTGCTGTCGGCGCGCTTTGCCGGTGAGCCCAAGTCCGACGCGGCCAACAACCGCAAGCTGGTCGACAGCCTTGCCTCACAGGCCGACAAGTCGGCCTACTACTACTGCGTACTGGTCTACCTGCGCCATGCGGATGATCCGCAGCCGGTGATCGCCGAAGGGCGTTGGAATGGCCAGATCATCGCCGAGCCGCGCGGCAACGGCGGCTTTGGCTACGACCCGCACTTCCTGCTGCCCGAGCTGGGCAAGACGGCTGCCGAGCTGAGCGCCGAAGACAAGAACCGTCAGTCGCATCGCGGGCAGGCGCTGCAGGCATTGATCCGCAAGCTGGCTTGAGGCTGCGTCGCCGGCCGACCCGTTTGCCCTTGCCCTCGAACTCGCGCTCGCGCTCAAACTCGAACTCGCTGATCCAATCATGATTCCCATCCGGCCCGAACTGCAGGCAGTGCCGCGCAAGGTCGTCGACAGCTACCTCCAGCCCGGCCTGCTGAACCTGTCCTCGCTGCCGCCGCTATCGCTGTACGTGCACTTCCCGTGGTGCGTGCGCAAGTGTCCGTACTGCGATTTCAATTCGCACGAATTCGCTGCACAAGGCGCTGGACAAGGCGCTGGGCAGGGGCAGAGCGGTACGCTGCCCGAGCAGGCCTATCTCGACGCGCTGCGCGCCGACCTCGAGCAATCGCTGCCATTGGTCTGGGGGCGCAAGATCCACACCATTTTCATCGGCGGCGGTACGCCCAGCCTGATGTCAGCCGAAGGGCTGGACCGTTTGCTGTCCGACGTGCGCAGCCTGCTGCCGCTGGAAGCCGATGCCGAGGTCACGATGGAAGCCAACCCGGGGACCTTCGAGGCCGGCAAGTTCAGGGAATTCGCGGCCAGCGGCGTCAACCGGCTGTCGATCGGCATACAGAGCTTCAATGCGCGGCACCTGCAGGCGCTGGGCCGCATCCACGACGATGGCGAGGCGCGACGCGCGGTCGAGATCGCGCAACAGAGCTTCGGTAACTTCAATCTCGACCTGATGTACGCGCTGCCCGGGCAGACGATGGACGAGGCGGTGCAGGACCTGCAGGCGGCGCTGTCCTTCGCGCCGCCGCACCTGTCGCTGTACCACCTGACGATGGAGCCGAACACGGTCTTCGCGAAGTACCCGCCCGAGCTGCCCGACGACGATGAAAGCGCAGCGATGCAACAAATGCTGGTCGAGCGCACCGCCACGGCCGGCTACCAGCATTACGAGGTGTCGGCCTATGCGCAGCCCGGTCGCCGCGCACGGCACAACCTGAACTACTGGGAATTCGGCGATTACCTTGGCATAGGCGCCGGCGCGCATTCCAAGCTGTCTTTCCCGCATCGCATCGTGCGCCAGGCGCGCTACAAGCAACCGGCCAGCTACATGCAGCAGGCGCTGGCGGGCAACGCCGTGCATGAAGAAGCGGAAGTCGGTCGCGACGAACTCGCATTTGAGTTCATGCTCAATGCCTTGCGGCTGACCGAAGGCTTTGACTCGCGCCTGTTCAGCGAGCGCACCGGCTTGCCGATGCAAGCGATCGACGCCGGACTGCAACGCGCCGAAGCCAGGGGCTTGCTGCAAGCCGACCATCAACGCATCTGGCCAACCGAACTCGGTCAGCGCTTCCTGAATGACTTGCAGGAGATCTTCCTGCCCGACGACTAGCGGCAGCTTGTGCCATGCCCGGCAAGTGCGGCAGTGACCTCATCGTCACTTGATGGTGCCCTCGTCGAGATCGACCCGGCCTTGTTGTCCGATGAGATCGAACGCGTGAATATCACGCTGCCACGGCGAGACGCGCTCAGGTTTCATCGCACATCTGGCGATTCTTGCTTAGCTGTCTTCCAGTGCCACGACTGACGCTGTCGGTCATGCCGCAAGCGACAGGTATAATTGCGGTCACGGAGGCTTGGGTGAGCGGTTTAAACCAGCAGTCTTGAAAACTGCCGATGGGGTGACCCATCCGTGAGTTCGAATCTCACAGCCTCCGCCAGTATTTCTCCCAAGTTCGGATCGCAATGGCGCCGACCTCAGTGGCCCCCACGATCGTAGCCCCCCCAAAAAATCTGAAGCGGGTCGCTCCAGCGAGGATGGCAGATTATTTGTCCATTCGATGGGCTCTTCTGTGAGCCGAATGCTCTCCGGGCAGAAAAGCCATCACATCTTGATGACCACTTTGCCCTTCGCATGTCCCTGCGCGAGATAGGCCAGCGCCTCCTTTGCCTGCTCAAACGGAAACACCTTGTCGATCACTGGCCGGACGTGCTCTGCCTCGAGTAGTTTGCTGATTGCACCGAGTTGCGCGCCATCGGGATGCACGAAGAGAAATGAATAGCTCACATCTCTTTGTTTGGAAAGCCGCATGATCTTGCGGCTCATCAGGCTGAATACGAATGTCAGGAAGATATTCAGCTTTTTCGCACGAGCGAACGCAGCGTCCAGCGGGCCGATGAGAGAAACGATCTTGCCTCCCGGTTTCAGGATGGTGATGGATTTTTCAATGGTGTTTCCTCTGACGGTGCCAAGCACGGCATCATAGTCGTGCAGCGTGTCTTCGAATGTTTGCTTCTTGTAGTCGACCACTTCGTCGGCCCCCAGGCTGCGAACCAGGTCAACATTGCCCGTACTGGTGGTAGTCGCTACCTTGGCACCCAGGTGCTTTGCGAGCTGTATCGCAAACGTGCCGATACCGCCCGAACCGGCAGGGATGAAGACCTTCTGGCCGACCTGAAGATTGATCCGTTCCTTCAGCGCTTGCCACGAAGTGAGTCCGACCATGGGTATCGATGCGGCCTGCACGAAGTCCAGGTTATTGGGCTTCAGTGCAGCAGCACTCTCCGGTACCACGGCGAATTCGGCAATCGCCCCCGTGCCAAGGTCAAATACGCTGGCGAAGATGGCGTCACCTGGCTTGAAGCGGGTCACCTTGCTGCCGACTTCAATCACCAACCCCGCCAGATCACTGCCCAACGTGGCCGGAAGCTGGAAATGCAGGACTGGTTTGAACATGCCAGTCGGGATCATGTTGTCGATAGGGTTCACACTGGCAGCGCAGACCTGGACGAGCAGTTCATCGGCCTTGATTGACGGGCGAGGGATGTCGATGAACCCGATCTCGGGGGACTTGCCATAGCGTTTGAAGGTGAGTGCTTTCATGGTTTGATTTTTCATTCTTTGTCTTTCATTCACACCACATCAGATTGGTCAGCAAGGCAGTCCAACACTGGCGGCACAATTGCCCGAGGGTTCATGAGGATGCCGACCTGCCCGCAATCGCTATCCCTATCCATCGTGAGCCGGGCATTCGGAAATGCGTTGGTCATGCCTGCCGCACACTCGCGGCCATGCAGCGCTGCTGCCAATGCCACGCCCCAAAACAGGGTAGATGGCATGCCACCGAAGTGTTACTATCAAATCAGTACTAACAATACTACCAATCAAAGAGCAAGTCACTACCGAATTAGTATGGATGACGAAAATTTTTCCGATAACCCTTGCCCTATCGCCCGCAGCCTGGCCGTTGCAGGCGATGCCTGGTGTCTGTTGATCCTGCGCGATGCCCATGCCGGACTGACACGCTTTGATCAATTCCGGAAAAGCCTTGGGATTGCGCCGACGATGCTGACTCGCCGACTGGCGACCCTGACTGAAGAAGGATTGCTTGAGAGGCGGCGCTACTCAGAGCGCCCACCGCGTGAGGAGTACCTGCTGACCGCTGCCGGTCAGGATTTTCTGCCAGTCCTGTTCATGATTGGGGCATGGGGGCGCAAATACCGGGGCGGGGGCCAGCTGGTTCGCTTCCTTGATGCTGAATCAGGAACAGAAATCAAAGCGGTCGCGGTCGACGAAGTCACCGGGGCAAAGATTGGAACGCGTGCTATCCGCACGGTCATGCCGGAATAATTCTGATCATTACTACATGGGTGCCCGCGCTCATCATGTCACCCGGGGGAGTTTGTCGGTGCACAGCTCGCCCTGTGCTTGAGGGTCAGGCCTTGGAACAATCCCCCCATGATGCGGTCTTCTGTGGATCATGTGGCAGCGTCCGACGATGAACCCCCGTGCCGAACAGATGATCCAGTCCAAACTTGCGCATCTGCAGGCAGATGTCGATGTTCTGCGGGATGGCTACATGGTGGTGAACAAGCGCTATGCCGACACGCTCGATTCGATGAAGCAACTCACGCAGAGCTCGCTGGAAGCCAGCTTGCGCTCAGCGTCGGCAGCCGAGAAAGCGGCACTCGCTTGCAAGAACGCGACTGACGCTGCGGTGGCATCCGCCAATGCGTCCGTGATTGGCGCAACGCACGCCGCCGTAGAAGCAGCCGGCTTTGCGGCGATCGCTGCCGCGGAAGCTGCGGCCTCGGCGTCGGCAGCCGCAGCGACGGCGACTGCTGCCGCAGCGGCGCAGGCGGAAGAGTCTGCCAGTCAGGCCTCGGCCGAGGCCGCGCGTGCCACGGTGCGCGCGACCGAAGCTGCGGCCGAAGCTGCACAAATGGCGCAACACGCAGCAAGAGTGGCGGACTCGCTGAAAAAGCTCTGAGGATTTCAGTCGGATGGTGCATGGGCGCCATAGGCGTGGATTCCGGATTTTTTCTCACGAATTCGAAAGCGTTGGCGTATCTGCTTTCAGGGAAAGTGGTCATGAGAAAAAAGTCCCACGCCGGAAAGTTGAGCAGCCCTGAATCGTCACGACCTTCGTCGACCTTTCCGCATCTGCTCAAAGCCCTGGAAGAGCAGGTCGATCAACTGTTCGAGGAAACCACTTTTGGCACCTACCTGACCGATGATGCCGGTCGCTGCCTGAGCATCAATAACCAGGCGCTGAAGTGGATAGGCTGCTCCCGCGAATCCATCCTGGGCAGGCTGCGCCCTTTGGAGCGTGCAGCTGCGCAGAATTGGGCGAAGCTGCGCGAGTGCCGCGATTATCTCCGTGCCCATCCGGCAATGGACATGGAATTGGAGCTGGTCGATACGCAGGGCGATCATCGCCAATTCAAATTCCTGATTCAGCATTTCCCGGCGGGGGTCAACCTTTCGCCGACGCACAGGTCAGTTTTTTATGACATTACGGAATACAAGCGCACGAGAGAGCGCAACCGTATCGCTGCGATCGCGTTCGAATCCCAGATGGGCATATGCATCGCTGACCAAAATGAACGGGTTCTGGAGGCCAATAGCGCGTTCTCGGCAATGACTGGCTATGCCACCGGGGAACTGCGGGGCAAGAAATATGATGTATTTTTTTCCAATGAAAAAAACGCCGACTTGCAATCAAGCGTTACCCGGTCATTGGGCATCCGGGGGTTATGGGAAGGAGAGATCCGGGCCAGGCGCAAGGATGGTTCCAAGTTCATCGGATGGGCGAATATCTCTTGCGTGCCGATCACGGCGACTGCGGCCGAATACTATGTCGTTTGCCTGTATGACATCACGACCAACAAGGCCATCCAGGAGGAAATCCATCACCTTGCCTACTTTGACACGCTGACACAGCTTCCGAACCGGAGAAAGTTGAACGATCGCCTGTCACGCGCGCTCAGCATTTTTCCTCGCAGCCATTTGCATGGCGCCGTGCTCTTCATTGATCTGGATAATTTCAAGGCCATCAATGACACCAAGGGGCACGCTAGCGGCGATTTGCTGCTGGTTGAGGTTGGACAGCGGCTGCAGCACGCCGTCCGCGAAGGGGACATGGTGGCCCGGGTTGGCGGCGATGAATTCGTCGTGCTGCTGGGTGACCTCAGTGCCAACGTCGAGGAAGCTTCTTACCAGGCGAACCTGATCGGATCCAAAATCCAGAACGCGCTGGCCGTACCATTCAAGTTCGACGACGTTGAATTCAACAGCGGCGGGAGCATCGGCATTTCCATCTTTGGGCATGGCGATCAGGCGGAAGACGTCTTGCAGCAAGCCGATATGGCGATGTATCGGGCCAAGCGCGAGGGTCGAAATGCGGTGTGCTTTTTCGACCCGACCATGAAAAAGGCGGCCGCAGAATACCAGCGCCTCGCACATGAGCTTGGGCTCGTTATCGAACTCAATCAGCTGGAGCTGTTTTATCAGCCGCAGTTCAGCCATGACGGAGAAATCCGTTCTGCCGAAGCCTTGCTGCGCTGGCATCATCCGGCGCGGGGTCTGGTCAGCCCGGGGGCGTTCATGCCACTTGCCGAGGAGTCCGGGCTGATCCTGCCGATTGGACTTTGGGTACTGGCAAAAGCTTGCGAGAAGCTCCGGCAATGGCAATCTGATCCGGTACTGTCAACGATGCAGATTGCGGTCAATGTCAGTTCCCGGCAATTCAGGGACCAGAATTTCGTCGACAGTGTGGTTCGGATGATTGAAGACAGTGGCGTCAATGCCTCGCAACTCAGGATAGAGCTTGCCGAAAGCATGATGCTCGAAGCCGATCATGTGCGGGAGAAAATGGATAGCTTTCGTCATCTGGGCGTGAAATTTACTTTGGACGATTTCGGGACGGGATGCTCGCCGTTGTCCAGCCTGATCAAGCTGCCGCTCGATCAACTGAAGATCGATCGATCCTTTGTCACGAACATGCTGTCGAATGGCGGTGACATTGTGATGGTGAAAATGATTGTTGCGATGGCCAAGAATCTGGGCGTGGAAGTCATTGCCGAAGGTCTTGAAACAGAAAGTGAAAGGGAGTTTCTTCATTCGATAGGATGCTCCCTCTATCAGGGCTATCTGTTGAGCCCACCTTTGCCCGGTGGGCAGTTCGAGGATTTGATCCGGAGTCTGGGCAGGCATGGTGGCAGGAAGCCTGTGCATGCCTAGCGCTTTCATGCCGGGATGGGCCCGTGCCGTCGCCAGCAGGCGCGACATCCACGGCTGCAAGGAACCCGCGTCGGGTCCCTGATGAATCGAATGGAGGGTGTCTGTCCCAGGTCGAACGAATGCAAAAAAAAGCCTGGCTTCGCGCGACAGGAAGCGTATAGTCAGGCAGGCATTGTTTGTTCCGATCCGATTCTTTCCCGTACGCCTGTGTCTGAAATCAGGCGTTCCTGCTGGACTCCTTTCGGCTTATTTCTTTCACCGGAGTCCATTCCATGATGAACCTATCGGACATCGACGTAACTGCCACGGGCATCAGCTTTTCCGTGCAACCTTCCTTTCGCTTCGGCACACGGCGCGACATGTCAGCCCGTGTCTGCTTTGTCGCCAACCAGACGCTCGACGATCTGGCAGCCCGCCGGGCTTACAGCAGCTATTTGCCGGAGGAGATATTCCGTCACTTTGAAACGGAAATCACCGGCGTTGCCATTCGGCTCGCGCTGGCTGGCGTCGATGGCAAGCCGCTGGTCGTACGCGACGGGAATTTCAGTGTGACAAACGACTGAAGATCTGCTGGCAAGTTCCGGTCAGCGTTTGGTATCGGTGACGCCGCTGTCAGGCGGGGCTTGCGTATGGGTTTGCGAATCCCTTTTCGCCTGTTCTTTCGCCTTGTCGCGCGTGGCTTTTGCGTTTCGTCGGCACGCATCCTTTGATTCGCCTACCTGGTCATCGCATCTTGCCTTGGCCACCTCGAATTCAGCATCGGCCCGGGTCTCGGCCAGGTTCAGGCGGTTCTTGGGCGAATCGCGATCTATGACCCTGGCTTGCGCCTCAGCGATGGATTTTTCGCCATCTGCTTCCACTTCGCAAATTTTCTTCGCATTGTTTTTCAGCACATCGCACTTTTTCATGGCGCTGTCGTGCTGCTGCTGAATCTGTCTTTTGGTCAGGGCCGGTTGCTGCGCATTGGCCGCTGGTGGCACAAGCAGGCAAAGGGAAATGGCCGCCACCGCGATGCCAGGCAGCTGTTTGCTCCAGTCATTCATGAAAATCTCCGGGGAAAGTAGGGAGGCAACCGCCGAGCGGCAAGGTTCTCCCGATCCTCGATCCTGCAAAGCATTCGTATGCTGCGCGTCCTCAGAATCCTTGCGGCTTCCGGCCTTCAAAGGACAAAGGATGTTTGCCTCCGGCTGAGGGCAGCGTGGCGGATGAGGGCGTCTTGCGAGGGCGTCTTGCTGCCCCGCCGGCTTCCTTTGCACGGCACCTTTCGGTGCAACCGGACAGATCGGGCACGCAGGCCTTGGTCCAGCCTGGTCGCGAGGCTGACGATTGCCGTGCCGTTTCTCTGAGCTTGCTTATAATGACGTGCTTTGGACAATAACAGTCCGCAATGACATAAAGACGCAATGAGTAATCAATTGAAGCAACGCCGCGCGCACTTCAGCGACGTGGAAATCGGCCAAAAATTTTTCGACCTGATCAGCGCGGAATACTTCATCAAGACATCAGACGATACTGCGGTCATGGTGACCGGCATAGGTGACGGCCAGACCGAAGACGAGTTTGAGCCGGACGATGTTGTCCGGATAGAAGAACAATAAGCGTAGAGCTGACGGCAAGTCGTCGAGCTGACGGCAAGTGCAGCAGGCAGGCGATCATGATTCAAGCCATGTATCGCCTGCAGCTCTGTACCGGGTCAGAGCAAACCCGGGAATCCATCCGCACAAAAATACCAGCCCGGCGCCCCCGACGGGCAGCGCCGACAGTCAGACTGCGGTACTGGCCTGTGCCAGTTCGGGCCATTTCCCTTTGTACTCGCCCAGCGCCTTCGGTCGCCCCAGCAGGAAACCCTGTACCCGGCTGATGCCCAGTTCACGCAAGGTCTTCAGTTCGGCGACAGTCTCGACGCCTTCGGCGATCACCTGGCTGCCGGTGACCTTCGCAAAATTGACCAGTGCCGATGCCAGTGTCTTGCAGGCGATGTCCGTGTCGATGTTCTTGATCAGGCTGATGTCGAGCTTGATGATGTCCGGCTTGAGCTTCAGTATATGGCGGAAGCTCGCATACCCTGCGCCAGCATCATCAACCGCCAGCCGGAGGCCCTGCTCGCGCAGTGCGGCCAGCGCCATGTCGATTTTTTCGTAATCGCCGATCGCCTGGTGTTCAGTGATTTCCAGCACAAGCCGATCCAGCGGATGACCTTGCAACACGCTGTCGAGCTGGCCATTCAGGATAGTGGACGGCGTGACGTTCAGCGACAGATAGGCATGCTCGGGAATGTCTTGCAGGCTGTTCAGCGCATTCTTCAGCAACGCGACTTCCAGTTCTTTCTCAAGCCCGACGCTGGTAGCATCGGCGACCCAGACATCAGGACTGCGGCGCGGCTCGGTCGGGAAGCGTGACAGCGCCTCAAAGCCGACCGTCTTGCCGCTCGTGATATCGAAGATGGGCTGGAATGCAGAAGAATATTGATGTTCGTCGATGGTGTGGCGAAGGCGCTGCGCGGTGACGCGCTTCTCCTGCAGCGAGTTGTCGCGCTCTTCGAGTATGTTGGCGATGAAGCTTGCAAAGAGTTTCATTGTGTCGAGATCGCGGTTACCGAGTGTGTTATCGGCCTCCCTGCTGAAGCAGCAGAAGGTGCCGAACACGCGCCCCGAGCTGAAGCGGATTGGCACACTGAGGTGGGCGCCGATCGGTATGGCGAGGGTGGCGGCGAGGCGCAGCGCTTCGGCGTTTTTCGTCGCATCGGGCAACAGTTCCGGCAGCCGACCGTCAACCACGCGCTGGCAGTAGCTTTCATTCAGCGGGTCCGAATCACCGACCTCGATGGGCTGGAAGCCCTGGTTCGCATCGATGTAGCGAAATACCCGGCGTCCTTCGTCGAACTCGGAGATGAAGGCCACTTCCATGCCCAGCAGATTGCGAACGGAGGCAAGGGTGTCGGCCATCAGGGACTCGACTTGCTGCGGTGTTTCGGGTGTGTGAGTGTCGAAAAGCATGGAGCGGCTGGCAGCGGGCAAGTCGCCATGCAGGGAGCCAACGATGAGGGCCGGATCATTCATTGCGCTTCGAGCGTCCGCTTGCAGGGGGTTTGATGTTTGTTATTAAGTTGTTATGCAATGATCAATGATGCAAGTTGATTGCTCATGATAAATCGAAACTTAAGCAAACGCGGAATTGTCCCTTTCGCGCGTACAAAGACAAAACGCCCTGTCAGGGCGTTTTGTCTTTGGTGTGATGCGCGCAGGACTAGGGCTTGACCGGTTTCTCCTCGATCGGCGGCGCTTGCGTGCCGCCTGTCGACTTGCCGGTCGCGCTGCCGGACGACACGTCGGACAGCGCTTGCTTCAAGGCGTCCGAGTCGGGATTCTTCGCCTTGCCGCTGATGATTTCTGCCGTGGTCGTGGGCTTGCCATAGTAGGCTGTGGTCAGTCGCTGGTTGAAGCGCACATCATTCGCGCCCAGCGTCGCGACATTGCCGAACAAGCCCTTGGTGCCTGACCATGCCACCGCGTCGCCGCCGCCGGTCGAACCCTGGGCCAGCTTGGCCCAGTTGATGATGGTGATGCCGGCATCGGCGCTGAGCGAGAAATTGTTCTTCTCGGAGAAGCGCTGCACGGCTTTGTCATTCAGCAGCGCGAAGGCGATCGGTCCGCCTTCAGCGCCTGCTTGTGCACCAATGCTGATGCCGCCGATATTGAAGAAGGCCGGATCGCTCCATGCACCGTCGGCCTGCCTGACCAGCAGTACGCCCGAGCCGCCCTGGCCACCGATGCCGAATGCAGCGCGGCCGTAGGTGGGGACGATGAATACGCCTTTGGCTTCGGCCAGCACGTGCTGCATCGTCGTGTCGGCTTCCATGCGCTTGACGACGGCGACCGCGTCTTGCACGTTCTTGCCGGCGTTGGCTTCCGGGCCGCGTGGGCTGTCGCGTCTCTCTGTCGCTTGGGCGAAGGCGGGGGAGGAGGGCAGGCTGATCGCCAGTAGCGCGAAAGGCAGGGCGAACGGCAGAGCGACCGACAGCACACAGCGAAGCAAGGGGGTGAGGCGAGCAGTATTCACGGGCGGATTCCTCGTCGGAGAATAGTCCATGGACCCGGGGCGGGCCCATCTACCCGTGATGCTGCGCCGCTAAGTGCAGCGCAGCTTGCGTGCGCTCAGCTTGCTGCGGCTGTCGCTTCGACTTGCTGCAAGGAGGGCGAGATTTCCGAGAACATCGCGCGGTTCGCATCGCTCGCTATGCTGAGCGAACGCAGCCGCAACTCAGGATCATAAACATCCGATACAAGAACGAATTCATCGGCAGCAGTCAGTTCGGCCAGACGTTCGAAGCCAGCGCGTACCGTTTCCGGACTGCCGATCACGGCTGCGGCAAGAAAATCGTTGATCCCGTCTTGCGCACGCGGATCCAGACTTTCCATGAAGCCTGCCACCGGTGGCTGCAAGCGGCTGCGATTGCCCGTGATGATGCCCAGCACGCGCCTTTGCAAGGTGCTGGCCAGGAATTCGGCTTCGTCATCAGTGGGCGCGGCGATCACGGGCACGCCAATAGCGACATACGGCTCCTTCAGGGTGGCCGACGGACGGAATTCATTGCGGTAGATCGCCACCGCCTGCAGCAACAGGCGCGGAGCAAAGTGCGATGCGAACGCATACGGCAGGCCGCGCGCTGCGGCCAGCCTTGCAGCAAACAAGCTGGAGCCGAGCAGCCAGATCGGTACCTGTGTGCCAGCGCCCGGCATGGCGGTGACGCGCTGGCCCGGCAGCACGGGAGCGAGGTAGCGCTGCAGCTCTTCGACTTCGCGCGGGAAGTCGTCCTCGGTCTCGATGCGGTCGCGCCGCAGCGCGCGCATGGTCATGCCATCGGTGCCGGGCGCTCGGCCAAGGCCGAGGTCGATACGGCCCGGATACATTTCAGCCAGCGTGCCAAAGGCCTCGGCCACCACCAGCGGCGCATGGTTAGGCAGCATGATGCCGCCCGAACCGACCCGAATGCGGGTCGTGCCACCGGCGATATGCCCGACCAGTACCGCCGTCGCAGAGCTGGCTACATCCACCATGTTGTGATGCTCGGCCAGCCAGTATCGAACGAAGCCGAGCGACTCTGCGTGCTGCGCCGTTCGCAACGCAAGGGCGATGCTGCCGCCGACGCTCATGCCTTCGCGATTGGCGACCAGGTCCAGCATGGACAGGCGGGGTTTCCTCAGGGGGCTGGGCGTAGTCATCATCTGCTCGTCGCTGTTTTTTCAAATCTTTGTATCCAGATCTTTCTATCCGGATCTTGCTCAGGCTTGCGGTCGCTTGCTTGTGATCTGAATCTGGTATCCGTGCAATGCTCGTCTGTCGCAGGCCATTCGTGGCATTCGTGCCATCGTCGCGAGCCCCACGCCCGTTGCGCACGAACGGTCGTGCTGAAATCGCGGGGTTCACCACAGTAAAACATCTTGCAGCAGTCAGGATTGTCTTTTCAAGGCATGTTGCTTGCTAGTATACGGCGGGTTGTCTTTTTTCCATGTCCAGAACTGGCAGCGCCCTGAGCGACCGAGCCGGTCACTATCCCCCGGATTTTTACTGAATCATGCGTATTCAAAAACTCCTCGTCGCGAATCGTTCGGAAATCGCGATTCGTGTCATGCGCGCCGCTACCGAACTGGGCATCCGCACCGTCTCCATCTATGCAGCGGAAGACCGCTTTGCGCTGCATCGGTTCAAGGCTGATGAAAGCTATCTGGTCGGCGAGGGCAAGAAGCCGATTGCGGCCTATCTCGACATCGACGACATCATCCGCATCGCCAAAGAAGCCGGGGTCGATGCCATTCATCCGGGCTATGGCTTCCTGTCGGAAAACCCGGACTTCGCCGAAGCGTGCGCTAAAAACGGGATACTGTTCATCGGCCCGCGCCCCGAAGTGATGCGTACGCTGGGCAATAAGGTGGCAGCGCGCAATGCCGCGATCGCCGCCGGCGTGCCCGTGGTGCCCGCCACCGCGGCGCTGCCGCACGATATCGACAAGGCCAAGGCGATGGCGGCCGAGATCGGCTACCCGCTGATGCTCAAGGCCAGCTGGGGCGGCGGTGGGCGCGGCATGCGCGTGATCGAATCCGAGGCTGAACTGCCGGGTCAGCTTGAAGTCGCACGACGCGAAGCGGCTGCTGCCTTCGGCAATGACGAGATGTACCTCGAAAAGCTGGTGCGCCGCGCGCGCCATGTGGAAGTGCAGATCCTCGGCGACGCCCATGGCACGCTGATCCATCTGTTCGAGCGCGATTGCTCGGTCCAGCGCCGCAACCAGAAAGTGGTCGAGCGCGCGCCCGCGCCTTACCTCGATGACGCCACCCGCGCCGAGCTGTGCGAGTCAGCGTTGAAGCTGGGTCGCGCCGTCAACTACACGCATGCGGGCACTGTCGAATTCCTGATGGATGCCGACACCGGCAAGTTTTACTTCATTGAAGTCAACCCGCGCATCCAGGTCGAGCACACCGTGACCGAGCAGGTCACCGGCGTCGATATCGTGAAGGCGCAGATTCGCGTCACCGAAGGCCTGGCGATCGGCAAGCATGCGACGGATGCCGAAGGTCTGGCCGCGTACATCCCGAAGCAGGATGAGGTGAGGCTCAACGGCCATGCGCTGCAATGCCGCGTGACCACCGAAGACCCCGAGAACAACTTCACGCCCGACTACGGCCGCCTGACTGCCTACCGCAGCGCGTCCGGCTTCGGCATTCGCCTCGACGGCGGCACCGCTTATTCCGGCGCGGTCATCACGCCTTATTACGATTCGCTGCTGGTGAAGGTCACGGCGTGGGCGCCGACCGCCAATGAAGCGGCAACGCGCATGGATCGCGCGCTGCGCGAGTTCCGCATCCGCGGCGTGTCGACCAACCTGCAGTTCCTCGAGAACGTCATCAACCATCCGCTGTTCCTGTCCGGCGAATGCACGACGCGCTTCATCGACACCACGCCCGAGCTTTTCAAGTTTGCCAAGCGTGCCGACCGCGCGACCCGCCTGCTGCGCTTCATCGGTGATGTGGTCGTCAACGGCAATCCGGAGATGAAAGGGCGCAAGGGCTCGGACATCATCCTGCCGCATGCACCGCTGCCCAGGACCGGCCGCGGCCTGCCGGTGCCAGCCGGTTCACGCGACAAGTTCCGCGAGCTCGGCGCAGAGAAGTTCTCGACGTGGATGCTGGAGCAGAAGCAGGTCCTGCTGACCGACACCACGATGCGCGACGCGCACCAGTCGCTGTTTGCCACTCGCATGCGCACGGCCGACATGGCGGCGATTGCGCCTTACTATGCACGCCTGCTGCCGCAGCTGTTCTCGATGGAATGCTGGGGCGGCGCGACCTTTGACGTATCGATGCGCTTCCTGAAGGAAGATCCGTGGGAGCGCCTCGCGCTGTTGCGCCAGGCCGTGCCGAATGTGCTGTTCCAGATGCTGCTGCGCGCGTCCAACGCGGTCGGCTATACCAACTATGCTGACAATGTGGTGCGCTATTTCGTGCAGCAGGCCGCAGCTGGCGGCGTGGACCTGTTCCGCGTGTTCGATTCGCTGAACTGGGTCGAGAACATGCGCGTCGCCATTGATGCGGTGCGCGAGTCCGGCATGCTGGCCGAGGGCGCGATCTGCTATACCGGCGATCCGTTCGACCCCAAGCGCAGCAAGTACAGCCTGCAGTACTACGTGAAGATGGCCAGGGAGCTGGAAAAGGCCGGCGTCAACATCATCGGCATCAAGGACATGGCGGGCGTCTGCAAGCCGGCTGCGGCGCGCGCGCTGGTCAAGGCGCTGAAGGAAGAAGTGGGCCTGCCCATCCACTTCCATACCCATGACACCAGCGGCATCTCAGCCGCCAGCGTGCTGGCAGCGATCGAGGCCGGCTGCGATGCGGTCGATGGCGCGATGGACGCGATGAGCGGCCTGACCTCGCAGCCCAACCTGGGTTCGATCGCGGCCGCGCTGGCGTACAGCGACAAGGACCCGGGGCTGGACAAGGATGCGATGTTCGCTATCTCGCAGTACTGGGAGGGCGTGCGTCACTTCTACGCGCCGTTCGAGGCGGACATCCGTTCCGGTACCTCCGACGTCTACCGCCACGAAATGCCGGGTGGCCAGTACACCAACCTGCGCGAGCAGGCGCGCGCGATGGGCATCGAACATCGCTGGAATGAAGTGTCGCAGGCCTATGCGGACGTCAACCAGCTGTTTGGCGATATCGTGAAAGTCACGCCGACCTCGAAAGTAGTGGGCGACATGGCACTGTTCATGGTCGCCAATGACCTGACCCCGGCCGAGGTCGCGGACCCGGACAAGGAAGTCGCTTTCCCCGAGTCGGTGATCTCGCTGTTCAAGGGCGAGCTCGGTTTCCCGCCGGATGGCTTCCCGAAAGCGCTGGAGAAGAAAGTGCTGAAGGGCGGCAAGCCGCTGGAAGGCCGCTACGGCGCCAACGTGCCGCCGGTCGACCTCGACCTGGCGCGCGCCACGGCTGAGAAAGCCATCGACCGCAAGCTCAGCGACCAGGACCTCGCGTCCTACCTGATGTACCCCAAGGTCTTCACCGAATACGCGCAGCATCGCCGCAGCCATGGCGACGTGTCGGTGCTGCCGACCGATGTGTTCTTCGAAGGCCTGAAAGAAGGCCAGGAGATCTCGGTCAGCATCGACCAGGGCAAGACGCTGGTGATCCGTCTGCTGGGCCGCACCGAAGTCGAGGAAGAAGGCCAGAGCAAGCTCTTCTTTGAGCTCAACGGCCAACCACGCATGGTGCGCGTGCAGCATGCAGGCGTGGTATCCACGGTCACGCATCCGAAGGCGCAGGAAGGCAACCCGGCCCATGTCGGCGCGCCGATGCCGGGCATGGTGGTGACGGTGGCGGTGAAGGCCGGCCAGAAGGTCGCCAAGGGCGACCCGCTGGTGTCGATCGAGGCGATGAAGATGGAGACCATGATCCGTGCCGAGGTGGATGGCGTGGTGAAGGACGTCCACGTGAAGCCGGGCATGGTGGTCGCCGCGAAGGACTTGCTGCTCAATTACTGATGCGCCTCCATGCTGCCGGAGGCCCCGTCTCCGGCAACATCTTCTCAGGCATGATTGCATCCCTGTCCGGATGCAGCGCCGTGCTGCTGCACGCGCCCCGCAATGGCGGGGCATTTTTTTGCGCTGTTTTCTCGCACGTTTTCAGTTGTTTTCAGGTGGGGGCGCCGGTCGCTTGTGGGCTCAAAGTCCTGTGTTATCGTTCGCCGTCGGCCCCGCGACAGGGGCACGGCACGGCCGGGCGACAAGACGGGCCGGCAGCCTTCGTGCTGACCAGGTCTGCGATGCCCGACATCCCTACAAGACAGAGCCGGCAGACAGCTGGCCGATGGAGGAGACATGACGGTGGCAGCAGCTCCCGCATCCCACGCCAGCTATGACGTGATGCATGCGATCGACGAGGCGAAGTTCTCGCCTTTCCAGAAAACGATCTACGTACTGGCCGCGCTTGCGCTGGTGCTCGACGGCTTCGATGGCCAGATGATCGGCTACGCGATACCGATGATCATGAAGGAATGGGGCGTGACGCGCGCCGCGTTCTCGGTGGCGGTGGCTTCCGGCCTGGTCGGCATGGCCATCGGCAGCTTGCTGGCCGGTGTGATCGCCGACAAGGTCGGCCGCAAGCCGGTACTCATCGCGAGCATTTTCCTGTTCGGGATCGCCACCACCATGATCGGCCATGCGCCGGACGTGACGGCGATTGCGATCATCCGTTTCTTTGCCGGCCTCGGCATTGGCGCCGCGCTGCCCGCCGCCACGACGCTGACTGCCGAATTCACGCCGGGACGTTTCCGCACCATCGCTGTGACCACCGCGATCGTCTGCTACCCGGTGGGTGGCATGCTGGCCGGGCTGGTGGCCGGGCAGGTGCTGCCGACGCAGGGCTGGCGCACCTTCTTCTTCATCGGCGGCGCCATGCCGATCATCTATGCCGCCTTCCTGGTGTTCGCGCTGAGCGAATCGCCCAAGTACCTCGCGCGCCAGGCCTCGCGCTGGGAAGAGCTGCGCAGGCTGTTGACGCGCATGGCGCATGAGGTCGCGCATGTGGCCGAGTTCACCGATGGCGTGATCGACTCGGTCAAGCGTGGCAGCGTGGCCGAGCTGTTCCGCGAAGGACGTGCGCGCGACACGCTGTGGCTGTGGCTGAGCTTCTTCATGACGCTGCTGTCGATCTACAGCGCCTTCAGCTGGCTGCCGACCATGCTCACCACCGAAGGCCTGTCGCCCGCACTGGCCGGCATGGGCCTGACTGCCTACAACTTCGGCGGCATCATCGGCGCCATTGCGTGCGCACTGGCGATGACGCGCTTCGGCTCGCGCTGGCCCATGATCATCTGGGCGGCGATGTCGGCCATGACCGCGCTGGCGCTGAATGCGGTCAGCATCACGGCCGACCCGCAGACCTTCCTGCTCGGACTTGGCGTACACGGGCTGTTCATCACGGCGCTGCAGTGCGCGCTGTATGCACTGTGCGCCCACATGTACACGACCTCGATCCGCGTCACCGGTACCGCCTCGGCGCTGGCCTTCGGCCGGCTGGGCGCAATCCTCAGCTCGTTCGCTGGTGCTGCGATGATCACGGCTGGCGGCGCGACCGCTTACCTGAATCTGCTCGGTGGCTCGATGATCGTGACCGTGATCGGGCTGGCGATGATACGCAACCATATCCAGCCACACTGATGTCGAACCCCGAACCCGGTCGCTGCCCGGCGGACCATGCGGCGCTGACGGCCGCAGCGGCATGCCCGGTCAGTGCCGGTGCGGCCGCATTCGACCCGTTCGGCGACGCTTACCTGCAAGACCCGCCGGGCCTGCTGCGCTGGTCGCGCGAGCAGGAGCCGGTGTTCCTCAGTCCGACGCTCGGCTACTGGGTCGTCACCCGCTATGACGACATCCGCGCGGTGTTCCGCGATCATGACAGCTTCAGTCCGTCGAACGCGCTGGAGAAGATCACGCCGCCAACTGACGCCGTCTTGCAGGTGCTGGCCAGTTATGACTACGGTATGGCGCGCACACTGGTCAATGAAGACCAGCCCATGCATCTGGCGCGCAGGCGCTTGCTGATCGAGCCTTTCAGTCCCGCCGCCGTGCGTGAACATGAGCCTATGGCGCGCCAGCTCGCGCGCGCCTATGTCGATCGCTTCATCGATGACGGCAAGGCCGACCTGGTCAACCAGATGCTGTGGGAAGTGCCGCTGACGATTGCGCTGCATTTCCTCGGCGTCGACGAGGACGACATGCCCTTGCTGCGGCAGTATTCGATCGCGCACACCGTTAATACCTGGGGCCGGCCGGACGAGGCCGAGCAGTTGAAGGTCGCGCATGCGGTCGGCAATTTCTGGCAGCTGTCCGGGCGCATCCTCGACAAGATGCGGCGCGATCCGTCCGGACCGGGCTGGATGAAATTCGGCATACGCCTGCAGGCCGAACATCCCGACATCATCACCGACTCTTACTTGCATTCGATGATGATGGCCGGCATCGTCGCCGCGCACGAGACGACCGCGAACGCCACTGCCAACGCGCTGAAGCTGCTGCTCGAACATCCGACGGCATGGCGCGAGCTGGCCGCGGATCCTTCGCTGATACCGAATGCGGTCGATGAGTGCCTGCGGCTGTCGGGCTCCATCATTGCGTGGCGCCGGGTCGCGCTATGCGATGTGACGGTCGGCGGCGTTGCGCTGCCCAAGGGCGCGAAGATCCTGATGGTGATGACCTCGGCAAATCACGATGAAGCGCATTTCAGGCGGGCCGACCTGCTGGACCTGCGCCGCGACAATGCGCGCGACCACTTGTCCTTCGGCTTTGGACGACACCAATGCATGGGCAAGAACCTGGCGCGGATGGAAATGCAGGTATTCCTCGAAGAACTGGTGCGTCGCCTGCCGCACATGAAGCTGTCGGAACAGCGCTTCAGCTACCTGCCAAATATTTCCTTCCGCGGACCCGAGCATCTGTGGGTCGAATGGGACCCGGCGCTCAATCCCGAGCCAACGATCAAGGAACGGTAGCGGTGGCAGGAGCGGGCGGCAGGGGGCAGGGGCGCGGCAGCCCGCCATCACTGACCTGTCAGCGCAGGAAATGCGTGGCCGTCTGATAGAACGCGTAGCTGGCTAACCAAGCCAGCGCCAGCGGCCAGACCACGGCCAGCGTGGTGAAGGCGGCACTGCGCGACTCATTGCGGATGGTCGCGATGGTCGACAGGCAGGGGGTATAGATCAGTGCAAACAGCATGAAGCTGTAAGCCTCGATCCAGCCCACTTGCTGCGACACCAGTTGCACCAGCTGGTCGCCGTCGCTGCCATAAATGACGGCCAGCGAGCCGATCACGATTTCCTTGGCGACGAAGCCGAACAGCAGCGCAATCGTCAGCTTGGGATCGATGCCCAGCGGCCGCAGCACCGGCTCCATCCAGCCGCCGAGAATGCCGGCCAGGCTGTCTTCACTGCCGGTGGCCACGCCCGGTGGCAGGTTGGTCAGCACCCAGACCAGCACCACGCCGAGCACGATGAAACGGGTCGCGCGGTCCAGGAAATGGCGCACTTCCTGCCAGCCGCGCAGCAGGATCTGGCGCGCGGTCGGGAAGCGGAACGGCGGCATCTCGAGCACGAAGGGGTCGTGATTCACATAGCGGCGGCGGAACAGCAGCGCCGTGCCCATCGCCGTCACGATGCTGGCCATGTACAGGGAGAACAGCACCAGCGGTGCCTGTTCGGCGCTGAACAGCGCCGCCGTGAAGAAGACGAACACCTGCAGCCGCGCCGAGCACAGCGAGAACGGGATCACCAGCATGGTCAGCCAGCGCAGCCCGCGCGAACGGATGACACGCGTGCCCATCAGCGCCGGCACATTGCAGCCGAAGCCCATCAGCAGCATGACGAAGCTGCGGCCATCGAGACCGAAACGGGCCATCAGCGCATCCATCAGGAATGCAGCGCGGGACAGATAGCCGGTGTCTTCGACGATGCTCATGAACAGGAAGAACAGCACAATCAATGGCACGAAGCTGGCCACGGTCGCGAGGCCCGCAAAGACGCCGTCGAGCAGGAAACCATGCAGTAGCGGCGGCGCATGGGCCAGGGCCGGCTCAAGCGCGCCTTCGCGCAGCGTCGTGAACAGCCAGGACATACCATCCTGCAGCGGCTTGCCGATCGCGAACACGCCTTCGAACAGCAACAGCATCACCCCAAAGAAGATGGGCAGGCCCAGCCACGGGTGCAGCAGCACCTTGTCCAGCCGCTCGGTCAGGCGGTGGTTGGCCTGCAGCGGCATGTCGATGTGGCGCTGCAGCGCAGCCTCGATGTCAGGCGGCGCCAGCGGGTCTTGCGTCGGGTCTGGCGTTTGGCTGAGCGTCTTGCGCAACTGGGTGTGCAGGTCTTCCATGCCCTGGCCATGCTTGGCCGACAGCAGGCAGACGGGAATGCCGAGCGACGCCGAAAGCCCCGCAACGTCGATCGAAATGCCGAGCGCGCGCGCTTCGTCAGCCATGTTCAGCACCGCCAGCAGCGGGCGGCCGAGTTCGATCAACTGGCCCAGCAACAGCATCTGGCGGTCCAGCTGGCAGGCGTTCAGAACCACGACGATCAGGTCGGGCGACTGGTCTTGCAGGAAGGTGGTGACGACTTTTTCGTCTTCCGAATAGCCGTGCAGGTCGTAAATGCCGGGCAGGTCGACCAGTTGCACCATGTCGCCGCCAATCAGCAGCTTGGCAGTCAGCAGTTCGACCGTGATGCCAGGCCAGTTGCCGACGCGGGCATGGGCGCCGGTCAGGCGGTTGAACAGGGTCGATTTGCCGGCGTTAGGCATGCCGAGCAGTGCCACTTGTTTCATGGGGCTGCTCTCAGGGGGTGACGGTGTTGGGCGTGACGCTGATCAGCGCGGCCTCCGCGGTGCGGAGAATGATCTCGGTGGTGCCGATCCGGACATGAATAGGCCCGCCGAAAGCGGCGCGGCGGATCACCTTGACGGCCTTGCCGACCCGCATGCCGAGCGCGACCAGTCGCTTTTGCAGCTCGTGGTCGACGTCCAGTCGGACGATGGTGGCGCTTTCGCCGGTGGCGAGCTGCCGCAACAGCAGAGGGGTCAGGGGCTTCACGCTGTCCGAAATGAGAACAAGTATTGTTCAGTCGATTCTACATCGAAACATCCCGCCCGCTTTGCTGCGGTACGGCGCTGTCCGGTGTCAGCACACGTGCAGCTCGCTCGAAAGTCTCGGCGCTCAGACCTTGCCGGAACGGCAGGCCGCCATTTCCAGCCGGACCAGGCCGGAGAAGATCGCCGGCCGGCAGCTCAGTGCGAAATCCTGCCGGTATTCCGAAGGCGGGCGCCAGCCGCGCTTGCGCCACAGGCTTTGCACGTCGGAGCGGGCGCGCGTAGGGGTCGGGACGTCGGGGCTGTCGTCATAGGCAAGTGCTGTGCTCATGGGGCGGACTCCTGATTGAAACGGGCGACCCGGGATGGGCGGCCTGGCTGGCATTAATACTGTATGCATATACAGTAAAAGTCAAGCGCACCAGCAACGCTTGTCAGTCCGGCAAGCTGGTGGTCAACGCCCAACGCCCAACGCCCAACGCCCAACGCTCAACGCTCAACGCTCAACGCTCAATGCTCACCCGGCCCCCGGAGTCGCCGTGTCAGCGCGCGCTTTGTGCGTTGTACATCGCCGATCCCGGATCCGGCCGACCTCGCTCGCGCTCCACGCAATCCAGCGTCATCCGCCAGAACTCCATGCCATTGCCGCCATATTGCTCCGGCAGGTTCATGATGCGAAGGTGAGCCGCCTCGATGTCCTTGAAGCGGATTGCATTCATCAGCCCGCGATCCTGCATCTCGATGTAAGCCGCACAATTCGCGCCGATCTCGGACAGGCGCTTGTCCTTCGCGTGCGCGCATTCATGGAAGAAGATGAAGTCCCACATCGCGGCCATCACGCCCTTGCTCTGCTTGTAGGCGACGGCGTCAATCAGGATGGTCGGCCTGTCCTGCGGGTCGAAGCGCACCACGGCCACCGCCTTGCCCAGTTCGGGATCGCGCTCGGACGGCGTTTTGTAATCCACCCAGCGCTCGGTCGCCGTCGCAGACGTGTCGTCGCGGCTGAACTGGCATTGCACTTCGTTGCCGTCAGATAGCGTAAACGCGTGGGAGGAAAAGGGGGCCAGCAAGGCAGCGAACAGGACCGCCTGCAGGACCGCCGGCAGGACGGCCTGCAGCGAGGCCAGGAAAAAGAAGCGGGTGGCCCGACCCGGCACGAGGTCCGGAGCCGGCCGCCAGACTGCAGTCTGCGCCATGTGCAACTCCCGGTGCGCGCTGCGCACCTGCAAGATTGACAACCCGTATTGCGATCTTTTTCTTTTGTCTCGGCATCCTAATCGGAAATGCCGGCGCGTGCAGCGGGGCCGGTTTTGCCGAAGTTGCCGATCTTTCGTTTTGGCTTGCAGGCCGGAGCAAAACTTTAGCCGCTACAAGTGTAAAGGCTGCAAAGAACAGAAAAAAGTGTAAAACGCGCTAAAGTTTTCGGAACGGCTGTTTTGCTGCGTTAGCCTTCGTGACATCTGCAATAACGGAGACCGCCATGCTCATCGGCAGCAGCGCCAGCCCCTATGCATCGATCGCGGCGCTCAGGAGCGCCAACACCGACGTTGCGAAGGCGACCGAACGCATCAGCACGACGCTGAGGATCAACCATGCGGGTGACGACCCGGGCGGGCTGGGCATGGCCAACCGCCTGAAGGCGCAACTGGGCTCGATGGTGAAGGCGGTCGACAACGTCAATGCCGGTATCGCCGTGCAGCAGCGCGTCGACAGCGCGCTGACCAGCATCAGCGATACGCTGCAGAGCATGCGTACGCTCGCCACCGCGTCTGCCAGCGGCACGGCATCGTCAGCGGACCGCACCGGCAACCAGCTGGCGATGGCGTCCTACATCAGTCAGATTGACGCGCTGTCGGCAGCCACCACCTGGAACGGCAGTTCGATACTGGACGGGACTTCATCGTCCATCACGGTGCAAAGCGGTACCGGGACCGCTGACACGACGACACTGAAGCTGTTTTCGACGCTGACTTCCGCGCTGGGCACCGGCGACGCGCTGACCGTGTCGGCTGCCGGCAGCTATGCATCGGGCACGGGCGCGCTGACGGCGATGTCGGCCGGCGACCTGACCATAGGCGGTGTTTCTGTCGGTGCGACGCGCACGACTGACGACACCCTGTCGAGCTCGTCAAAGAATGGCAGCGCGATAGCGAAGGTGGCCGCGATCAACCGCTTGACCTCGACCACCAATGTCGCGGCCACCGTCGGCACGACCACCGTGTCCGGCAGCACGATGACGACGGCAGCCGGCGGTAGCTCGACGATCACGATCAACGGCACCGATATCTCGCTGACGCTGAGCGCGTCGAACCCGATCTCGACCAATCGCGCGGCGGTGGTTGCAGCGATCAACCTGAATCAGGGGGTGACGGGAGTGACCGCAACCGACAGCGGCGACAGCACGCGCGGCGTGATCCTGAACGCAGCCGACGGCCGCAACATCACGATTGCCTACACCGGCACGACGGATGCCGAGACCGGTCTGGGGGCCGCCGGCACTTACTCGGGCAGCTATACCTTGCGCAGCCTGTCGGGAAGTTCGGTGACCCTGGGCAGCGAGGTCGGCAAGAGCATTGCCAATGCCGGGCTGGTCGCAGGCACCTATTCGGCCAATGTCGCGCAGCTGGCCAGTACGGCGCGCGCCGGGTCGACGGCTGCGCCCGGCACGCTGGCCAGCGGCGACATGCAGATCAATGGTTATGCGATCGGCGACGCGTACACCACCGACGATACGGCGTCGCCAGTGACGACCACGTCGTCTACGCGCGCCTCCAGCGCCATCGCGCTGGCCGCGGCCATCAACCGGAAATCGACACAGACGAATGTCACGGCAACGGCCAATGCCAATACCCTGACCGGTTCGAGCTTCTCGGCGGGCACGGTGACGTCGATTTTCCTGAACGGCACGACGATTGCAGTCAATTTCAGCAGCAGCACGACGCTCGACGAGATCGTCACCGCGCTCAATCCCTACCAGGGCCAGACCGGGGTCACGGCGACCAACAATGGCAGCGGCCTGACCCTGACGGCCAGTGACGGCCGCAATATCGCGATTGGCGTATCGGACAGCAGCGGGGCAGTGTCCGGCTCGCTGATCGGCTTGGGCGGCACGGACCTCAGCAGCAACGCGCCCACGGCAGCGGCCACCACGGCGGCAGCGATGACGTTCATCAGTACCGTCACGCTGAGCTCGGATGCGGTGTTCACGGTGGCGGCGGGCAGCAATGGCGCGACCACGCTGTCCAATCTCGGCTTCCGCGCCGGTACCTACGGGGCCACGGCAGAAGACGTGAAACTGTCGGCAGTCGATGTGTCGACGCAAACCGGCGCCAGCAATGCGCTGGATGTGATCGACGATGCGATCGACATGATAGGCGAGTACCAGTCGCTGGTCGGGGCGCAGCAAAATCGCCTGGATTACCAGTCCACTTACCTCGACAGCTTGTACACGACCACCAGTGGCGCCTACGGCAACATCATGAATGCGGACCTCGCCGAAGAAACGGCGAACCTGACCTCGGCGCAAATCCGGGTCAACGGGTCGACGGCGATGGTGGCGCAGGCGGCCACGATCACGAAGGAAATGGTGACCTACCTGCTGAAGCAGTTTGACTGACGGGGGAGGCAGTGAATCAGAGCACGCGGATCAGCCGCCAGCCGCGATCCATCTTGCGGAACACGAATTTCCAGTCCAGGTTGCGGGACTTGATGTAGTAGTAGGACAGCGCGCGCAGGCTCTGGGCCTTCGCGAATTCAGAGCAGAAAATGCTTTCGCCAACCTCAAGCGAACTCAAGGCCACGATGCCATTCTGATATTTGATCTTGTCCAGATCTATGCGCTCGATAATCATGGTCGTACCTGCAATCTCACCTGATAGGTATCGGTACGGTCAGGAAAAGCTTGAGCGCAGCAGGTTTCAGTGTTTCAGCGCCCGGATGCGCTGGCCGTCCTTCAGGCTGGACGGCGGGTAGGCCACCACGGAGCTGCCAGGACGCAGGGCGGTCGTGCGTATCCAGGCGTCGCTGGCATTGCGGGCGACCAGCTCGACCTCCACCTGTCGCGCGCGCCCGCCATCGGCGACGAACAGCGCCGAACGGCTGCCAACAGGGAATACCGCGCTGACCGGTACCAGCCAGGCCTGCGCCTCGGCCTGCAGCGGAATCTGCACATCGACCCGGAACTGGTCGCCGAGGGCGCGCCATTGGTCGGGCGGCGACACGATATCCAGCAGCACATGCACGCGCTGTTCTTCCACGCCCAGCGCCGACACCTTCGTGAAGGCCGAGGGTTCGACCAGCCGCACCCGGGCCTCCAGCAATGCATCGCCGCCCCAGTGCGACAGGCGGGCCGGAACGCCCGGTTTGACTTGCGCCGCATCCTCGGTCAGCAAGTCGACCAGCACTTCCATCATCGCCGGGTCGCCCAGCTCCAGCAGCGGCGTGCCGGCTGCGACCACGGCTTCGCTTTCCTGGCGCAAGCGCAGCACGCGGCCGCCGACCGGCGCCTGCACCGACGATGGTTCGCGCGCCAGCGGATCGGGCTGGCTGCTGCGCGTGAGCGCAATCCGCAATTGCTCCAGCTGGTGGCGCGCGCCGTGCTGGTCTTGTTGCGCGACTTCCAGCTCGCGCCGGCGCAGCTCGGTGGTGGTGCGCGCCGTGTCCACATTACTTTTGGAAACGAAGCCGCGCGCAGCCAGCGATTCGCTGCGTTGCTGGTCGATTTCGGCCTGCGACAGCGCAGCCTCGGCGCGCGCCACCGAGGCATTGGCGCGCTGCACGCTGGCTTCCATCGCCGCGACCTGTTCACGCTGCTCCTGCAAACGGCGCTGGTCGAGCAGCGCGGGTTCGGCCGGCCACAATTGTGCGATCACCTGGCCGCGTTCGACAAGGTCGCCTTCGCGCAGGCTGATGCGGCCGAGCTTGCCGGCGACCGGGGCCGACACCACGTAGCGTTCGCGCAGCCGGGTCTTGCCGTCTTCCTCGACGCTGCGCTCGAAGCGGCCGACCCGCAGCGGCGCCAGCTCCACGTCCAGCGGGCGCGGCGCCAGCAGCCAGCCCAGCAGGGCGGCAGCCACCAGCAAGCCGGCCAGCCACAACCAGCGTTTGCGCTGCGGATGGCGTTGGTGGTGCATTCCGCCACGGCTGGCATGGTCGGTTTGCCCGGCTTGCCCGGCGGCTTGTTCAGGGGCGTCGGGTTTTGGCGTCGGGGCAGGGCTCATCTCGTCCGGATTCTCGTTGTTGATCATTCTCGCGTCTTCAGCACGCCGACCAGGTCGAGTGCGGCAATCTTGCGGTTCACCACCAGCGCGCTGACGATGCCGGCGATGACCACGCACATCACCGCATATGCATAGGTCGGCGCGCGTATCACGACCGGGAAGACGAATTCATCATTGCGGATCATCGCCATCACGCCGTGCGCCAGCCCGTAGCCGGCGGCCATGCCCAGCGGGATGGCCAGCGCGATCGCGATCGCCAGTTCGCCCAGCAGCAGCCGCGACACTTCGTGGCGGGTGAAGCCCAGCACGCGCAGGCTGGCCAGCTCCCACGCACGCTCGGTGAGCGCGATGCGCACCTGGTTGTAAACCACGCCGACGGCAATAATGGTGGCGAACACGGTCAGCACGCTGCTGATGATGCGGATATTACGGGCCGTGATCGACTGCACATTGCGCAGCAGCGCCGCCTTGCTGAACGCGCCGGCCACCAGCGGCAAGGCGCGCAGCCGCTGCAGCAGTTCGGTTTCGCCACCACGGTCGATGGCCAGCGTCAGTTCATTGACCAGATCGCCTTCCTGCAGCAGCCGGTTCAGGCTGCGCCGCTCGATGTAGGCAGACAGGCCCATCATTTCATTGACGGTGCCGGCCACCGGCAGCATCAGCACCGGCCGTTCGTCTTCCTCGACCTCGACGCGCACCAGATCACCGACCCTCAGGCCCAGCTTGCTCGCCAGACGGTCGGTCAGCAGCAGCGCATCGGCGGGCGCCTCCATGCTGCGCCGGTCCATCGTGATGATGCGGCGCAGGTCGCCACGGGCCGGCCGCCCCTGCAGCGAGCCGCGCCATGCATGGTTGCCGTGCACGAGGCGCGCCCGCACGCTGCGCGCGCCTTCGACGGCACTCACCAGCGGCAATGCTTCGAACTCGTGCCGAACCCGCGCCGCGCGCGGCTCGACCAGGCCGACGGTCACGTCGCCGCGCAGCGCCAGCCGGAACTGCGTGTCGAGCATCATGTCGATCGAATCCCCCCAGAAGGTGCCGCAGACCAGCACCGCGATCGCCGCCGAGATGCCGGCCACAGTGACGGCGGTGCGCAAGCCATGGCGCTGCATGTTGCGAAGGATCATGCGGCTGGCGGGGGATAGCCAGCGGCGGGCCCCGAGCGCTTCGATGAACGACGGCCGGTAGCGGCCCGGCGCGCGCGGGCGCATCGCCTCGGCCGGCGCCAGCTTCACGGTGTCGCGGATCGCCTGCCAGGTGGCCAGCAGCGCCGCCGTGCTTGTGACGGCGATCGCCAGCAGCATCAGTTCGGGCCGTACGCGATGCTGCAGCGCCGGAAAGCGGAAGGCAGTCTCGTACAGCAGCATCATCTTCGAGCCCAGCCAGCTGCCGGCGAGCAGCCCGATCAGCGTTCCGAGGGCGACCACCAGCAAGGCGAACTTCAGGTAATGCTGCGCAATGGCCGCATTGCCGTAGCCGAGCGCCTTCAGCGCGGCGATCTGCTCGCGTTGCGCACTGATCTGCCGCCCCAGCACGACATTGAGCAGGAAGGCCGCAATCGCCAGGAAAATGCCGGGCAGGACCGTGCCCATCACCCGCTGTTCCTGGATTTCGGAATTGAGCATCATGTGCGACATCTGTTCCGAGCGCCCGTAGGCCGACAGGCCACCCCAGGGGCGCAGCACGCGGTCGAGGCCGGCGATCACCTGCGCTTCGTCGGCATGCGGCGCGACGCGCGTGACCACGTGGTTGAAGGCGCCTTGCATGTCATAGGCGCTGCCCAGCACCTGCTGGTCGACCCAGAACACGCCATAGCCCTTCAGGTCGGGGGCGCCGGTGGCGCCAGCGAAGATGGTGTCGGGCGTGAGCGCGATACCGACGATCAGCAAGGACTCGCGCTTGCCATTCATCAGCGCGTTGACGGTGTCGCCCGGACGCAGCTGGCGCGTGATCGCGAAGGCTTCCGAGACCAGTGCCTCGAGCTGGCGCCCGCTGCGGCCGGCGATCATGCGTCCCGAGCGCAGGTAGAGGCGATTGACCTGCGGCAGTCGTCGCCAGTCGATGCCATTCAGCCGCCCGATGATGGGGTCGTCCACGCCGGGGATCGCAATCTGCACCTGCTGCGTGATCGACGTCTCGACCTGCGCCACGCCGGGCAGCTCGCGCAGGCGAGTGGCGATGGTGTCGGGCGCGCGCCGCAGGTCCGCAAAGACGTCGGCAAAGTTCGCGGCCTCGTAATAGCGCTGGCGCGACCAGTCCAGCGAATCATAGGCGCTGTAAGTGGTGATGAAGCCGGCAACGGCGGCACCGACCACCAGCGCCAGCGTCAGCGCCTGGCTCCAGAGTGCGCGCAGGTCGCGCAGAAGCTTGCGGTCGAGTGCCTTCAGCGCGCGCCAGCCGCGCAGCCAGCGCAATGCGTGCAAGCTGCGCAAGCTGTTTGCCATGCCTACCAAGACAGCTCCGATGGCGACAGCTTGTGCGTATTGGTGTCGATGCGCTGGATACGGCCGTCGCCGAGATGCAGCACACGGTCGGCCATGGCCGAGATCGCGGCATTGTGCGTGATGACGATGGTGGTGGTGCCCAGTTCGCGGTTGATGCGCTCGATGACTTCGAGCACGCGCTTGCCGGTCTGATAATCCAGCGCGCCAGTCGGCTCGTCGCACAGCAGGACGTCGGGCCGCTTGACGATGGCGCGCGCAATCGCCACGCGCTGTTGTTCGCCACCGGACAACTGCGAAGGAAAATGGTCAAGCCGCTCGCCCAGGCCCACCAGCCGCAAGGCTTCATCGGCCGGCATCGGGTGGTCGACGATGTCGGTCACCAGTTCAACGTTCTCGCGCACCGTCAGGCTGGGGATCAGGTTGTAGAACTGGAAGACGAAGCCGACATGCTCGCGCCGGTACTCGGTCAGTGCATCGTCGTCGGCTTCCGACAAGTCATGGTCATCGAAGCGTGCCAGGCCCGCGCTCGGCCGGTCGAGCCCGCCCAGGATGTTGAGCAGCGTCGACTTGCCGCTACCGGAAGGGCCAAGCAGCACGATGAATTCGCCGCGGTGGATGTCGAGGTCGACATCGCGCAGCGCGATCACTTCGCCCGCGCCGGTGGCATAGGATTTCCGCAGGCCGCGCGTGATGAAGACGGTCGCGTCATCGATTGCCGATGATATTCCTGTCAGGCCACTGGCCGGCGCCGGCAAGGGCTCGTCCGGGGGCGTGCTCGGCGGCTGGTGTCGGGGGCGCGGGACAGGGGACGGCAAATCGGCGGCCATGGCTTCATCCTTGTGGCGGCCCCGATGCGTCAACACACCGGAACCCTCAGGTTGAATCTAGGCAATCTGCTGCCGAATTTACATGATGAGGATCAAAATTCTGCGGATTGCGTGCGGGGCAGGGCAAACCTGCGCGGCGCTACGGGTGCGGGTACCAAAAATAGGCCGGCCGGATCGTCAGCGACACTTCGCAAGCACGACTTCCGGCAGCGGGATGGCCTTGACGATGCCGCTCTCGGGGTCGCGGGTGCAGAAGGCGCGCACCTCGGTGCCTTCGCAGATCAGGGTGTCGCCCCGTTGGACGACATGACGATGGGTAAAGGTCTTGCGCGAGAACTCGGTGATCTCGGTGTGTACGGTCAACGCCTCACCATAGGTCGCGGGCTTGTGGAATTGCGTGCGTATCTCGATAAGGGGTGTGCCTATCATGTTCGCCGGCTCGGTCCACGCGCGCCAGGGAGGCAATCCGCATTGCATGAAGAAGTTCAGCGACGATGCATCCATCCACTTCAGGAAGTTGGGGAAGAAGACGATGCCGGCCGGATCGCAGTCGCCGAACAGCACATCGATATCATAGGAAATGACCTTGCTCATGGATGTGATCATAGCAGCGCCCTCCAGCCAGCTTCTCTTTTGATATACGCGACGACGCGTGTCGACTGCAATTATTCTTGTGAACCCTGTAATCAATTCTGATAAATTACTGCTCTGCGGAGCTGACTTAAAAATCAGAAAACGTCATATTATTAATAATAATTAAGTTCATTTTCTCTCAATGAGTGCAGCATCTTTGGGGTCGCTGTTCGACAAGTACGGCGGCATTCCCACGCTTCAGCAGCTGGTGCGTGATTTTCACCAGCGTATGGTTTCCCGGCCCATGTTCACGCGCTATTTTGAAGGTAATGACACGCGTCGCATGGCCGAGCATCAAGTCGAGCTGATTGCTTACGCGCTCGGCAAGCCGGCCAAGATCTACAACTTCGAGCAGCTCGCGGTCGCGCACCACAATCTGGGCATCACACTCGATGCGTACGAGGACATGATCCGCATCCTGCGGCAGGTCTTGCTGGATGCGAGGATCGAGGGTGGTGATATCAACACCATCATCAACACGCTCGACCAGCATCGCCATCGGATCGTGCGTGACGTCTCGCCCAAGGGCGGCCTGCAGACCGTCCATGTCGACAAGGTGACCGGACTCGGCAGTCAGGTCGCGCTGTTCGAAGCGCTGGAGATTGCGCTCGAGCGTCAGCGCGCATCGCTGGCGCCACTGACGCTGATGATGGTTGGCCTCGACCAGCCCGAGCAGACGTTCGCGCTGGCCGGGGAGCTCGGCCGCGATGCGCTGGTCAAGCATATCGCGCTGCTGTTGGTGCGCACGGTGCGTGATGACGACCTCGTGTTCCGGATCGGCCAAGGCGAGTTTGCGGTCATGCTGACGGCTGCGACGATAGAGATTGCGCACAAGGTGGCCGCGCGCATGACCGGCAGTCTGGCGAAGGATCCGCTGATCCACGACACCCGCCTGATCCGCTACACGCTGGGCATGGGCATTGCGGGCGCAACGCCCAACACCAGTCATGGTGAGAGCCTGCTGCAGGCGGCGCGCAATGCGCTGTTGGTGGCGCAGGAGCGCGGTACCGGCAAGGTCGTCGACGCTTGAAAAATTTTCAACTGTTCTGCCATGGCCTGCTGCTGCGCTGCAATATCCTGCCGCAGCCGCTAGACCGTCCTGTCCACGACATTGCCGCCGTTACAAGGATCGCTGTGCCGTTTTCGGCTTTGATGCGGCGCGCGGTGAGGCAAGGCAATCTTGCCGCAGGGCTGCATAACTAAGTCCACCTTTTCGATTTCCAAACGCCAGGCCGTTGACGGGCTGGATGGTCAAATCTAAGCTCTGCTGCATTCCGAACTCTGAATTCAGAATTCAAAAGATTCTGGATCCGACACAGGCAACCAGCCCGGACCGACGAGAATGTCCTCACCAGCGACCATGATGCCGATACTGCG
>JACCDQ010049825.1_pt1 | contig 34840 bp, 37 predicted proteins | sample 7446031 | NCBI WGS metagenome assembly JACCDQ01 (sample SAMN15323442, study PRJNA562643) | freshwater metagenome | isolation source: river surface water | place: USA:Blue River Watershed | collected 2017-08-17 | reverse complement strand
TGCAAGTGCGCACCGCCGAGCGCAACGAGGTGATGCAGGTGCTGCGCGAGCATGGCCTGAGCAAGCACAGCCACTTCGTGGGCAAGACGCGCCCGGCCAGCTCTGCCATGGACGTGGGCAAGGGCGAACTGCAGGTGTGGCGCGACACCAAGGCCGTGTTCAGCGCCAACCTGTACGACTTGCACCAGGTGTGGGACAGCGTGAGCTGGAAGATCAACCAGCAGCGCGACAACCCCGCCTGTGCCGATGCCGAACACGCCGCCGCTGGCGCGCCCACCGACCCCGGCATGCATGTGGCGCTTACCTTTGACCCGTCGCAAGACGTGGCGGCGCCGTACCTGAACCTGGCCCGCCCACGGGTGGCCATCCTGCGTGAGCAGGGCGTCAACTCGCACGTGGAGATGGCTTACACCTTCGACCGTGCAGGCTTTGAGTCCTTCGACGTGCACATGACCGATCTGCAGTCTGGTTGGGCCAACCTGCGCGACTTCAAGGGCGTGGTCGCATGCGGCGGCTTCAGCTACGTCGACACGCTGGGCGCTGTCATTGGCTGGGCGCGCTCCATCTCCTTCAACCGCGTGCTGTCGGAGCAGTTCCAGGCGTTCTTTGCCCGCACCGACACCTTTGGCCTGGGTGTGTGCAACGGCTGCCAGATGTTTGCCGAACTGGCCGACATCATTCCCGGCGCCGAAGCCTGGCCGCGCTTCACCACCAACCAGAGCGAGCGCTTTGAAGCGCGCCTGTCGATGGTGGAGGTGCTGGAGTCACCCAGCCTGTTCTTCCAGGGCATGGCAGGCAGCCGCCTGCCCATCGCCGTGGCGCACGGTGAGGGCTACGCCAACTTCAAGCACCGTGGCAACCGCGATGCAGCCATTGGCGCCATGCGCTACGTGGACAACACCGGTGCGGCCACCGAAGCCTACCCGTTCAACCCCAATGGCAGCCCTGGCGGCCTGACGGCTGTGACAACTGCCGATGGCCGCTTCACTGCGATGATGCCGCACCCCGAGCGCGTGTGCCGCAACATCCAGATGAGCTGGACCGACCCCGCCAAGAGCGGCGGCCTGGACGCTCACAGCCCCTGGATGCGCATTTGGCGCAACGCGCGCAAGTGGGTGGGTTGACGCTGTTTGAGCACAGGCGGGGGGAGTGATCACGCCAGACCTTGACCGACGTCAAGGTCGCCCACCCATCGGGTCACTAGACTGGTTACCAACCATAGCCTGTCTGGAGACCCGATGAACGCCCCCACCCACACCCCCGACGACACCCCGATCCAAGACTTTTCGCAATGCCATGTGGGCATCGTGAAAAAGCTGGACATGCTGGGTGAGTTGCCCGCGCTGCTGGAACCGGCGGCCCGCGCCCGCGAGATCGCGGAGAAGGCGGTCGATTTCTTCCGCGAAGCCATTTTTGAGCACCACTTGGACGAAGAGCGGGAGCTGTTTCCCGCCGTGGTGGCCAGTGCCGAGCCCGGGGCCGAGCGGGAACGGGTGCAAAGCATCGTCAAACGGCTGACCGACGAGCACCGCGAACTGGAAGGCGTGTGGAAGCGCCTGGAACCCAGCCTTAAAAAGGTGGCTAAAGGGCAGGGCGCCGAGGTGGACGTCGGGTCCATCCAGCGCCTGGTGACCCAGTACCAGGCCCACGCCCGGTACGAAGAGGCCGAGTTTTTGCCGTTGTCGCAGACCATCCTGGGCCGCAACGCCAACCACATGGCGGCGCTGGGCTTGTCGCTGCACATGCGCCACACCGCGCCGGCCATCGCCGGCTACGTCTAACGGTCTGGCCGGCTGGGCTCAGTGCACACCCGTGGCGTTGGGCCGGGTTTTGTAAAACGTCACTGGCTGCGCGGCGGCCTGGTTCAGCACGCTGCGTTTGATCTTGCCCACCACGTGCATCTCGCAGGGTTTGCAGTCGAAACGCAGGGTGAGTTTTTCCTTGCCGTTGATGAGTTGCAGCGGCTCCGCGCGCACGGTGCCTTGCACGCCGGTCACGCCTTTGGCCTGTTTGGGGCACAGGCTCAGCGAGAAGCGCACGCAGTGCTTGGTGATCATCAGGCTGACTTCACCTTCTTCCTCGTGCGCCTCGTAAGCAGCGGCGATTACCTTGACGCCGTGCTTGCTGTAGAAGTCGCGCGCTTTCTGGTTGAAGACGTTGGCCAGATAGGTCAGCGTGTCCTCGGGGTAGGTTGCGGGCGGCTCCACCGGTACGGCGCGCGGCGGGCGGGCGTAGGCCGCCGCGCGTGCGGCTTCCAGATCGGCGACAGCGTCGCGCCGCAGGGCGTTCAGTTGCGAAGCCGGCACGAACCACGGCTGTGACAGGTGCACCTGGGTGTCGCTGGCCTGGAACAGCGTGTCCCCTAGGCGCCCCAGTTGATCGCGCAACTTGTCGGTGGCTTGTGAGGGATCTTTGGCCAAAGCCCACGTGCCCGCCAGTGTGGCGCTGCCCACGTGCCCCTCTTCGTCGGTGAGTGTGAGCTGTAGGCCTGAGGGAGTATCGCTCAGCGCCATCCAAACGCCGATGCGCCGGTCGGCGGATTTTTTCTCCAGCGTGCGCACCCAGTCCATGCTGCGGTTGCGGTTCACCGTGGTGCCGCGTTTCAAATCCTTGAAACCGGCCATCGGGTCTTTCGGGAAAATCCGCCAGACGGTGCCGCCTTCCTTGCCAGGGCCGAGTTTTTCCACGCGGTTGGTCTGCAGGCCCACCAGTTCCTTTTGCAGGTCGTGGTAGCACAGGCCGTCGCCGTTCTGCAGTTCGGTGGCGGGGTCTTCGGTTTCCAGCTCCACGCAGTCGGCAGCGACACGCGTCACCCACCCTATGGGCTGGCCGGGGTTTTTGGGCGTGTCAAATGCACCGATGTCTTCCTTGCGGCCCTGCACGAAGTAGTCGGTGAACTCGCGGTTGAAGTTCTGGTCCGGGTCGGGCGTGAAGGTGAAGGTACTGCGGCCACTGGAGGCCCGGGCCAGCGGACTGGCCGACGACTGGCTGTCCTCCAGAATCTTGTCGAGCAAGAGCCGGTAGTGGGCCGTGATGTTTTTCACGTAGCCCATGTCCTTGTAGCGGCCCTCGATCTTGAAACTGCGCACGCCGGCGTCGATCAGCGCGCGCAGGTTGTCGCTCTGGTTGTTGTCCTTCATCGAGAGCACGTGCTTGTCGTGCGCCACGATGCGACCCTGGCTGTCTTTCACCTCGTAGGGCAGGCGGCAAGCCTGCGAGCAGTCGCCCCGGTTGGCGCTGCGGCCGGTGTGGGCATGGCTGATGTAGCACTGGCCGCTGTAAGCCACACACAACGCACCGTGCACGAAGAACTCCAGCACGGCGCGGTTGGGAGCATCTGCCGGTCCGAGTCCTTGGTGTATGGCCGCGATCTGCGGCAACGTCAGCTCCCGGGCCAGCACGATCTGGCTCAGCCCGGCGTCTTGCAGGAAACGGGCCTTTTCGGGGGTGCGGATGTCGGTCTGCGTGCTGGCGTGCAGCTGGATGGGGGGCAAGTCCAGCTCCAGCAGGCCCATGTCCTGGATGATCAGCGCGTCCACTCCGGCGTTGTAGAGCTGGCGGACCAGCTTACGCGCGGGCTCCAGCTCGTCGTCGCGCAAAATGGTGTTGAGCGTGACGAACACCCGGCTGTGGAAGCGGTGGGCGTGGCGCACCAGGCGCTCGATGTCGGCCACCGAGTTGTCCGCACTCGCCCGCGCGCCGAACGACGGCCCGCCGATGTAAATGGCATCGGCACCGTGATTGACGGCCTCGATGCCGATGTCGGCATCGCGCGCGGGTGACAGAAGTTCGATCTGGTGGGGCAACATAATGGGGACTTTCAAGCCAACCCTCAATTGTCCATGAAACGCCAGGATTTCCGTTTTTTTCATCGCCTTCGCGTGCGCTGGGCCGAAGTCGACATGCAGAAAATCGTCTTCAATGCGCACTATCTGACGTACTTTGACGTGGGCATCAGCGAATACTGGCGGGCCTTGGCCATGCCCTACGAAGATGCCATGCACCAGTTGGGCGGCGAGCTGTACTTGAAGAAAGCCGCGGTGGAATTCAACGCCTCGGCCCGCATGGACGACACGCTGGACATCGCCATGAGCTGCAGCCGCATCGGCAATTCGTCCATGACGATGACCGGCGCGATTTTCCGGGGCGAGGAGCACCTGATCACCGCCGAGCTGATTTACGTGTTCGCCGACCCTGCCACGCAAACCTCCAAACCGATTCCTGAGCCCCTGCGCGCTGCTTTGCATGGCTACGAAGCCGGCGCCCCGATGGTGAGCGTGCGCACGGGTGCCTGGAGCGAACTGGGCGACGACGCCCAGCAGGTGCGCACGGCCGTGTTCGTTGAAGAGCAGGGCATAGCCCGTGAAGACGAGTGGGACGCAGCGGACCGGACCTGCCTGCACGCGGTGGCCTATAACCGGCTCGGGCAGCCCCTGGCTACCGGGCGCTTGCTCCAGGCCGAGCCCGGTGTGAGCAAAGTGGGGCGCATGGCGGTGCACCGTGCATTGCGCGGCACCGGAGTGGGACGCGATATCGTCAATGCGTTGACGGTGGCTGCCCGGCAACGCGGTGACCACGCGATTCGCCTGAGTGCGCAGCGCACGGCAGAGGGTTTTTACCGCCGTCTGGGCTACCAAACCGTGGGCGACACCTACGAGGACGTGGGCATTCCCCATGTGGACATGGAGATACGCCTGTAAGTGCTGCGGTCCAGCAACCAGCGCTCCTGGAGGCCGGTTGTTGAAACTGTGGGTTCGGCCGGGTGCGTCCACTCCTCCAGCTCCAGCAGCCCACCCTGTACGCCGCGGCGCCAATGGGCGAGCAAGCTGCTGCGGGTGCCGTACTCGGCTTCGGGCATGTGAACAAAGGCGCTGGAGAGTTGCTGCTCGCGCTCTTTGGCGATGCCAGTCGTCGGCAACTCGGCGTCATCGGCCTGCCGTCGGTCCATCAGAGCGGCCAGCAAGTGTTCGCGCCAACGGTCACCGTTGGGCGGATCACTCGCCTGCCATTGCGCCAAAGCCTGCAAAGTTGCCGCTTTCAAGCGACGTGTTTTCGGCCATGGTGTGTCCAATCCCGCATTGGACAGACCGTAAGTGCCGGGTTCCAGCGCTGCCCCGAACCATCCACCGTTCAACGCCAGCGGTGAGCCCACGTCGCCGCTTTCCGTGGCGCGGTTGGTCAGCCACACCCACGGGCCATGGGTCACATCGCCCAACACCAGATTAAAACCGCTGTAGTCATGCGGGTTTTGGCGGGCGACCAGTGTTGACCAATTGGGCGTTTCGGCTGAGCCGGCCAGCCATTGCGTGACCAGCTCCCCACGGCTGCGGGGTGCCACGTCGGGTTGGCCGTTGCGTACGTTGGTCAGCATCGCCACTCGGCCCTTTGCCGTGAAGCCGAGCCAGGTGCCCCCGGCCCGCAGATCCCGCCCGCTCGCCACCACCTCGCCGCTGGGGAGCGTCCACGTGTCCAGGGGCAGGGTGGGGCGGTTCCAGAACTCGTCGCGGTTGGAGGCCAGCAACAACGGGCAGTCGTCGCGCGCTCCCAGGGCGAAAGCGATCAGGCACATGACTGCGCGGCCAGGCAGGTCAGATGTCAGCCAACAACTCGTAAGGGAGCGGCTGGAGTTGCAAGGCAGCTCCCTGGGGCGAGCCCGCCGTCAGGGCTTGTCCATCGGCCGCGGTGATCTGCATGGACACGATCGCATCCCAACCGCCCAACGGGTGGGCGGCGACTTGCGCCACCGTGCCGCAAGGTTGTTCGGCGTCGCTGGCGTGAAACACGTCCTCGCCCACCTGGAGTTCCACCGCGCTGTGCACCAGGTAGGCCCGGCGCTTCAGCGTCCCCCGGAACTGGCTGCGTGCCACCACTTCCTGGCCGGGGTAGCAGCCCTTTTTGAAATTAACCCCCCCCACCGATTCGTAATTCAGCATCTGCGGCACGAAAGCCTCAAACACGGGCTGCGTCAGGGTCGCCACGCCGCTGCGCACCTCCAGCCACCGCCACACGGGTTCGGCCAGGGCTTCGCCCGCCGGGGCAGGCGCATCCACGGGTAACACTACCAAAGCCCGCGTTTGGCCGGCAGCGTCTGGCAGGCGCACCCATTGGGCGTCGCCTTGGTCCATCTTGCTCCACAGCTTGGCTTCGCCCAGAGCGCGTTGTGCGATCGGTCCGCTGGCACCGTACAGCGCAACCGTGGAAGTGGCGTCGGTCAGTTTGGCTTTGGCTCGCAACACAAACATGCTCAGCCGCTTGAGCGTCTGGGGCAGCAGGTCCAGGGCGCATACCAGCAGGATGTCGTCATGTGCCCGCTTGAAAGCAATGAAGCTGGCCTGCATGCGGCCCTTGGCGTTGCAGAACGCGGCCAGCCGCGCCTCGCTCAGGCCCAGCAGGGCGAAATCTTGCGTCAATTGCCCGTGCAGGAACTTGGCGGCGTCCTCGCCTTGCACACGGATGACGCCCAGGTGCTGCAAGCGCGCCACGCCCTGTAGCGAAGATGCGGGAACATGGGTGGTGGCAGGCGAATCGATGGAAGCAGCGGTGGTGGTCATGGGTTGGGGCGGGACAGCGTCTCACTTATGATCAAGTGTTTGTATTTTCCCCGAGGCGCTGAGTCCGTGTTCCGAATGTTGAAATGGTGGCTGTACGCTGCGGCACTGGGTGCTGCGGTGCTGGCGGCCGCATTGTGGTTCTGGCTGAACCGACCGTTGACCCTGGCCCTGGGGTCAGAGCCGGTGCTGGACGTGGTGGTTCCGCCCGGAGCGTCTGCCCGCAGCGTGGCCCGCGCACTGAACCAGGCGGGCGTCGAAGTGCCGGAAACCTGGCTGCTGGCGTGGTTTCGCCTCTCTGGGCAGGCGCAGGACATCAAGGCAGGCAGCTATGAGCTGGAACCCGGCATCACCCCGCGCGAATTGCTCGGCAAGCTGGTTCGGGGCGAGCAGGCGCTGCGTCGCATCACGCTGGTGGAGGGATGGAATTACCGGCAGGTGCTGCAGGCGTTGCGCACCTCCGACCACCTCACCTACGACTTGGTGGACGCGCCCCAGCGGCTGGCTCAGCAACTGGGCTTGAAGGCGCCGCACCCCGAGGGCCGCTTTTTTCCCGACACCTATGTCTACCCCAAAAACGCGCCCGCGTCTTTGGTGCTGAAGCAAGCGGCGGCGGCCATGGAGCGCCGGCTCGAAGAAGCGTGGCAACAACGCGCCCCCGACCTGCCGCTGCGCTCGCCCGACGATGTGCTGATCATGGCCAGCATCATCGAAAAAGAAACCGGTATGGCGAGTGACCGGGGTCAGATTTCCGGGGTGTTTGCCAACCGGTTGCGCATCGGCATGCGCTTGCAAACCGATCCGACCGTGATTTACGGGCTGGGTGAAGGCTTTGACGGGCGCCTGCGCCGCCGCGATCTGGACACCGACACCCCCTACAACACCTACACCCGAGCGGGCCTGCCGCCCACCCCCATCGCCATGCCCGGCATGGACTCGCTGCTGGCGGCCGTGCGGCCCGAACGCACCGCGGCCCTGTACTTTGTGGCACGTGGCGATGGCTCCAGCCAGTTCAGCCAGACGCTGGACGAACACAACGCCGCCGTGCGGCGCTACATCCTCAACCGCTGACTCCCATGCCCCCATCGTCATCTTCGCCGACCGGCTGGTTCTTGAGTTTCGAGGGCATCGACGGTGCCGGCAAATCTTCCCACATTGGTCATTTGGCCGAGGCCTTGCGTGCCCAAGGGCACCCAGTCACGCAGACTCGCGAACCCGGTGGCACCGCACTGGCCGAGCGCTTGCGGGATTTGTTGCTGCACCAACCGATGGACGCCTTGACCGAAGCGCTGCTGATGTTTGCGGCCCGCCGCGATCATCTGGTCCAAGTGATCGAGCCGGCCCTGGCCCGGGGCGATGTGGTGTTGTGCGACCGCTTCACCGACGCGACCTTTGCCTACCAGGGCTACGGCCGAGGGTTTGATCTGACCGTGCTGACGCAGCTGGAACAGTGGGTGCAAGGCCCGGCGCCGTTGCGTCAACCGGATTTGACGCTGTGGTTCGATGTGCCGCCCGAAGTCGCGGCAGCCAGGCTGGCCGCCGCGCGCAGTCCTGACAAGTTCGAGGCCCAACCTCAAGCCTTTTTTGAGAAGGTGGCCCAGGGCTACGCGGCCCGTTTGGCCGGACAACCCGAGCGGTTCGCGCGCATTGACGCCACCGCCAGCATGGACGGTGTGTGGGAGCAGGTGCAGGCGGCCTGCCGAGCCCGGAGGGTGTTGGCGTGAGCGAGTTGGCCTCCTGGCTTCAGCCTCAGTTGCAATCGCTGCTGCAACAGCGCGGGCATGCTTTGTTGCTGAGTGGTCCGCCGGGCTTGGGCCAGTACGAGCTGGCCTTGGCCTTGGCGCGAGCTTGGCTGTGCGAGCGTCCGACCGCCACGGGCGCTTGTGGCCAATGCCCTTCTTGCCACGCGGTGGACGTGCGCACCCACCCCGACTTGTTCGTGCTGCTGCCCGAAACGCTGGCGCTGGAACTCGGTTGGCCCCTGGACGAAAAGACCCAGGACAAAATCGACAAGAAAGAACTCAAGCCGAGCAAGTACATCCGGGTGGACGCCACGCGGCAGGCGGTTTCGTTCAGCCAGACCACGCGGTCGCGAGGGCACACCAAGGTCATTCTCATCTACCCGGCCGAGAGCTTGAACACCGAGTCCGCCAACACGCTGCTCAAAACGCTGGAGGAACCGGCCGGTGCCTTGCGGTTTGTGTTGGCCACCGAAGCGGCCCACGCCCTGCTGCCCACCATCCGCAGCCGTTGTCAAACGTCGGTGCTGCCTTGGCCAGACGCTGCGGCCGCCAAAGCGTGGCTGATGCAACTTCTCCAAGCCGACAAGAGCCTTGACGCCGCCACTGCAAACCGCGAGGCTGACACTTGGTTGCGAGCGGCGGGGGGGCGTCCCCAGGAAGCACTGGAGTGGAGCCGCTTGGCTTCTTCCGCCGCGGCCTGGGACCAGTTGCCCAAAACCGTGGCGCAGGGTGACTGGTCCTTGCTGAACGATTGGCCCGTGGCACGTCAGATGGATGTGTTGCAAAAAATCTGTCACGACCTGATCGTGACGGCCGCGGGTGGCGCTCCCCGGTTCTTCGCGCCCGAGGCGTTGCCCCCATCGCCGGGCCTGGCTCGCTTGAGCCAATGGCAAGCCACTTTGCAAACCGCCGCCCGCACCATGGAGCACCCCTTCAACGCCGGCCTGATGCAAGAGGCCTGGGCACTGAGCGCACGGCAAGCCCTGGCGCTACACTAAGGTGGCATGAGCCAGGCCGAAGCTCCCGGGGCGGCACGCCCCACCGTCATTCAGCTCTCCATCAAGGAAAAGGGCGCGCTGTATGCCGCCTACATCCCGCTGTTTGCGGAGGGCGGCATCTTCGTGCCCTCGTCGCGGGAATACAAACTGGGCATGGACGTGTACGTGCTGCTGACGCTGCCCGACGATCCGCAGCGCTACCCCGTGGCCGGCAAGGTCGCCTGGATCACCCCTGCGGGCACCGCAGGCTCCCGCACGCAGGGCATCGGCATCCGCTTTCCGGCCGACGAGAAATCCAAGCAGCTCAAAGCCCGCATCGAAGAAATCCTGGGCGCGCACCTGGCCTCCGACCGCCCCACTCAAACCGTCTGATTTGCATGTTCGTTGATTCGCATTGCCATTTGAGCTTCCCCGAGTTGCGCGCGCAACTGCCCACCATCTTGGCTGCCATGGCCGACGCCCGGGTGGACAAGGCGCTGTGCATTTGCACGACCCTGGAAGAGTTCGATGACGTGCAGGCCTTGGCCGCCGAAACCCCCAACCTGTGGGCCACGGTGGGCGTGCACCCCGACAACGAAGGCATCCGAGAGCCTTCCCTGGATGATCTGCTGCAAGGCGCCCAGCGTGCGAAAGTGGTGGGCATCGGTGAAACCGGGCTGGACTATTACCGGCTTTGCGACCACCCAATGGCCGACACGGAGTGGCCCCGCGAACGCTTCAGGGTGCACATCCGCGCCGGACGCCAGACCGATCTGCCGCTGGTGATCCACACCCGCAGCGCCTCCGACGACACCCTGGCCATTTTGCGGGAGGAGGGGGGCTTCAATGGCAATGCTGGCGGGCTGCCGTGCTCGCGCGGTGTGTTCCATTGCTTCACCGAAACCGCCGAAGTGGCCCGCGCTGCGCTTGACCTGGGTTTCTACATCTCGTTTTCGGGCATTTTGACGTTTCGCAACGCGGTCGATTTGCGCGAAGTGGCCAGCTTTGTGCCGCTGGACCGCTGTTTGATCGAAACCGACAGCCCTTACCTCGCGCCCGTGCCCTACCGCGGCAAAACCAACACCCCTGCGCTGGTGCCCTACGTCGCGGCCCAGCTGGCCGACATCAAAGGCTTGGCGGTGGAAGAGGTCGCTCGGGCCACCACCGACAACGCCCACACGCTGTTCAGCCGCATGCGTTGATGGCTTTTTTGCCCAGCGCCATCTAGGTGCTATCCACAAGTGAAGTCCCTTTGGAATGTATGAGAATCGCGGGTGACTCAACTTCAGGAGACATTCCGTGGTCATCAAAAGTCAAAAAGACTTTCTATCGGGACTCATGTTCACGGTGGTGGGAGGCGGATTTGCCCTCGGGGCAAGAAACTACGACATAGGCGAAGCGGCGCGCATGGGCCCGGGGTATTTCCCGTTCATGCTGGGCACCATCCTGGCGATCCTGGGCATCGCCATCACCATCCAGTCGTTTGGTGATACCGAAAAAGCGGGTGAGAAGGTTGGCAAGCTGGCGTGGAAGCCGCTGTCGCTGATCATCGGCGCCAACCTGCTGTTCGGCGCGCTGCTCGGCGGCCTGGCTCCGATCGGTCTGCCGCCCATGGGGCTGCTGCTCTCCGTGGTTGCGCTGGTGGTGGTTGCTTCCATGGCCGGTGACGAATTCCGCCTGGTCGAATCGCTCATTCTCGCCGCCGTGCTGGCCACTGGCAGCTATGTGATTTTCGTCAAGCTGCTCAGCCTGCCTTTCCAGGTCTGGCCATCCTTCATCGCTGGTTGAGGAACACCCCATGACCGAACTGATTGAACACCTGTCCCTGGGTTTTTCCGTCGCCTTCACGGCGCAGAACCTGCTCTACGCCCTCATCGGCTGTATTCTCGGCACCGTCATTGGTGTGCTGCCCGGCCTGGGGCCGACCGCCACCATCGCCATGCTGCTGCCCGCCACTTACGCGCTGCCCCCCGTGGCCGCGCTGATCATGCTGGCTGGTATTTACTACGGCTCGCAATACGGAGGCTCTACCACCGCCATCTTGGTCAACCTGCCTGGTGAAGCGGCCTCGGTCGTCACGGCGGTGGACGGCTACCAGATGGCCCGCAAGGGCAGGGCAGGCCCCGCGCTGGCGGCCGCCGGCATCGGCTCCTTCTTCGCCGGCACGGTCGGCACCCTGGTCCTCGCTGCCTTCGCGGTTCCGCTGACCGAAGTGGCCTTCAAATTCGGCCCGGCCGAATACTTCTCGCTCATGGTGTTGGGCCTGATCGGTGCGGTGGTGTTGGCCTCGGGCTCCATGCTCAAGGCGATCGCCATGATCATCCTGGGTCTGCTGATCGGCATGATCGGCACCGACATCAACTCCGGGGTGGCCCGCTACAGCTTCGACATCCCCGAACTCACCGACGGCATCGGCTTCATCGCCATCGCCATGGGTATCTTCGGCTACGGCGAAATCATCCAGAACCTGTCGCACTCGGAAGAAAAGCGCGAAGTCTTCACCAGCAAGGTCAAGGGTCTGTTCCCGTCCAAGGAAGACTTCAAGAACATGATGCCGGCCGTGCTGCGCGGCACCACGCTGGGTTCCGCGCTGGGCATCTTGCCGGGCGGTGGTGCTCTGCTGGCTTCGTTTGCTGCCTACACCCTGGAAAAGAAGACCAAGCTCAAGCCGGGCGAAGTGCCGTTCGGCCAAGGCAACATCCGTGGTGTGGCTTCGCCTGAGGCCGCCAACAACGCGGGCTCGCAAACCTCCTTCATCCCGCTGCTGACGCTGGGCATTCCGCCCAACGCCGTGATGGCGCTGATGGTGGGCGCGATGACGATCCACAACATCCAACCGGGCCCGATGGTGATGACCAACAACCCGGACCTGTTCTGGGGTCTGATCGCCTCCATGTGGATTGGCAACGCCATTCTGGTGATCCTGAACCTGCCGCTCATCGGCATCTGGATCAAGCTGCTGACCGTGCCTTACCGTTGGTTGTTCCCGGCCATCGTGCTGTTCTGCGCCATCGGCGTGTACTCCACCAACAACAACACCTGGGACATCTGGATGGTGGGTCTGTTCGGCATCATTGGCTACGGCTTCATCAAGCTGGGCTGCGAGCCGGCGCCGCTGCTGCTGGGCCTGATCCTGGGCCCGATGATGGAAGAAAACCTGCGCCGCGCCATGTTGCTGTCGCGCGGCGACTGGAGCGTATTCGTCAGCCGTCCGCTGTCCGCGACGCTGTTGGCCATGGCCGCGCTGCTGTTGATCATCGTGCTGATGCCTTCGATCAAGAAGAAGCGCGAGGAAGCATTCGTCGAAGACTGATAACGCCTTCGGCTATCCTACGCGGCATGATGCGCGTGGGTACTTTCTCTCTCGGACCCGGCTTGCGCCGGGTCTTTTTGTTTCTGCTGCTGGTTGGGTCGGGCACCGTGGCGGCGGGCTCGTTCGAGAACTTCTTCAAAGCGATCCGTCGCGACGACGCGTCCCAGTTGATTGCGTTGGCACTGCGTGGTTTCGACATGAACACGCGCGATGAAACGAATGAGGTGCCGCTGATCCTGGCGTTGAAGCTGGACTCGCTGAAAGCGGCAGATTTTCTGGCGAGCGAATTGTCGGTCGATGTGAACGCGCGCAACAGCGCCGACGAGAACGCGCTGATGGTGGCCGCGCTGCGTGGACACCGGCAGATCGTAGATATCCTGCTGTCCCGCAAAGCCCACGTCAACAAACCCGGATGGACACCGTTGCATTACGCGGCCACGAATGAAAGCGACCAAGGCCCCAAGCTGGTGGCGCTGCTGCTGGAGCACCATGCGTACATCGACGCCACATCACCCAATGGGAGCACACCTTTGATGATGGCTGCGCGGTATGGCGACCAACGCTCGGTGCAGATTTTGCTGGAGGCCGGGGCTGATCCTTCGCTGCGCAATCAACAAGGGCTGAGTGCGATCGACTTTGCTCAGTTGGTGGATCGTCCAAAGGTCGTGGATGCGATTGCCGAGGTCATTCGGGCATCCAGGCCCAAAGGTGGATGGTGAGATCGGATGGCCACAAACTATCCACAATGTATATTATGTAAAATTACTGAGCAACGGATAACCGCCCATCGAGGCGGTTTTTTCATGCGTTCTCGCCTTTGCAATGCCCGACAAAATCGCTCGGTCTTTTGTAGGGAGAAAACAACATGAAACGGCCAGATTCGTGGTCTTGGAAGATGCCGCGCAGCATTCCGCCTTTGTCTGTGATGCTGGATGACTTGCGACACCCACCGCCAAAGGTGCTCGCACGAACCCTGAACGTGTCAGAGAGAACGGTTCGACGATGGATTCGTGAAGATCGCGCACCGCGCTCGGTGCTGTTTGCGGTGTTCTGGCTGACAACCTGGGGCCGCCAGGAGGTGCACCACGAAGCGGAATTTCGCGCCCACATGCATGTGGGGCTCTATGAGGCGTTGCGGCGTGAAAATGCCGCGCTTCATGCTCGCATTGCCCACTTAGAAAACGTTGGGGACTTTGGGACGGCGAACGCGCCGACGTATGAGGTACCCCGGCTGCGGGTGTGGGGTCCGTGGTAGACACCCTGGCATATGCGATGCTCATTGGTATTCCCTGGTTTTTTTATTAGTCAGAGCGCTACGCGCTGGGGGCGCTCGCCGCGCGGCGTTTCCTGTCCGTGAGTGTGGGCGGGCTCGCACCATTCCCCTGATTTCCTCGCCTCTTCGGCCAACGCTACCCCGGCTTGTCAGCCCTACAGGGGGTATTCATAAAGCTGCGCTTTACAAAACTTCCCCCTTACGGTCTGCCCATCCGGGGTGGCTTATGGCACGGCGATGAACTCAGGGGAACGGTGCAGGCATAGGCCAGCTACACGGACAGAAAACAGATGTTGTCCCGGCTCCAAATCTAGGGGCCCGGTACACCGAAAGGCAGAAACCATGATCGCAGCGAACTTCAGAAAGTTTCCCGATGCACAACTGGCCCAGTTGGAACTGGACTTGGCCGGCGTGGTGGGCGCGTCTGATGCGCAGCGTTCGGCGTTTTGGGCGTGGCTGATGAAAGCCGCGCAGGTGCTAGAGTTGCCCGCCCTGCCCCGTCCGGCTTGGTGGGTGGCGGCGAAAGCCCGGGCGCTTGAGCTGGCCAAGCGGATCAAAGGCGCAATCGTGGCCCTCGTTTTTGACCAGGAATGATCAGAACTTCAAATCGAGGGTGCCGGGGGCCTGTACGACCTGGGCGGGCTGCACGGCGGGCATGGTTTGAAGCGTGGGCGTTGCGGCCTGGACGATGGCGGGCTGCGAGGTGGGCGGCAAGAAGTCCACGAAGATGCCGTTTTTGACAATGTCGCGACATGTCAGCTCAGGCATGGTGATAGGTGTCGCCTGCTGGGTGAAGCACTTGCACGAATCTTTCGAGGCGATGCAGGCGGCAGGGTATGGGGCCTGCTGGGGTTCGGTCAGATCAGCATATCGGGGGGCAGTGTACGGGAGCCCGGTGATGGCCGGTGTCAAGCTGGCGGCTATTTCCTCAGGAGTGAGCGCAGCAGACGCCACGCGAGATTCGCCAGGAGGTGCCGGAGGCGTGGGGCGTGGGAACGGGGAAGATGACGTGGGCGGTGTGCCGAGTTTTTGCTGGGTTTGAGCATCGTCAGGCATGAGGACGTTGTACATGAGGACCATTGCACCGATCACCGCCAGGATGGCCGCGCCCACAATCCACTTGATGAGGCGTATGCGTAATGGAACGCGCGGGGCCATGCGGTGCAATTCGCTGGACTTGTACAGGCTGTACAACTCGGGCGGATAGGCCCAAGCCGTCTTGATGGAGTCCTCGCGGTTGTCGATGTCGCTGCGGGCTTCCATCCATTCGTGGACCATGGCTTTTTCAGCGCCGAAGGCCCGAACCACGTGCAAATGGCGGCCAACGAGGCGGCGCACGCGGGCGTCGATGTCGTTGGGGTGCTGGCAGATGATGACCAAGCTGATACCGGTATGCCTGATCTTGTGAAGCTTGTAATGGTCCGGAGCTTCGCGGGTGGGCGGTGCGGGCGGGTAGATTTCGCGGGCCTCGTCCACTATGAGCGTGGAGCCCGGGGGCAGCTTGTCCCACTCTTTCGGGTCGTGTTGAGGGAGGGTGCAGCCAGGGACGCCCCACTGGTACACATTGAGCTTGCCCAAAGCGAACTCGTACAGCGCCCGCAGGGTCTTGCCCGCGCCAGGATTGCCAGTAACAAGGACGATTGGCGCCCCGGTGTCGGCCTGGAACTCTTGAGCGGCGTCTGTCATTGGATGGTGCGACGCAGAGCCCAGAAGGACAGGCCACCTGCAGACGTGAGGCCCTTGAGCGTCATGCGCGTTGTGACGGCTGAAAACAGGGTGGCAATGAACCATGTGACACCCACATCAGACAGGAAAGCCGCAACGCCACCGCCCGCCCCTGTCATGGCACTCATGGCTAGATCGAGGGCCTGATTGATCGCCAGGGTGACGCCGGTCACTGTGATTGCACCGATGCCCAAGCCAATCAGAACGCGGCCCACAATGCCCTTCGCGGCAGCGGCAAGCCAAATGATGATGTTGGCGGCCAGGGTTCCGCCCAGGCCAACGAGAAGAGGTGCAGCCATTAGCTAGGTCTCACAAAAACGATCATGGTCCACATCACAAAGCCGAACGCCGTCACGATAGCTTTGATGATCCCGAGGTATGCGCAAAGGTGGGTGAAATCCACCACAAACGCACCCAAACCGACTTGAATGCTGAATGGCGTGATTGAACAACTAGAACCACCAGGACTGGCCGGAGCATCAATGCCGAGCGTTCCAATGTCCAATTCGTCCAATGGGTCGTTAATGATGTTGGCGAGATTCAGACCCAGGTTTTCGTCTTTCTTCAGAATCTCACAGTTCGACTTGTATTGATCGAGGGCAATTGCACAAAGCACCGCGTCGTCAGATTCGCACTTGAAAGCTGATTCGCATGAGCCACTGAAACCCGACTTGGTGTTCTTGCACTCTGGCGACTCAGGATTGGCCACACAGAACGCGTCCTTGTCGCCCTCGGTCTTGGATGTGCCGGTCCCGGTGGTGTTGCCCTGGGCGTCCTTGGTCGTCGTCGTCGTGGTACTGCTGCACTCGTCACCGACGCATGACGTTGTGGTGGTCGTGGTCGTGCTCGTCCCGTCTGGGTTGGTCGTCGTGCTCTGTGTCGTGTTGGCACTGCCATTGGCCTTGACGCAAATCTGAGTGCCGTTGACCTCACCAGGATATTGGCCAGTGGGGCAAACCTTGGTTTGTTCGTTCTCCGGCGTGGCTTCCGGGTCCACCTGGGGCAGTCCGAACAAGGTCTGTTGATCCGTATACGTGCTGCCGGTGTACGTGCTGCCCGTGAGGATGCAATAGAGCGTTGACCCGGCCAGGGCACAGGATTGGACGATCCCAGTGGCGGCGCAGTTGTTGCCGTTGATGGGCACACCCGTGGTCACTGTCTGACCCACAAAGGTGCCGAGGGCTGACGCTGAAGGGTTTACGTTATCGAACTGCACTTCGAGATTTGTAAAACCAGTGGTGAGATTTTGTGTATTGATACACGGATCAGGAGGAGCAATGCATTGCCCTGTAACTGGATCACGGTTTTGACCAGAAGGACATGAGGTTGGCCAACTGCATAAACCGCCTGCGATTGGGTTTGACCCTGATGGGCACCGCCAGTTTTGGTACAAGTTGCGAGGGCCAACACCGCCAATAAAAATGTATCCGACAACGCGACTACCGTTGGTGCAAGCAGATGTTGACGCACCAGGAAAGCCAGTAAAGGGAGTTCCGTAATCAGGACCGGGTGTAAATTGATAGGGGATATCAGAAATTGAATTCCAGCATGAAGATAGGGTGGTGTAACCGGTTATCTGTGCTGGTGTTGTTTGTTGAGAAAAAGAGAATGTCGAGACAAGCGACAAAAAGAGAAAAATGAGCTTCTTCATGCTGTCAGTCCGAAAACATGATGTAAAACGCCAGGATGCCGGCCAGCAGCAAGAAGAAGCCCATGTCACACCGCCTTTACAGGGACTTGCGAGCCCACTTGGTGGACTTGATCGCCACGTACAGGCCGAACACGGCACCGCCAATGGCCAACATGCCAGCGACCAGACCAGTGATCTGGCCGACGTAGCTGGTGGGGTCGAAGGTGCTCGCTTCTTGTGCGAAGGCCGGCACGGCAGCAGCAGCGGTCAGGGCCACGGCGGTGGCTTTTTGCTTCAGGTTCATTTCGATTTCCTTTCAGTCCAGGGCTTTGCGCGCTTGCTTCATGACAAACGCAGTGATGAACAGGCCCAACGTTGCCCAGAGCATTGGTCCTGCGGCCTCTAGCGGGATCGCCAGGGGGTTCTGCATGAGGGCCAGCGCTGCGTCGTGCGGGACAAGGACAAACCCGCTTGAACAGGTGTCATCGACCACGATGTACTGGCGGCCATCGGCGGCCAGGACGTCAGTTACGCATGTCAGCATGGCTGACCCTCGGTGATTGGTTGACGGGGAAACCAGGGGCGGTAAAACTCCACCCGCTGATCGGTGGGGAGGCAATCGGCACAGCGCGGCCGTAAAGGGCCATTGCGCAGACGGCGGTTAACGCACAGGCGGCAAGGTATGTGTTCACCGCTGGGCCACTCCGGTTGTGTGTTCATGCTTCGTCCAGGTTGATGATTTGCGGCAGATCGTCAAAGTCGCACCAGTCCTCGACCAGTTGCAGCGCTCGCTCTACGTCATCAACCGCACCATCCAGCCCGTCGCGCAGGGACCGGACCCAATGAGGTTGCCCGTCCTGTAGGTTGGGTGCCAGGAACATTCCCGAGGCTTGAGACTGGATGACGAAGCGGGGCATGTCAGGCGGCCTTGGCCTGGGCGGCGGGTTTGATGCTGACCAGTTGCAATTCAACGGTTTCTTTGCCGTTGGCCTTGGTCGCGGCCATGGTGAACTGGGCATCGCACAGGATGTACTTCCCATCACCGAACGACTTTTCGAGATGGGCCCACTTGTCGAACTCGGTGTGATCGCCCAACTTGAATGGGCGCGTCACCGTACCCATGGTGCGCTTGGTGGCGCTTTCCTTCATGTCCAGAGGCAGGTGGAACGTGGTGGACTGGTAGCGCTGGCCATCGACTTCGACATTTTGAGCTTCGATCGCAAACAACTTGACTTGCAAGGGGAACATGTGTTTTTCCTTTCGCCCTGGGTTAGACCGCTAGAACCAACGACGGGCCATCGTCGGACGGACAAAATCTGTGCTTGACCTGGGCGAAGGCCTGGGCCAATTCGGTTTCGTTGAACTTGGACAAGCGGCCGGGGGCTTTCTGGTGTTCGACCAGTTGAAGGAAGCCCTCGCCGAGGTGTTTGAAGGCCTGGGCAATGGTGGGCGCTGCCACGCTGAAGGCCCATTTCAGGTTGCGGTGCACTTCAGCCGCGACCGATTCCAGAGCAAGGCGTCCTGTTGTCTTGATCTGTTCGGGTGTTGCGATGGCATCAGCGCGGGCAAGGCAGACGGCGTGCCAATCCGATGCGCCTGCGAAGAAATCAGCAGGACGACGGAGCATGTCCGTTGTCAGTTCGCGCAGCTTGTTGCCGTACCGGAGTTCCACGCGCATCCAGGGGGAGCCGCTTTCGGCACCGTACAACTGGTGGCCTTTTTCGTAGACGTTGGTTTGCTTCCCGGCTTCCTTACTGCCAATGTAGAACGAACGTTCGCGCCCATTCATCCAGTCGCCGACCATGTTGCACTTGAGGCGCTTTCCGCCCGAATCACAGGCCCCGCTTTTGTAGTCCTCGACCACCTGTTCCATGCCACCGGGCATGCCGTCGAAGTAATCCAGGGCCAGATCGCAGCGGGTGATATCGCCTTTTCTCAGGTCAATCAGCGTGGCCATGCGATCACGCCATCCGGTTTCCGCGAAGGTGCAGGCCGCGCCGTACAAGTTGCAATGCAGGGTGCGGGCCTGGGCCTGCTGGCGTGGGCTGTTGCTGCTGGAGCCGTAGCCGACCCACCCACATTCCGACCCGTTGCGTTCGATCGACCAGCGGCGGGCGTAGAAGTCGTGGCCCTTACGAACCTCGGTGGCGACTTGGAAGCCCTCGCCCAGCTTGGCGCACACTTCCTCGGCCAACTCCAGCGCCTGGGCGCTTGCGCTGAACTGACCTTCGGGCAACTGTTGCAGCAGGCCGGTCAGGTAGTCGGCGCGGGTTTTTTCATCCCAGATGTTGGTGGACTTGGGGAACAGACGATCAACGGATGGCGGCGGGCTGTTGCGCAGGTAGCAGGTGAACCGGAGCCAGTCGACATGGACGACGCATTGGGTCTCTGTGCGCTCGGCCATCAATCGAGCCTTGATGTCGTTGCCATCAAGGATCAATGAAGAGGAAGCGGGGCGTGTCATCGGCAGACCCCTGTTATCCCCGTGATTACCATCGGGGAGGCGTCGCGCTTGGGCGCGTGGCCGCAAGCGTCCATCGCGCCCAGCGCGACGGACTCACCCATGAAATCGAAGGAGGAAGAAGGAATGCCCCCAAACATCGAGGCTTTGGCCAGACAAGTAGAGCAAGAGGCACAACGACAAGCACTGCTGTCGCTGGTGATCTTGTGCGTGTTCATCGCGATCATGTTTTGGCTGCTGTACATCGTGATCAAGGCGGCGATCCGTGACGGCATCAAAGAGAGCGGCCTTGTGCCGACTTGGGCAGAGACCGTGCGGCTGTCAAAGGAGCAGGACGACTAGAGGGGGTGCACCCCCCCTGCTCCATCGCGGGAGCCGCCAGACTCTTGGCGCGACGGGGTTTTGCAGGGGAGGTGCAGCCTTTGGACCAGTCGGCGGCCATGCCGACATGGGGGTAGAGGTCTTGGACTGTGGGCCAGTCGAGAACTTTGGAGATTTGGTGCATGGCGGCTCCTGGGATCTGGTTAGACGGTGGTGTAACCACGGTCGGCCAACATGGCTTCCAGTTGTTTCCAGCGGTTGCCGAGTGTCTGGACTACGACCGGGGGCAAATGAGGATTTCCGACCACGAAGGCTTGCAGCTCCCAGTACTCGTGCTGCATCTCGACAACATCAATCCGGGGGTCGTCGGCCTCCATGACTTCGGGGAAGTAAGCGGAGGTCTTGAGGTTGACGCGGGGGGCGGGGATTTGGTGCATGGCGGCTCCTGGGTGTAAAGTTGGGTTGCGAAGAACGCAAATTGCGTTTTGCGCAACTCTACCAGCCATTGCGAATTTCGCAAGAGGAGTACCAAATATGAACGTCGTTAACCTGATCGAGAAGGCAGCAGAGTGCCGAGGCGGGGCCAAGAATCTAGCGCGTGAACTGGGCAAAGACCCGGCCAGATTGAGCGAATGGAAAAAGGGGAAAGGGAAACCTGACGCGTCAGAAATTGCCTACATGGCGCGGGTCGCAGGGCTACCCGTTCTGATCACTTTAGCCTTTGTTGAAAAGGACTTACACCCCGAAAGCGCCGAACTTTGGGACGCTGCATTGGGGGAGGCTAGCGCCCCCGCCTACTGGTCTAAGGCAGGGGCAGACTGTATATTATGTTAAATCATGTGAGCGACTGATTGGCAGGATCCACTTTGTGTCTCCTCCATGACACCACCGTAGAAACCTGCATCGACACCCACAAACCACCGCCTACAATCTGCTCACCTTATCTTTCACTCACAGAAAGCCTTTCCCATGAAGAAGCTGATTTCCGTGATCGCGTTGTCTGCCGTTTCGACTGTCGGCTTTGCACAAGCCGAACTGAAGGTAGCCATCGACCCCACCTACGAGCCGTTCACCTTCAAAACGCCGGACGGCAAGCCCACCGGTTTTGACGTTGACATCGCGGAAGCCCTGTGTGCGCAGATCAAGCGCAAGTGCGTGTACGTCGAGCAAGTCTGGGACAGCATGATTCCCGGCTTGCAAGCCCGCAAGTACGACGTGATCATCAGCTCCATGTCCATGACGGACGAGCGCAAGCGCGTGGTGGACTTCACCAACAAGTACTACGCCACGCCCAGCAGCATCGTGGTCAAGACCGGTACCGCGTTCACCGGCCCGGCCTCGCTCAAAGGCAAGAAAATTGGCGTGCTCAAAGGCAGCACCCAGGAAAAGTACGCCATGGGTGAACTCAAGCCCGCAGGCGTGAACGTGGTGCCCTACGAAGCACAAGATCAGGTGTACCTGGACATCCGTGCAGGCCGACTCGACGGCACGGTGGCCGACAAGGTCGAAGTCAAAGGCGGCTTCCTGCGCAAGGACGAAGGCAAGGGTTACGGTTTCGTGGGCCCGGACCTGAACGACAAAAAGTACTTCGGTGACGGCATTGGCATCGCACTGCGCAAAGGCCAAACCGATCTGAAAAACCAGCTCAACCAGGGCATCGCGGCCATCCGTGCCAACGGCACCTACGACAAGATTGCCAAGAAGTACTTCGACTTTGACGTCTACGGTAACTGATTGAGCGGCTACTACCTCTCCATCCTCGAGGGCGCCGCGCTCACCGTCGCGGTGTCGCTGGTGTCTCTCGTGGTCGCCGTCGCGCTCGGGTTGCTGGGCGCGGCCGCCAAGTTGTCAGGCCGCCCGTTGCTGGTGGGCGCGGCCACCACCTACACCACCGTGATTCGGGGCGTTCCGGAACTGGTGCTGATGCTGTTGGTGTTTTACGGCGGCACGATTGGCCTCATCCACCTGCTGGAGTCCTTCGGTTTGAGTGGTGATGTGGACATCAATCCGTTCACCGCCGGGGTGCTGACCATTGGCTTCATTTACGGCGCTTACATGACGGAAACCTTCCGTGGCGCGATTTTGTCCATCCCCAAAGGGCAAATGGAGGCCGCCTGGGCCTTTGGCATGAGCCGCACCCAGACGTTCTGGCGCATCACCCTGCCGCAGATGGTTCGCTATGCCCTGCCCGGCTTCACCAACAACTGGCTGGTTTTGATCAAAACCACCGCGTTGGTCAGCCTGATCGGTTTGCATGAAATGACCTACCGGGCCAAGCAAGCCAGTGCCGCCACCCGCGAGCCGTTCATCTTCTTCTTGTTCGCGGCAGCCTTGTTCCTGGCGTACACCAGCGTTTCTCTGTGGCTGCTGCGCAAGGTGAACGAGCGCTACAGCCTGGGGACCAAAAAGGTGCAACTGTGAACTGGGAAGTTTTCAACGACCCGGCCACCCTTGCCTTGTACTGGGAGGGGCTGTTGACCACGCTGGGCTTGCTGTTCAGCTCTTTGGCGCTGGGCGCGGTCATGGCTTTGCTGCTGGCGCTGGCATTGACGGGCCAAAACGCAGCTTTGCGGTGGATGGCCAGCGCCTACACCTACTGCATCCGCGGCACACCGCTGCTGATTCAGGTGTACCTGATCTATTACGGCTTGGCGCAATTGGAGTGGATACAAGTGCGCTGGGATGACATTTGGCCTTGGACGATGTTCAAGGACGCGTTCTTTTGCGCCCTGCTGGCATTTGCAATGAACAACGCAGGGTACACCGCTGAGATGTTGGCCGGTGCGATCCGAGAAACCACCCCGGGGGAGATTGAGGCGGCGCAAGCCATGGGCATGGGCCGTTGGCAGCGGCTGCGCCGGATCGTGTTGCCCAGCGCGTTGCGGCGCACCCTGCCCGCCTACAGCAACGAAGTCGTCATGATGTTGCACAGCACCAGCTTGGCCAGCACAGTGCCCGCCATGCTCGACCTCACGGCCGCTGCCAGCCGCATCTATTCCGACTTTTACCTGCCGTTTGAAGCCTACCTGTTCGCCGCAGGGATCTACCTTTGTATCACCTTCACCTTGGTGGGTACCTTCAAATTGCTGGAAAAACGTTACCTCGCCTACTTGGCCCCGCGCCGTCACTGAAGCCCCATGACTTCCACCGACTTCAAACTGCAAGTGGACGACATCCACAAGCGCTATGGCCAGCACGAAGTGCTCAAAGGCGTGTCGCTGCGGGCGCGCGCAGGCGATGTGATCAGCATCATTGGCAGCTCCGGCTCTGGCAAGAGCACCTTTCTGCGCTGCATCAACCTGCTCGAAAAACCGAACCAGGGCCGCATCGTGGTGGCTGGCGCGGCGTTGGAGTTGCGCACAGGCCGGCAAGGCGACTTGGAGCCGGTGCACCAGGCCCAACTGCAACGCCTGCGCACCAAGTTGGCCATGGTGTTCCAGAACTTCAACCTCTGGGCGCACATGACGGTGTTGGAAAACGTCATCGAAGCGCCGGTGCATGTGTTGAAGGTGCCCAAAGAGCAGGCTGTGGCCACCGCCCGCAAGTACCTGGAGCGGGTGGGTTTGAAAGGCGTGGAAGACCGCTACCCCGCTCACATGAGCGGCGGCCAGCAGCAGCGGGTGGCCATCGCCCGCGCTCTGGCGGTGGAGCCGGAGGTGATGCTGTTCGACGAGCCCACCAGCGCGCTGGACCCGGAGCTGGTGACCGAGGTGCTGCGCGTGATGCAGCAACTGGCGGAAGAACACCGCACGATGGTGGTGGTGACCCACGAGATGGGCTTTGCCCGCGAGGTGTCCAACCACCTGATCTTTTTGCACCAGGGGCGCATCGAGGAAGAAGGTCATCCGCGCCAGGTGCTGGCCAACCCCAAGAGCGAACGGTTGGCTCAATTCCTCTCGGGCAACTTGAAGTGACTTACCGGGCCGAGGGCCCGGTACTGCAAGCATAAATCGATTACAAAAACCGATCGAGCAACTTGCGGCTGTGGCGGTCCAGTTGTTGCGGCTGGCGAATCAAAAACTGCACGCCATGGCTGTCCATCACCAGCAGCACATCGCGGTTTAGGCGGCGGATGTCTTCCTCACCCTTGAGCACGAAGCTCGTGCGCCCGCGGTCGGTGTCCACCGTCCACTGGCTGGGCGTGGCAAACGAACTCACCTCCACCAAACGCTGAATCACGGGCGTGAATTCGCGCAAGCGCAACTCTTCTTCAATCAAGGTGCGCGCGGGTTCGGGCACGTCTTCCAGGTGCTCGATCCAGGCGACCTCGTGACCATCGGGCCCCACCAGCGAAATTTGGCCTTGCGGCGCCTGCACGGGAAAAGCACGCACTGGCACCACGTGGTCCACCACTTCCCCCGAGGCCGTGGTCAGCACCAATCGGCCCAGCGCATTGCGCTGCATTCGCATGTCTTGCGCCATGTCAGTCGCTCTCCACCATCAGGTTGTGCTCGGCTTCGGCCTGGCGTTGTTGTGCTTCGTAGAGTCGCCAATAAGCGCCTTCCCGAACCATCAATTCGTCGTGTGTGCCCTCTTCCACCTTGCGGCCCTTGTCCATCACGACCAGTCGGTCCGCTTTGCGCAGCGTGGACAAGCGGTGTGCGATGGCAATGGTGGTGCGGCCGCGCACCAGGTTGTCCAGCGCCTTTTGGATTTCCTTCTCCGTCTCGGTGTCCACCGCCGAGGTGGCTTCGTCCAAAATGAGAATGCGAGGGTCGATCAACAAGGCGCGAGCAATGGAAATGCGTTGGCGCTCACCGCCCGACAGTCCCTGCCCTCGCTCGCCCACCAGTGAGTCGTAGCCCTGGGGCAAGCGCAAAATGAATTCGTGGGCGTGGGCCGCGCGCGCGGCGGCGATGATCTCTTCGCGCGTCGCGCTCGGCTTGCCGTAAGCGATGTTTTCGGCAATGGTGCCAAAGAACAGGAAAGGCTCCTGCAACACCAGACCGATGTGGCGCCGGTAGTCGGCCACGCGCAACGAGCGCAGATCCACCCCATCCACCAGAATCGCGCCATCGGCCACGTCGTAGAAGCGGCAGATGAGGTTGACCAAAGTGCTTTTGCCCGAACCGCTGTGGCCGACCAGGCCGATCATCTCGCCTGGCTGCACCGTCAGGTTCAGGCTCTGGATGACCGCTCGGTTCCCATAGCGGAAGCCCACGTCGCGGATTTCCAACTTGCCTTGAACCCGCCCCAGTTGTTGCGGGTTCAGCGGCTCTGGCACGCTTGAAACGTGGTCCAGAATATCGAAAATTCGCTTGGCGCCAGACGCGGCCTTTTGCGTCACCGAGACGATGCGGCTCATCGAGTCCAGCCGGGTATAGAACCGCCCGATGTAGGCCAGGAATGCGGTGAGCACACCCACGGTGATGTCACCTTCGGCCACCAGCCAAATGCCGAAACCCCAGACCACCAGCAAGCCAATTTCGGTCATCAACGAAACGGTCGGTGAAAACAGCGACCACAGGCGGTTGAGCTTGTCGTTGACTTCCAGGTTGTGGCGGTTGGCGTCGCGGAAGCGCTGCGCCTCGCGGGCCTCTTGCGCGAAAGCTTTCACCACGCGAATGCCGGGAATGGTGTCGGCCAGCACACTGGTGACTTCCGACCACACGCGGTCGATCTTCTCGAAGCCGGTCCGCAACCGGTCGCGCACCACGTGGATGAGCCAGGCAATGAACGGCAGCGGCACCAGCGTGGCCAAGGCCAGCGACGGGTTGATGGAAAACAGGATCACCGCGGTCATGAAGATCATGATCACGTCGGTGGCGAAATCCAGCAAGTGCAGCGACAGGAAGACGTTGATGCGGTCGGTTTCGGAGCCGATGCGCGCCATCAGGTCCCCGGTGCGGCGCCCCCCGAAGTATTCGAGAGACAGGTTGAGCAAGTGCTCGTAGGTGGTCGTGCGCAGGTCGGCGCCGATGCGCTCGGACACCAGCGCCAAAATGTAGGTTTTGGCCCAGCCCAGGCCCCAGGCCAACAGCGCCGAACCGAACAGTCCGCCCAGCAGCAGGCCCACCAGTCCCACGTCGATCTGCTGCCCGCTTTGGTAGGGAATCAGCACATCGTCCATGAGCGGAATGGTGAGGTACGGCGGCACCAGTGTCGCGGCTGTCGACGCGAGGGTGAGCAAAAAACCGGCGAGCAACTGCCAACGGTAGGGGTGCGCAAAACGCCACAGCCGCAATAGCGTCCAGGTGGACGGTGGCGTGTGCACCACCTGCGCGCACACCCCGCACTCGTCTTCCTCAGGGTCCAGCGGCGACTGGCAGCGAGGGCACAGCTCCAACTTGGCCAGTTGCAGCGGCTTGCCTTCGATCTGTTCGGTCAGGTTGGCTTCAAATTGCTCGACCAGCCGAGTAGCGGGCAAATGCCGCCCCAGGGTATAGCGCCACACCGCCAGCCGTTCGCCGGCGACCACCAATTCCAGCGTGCCCAGACCGTTGTGGTCGCTGTGCAGCAAGCGCATGCCCGGTTGCAGCGGCCAGTGCTTGAGGACGGGCTGCCCGCCCTCTTGGCTCAGCCACCACAACTGTTGCTCAGACACAACGAGCAGGCTGTGCTCGAAGCGCAACTGCTCGTCAACGTCCAATTCCAACCAGACCTGTGCCTGGGGCTGCCGACCGGTGGGCGCCCAGGCTTCCAGCGCGCGAAGCTGCCATGCCGATGGGAAACCTTCGGGCAAACCCGTTGGCTCAGAAAGTAACGGCATGTTGCAAATAATTTTTGGGGTTGGTGACACGCAAGGCGATCAACTGGAGCCACAATCACACTCCAATGGAGGCTGTGACAATTGGATGAAACCGGTGGCATTGGGCCGCCCATCATTTGGTCGAACAGCCATCCAGTCGCCTATTTCTGGATTGTAAGGCTGCTCCGTTTTCGCAAGACCGACATTCGTCATCGCCCTTTGCTCGCCAAACACCGTCGCGCCTTTGCAGGTCAGTGCAGGCAATGCCCTCCTTCAACATGAACCACCGAACCATCAAGCTGCTGCGCATGAGCTATCTGCGCGGGCCCAACATCTGGACGTACCGGCCCGCGATGGAGGCGCTGATCGACATTGGTGACTTAGAGGACTGCCCCTCCAACACGCTGCCGGGATTTGTCGAGCGCCTGACGGCGTGGCTGCCTGGCCTGATCGAACACCATTGCAGCGTGGGCGAACGCGGTGGCTTTCTGCAGCGCTTGCGTGATGGCACCTGGCCCGGCCACATCATGGAGCATGTGGCGCTGGAATTGCAGAACATGGCTGGCATGCAGACCGGCTTCGGCAAGGCCCGTTCCACCGAAAAACGCGGCGTGTACAAGGTGGTCATTCGCACCCGTCAGGAAGAAGTGGGCCGGCAGGCCTTGCTGGACGCGCGCGATCTGGTGATGGCCGCGATCGACGACACCCCGTTCGACGTTGGCGCGCGGGTGCAGCACCTCAAGGCACTGATTGACCGCCACGCTCTGGGACCCAGCACCGCCAGCATCGTCGACGCAGCCGCCCAGCGGCGCATTCCCGCCATCCGCCTCACCAGCGGCAACCTGGTGCAACTGGGCTACGGCAGCCGCCAGCGCCGCATCTGGACGGCGGAAACCGACAAAACCAGTGCAATTGCCGAAGGCATTTCGCGCGACAAGGACCTGACCAAGCGTCTGCTCTCTGCGTGCGGCGTACCGATTCCCGAAGGCCAGGTGGTTCACAGCCCGGAAGAAGCCTGGGACGCCGCGCAAGACATCGGTTTGCCGGTGGTGGTCAAACCCAGCGACGCCAACCATGGCCGTGGCGTGTCGCTCGACTTGCAAACCCAAGCGGCGGTAGAAGCCGCGTACACCCTGGCCGACGCCGAAGGCTCCGACGTCATCGTCGAGCGCTTCATCCCAGGGGTGGAGCATCGCCTGCTGGTCGTGGGCAACCGCGTGGTGGCGGCCGCCCGTGGCGAGCAGGCCATGATCACCGGTGACGGCACGCAAACGGTGATGGCACTGATCGATCAACAGATCAACACCGACCCCCGCCGTGGCGAAGAAGAAGAGTACCCGCTCGACACCATCCGGCTGCCGGAAAACTCGCTGGTGATGCTGGAACTGGCGCGCCAGGGTTTGACGCCCGACAGCGTGCCCGGCGCAGGCCAGCAGGTGCTGGTTCAACGCACGGGGGTGATGACCCACGACATCACCGACGAGGTGCACCCTGAGGTGGCCGAGATGGCTGCCCTGGCGGCACGGGTGGTGGGCCTGGACATTGCGGGCATTGACCTGGTGGCCTCGGACATCTCCAAACCCCTGGAAGCCCAAGGCGGCGCGATCGTCGAAGTCAACGCCGGCCCGGGCTTGCTGATGCACCTCAAGCCTGCGGTCGGCAAACCCCGCCCCGTCGGTGAAGCCATCGTGGAGCATCTGTTCGGTCCCCGTGAGGACGGCCGGATTCCCGTCGTCGGCATCACCGGCGTGACGGACACCACCCCCACCGCGCTGCTGGTGGGCTGGCTGTTGCACCGCAGTGGTCTGGCCACGGGCGTGTCGTGCACCGAAGGTCTGTACTTGCAGATGCAGCGCATTGACGCCAGCCAGCCCTCCGACTGGGAGGCCGGCCAACGCGTGCTGATGAACCGCTGCGTGGACGCGGCGGTGCTGGAAAACTCGCCCCGCAGCATTCTGGACGATGGCCTCTCCTTCGACCGGTGTCTTCTGGGCATCGTCACCGGCGTGCCAGAGCCCGAGGGGCTGCAAGACCACCACATCCTCACCCGGGAACAAATGCGCACGGTGCTGCGCACCCAGGTTGACGTGGTGCTGCCGGATGGTTGCGCGGTGTTGAACGCAGACGATGACGTCTGCGCTGGCTTGGCTGAGTTGTGCGACGGCGACGTGGTGTTTTACAGCCAGGCGGCGGAACACCCCCTCATGCCGGCGCATTGCGACAGTGGTCACCGCTTTCTGCTGGTCCAAAACGGGCACATCGTGTTGTGGCGCAACCAGGTGGTCACGCCGCTGATCGACCTGGCCCAACCCTCTGTGGTCCGTTTGTTGGCCGACTGTGGTTTGTCGGCGCTGCTGGCGGGCTGTGCCGCGGGTGTTGCGATGAACTTGTCGCCGGCCCTGCTGCGCGCTGGCGTTGAAACCGCCGGCCCCCTGTTTGCCCGTCCCTGAATTTCGATCGAAGGAACCGTCCGTGGACGTCTCTCGCATCCGTGCCCTTAGGGGCCCCAACCTTTGGACCCGTGCCACCGCGATCGAAGCGGTGGTGCACTGCAGCCCTGAAGAATCCGACCTGTCGCGCTGGCCAGACTTTGCAGAGCGGCTGCGGCAACGTTTTCCGGAAGTGGGCACCCTGCCCGAGCCCACCGCGCAGGGCGTGGTGTCGTTGGCGCACGCGCTGGAACTTGTCACGCTTGCGCTGCAAACCCATGCAGGTTGCCCGGTCAGCTTTAGTCGCACCACCCGTGCGCCCGACGCTGGGGTCTACCAGGTGGTGGTCGAATACTCCGAAGAAGACGTGGGGCGCCGCGCTCTGGACATGGCGGTTGAGTTGATCCATGCGGCATGCGAAGGCACTGCTTTCGACGCCGCCGCTGCCGTGAGCGAACTCAAGTCGCTCGACGAGGATGTTCGACTGGGGCCTTCCACCGGTGCGATCGTCGATGCGGCGGTGGCCCGGGGCATTCCCTACCGCCGACTGACCCAAGGCAGCCTGATCCAGTTCGGCTGGGGCAGCCAGCAGCGCCGCATTCAGGCTGCCGAATGCGACACCACCAGCGCCATCGCGGAAGGCATTGCCCAGGACAAGGAACTGACCAAAAAACTGTTGCACGCGGCCGGTGTGCCGGTGCCGCTGGGGCGGCCGGTGGACTCCGCCGAGGACGCCTGGGCCGCCGCCCAGGCGCTGGGTTCGGCGGTCGTCGTGAAACCGCGCGACGGCAACCAAGGCAAGGGCGTCACGGTCAACATCAGCACCCGCGAGCAGGTGGAAGCGGCTTACCACAACGCTCACCAGTACCGCGATGATGTGATGGTGGAGCGTTACCTGCCCGGCATCGACTATCGCTTGCTGGTGGTGGGGCGGCATTTGGTGGCGGCCTCGCGCCGCGACCCACCGCTGGTGATCGGCGACGGCGAACACACCGTGCGCGCGCTGGTGGATGTCGTCAATACCGATCCCCGCCGTGGCGATGGCCATGCCACGGCCTTGACCAAAATCCGGTTGGACGAAATTGCAGTGGACCGCCTGCGCGAGCAAGGCCTGACGCCGGACTCCGTGCCGGCCTTGGGCCAGCGTGTGGTGCTGCGCAACAACGCCAACTTGTCCACCGGCGGCACCGCCACCGACGTGACCGACGAGGTGCACCCCTTGGTGGCTGCCCGTGCGGTGGCCGCTGCGCTGACCGTGGGATTGGACGTTTGTGGCGTGGACGTGGTCTGCCAGAACGTGATCGAACCGCTGGAGCAGCAGCAAGGCGGCGTGGTGGAAGTGAACGCCGCGCCCGGGTTGCGCATGCACATCAGCCCGTCGTACGGCAAAGGCCGGCCAGTGGGCGAAGCGGTGATCCAGCACATGTTCCCCGACGGCGGCAATGGCCGCATTCCGATCGTGGCGGTGACGGGCACCAACGGCAAGACCACCACTGTTCGCCTCACTTCGCACCTGCTGCGGGGTCACGGCTTGCGCGTGGGCATGACCAACACCGATGGCGTGTACGTGAACGGTCGCCAGATCGACAGCGGCGACTGCAGCGGCCCTCGGAGTGCGCGCAACGTACTCGCCCACCCAGACGTGGACGCCGCGGTGTTTGAAACCGCCCGAGGCGGCTTGCTGCGCGAAGGGCTGGCCTACGACCGTTGCCGGGTCGCGGTGGTCACCAACATTGGCGCTGGCGACCACCTGGGGCTCAACTACATCACGACGGTGGAGGATCTGAGCGTCCTCAAGCGCGTGATCGTGCAAAACGTGGAACCGCATGGCATGGCGGTGCTGAACGCGTCCGACCCCCATGTGGTTCGGATGGCGGATTTTTGCAGCGGCCAGGTTACCTTCTTCGGGCCCAACGAGCATCACCCGGTCATCGCAACGCACCGTGCGCTCGGCAAACGCGTGTTGTTCGTCAGCGACGGGCAGATCGTGGCGGCCGAAGGCGCGACCCAGATCCGCATTCCGTTGAGCCAGATCCCCATCACCCGCAACGGCACCATCGGCTTCCAGGTGGACAACGCGATGGCGTCGATTGGCGCCGCGTGGGCGCTGGACATGCCTTGGAACACCATTTTGCAGGGCCTGTTCACCTTTGTGAGCGACGCCCACGCGGTGCCTGGCCGTTTCAACCTGTTTGATTACCGGGGCGCGACCGTGATTGCCGATTACGGTCACAACCCGGACGCCATCCAGGCGCTGAGCGACGCGGTGCAACAAATGACGGCGAGCCGCCGCATGGTGGTGATCAGCGGCGCCGGCGACCGGCGCGATGAAGACATTCGCCAACAGACCCGCATCCTGGGCAAGGTGTTCGACGAGGTCATCCTGTACCAGGACGCTTGCCAGCGCGGCCGCGAAGATGGTGAAGTGATCGCTCTGCTGCGCGAGGGGCTGGACGGCGCCACGCAGACGAGCAGCGTTCAGGAAGTTCGCGGCGAGTTCAATGCCATTGACACCGCATTGGCGGGTCTGAAAGCGGGCGATCTGTGCCTGATTCTGGTCGATCAGGTGCAAGAGGCGTTGGACCACCTGGCGCGCCGGGTGGCCGAAGGTTGACGGCAGTGCGGGGGTGTGACCCGCGCTCGGGTCATTCCTCCCAGAACATCAGGGCCTCGCGGCCCTGAACGTACAGGTCCACCGGCTTGCCCACCGGCAAAATGACTTTGGTGGGGACGTGGCCAAACGGCAGGCTGGTCAACACCGGCGCGGACACTTGGCTGCGCAGCCACGCAATCACCTGCTTCAGGTTGAAGCCTTTGTCGTGCGGACCGAGCTGAAAACGGTTGAAACTGCCCAGCAAAATGGCGCGTTGCTGGCCCAGCACCCCGGCGTGCAGCAGCTGCGTCAACATGCGTTCAATGCGGTAAGGGTGTTCGCCCACGTCTTCCAGGAACAGCACGCCGCCCTGCACTTGCGGAAAAAACGGCGTACCCAACAGCGAACACAGCACCGTCAGGTTCCCCCCCCACAGCACCCCACCCTCGGCCGCCCAACCCTGCTCGGTGGCCAGTTCCGGGTGCGCGTGGAAATCGCTGGCGGGCAGCCGCCAACCTGTCCCCTCCCCCACGCCGGTGACCAGATCGTCGAAGCAAGCTTGCATGATCTCGTCTGGCGCTTCTTCACTGGCCCAGTCTTCCAGCAACGCCGGACCAGCCCAGGTGGTCGTGCCGCGCTGCGCCTGCACCGCTGCTTGCAAGGCGGTGAAATCGCTCAAGCCCACCCAGGCGCTGCCTTTGTCCACGGATTGCTGGATCGCGTCGTAAGGCAGGTAGGGCAACAGCCGCGTCAGGCCATAGCCGCCACGGGTGGTCAGCACCACGTGCGCGCCGCTGGCCGCCGCACGGCCAATGGCGGCCAAACGGGTTTCGTCATCCCCCGCGAAGCGTTGGTGGCTGCTGAGGGCCGCCGGGTCCACCTCGACCTCGTGGCCCTGGGCCTGCAAGCGTTTGAGGGCACGCCGAAAACCGACTTTGTCGCGGACCGCGCCGCTGGGGGAGTACAGGTAGATGTGGGCCATGCGCTCAATTATGGCGCCCATGACGGGCTAAGCTGCTGGCCAAGGCCAGGCTTTGCGGGCGGCCTGGTGCCCGGCATCCGGGTAAGGCCAGCCCGCCCAGCCAGCGGGGCCATCGACCCAGCCTGTGGACGTTTGGATTTCCACCGACAGGGAATGGTGCCCCCACCGCTGCTGGAGCGCCTGAACCACAGCGGCTTGCTCGGGAGGCGCAACCAGGTGAAACGACTCCACCCCCTGGCCGCGTAACCACTGGGCCAGCACATCGGCATGGCGGGCCACGGTGTGCCAGCGCGGTTTCTTGGGCTTGTCGCTCTGGCCAAAGCCGATCAAATCGGGCAGCAGCACGCGCTTGCCCTGGGCCTGTTGCGCCTGGGCCCAATCCCGCCATTCCGGCCACCACGCGCCAGGACCGTGCAATGCGACGGCGACCGATGGCGGAGATGGGCTGGGGCTGAGCGGAGGAAGGTCAAGCCAATGCAGGCGCAGTCCCGCCAACGCTTCGCCATCGCAAGTCCAGCGTTGGTGGTCGCGCCAGTCGGGACACAGGTTCCATAAGGCTTCAAACGCCGCGTCTGGCGTGCGCAGCGCATCGTCCCGCAGTGGCACCGCGAGCAGCTTCGCCTTGCTTCTCTGTTCGGCGAAAAACCGCTGCATCACGGCCGCACACTCATCGGCCATCAGGCCCGACTCCACCTGGGTGTGGTGGTTCAGGCTGGGGTGGCCCAGCACATCGATCACCGACCCGTGGGCGCCGGTTTTGGGTTCTCGGGCGCCGTACACCACGCGGGCCACGCGCGCATGCAACAGCGCCTGTGCACACATCGGGCAAGGCTCCAGTGTCACGTACAGCTCGCAGCCATCGAGCCGGTAATTGCCCAACGCGGCCGCTGCCTGACGCAAGGCCAGCATTTCGGCGTGCGCGGTGGGGTCGTGGCGGGCGATCGGTTGGTTGTGGGCTTGCGCCAACACCGCATCGGCGGCGCCGTGAGCGCCCGGCCGCACCAACACCGCACCCACGGGCACTTCGCCCATGGCGGCGGCCAGGCGCGCTTGAGCCAATGCCAAGCCCATATACTCGGCATCGCGGTAGGTCGTCATGTCTGGGATATGTTCAGCATGGGCGCCATCGTACCAGCGCCCTGTGGCTACCCGCACAGTAAAATGATCGGCTTTGGTTCGCTTTTTTCATTCCCCCACAGGTACACGCCACCATGTCTCTGTTCACCGCCGTCGAAATGGCCCCCCGCGACCCCATCCTGGGTCTGAATGAGCAGTTCGCTGCCGACACCAACCCCCAGAAAGTCAACCTGGGCGTGGGCGTTTACTACGATGACAACGGCAAGCTGCCTTTGCTGCAATGCGTGCAGGCCGCCGAAAAGGCGATGATGGACAAACCCTCGGCGCGGGGCTACCTGCCCATCGACGGTATCGCGGCTTACGACAACGCCGTCAAAGGCCTGGTGTTTGGCGCGGACAGCGAACCGGTGCAAAGCGGCCGCGTGGCGACCGTGCAAGCCATTGGCGGTACCGGCGGCCTGAAGATCGGCGCCGACTTCCTGAAAAAGCTCACCCCCAACGCCAAGGTGCTGATTTCCGACCCGAGCTGGGAAAACCACCGCGCCCTGTTCACCAACGCCGGTTTCTCGGTGGACACCTACGCCTACTACGACGCGGAAAAGCGCGGCGTGAACTTTGACGGCATGCTGGCCAGCCTGAACGCTGCCGCGCCCGGCACCATCGTGGTGCTGCACGCCTGCTGCCACAACCCCACCGGCTACGACATCACGCCCGCCCAGTGGGACCAGGTGATTGCGGCCGTCAAGGCCAAGGGCCTGACCGCATTCCTGGACATGGCTTACCAAGGCTTTGGCCACGGCATCGCCGAAGACGGCGCCGTGATCGCCAAGTTCGTGGCCGCCGGCCTCACGTTCTTTGTGTCCACCAGCTTCTCCAAGAGCTTCAGCCTGTACGGCGAGCGCGTGGGCGCCCTGTCGGTGGTGGCCTCTGACAAAGAAGAGGCGTCTCGCGTGCTGTCGCAATTGAAGATCGCCATCCGCACCAACTACTCCAACCCGCCGACCCACGGCGGAGCCATCGTGGCCGCGGTGCTGGGCAACCCCGAGCTGCGCGCCCTGTGGGAAAAGGAACTGGGAGAGAT
>JACCDQ010135605.1_pt1 | contig 34872 bp, 33 predicted proteins | sample 7446031 | NCBI WGS metagenome assembly JACCDQ01 (sample SAMN15323442, study PRJNA562643) | freshwater metagenome | isolation source: river surface water | place: USA:Blue River Watershed | collected 2017-08-17 | reverse complement strand
GGGAATTAAATCGGGCGGCAAGTGTGGAGACGTGGCCGAGAGGTCGAAGGCACTTCCCTGCTAAGGAAGCATATGGGCTTAAACCTGTATCGAGGGTTCGAATCCCTCCGTCTCCGCCAAGACAAATCCTTCTAACTCGCTCACACGAGTTTTCAGGAGCTCAGAGCCCCGCATCATGCGGGGCTTTTTGCTATGGGCTCCTGACTGACCCCATGGCGACCAACCCTTGAAAACCGTCTCAAACCCGGTTTCGTCTAAGAACCTCCTGACTTTTTGTTCGTGGTACCGAATTCAAGTTTTTTTACCATGTGGTAATTTTAGCGCCGTACTGATTACCGTTATGGCTTAATTTAGCGCCGTACTGATTACCGTTATGGCTTAATTTTGTACTTGCCCATTCGATTCTATTTTGTCTACATGCAAATCAGAATTTGCGCTGAGTTATTTTTTTAATCGGATCTCGACGAGCATCAAAGTGTCTCTGTCCTTGACGGCCTTGAATTCGATCTTGTCACCGACTTTGACCTGGTCGAGCATTGCCGGGTCCTTGACCGCAAAGGCCATGGTCATTGCCGCCATGTTCAGGTTCTTGATTTCTCCGTGCTTCAGGGTGATGCGCTGCTTTTCCTTGCTGATGGCGCGCACCTCGCCTTGCGTGAGCGTCGGCGCCATCGCATCGCCGTCCATTCGCTGCTGCATAGAATGGTCCATATGCTCGTGGCCTTTGCCACTGCCTTCATGGTGGTCGGCCCAGGCATTGAAAGCGAGCGAGGTCATCGCGGTCACTACGAGGATTTTGATGACTGCGGTCTTCATGTCAAGCTACCTTTCTTTGGGTGGTGGATGAAACTGCAATAACAGAACGCTTCAGCGCACGCTGCTGAAGCAACCGCCAAGCGGCGGGAATTACGAATAGCGAGAGCAATGGCGCGGTTACCATGCCGCCGACCATCGGGGCAGCGATGCGCTGCATGACCTCAGAGCCGGCCCCGCCGCCCCACATGATGGGCAGCAGACCCGCCAGAATTGTCGCGACCGTCATCGCTTTCGGCCGCACGCGGGCGACTGCCCCTTCATGAATCGCGGCCAGTAATGCAGCCTCGGTCGGCGCTTCGCCCGCGTCCAGATGCCGCTGCCACGCATTGCGCAGGTACACCAGCATCACGACACCAAACTCGGCCGCCAGCCCTGCCAGCGCGATGAAGCCGACGGCCGTTGCTACCGACACTGCATGACCCAGCAGCCAGATGAACCACAGGCCGCCAACCAGTGCGAACGGGACGGTCGCCATCAGCAGCAGCGCATCGGTGGTCGAGCGAAACGCGAGATACAGCAGCCCGAAAATCACCAGCAGCGTCAATGGAACCACCAGCTGCAGCCGCGCGGTCGCACGCTCTAGGTATTCGAATTGCCCGGACCAGCTGACGGCGTAGCCGGCTGGCAGCTTCACCGAGGACGCCACGGCTTTTTGCATGGCCAGCACGGCGGTGCGCAAATCGGTGCCGCGCACATCGATGTACACCCAGCCGGCCAGCCGGGCGTTTTCGCTGCGAATCATCGGTGGGCCCGCTGTCACGCTGACTTCGGCGACGTCCTGCAGGCGAATCTGCGCGCCGCGGGCGGTGACGACCGGCAGTTCGCGCAACGCCTGCACCGAATCACGGTAGTCGCGCGGATAGCGCAGATTGATAGGGAAGCGCTGTCGGCCGTCGATCACCTCGCCGACGTTCTCGCCGCCGATGGCCGACGACACCACCGATTGCAGGTCCGCGACCGATAGCCCGTAGCGAGCGGCACGTGCCCGGTCAATGGCGACATCGATATAGCGTCCGCCGCTGACCCGCTCGGCCAGCGCCGAGGTCACGCCGGGAACGTTGCGCACCGCCTTCTCGATTTGCGTGGTGATGGCTTCGATTTGCTGCAGGTCAGCGCCCGACACTTTCACGCCGACCGGGGTCTTGATGCCGGTCGACAGCATGTCGATGCGGTTGCGAATTGGCGGCACCCAAACGTTCGTCAGCCCCGGGACTTTCACCACACGGTCCAGCTCGTCGACCAGCTTTTCGGGCGTCATCCCAGCCCGCCATTCGGCGCGCGGCTTAAACTGAATCGTGGTCTCGAACATCTCCACCGGAGCCGGGTCGGTTGCGCTCTCTGCGCGTCCGGCCTTGCCGAAGACGGTCTGCACTTCCGGAATCGTTTTAATGAGCCGGTCAGTCTGCTGCAGCAGCTCGCTGGCCTTGGCGGCCGACAGGCCGGGCAGTGCCGTCGGCATGTACAGTAAGTCGCCTTCGTTCAGCGGTGGCAGGAACTCGCCACCCAGACGTGATACCGGCCAGGCCGTTAGTACTAGCGCTACGACCGCTACCGCAATCGTCGCCCATGGGTGACGGATGCTGGCTTCGAGGGCTGGTCGGTACAGACGCACCAGCACACGGTTTATCGGGTTCGTGTCCTCGCGCGGAATGCGCCCGCGAATCAGGTAGCCCATCAACACCGGCACCAGCGTGACGGCGAGCCCTGCCGCTGCTGCTAGCGTGTAGGTTTTCGTGAACGCCAGCTGCGAAAATAGCTTTCCCTCCTGCGCTTGAAGCGCGAACACTGGTACGAACGACAACGTGACAATCAGCAGCGAGAAAAACAGCGCAGGCCCGACTTCTATGGCCGCGTCCGTCATCAGCTGCCAGCGCGCGGTTCCGGTCAGTGCTTCGTCTGGATACTGCAGTTCATGGTGTTCGATGTGCTTGTGTGCATTCTCGACCATCACGATGGCGGCATCGACCATTGCGCCAATCGCAATAGCAATGCCGCCAAGCGACATGATGTTCGCATTCACCCCCTGGTAAACCATCACGATGAAGGCGGCCAACACTCCTAAGGGCAACGACACAATCGCGACCAAGGCGCTGCGCAGATGGAACAGGAACACCACGCAGACGAGGGCGACGACGATGAACTCCTCGATAAGCTTGTCGCGCAGGTTAGTCACGGCCGCGCGGATGAGAGTCGAGCGGTCGTACACGGGCACGACCTCGACCCCTATCGGTAGTGACGATTTCAGAGTCGCGAGCTTGGCTTTGATGCCATCGATGGTCTCGAGTGCATTTTTCCCGCTCCGCATGACAACCACGCCGCCGGCGACTTCGCCTTCACCATTGAGTTCGGCAATGCCGCGGCGCATTTCTGGTCCCAGTCGCACCGACGCGACATCGCGCAATAACACCGGGGTGCCCGCTTCATTGGCGTTCAACACGGTGTTGCGAAAGTCATCCAGCGAGCGCAAATACGCTTGTGAGCGCACCATGTACTCGGTCTCGGCCATCTCGACCACGGCGCCCCCAGTGGCCTCGTTAGCCTTGGCGAGCGCGTCGCGCACCATGTCATGCGTGATGCCGTAGGCGCGCAGCCGGTCCGGGTCGAGCACTACCTGATACTGCTTGACCATGCCCCCGATGCTAGCAACCTCAGCCACATTCGGGGCGGTCTTGAGCTCAAAGCGCAGGAACCAGTCGTTCAATGCGCGCAGCTGGCTCAAATCATGCTGGCCGGTGCGGTCGATGAGCGCGTACTCGAAAATCCAGCCGACCCCGGTGCCATCGGGGCCGAGCTCGGCCCGCACCCCTTGCGGCAGACGGCTCTGCACTTGGTTCAAATATTCGAGTACGCGCGAGCGTGCCCAGTACAGGTCGGTGGCATCGTCGAACAGCACATAGACGAAAGCATCGCCGAAGAACGAATAGCCGCGCACGGTTTTGGCGCCCGGCACGGACAACAGCGCCGTCGTTAGCGGGTAGGTGACCTGGTCTTCGACTAGCTGCGGTGCCTTGCCCGGATACTGCGCCCGGATGATGACTTGCGTGTCTGATAAGTCCGGCAGAGCGTCAAGCGGTGCGCGCGACAGAGACCACAGGCCCCAGAGCGCGATGCCAATAGCCGCGATGAGCACCAGAAGCCGGTTCGCGATGGACGCTCGGATGATGGCGGCAATCATCGCTTGCCCCCGCTGGCCGGCTCGACGCTCTCGAGCAGGTAACCGTCATCGGTTTCGCGGAACGTGAACCGGACCAGGTCACCGCGCTTGAACTGCTTAAATGCGTTGGGTTGCGGTTTGCTGAAGTCCATGGTCATCGGTCCCCATTTGAGCTCGGGCACCGCACTGTGCGACAGCGTCAGGGCCTCGGGGCTCACCTGTTCGATTTTCCCAGTGGCCTGATGCAGCGGGGCGGTCGCCTTGGGTGCAGCGCCATGGCCCGCATGCGCGTCATGTGTGTCTTGTGCTTCAGCGGATGTCGCGCCGGTACTGGAGGGCTTCGGAGGGGCGGGTGGCTTGCTTTCCGTAGAAGGGGAGAATTTCGTCAAGGCCGATTTCAAGCTGGCCTCGGAGTCGATGAGGAACTGGCCCGAGGCGACGACCTTCTGTCCTTCGGACAGACCGTCGAGTACTTCGATATCGTCGCCGTGCTCGCGCCCTATCATCACGGGCACCTGACGCACCTTGTTGTTCTCGCCGGCGACTAGTACCACCGAGCGACGCCCGCTCTGGATCACCGCCTCAGTAGGTACCAACAAGTGCGAAGTCGGCACTGCTTCGGCCAGTTGCACCTGCATCAGCAGTCCGGGCGTCAGGCTGCCGTCTCGATTGTCGAGCTCCAGTCGGGCTTGCACGGTTCGCGTCGTTGGGCTGACCTGCGGCAGGATGTCGCGCACCACCCCGGCGTAGCGACGCTCGGGCCGGCCGGCAAATTGCGCGGTGGCCTTCATGCCGGGCTGCACGAGTGGGATCAGCGTCTCCGGCACCTCGGCCAGCAGCCAAACCTTGCCCAAACCAGCGACTTTGGCAATCGTCATCCCGGGGGACACCATCGCGCCCTCGCGCACGGCCAGTTCAGTGACCACACCATTAATTGGCGACATCAGCGTCAGCTGCCGCTGCACTTGCCCGCTCTTGTCGAGTTGGGCAATCAACGCGTCCGGAATAGACAGCGCCCGCATGCGCTGCCTGGCGGCGTCAGCCAGCTCCGTGTTGCCGGCGCGCTTGAGTGCCAGGTATTCCTCTTGCGGAGCCAGCCAGTCGGGCACGAACAGCGTGGCGACCGGGGCACCGCGCTGAATGCGCTGCATTGGTGTGCGCGCGTGCAGTCGCTCGATGTAGCCAGTCACTCGACTTTGCACGACTTCCGCGAGGCTTTCATCGAGCTGCGTGCTACCGACAACGATCACCGTGCTGCTAACGGCGGCGCGCCGCACCGTCGCGTAGCGGATGCCGAGGTTTTGCTGCATCGTCGGCGTGATGGTCACGCCGCCATCGGTAGACGCCTCGTCGGCGTAGACCGGCACGAGCTCCATGTCCATGTACGGGCTCTTGCCGGGTTTGTCGAACTTCTGCCCGGGCGCCATCGGGTCGTGCCAGTACAGCACCTTGCGGCCGGTCTTTGGGTCAATCTTGTCACCGGACGCGACCGGGGCGGCTGCAGCAGCCGGTGTCTGCTCGGGCGCGTGGCGGAGACCTGCGATATAGCCGGCAGCGGCCAGCAACGCGCCTAGCGCGGCCAGCGCGGCGGCTTTAAGAAGGGGCGAGGAAGTCATGGATGGCTCTCATTCATTGGGGCGTCCGCCGTGGTCAGCGGGAGGGACAGCTGCGCCCAAGCGAGCGCGGCGTCGCGCTCAAGCTCGGCAATTAGCAGCTGCTGATCGACCAGCGTGCGGCGAGCCGTAAAGATGGACGACAAGGTGCCTGACCCGGCGCGGTAGGCAGCCAAGCTTAGGCCCACGGCTTGCTGCGCTGCGGGCAGCGCATGCTGCGTGAGCCAAGCGGCACGTTCGGTCAGGCTCGTCATCGCAGCTTGCAGGCTGTCCAAGTCGGCTGCCAGCGTGCGTCGCGCTTCATCGGCCTGCAGCTTCGCTGCGGTCGCCTGAGCAGCTTTTTCAGCCATAGCCCGGTCCTGTCGCTGTGCCGGGTTTACCGTCAAAGGAATCGTCACGCCGAACGACACCATGTTCGCGTACGGACTGCCGCGCTGGCTGAAGGCCAGTTCGAAGCTCCAGTCGGGTCGTCGCTCGGTAGCAGCGACGGTCACCTCGGACTCGGCTAGATTCTGCGCACGGCGAGCTTTGATAAGTGACGGATGGTGTTGTTCAAGGCTATCGGGTGCCAGATGCTGCGCTGGCACGGTCAACGGCGGCAGCTGGTCGTCGACCGTATAGACACTCGTCTGCACCCAGCGCTGCAGTGCGATTCGTGCGGTCGCCAAATCTTGCTTCGCGCGCGCAATACCGTCTTGCGTGCGGGCTAGCGCCAGCTGCGCTTGGGCGACGTCCGCAGCGCTACCCTTGCCACCGCGATGGGCAGCTTGCACTGCGGCCAAGTCGTCGGCCGTGTGCTGCGCCAGCTGCATCGCATAGCCGAGAGCTCGCTGCGCATGGCGCATCTGAATCCACGCCTTCGCCGTTTGTTCGCGTATCTCGGCCGCATGCATTAGCGCTTCGGCTTCCTGCATTGCGACCATCTGGTCGGCGCGCTCGGTACGTGCGGCACGTTTGGTCGACGACAACCACTGTTGCTCGATGCCTATACGACGCATCGTCATGAAGTCGCGTGTCAAGCTCCAGCGGTCGGGGCCCTCAACCGGCAGGTTGTCGATGCCGAGTTTCAGCATCGGGTCCGGCAGCTTGCCGGCCTGCACCGCGGATTCGCGGCTGGCCTGGGTTGCGCTTTCGGCGGCCCGATGGCCTGACGAGCGGTGCAGCGCCTGCTGGACGGCTGCTTCCAGCGTTAAGGCTGACGGTTCGGCCAGTGCGTGAGTGATAGGCAGCAGGGCCAGCCAGAGGAGCCAGCCCGCAGGGCGGCCCGTGAAAAACATACGCATGAAAATCTCCGGGGTTTAACAGGCTCACCGGCAGCTGCCAATGCGGCAGGCCGGTCCAAGGTCAACGGCGGAGGAGTCAAATACGAAGTCGCTGCGTGCGCAGGAAGGGCGGAGCGTGACTGGAGAAGCCGATAGGGGAGGCCAGCTTCGTTAAAACCTGCCACGGTGGCAGTACCGATCGAGATATCAGTTGAACCGAGATCACTGCAGGCAGTGCCAGCGCCGCTGTCGAGCCGCTGTGCTCAAGTGCTTGTTTGTCGCCCGACCGGTGTTCGGCGCAATGGACGGGCTGCTGGTCGTCCTTCCGCATGTCGGAGCAATTGGCCATGTCGTTCATCGTGGCGGAATCGCTCGAGACATCCGGACAGACGTAGGCAGCCATTGCGATGCTGGAGGTCAGCATCGCGAGCATCACAACACTCGCAATGAAGCGGCCGAAATGGGCGATGACGGTTCTCATATCAAATTACCGACTGGAGTTTCGAGCGTACCACAGCCGAACCATGGGAAGTCCCCTTCCCCTATTTTGAAATGCCTCATTTCAGGAAGATCACCAATGCCGACGCCATGGCGCCAAAGAGGAGGGCTATGGCATAGCCGCCTCCGATGGATTGGCCGACGCGGTGCCCCGCGGTCGTCCACGCGATGCTGACCTTGGTCAGCATGTTTGCCGAAGTCGCCAGAGCCAGCGCTATTAGCACTGTGGCATCGGACAGTCCCTGGTCGCTGTACGAGCGGGCGAGGGAGATTACGATCGCATCCACGTCCGCCAAGCCCGACAGCGCCGACACGACGTAGATACCACTATTGCCCAGCCATTGCTGTGCCGCCGGCACGAGAACCCCGGTAACGGCCAGGAAGCCCGCAAAGATCAGCGCCGTCATCAGGTCGAACGGAGGCATGGCCTCTATCGCATCCGAGCCGTTGGTAGCACTAGCCCTGTGCCAGTGCTGGAAGGCCAAGACCAACAACACCGCTCCGGTCACCAGCAGCACGGCGACGAACCAGCTGGCCAATGCCGGCTGGATCACGACCAGCAGAAAGGTCATGCGGAAAAACATCACGCCACATGCGGCCAAGGCGCTTGCAACGACAGCCTCTGTGAGTTGCGGCTGCTGGCGTGCGTACCGTGCCAGGGCGACGGTGATCGCCGTGGACGAGGCCAGCCCGCCCAGCAGCCCTGTCCACAAGATTCCACGTTGCGCACCGGTGATGCGCATCACCAGATGACCGGCCAGTGAAAGGAAGGCGATCAGGATGACAGCCCACCACAGCTGGTATGGGTTCAATGCGGCGTACGGCCCCATTCCGCTATTTGGCAGGTACGGAAGGATGACTATTGACAGCACCAACAACTGCAACGAGGCTGTCAGTTCTCGGTACTCGATCAGGTGTAGCCACCCATGAAGGGTGGGTTTCATGCTCAGCAGCACCGCGACGATCACGCTCATCGCCAACGCCATCGTGATGTCCCGGTGCGCTGCAAAGACGCCCAGCAGCAAGGTCAGTAGAAGCGCTATGGGTGTCGTCGCGCTCAAATTGCCAGACATCTTTGCGGACTGCGCGTAGAAAACGGCCAGCAGCAGGGAAATGCCGGCCAAGGCGCCCAGCAGTGGCCAGGGACCAAAGTCTGGCTGCAGATGGCCCAAGACGCCACCCAGCAACCCGGTCAGTGCAAAGGTGCGTAAACCGGCAACCCTGCCGCCATCGGGTATCTCGCGGTCATGCCAGCCGCGCTCGAGGCCAATCAACAAGCCGATCGCGAGTGCGGCCACCAATCCGGCGACATCGGGGGGCAGGAACGGCGCGTTCACTCGCAGTTCCTGCGGCCGCAGCAGCAATACGCAGGGGCCATGCCACAGCCCGTCGATACCGATATCGCCTGCGGATGCGTTTTCAGTCTCCCTGTCCGCTGGCCTCGCGGGACGTGATTGCGGCTGTGCCGCGGACTTGTCATTGCTGTCCCCGCCCGAGGCGCAGCGCATTGCCTATCACGGACGCCGAGCTGAAGCTCATCGCAAGCGCAGCGATCAGAGGCGACAGCAGCCAACCGGTCAGCGGATACAGCACGCCGGCCGCGATGGGGATGCCCAGTGCGTTGTACAGGAAAGCAAACATCAGGTTCTGTTTCATGTTCCGCACCGTGTCTTCGGACAGCGAGCGAGCAAAGGCGATGCCGCGCAGGTCTCCCTTCACCAGGGTGACCTGCGCACTGTTCATCGCGACATCGGTGCCGGTACCCATCGCGATGCCGACATCGGCCTTCGCCAGGGCCGGGGCATCGTTGATACCGTCGCCAGCCATGGCGACGACTCGCCCCTGTTTCTGCAGATGCTCAACCAGGACCAGCTTGTCCGCTGGCTTGACTTCACCATGCACCTCGCTGATGCCGAGGCGTGCGCCGACCGAGGTCGCCGTTGTCAGACCATCGCCGGTGGCCATCACGATACGCAGTCCGGCTTCCCGCAGCGTAGCCAGCGCTTCCGGCGTGCTGGCCTTGATCGGGTCGGATACGGCCAGCAGTCCGGCCAGTCGACCGTCGACGGCAAGATGCATCACGCTGGCTCCCTGTCCGCGCAGCGCTTCGGCCTGCGGCTTGAGGGGGGCGACCGATACCCTCAGTTGATCCATTAGCGCCGTATTGCCGAGCGCAAGCCGGTGTCCGCCGACCGTGCCGCGAACGCCAATGCCGGAGCCCGATTCGAAATCCAGTGGTTTTTCCAGTGCGAGGCCGCGCTCTCGCGCCGCCCGCACGATCGCGTCGGCCAACGGATGCTCGCTGCCCTGGTCGAGGCTGGCAGCCAGGCGCAACACCTCATCCGCGTCAAAACCGGTTGCGGGTATGGCGCTGTCGAAAGCGGGCCGTCCTTCAGTGAGCGTACCGGTTTTGTCGATGATCAGTGTGTCGATCTGGCGCAGCTTTTCGATCGCGGCCGCATCGCGGAACAGTACGCCGTGAGTGGCGCCGCGCCCGGTGGCGACCATGATCGACATCGGCGTGGCCAGACCCAGCGCACAGGGGCAGGCAATGATCAGCACGGCCACGGCATTAATCAGCGCGTAGACCCAGCTGGGCTGGGGCCCGAACAAACCCCAGACAAAGAAGGTGACCAACGCAATGCCGACGACAGCCATCACGAAGTAGCCGGCTACCACATCGGCCATCCGCTGCATCGGCGCCTTTGAGCGCTGGGCCTGTGCGACCATCTGGACAATCTGCGCAAGCATCGTCGACGACCCCACCTTTTCGGACCGCATCACCAGGGCGCCGTTAGTGTTGAGCGTGGCGCCGATCAGTTTGTCGCCGACCCGCTTGGTCACGGGCACCGGTTCGCCGGTCAGCATCGATTCATCGACTGCGCTGCTGCCTTCGATGACTTCACCATCCACCGGTACTTTCTCACCGGGGCGTATGCGAAGCAGGTCTCCTACATGAACATGGGTCAGCGGAACGTCTTCCTCGGTGCCGTCGTCACGAAGCCGCCGAGCCGTCTTCGGCGCAAGCCCGAGCAGAGATTTGATCGCGGCCGATGTTTGCGAGCGGGCTTTCAGCTCCAGCACCTGGCCGAGCAGCGTCAGCGAGATGATGACGGCCGCTGCCTCGAAATAGACGGCCACCCGTCCCATCGAGACAAACGAGGCCGGAAATACCTCGGGCGCCACGGTAGCTACGACGCTGTAGACGAAAGCGGCCCCGGTACCCAGGCCGATCAGTGTCCACATGTTGGGGCTGCGATTGACGACGGAGGACCATCCTCGCGAGAAGAAGGGCCATCCGGCCCACAACACGATCGGCAGCGACAAGACCAACTCGATCCAGGTCTGCGTGCGCGCTTCGAACCAGTGTGCCTTATGGCCGAACATGGCCAGCACCGTCACCACGATCGTCAGCGGCAGCGTCCACCAGAAACGGCGCCGGAAGTCTCGCAGCTCGGGATTTTCATCCTCCTCCAGTTCGGGCAGCAAGGGCTCGAGGGTCATGCCGCAGATCGGGCAATTGCCCGGATGATCTTGCCGGATCTGCGGGTGCATTGGGCAGGTGTAAATCGTCCCTGCTGGTGCTGGCGCCGCGTCTACGCCCACCCGGTCGACCCGCAAATAGGCAGTCGGCGCGGCCTTGAACTTGTTGAGGCATTTGTGGCTGCAGAAGTGGTAGTCATTTCCTTCAAAGGCGGTGGTCTTTTCCGGATCGTCGCCGACCTTCATTCCGCACACCGGATCAGTGTAAGGCTTGTTGGCGGCATCGCTAGCGCCACTGGCGCCGCCGCCATGGGCGTGGTGGTGATGTTCAGCCATGGTTACAGTCTTTGGAAAAATTCACTTCGGTACGTTCAGCGAAGGGGACGACGGCCCAGAGAAGTGCGGGATAAATGCCGGAACCTGTCGACGATAAGTCTCGTACTCTTCGCCGAATTCGCGCACCATATCGTCCTCTTCGGACTTGGCCAGCCGCGCATAGACGACCAGCAGCACCGGGAACATGACCAGCGTGATCAGCGTCGGCCACTGCAGCAGGAAGCCGAGCATGATCATCACAAAGGCCACGTACTGCGGGTGGCGGATCTTCGCGTACAGACCTGCTTTTGCAAGGCGGTGCGCGCGCTGCGCGTGGTACAGCACGTTCCACGCCGAGGACAACATCAGGAACCCGGCGAAGATCAAAATGTTGCTTGCGATATGGAATGGGCCAAAATGTGGATTGACCTTCCAGCCGAACATCACTTCCAGCAGGTGGCCTGCGTCATGCGACAAGAAATTAATGCCAGGGAAATGATTCGATAGCCACGGCAACAGCAGGTAGATCGTCAGCGGGAAGCCGTACATTTCCGCAAACAGCGCGACGATGAACGCTGAAAAGGCGCCGAACGAGCGCCAGTCTCGTGCCGTCTTCGGCTTGGTGAAGCTGAAAGCGAAGATGATGAACACCAGCGAATTCAGTACTACCAGGGACCACAGGCCGTATCCGGATTCATTATTGTGCATCACCAATCTCCTTTATTTGCAGTATTAGAGGCCTTGCCAGTTGATGATCTGTGGTGAGAATGGCTATTGCCGACATCGTCGTCGTGGCTGTGGTGACCCCCATGACCACCGTGGCCGCCATGCATGAACAGATGCATCAGCGGACAGGCGAGTATCAACAGATAGGGCAGAGCACCGTACAAATGCGCTCGGTGCTCGGTCAACAAGAAAAAGGCAATGATGCCCAACGTGGCAGCTACGCCAAGACTGTAACGCAGCCCCCAGTAATCTCTGCGGTTGTTGTCGTGTTGCGAGTGATCGTGTTGCATGGAACCTCCTGATGAGTGAAGTCAAGGCCGCGTAACGCGATTAGCAATCCACGCGAAAAAAACACCGGCAAAAAATGTCCAAATACTCAAGATTAGCAGCGAAGACATGAATCTCAACCCGCTGAATGGCCGCGGCTGCATCAGGCTGCTGAAGTCCAAGCCATGGAAAAGATTGTTCATGAACATCATGAATTCGTCAGGCGCCAGAAACCAAGCCAATGCACAAAGGCTATAAAAAACGCCGACCGTGATGCCCAGCGCCAGTCCTGTTTGCATCGGTTTCATGATCAGGATTCCTCAGGTGAATGCTAAACGTCGCCCGCGCTATTTCTGGTGATCGTGGTCATGGCTACCCGAGCCGCCCTCTGGCTGGTCGTTCATGTGATCGCGCATCATCTGCATTTGATCCTGCATCATCTGCATGTGCTTTTCCATCATCGCCATGCGCTTTTTGCGCATTTCCGGTGTCATCGCCTTGATGCGCTTTTCCATCATTGCGTGACGCTCTACGGGGCTCTTTGATTCCATCATGTCGTCATGCATCGGACAGGATCCCATGTCACCCATGCCGCCATTCATGCCCTTCCCGCCTCGTTTGGCTTGCGTCGACGGCTTGGTCTTACCACCTTCCGGATGATGGGCGTTGTGGTCTTCAGTTCCGCTTTGCTGGGCAAAGGCCGGCGAGGACAGTGCGACCACGACAGAAATCAGTAACGTCGGGATTATTTTCCTGTAAGGCATACAAACCTCCTTCGATGAACTACATTGCAGAAACCCTGCATGAATGCCAGGGAATTGGGTCAGAATCAGACGGACGCACGATGTCAGTCCGGAGTACACGCGAGGTAAAACCATGACCGCCACTCAGTACACCCATCACCATGGCGGCGAAATCCGGGTCGCCGCGCCGGCCAAGCGAGTGTTCGAATGGATGGATGACCCGCATCATCTGGCGGCGCACATGAACCGCTCTTCGAAAATGATGGCCGGCGGTTCGATGTGTACCTTCCTCGATGAGGGACAAGGCAGGCAGACGGGTTCGCATATCCAGATGCGAGGCCGCATGTTGGGCTTTCCGCTCGAGCTCGACGAGATCGTCATTGTTCGAGAGCCTCCGCACCGGAAAGTATGGGAGACCGTCGGCGAGCCCACCTTGTGGGTGCTCGGTGCTTACCGCATGGGATTCGAGGTAGCGCAGACAGGCGGCGAATGCCGGGTATACGTGTTCATCGACTACAACCTGCCCGTTTCTCCGTGGCTCCAGCCACTGGCATGGTGGATGAACCGCCCCTACGCGGTCTGGTGCGTCGATCAGATGCTGTCTGCGGTGACGGAAGAGTTCTTGCATGTTCAGGCCTGATCTGCTCGCACGTGCGCGGGGAATACCAGCGTTACCTCCGTGATGCGGCCGCTGGATTGAATGCCGGCAGTGCCGCCATGCGCCCCCATGATGGCGGCCACGATCGGCAGGCCCAGTCCAGCGCCTTCGGCATCGGCCTGATGCCGTGAACGGTCGGCGCGGAAGAAACGATCAAACAGACGAGGCACGACGGCCGGATCAATCGGCTCGCCCTGGTTGGACACTGCAACCGATACCTGATCGGCCTCAGCTGCGATGCGTACCGTGATCGTGCTGCCGGCTTCTGCATGACGCAGCGCATTCGACAACAGGTTGCTGACGGCACGGCGCACCATCAGCCGGTCACCCGTCATCGTCCCCTCGCCGTTGAGCCGGAAAGTAATCCGCTTTTCCTCAGCCAATGCCTCGTAGAATTCCAGCAGCGAATTCACTTCATCGGCCAGTTCGATGCTCTCAGGATTCGGCAACGAACGGATGTTCTCCGCCTTGGCCAGGAACAGCATGTCCGATACCGTGCGCGCCAGCCGCTGGAATTCCTCGGCATTCGAGGCCAGGATATCGCGGTACTCGGCTGCATTGCGCTGCTGTGCCAACGCGACCTGCGTTTGCGTCATCAGGTTACTGATCGGGGTACGCAACTCATGCGCAATGTCCGTCGAGAATGCCGACAGCCGGTTGAAATCCTGCTCTAGCCTCTCGAGCATCTGGTTTAGCGATTGTGCCAGTGCCGCCATCTCGACTGGCACAGCATCGACTGGCATCCGGTGGTCGAGTTTGTTGGCGGTCACGGCGAGCGCACGATCGCGCATCATGCCCAGCGGCGCCAGACCGCGGCGTGCTGCCCACCAGCCAAGCAGACCACTGAGGACCGCGACGATGCCGCCGTACCACCACAGCGTGCGCCGAAAGCTGTTCAGGAAGCCGGCATGCCGGTCCGTATCCACGGCCGCAATCACGGACAGCTTCCCGTACGGAGGATACGAACGCTCTGCCTCTATCGATCTCGTCCGGTAAGCATGATCGCCACGGTCGACAAATCCGGCTTTGAGGGCGCCCGCAGTGGCAAGTCCTTCGACCGAACGCTGGTCCGGCAACGAAAACAGCGGCGCGCCCTGCGGATCGCGCACCAGCACGTGCAGGTCGCCGTGATGCTCGAGCGCATCGGTCAGGCGAAGCTGCAGGTCCTGATCCGATACCGCGTGCCCGGCCAGATCCGCAATCAGCTCCAGCTTGTCGCCCAGGAAGCGCTGGTCTATTTCCGTGAAATGCTCCTCGGCCAGTGTCATCACCAGCGAGCCCATGCCCAATAGCACGGCCGTCGATATCAACGCATAGAACACGGTTAGCCGCGTAGTCAGCGAGAGCCGGGTCAGGTTCATCACGCCCTCGTCACTCGATTACGTAGCCCATGCCGCGCACGGTATGGATCAGCTTGCGGTCGTGGCCATCATCGACCTTGGCCCGCAGACGGCGCACCGCGACCTCGATCACATTGGTGTCGCTGTCAAAGTTCACGTCCCAGACCTGCGATGCGATCAGCGAGCGCGGCAAGACCTCGCCCTGCCGGCGCATCAGCAACTCCAGCAAACCGAATTCCTTGGCCGTCAGGTCGATGCGCTGTCCGCCGCGCGTGACGCGACGCTTGATCAGGTCCAGCTCCAGATCGGCGAACTGCAAGGTGCTCGTCTCCTGAACCGGACGGCCACGACGCAACACGGTGCGCACACGGGCCAGCAGCTCGGCGAACGAGAAAGGCTTGACCAGATAATCGTCGGCGCCCAGCTCTAGCCCCTTGATACGGTCCTCCACCTGGTCGCGAGCGGTCAGGAACAGCACGGGGAAGGTCTTGCCGGCCCGGCGAGCGGTATCCAGCAACTGCCAGCCGTCCATGCCGGGCAGCATCACGTCGAAGATTGCAAGGTCATGGTCGCCTTCGAGGGCCATGTGCAGGCCGTCGATACCGTTGTGCGCCAACTCGACCGCAAAACCAGCCTCGCGCAAGCCCTGACGCAGGTAATCGCCCGTCTTTGGTTCGTCTTCGACAATCAGGATCTTCACAGGATGCTCCATGCTGCATTGGTTGCCAGTGTGCCCATTCTGCCCGATGACAGTAGAAAACTGACATTTTTGTAATGTATCGGTCAGGAAGTTGTCGGGGGGCGCCCCCGATACTTGCCTCGACTCGGACGGATTGCCGCTGGCAACAACGGCCGGGATCGCTTCCAAGACGAATAACGAATGGAGATTTCGATGAAGAAACTGAGCACCCTCGCGGCCAGCTTGCTGGCTGCCACCGCCCTGGCCGGTCTGCCGGCATTCGCCCAAGAGCACAAGCAAGGCGAGCATCATGAACACCACGAGCATCACGACCATGGCGGCGCCAGCGAATTCGAGAACACGAAGATCTCCGGTGAAATCCGCAAGATCGACCTTGAGAACAACAAGGTGTCGATCAAACACGAGGAAATCAAGCGTTACAGCATGGCGGCGATGACGATGAATTTCCGACTGAAGGCCCCCAACCAGCTTGACGGCTTCCAAGCCGGCGACAAGGTGCGCTTCATTCCCGACAAGGTCGAGGGCGGATACGTGCTGCGCACGATCGAAAAAGCCGAGTAAGCAAAGGCGGAGCAGGCAGTTCCGTCCCTGGCGTCGGCCGAGTTCCCTCCCCCCTCGCGCCGGCGCCACCCTGAAGAGAAAGCCCATGAAAACCCCTTCCTCCCATTCCCTCGCTTCCGGTGGCCTGAGCCGTCGGCAATTTCTGCAAGGTGCGGCGGCCGGCGCGGCGATGCTCGCGTGGCCGCTGAGCTCGAGCGCGACGGTCAGGCGTCACGTACTGGCCACGCCGCTCGACACCATTGATGCGCGCACCCGCTATGACCTCACGATCGCCCGCACGCCGGTCAACTTCACCGGCACGCCGGCACAGGCGGTGACGATCAATGGATCGATCCCCGGCCCGCTGCTGAAGCTGCGCGAAGGCGAGACTGTCACTATCGCGGTCAACAACAAGCTCGACGAACTGACCGCCGTGCACTGGCACGGCCTGCTCGTGCCAAACAAGATGGATGGGGTGCCGGGCGTAACTTTCCCCGGTATACGGACCAATGAGACATTCGAATACCAGTTCAAGCTGCGCCAGAGTGGCACGTACTGGTACCACAGCCACGCGATCCTGCAGGAGCCGGCCGGCTTCTATGCGCCGATCATCATTGAACCGGAACGCAAGGATCCGTTCGGGTATGACCGCGACTACGTGGTGCTGCTGTCGGACTGGAACGATACGAAGCCCGAGCAGGTGCTGGCGAACCTGAAGAAGGTCGACGGCTATTACAACTTCCGTCGGCTGACCATTCCTGATCTGTTCGCCAGCCTGCGCGCCGCGAAGACGCCGCAGGAGCGCTCGGCGATTTGGGACGAGCGTATGGCTTGGGCAAAAATGCGGATGGATCCGACCGACGTGACCGATGGCGGACCGGAATGGCAGTTCCTCGCACATGGGCAGCGCATCGACGATAACTGGACGGCGCTGTTCAAGCCGGGCGAGCGCATTCGCCTGCGGCTGATCAATGGCGCGTCGATGAACTTCTTCGATGTGTCGATCCCGGGGCTCGAGATGACCGTGGTGGCTGCCGACGGCCAGAACGTGCGGCCGGTGAAGGTGCGTGAACTACGGATGGGCAATGGCGAGACCTATGACGTGATCGTGCAGCCGACCGAGCGCAAGGCCTACACGCTCTTTGCTGCGACGGCTGGCCGCATCGGCTTTGCACGCGGCACGCTCGCGCCCGAGGCCGGCATGGAAGGCGTGATCCCGCCGCTGGGCGAGCGCCCGGTGCTGACGATCGCCGAACTGGGCAGCGCCCACTCGCACGGCAGTGCTCCGGCCGAGGATGGCGGTGATCCGCATGCCGGACACGGTGCGGCAGCCGATCCGCACGCAGGACATGGCGCCGCTGCTGACCCGCATGCGGGGCATGGCGAGCATGCCAGTCACGGCGCTGCGGCCGATGCCGAGGAAGACCTCGATGAAGACCGCGTGCGCGACAAACTCGCCTACAAAGACCTCGAAGCGCTGGCGCCGAACAAGCATCATGCGAAGCCGACGCGCACGATCACGATGCGGCTGACCGGCGAGATGAACCGCTATATCTGGACCATCAATGGCAAGAAGCTGTCCGAAGCGACGCTGTTCCAGGCGAAGGTCGGCGAGCGGCTGGAGGTGAAGCTGACGAACGACACGATGATGGCGCATCCGATGCACATGCATGGCGCGTTCTTCGAGCTGCAGAACGGTCAGGGGCCGACCAGCCCGATGAAACACACCGTCATCGTCAAGCCCGGCGAGACCGTGGTCGTGCATACCACTTTCGACGAGGCAGGTCCGTGGGTCTTCCATTGCCACCTCTTCTATCACGCAGCGGCCGGCATGATCCAAGCGATCGTCGTCCAGTGATCGTAAACAACATGAAAACCAAAACTTCTACCCGCCATCTGGCGACTCTTGCCGCCGTACTCGCTACTACGTTTCCGCTGGCAGGCCAAGCGCATGACGACAACATGATCTTCAGCACCACCCGGATTGAGGTCGACGCCGGTCGATTCGACTCTCAGAGTTCGCAGACCTGGCGCGCCGACGGCTGGATCGGGCACGATTACAACCGCTTCGCGTGGCGTACCCAGGGTGCACGTACCGGCGGCAAAACCGATGAGGCCGACGTGCAAGCGCTCTACAGCCGCTATCTTGCATCGTTCTGGGACATTCAGGCTGGCCTGCGACATGAGTTCAAGCCAGACGGCAAAGACTATGGCGTCATCGCGCTGCGTGGACTTGCTCCGTATGCATTCGATGTGGACACGGCCGCATTCGTCCGCACCGATGGCAAGCTGTTCGCCCGCACCCGCTTTGAGTACGACTTGCTGATGACGAACCGATTCATCGTCCGCCCATTCATTGCGGCCGACTGGTCGCTGCAATCCCTGCCGGATGAGGGAATCAAATCTGGCAGGACATCGTCGGAGGTCGGCGTGAACTTTCGTTACGAGATCAAACGATCGTTCGCGCCGTATGTCGAGGTCAGCCACCAGACGCACGCTGGCCTCGCTGAGAAGGAAAGCGGCATGGCCGTGCGCGCCGGCCTACGTTTGGTCTTCTGAGGCGATGAGAAGGGCCGGCGAGGGCTATCGAAGGCGAAGGGGGTGCTCGTCGAGCAATGGGACGGTGTCGTGACGGGTAGCGTATTTGCAAGCATGAAACGGGTCATCCACTCTTCGCTGCTTTGCAAGGTTCATGGTTGCGGGCAGACAGGTTGGGAGACAGCTGACAGAAATGTAATGCATTCGTCATGTCGATGGCGCGGTGTACGAGGTAAAGTGTATTGAGCATCCTGCAAGGACCGGATGCAGTACTTGACCCCATTTCAGGAGATCTGTCATGAAAGCACGATTTGCGTTTGTCCTCGCCCTGGCCCTCATCGGTGCAACCGGTATCGCGAGCGCGGCACCCGAGGAGGAAAGCCGTGCCGGTTCGACCCAGGTCAAGCCGCACTCGCATCCGGAAGAAAAGGGCATGGGCGCCTCTTCCACCGCCAAGCGCAAGCAGCAGGCGCCGGATGAATCGGCCGCAGTTGCAAAAGATGACGAAAAGAAAAACCGGCCGTACGGCGACAAGCGTCGTCACTACCATCCGCGGGATGCCAAATGAAGTCCCCGACGCTCCAGTTCCTTGGGGCGACGGGCACCGTCACCGGATCGAAATATCTGGTGACGTGGAACGACAGGCGTGTGCTGGTCGACTGCGGGCTGTTCCAGGGATACAAGCAGCTGAGGCAGCGCAACTGGTTGCCGCTGCCCGTCGACCCCGCTGATCTTGAGGCAGCCATACTCACCCATGCTCATATCGACCACAGCGGCTATCTTCCGCTTCTGGTCAAGCAAGGTTTTCGAGGGTCGATCTACAGTTCAGCGGCGACCCGGGAGCTTTGCGGCTTGCTGCTTCCGGACAGCGGCCACTTGCAGGAAGAAGAGGCTAAATTTGCGAACCGCCATGGGTTCTCCAAGCATCATCCGGCCTTGCCGCTGTATACGGAAGAAGATGCCGAGCGCTGTCTGGGGCGGTTTCGCTCGATACCGTTTCACCAGCGCTGCGAAGTTTTGCCGGGACTCACGTTCAGCCTGATGCCATCGGGTCACATGCTGGGCTCATCATTCGTCCAGCTCGAATGGGCCGGGCGGTCGATGATTTTCTCGGGCGATATCGGTCGTCCAAACGATCTCGTGTTGCGACCACCGGAACAACTGGCTGGCGCCGATTACCTGATCATGGAATCGACCTACGGGGATCGCCAGCACGAGAAAGCCGATCCGCTCGACAAACTCGCCGACGTCATCAATCGAACCGCCGCCCGCGGCGGGGTCGTGGTGATCCCCGCCTTCGCCGTCGGACGCGCGCAGCACCTGATGTACTCGATCCATTTGCTAAAGGCCCGTGGGGCGATTCACCAGATTCCCGTTTTTCTGGACAGCCCCATGGCCGGTGACGTAACGAGGATCTATCACCGCCATCGATCCGAGCACCGATTGTCCCCGGAAGAATGTGATGCGATGTGCCATGCCGCGACCTTCGTGAATTCCCCGGACGAATCTAAGGTGCTGAGCGCGATAAAAGGGCCGATGGTGATCATTTCCGCCAGCGGTATGGCGACTGGCGGTCGCGTGGTTCACCACCTCAAGGCGTTTGCGCCGGATCGTCGCAACACGATTCTTTTTGCCGGATACCAGGCTGGCGGAACGCGCGGCGCGAAGATTCTCGCCGGGGATCCCTCCATCCGCATCCACGGCGAAGATGTGCCGGTCAGGGCCGAAGTGGCGCGTATCGACAGCTTGTCTGCCCATGCCGACGCTGGCGAGATCCTCAATTGGCTGAAAGGCTTCGCACCGGACCGGGTGCCGCGCACTACTTTCATCACGCATGGAGAGCCCGCCGCAGCCGATGCATTGCGCTTGCGGATCGAAACCGAGCTGAATTGGCGGTGCCATGTTCCCGATTACCTGGAAACCGTATCCCTTGACTGAGCGAACGAGATAGCCACCGTGAAGGCCTACACACTGAGAGCACGACGAATCTTCATCGACGCGTACCAGGAGCCGGTGATCTACATGCACAAGGATTGTCCGATCTGCCGGTCCGAAGGTTTTGAAGCGCAAAGCCGGGTGCGGGTCTCTTTTGGCAGGCGCTCGACCATTGCCACGCTCAACGTCGTCATGAATGACCTGCTCGATCACGGCGAGGCAGGGTTGTCGGAGTCGGGCTGGAAGGCGCTGGGAGCCAGTCACGGCGTGCTGCTGACGATATCGCATGCGCCACCGCTGGACTCGCTCAGCCATGTGCGCTCGAAAGTGTATGGCCACAAGCTTACCGCCAAGGCATGCGAGGCCATCGTCCAGGACATTTCCAAAGGGCTCTACTCAGATTTGCATCTGGCCTCGTTCATTACCGCCTGCGCCGGGGAGCGGCTGGACCTGGATGAAACGGTTTGGCTGACCGAGGCCATGATCGGCGTGGGCGAGCGACTGACATGGGGGATCACCCCAGTTGTCGATAAGCATTGTGTTGGCGGGCTGCCCGGCAACCGGACGACATTGATCATCGTACCGATCGTCGCTGCCTGCGGCCTGTGCATGCCGAAAACCTCGTCACGCGCTATTACGTCACCGGCTGGTACGGCCGACACCATGGAGGTGCTGGCCCCGGTGGATCTGGATATCGCTGCCATGCAGCGCGTCGTTGCGAAGACGGGCGGCTGTATCGCATGGGGCGGATCGGCGGCGCTCAGTCCGGCGGACGACATCCTGATCCGGGTGGAGAGGCCGCTGGATCTTGACAGCGAAGGGCAGTTGGTCGCCTCGGTGCTGTCCAAGAAAATCTCGGCCGGATCCACACATGTACTGATCGATATCCCCGTCGGACCGACAGCCAAAGTGCGCTCTGCAGAGGCCGCCGAAAAGCTGGGACGTCGTCTGGTCGAAGTGGGTCGGCAGCTGGGAATTCAGGTCGCCTTGTCTATTTCAGATGGGTCGCAACCCGTTGGCCGGGGAATCGGTCCTGCGCTCGAAGCCCGGGATGTCCTGCAGGTCTTGCAGCGACAGCCAGAGGCACCGGCAGACCTTCGCGACCGCGCCCTGTCGCTGGCCGCGCACATTCTGGAACTCGGCGGCGCTTGTCCATCGGGCGAGGGCCTCAGGCTGGCAACCCAAGTGCTCGATAGTGGCCAGGCTTGGGACAAATTTGTCCAAATCTGTGAAGCGCAGGGGGGGCTTCGAGAGCTGCCGCAGTCTTCGCATAAAACAGAAGTAGTCGCGACTGAATCTGGTGTTGTCTCAGCCATTGATAACCGCGTGTTGGCGCGTGCAGCAAAACTCGCTGGAGCGCCCAAGGCTGCTGCTGCGGGCATCGACATCCTGGTTCAACTTGGTGACAAGGTCTCCGTGGGGCAGCCCTTGTATGTCCTGCATGCCATAGCACCAGGTGAATTGAACTACGCCCTTCACTACGTCCAGAGTCGCCCGCCGATCGTTGAAGTTTTGTCGAACTGAAAGACGTTCTTGAAATCTGAACATTCAGCATGATTTAGTAAGAGCGGACATTGGGTTCGCAGTGTGCAGCACAGGAAAGGGAAAACCATGGAAAGCGTGTTTCTGAAGATTGATGGCATGTCGTGCGGTTCGTGTGTCAATTCAGTGAAGAAAGCCTTGACAGCAGTACCCGGCATTGCCTCTGTCGGCGTCAATCTGGCCGAGGGCATAGCCCGTATTGACGGAACTGATTTAAGTTTGCCGGCCATCGAAGCCGCTATTGCCGGTGCAGGTTATGGAGCCAAAGTCCTCGATCCAGCGATACCAAGCACAGACTCCGGAAAGTCCTCTCGCGCAGGGGGCTGTGGCAGTGGTAAGGCGCAAGGCGGCTGCTGCTGCGGTTGAACGGCCTGTCGAGTGATGAAGATGCGCCCGCCACTGGTGCTTGCTTTCTCTGACGAAGAAGCGATCGCGGCCTCACTGTCTTTAGCGGTTTCTGCTGATTTCGGGAAGATAGCACTGCATCGCTTTCCCGATGGCGAATCACTGGTTCGTATCGATGCAGATCCCGCGGAAAGAGACATTATCGTCGTCTGCAGTCTGGTCCGGCCCGACGAAACAATCTTGCCGTTGCTGTTTGCGGCCGACGCTGCGCGTGAGCTCGGCGGCAAGCGCGTCCTGCTTGTGGCGCCGTACTTGTCTTACATGCGGCAGGATAAGCGTTTTCATCCTGGCGAAGCGATAACGTCCCGCACTTTTGCGCGTTTATTGTCTGCTCATTTCGATGGCGTCGTGACAGTCGATCCTCATCTGCATCGATATAAATCACTGAGTGATATCTACCGCGTTCCTACGCAAGTAGTCCATGCAGCGCCGGCGCTGGCAGCGTGGATCAAACAGAATATTGAAAACGCCTTGGTTGTTGGGCCGGACAGCGAAAGCGAGCAGTGGGTGTCCGAGGTGGCCGCCGGGGCCGGGACTCCGTTTGTCGTTCTGCAAAAAACCCGCCACGGAGATCGGGAAGTCGATATCGACATTCCCGATTTTCAGCAGTGGGTAGGTCGGAATCCAGTTATTGTTGACGATATTGTGTCCAGCGCGCGAACCATGATCGCAGTGTGCAAGGCACTCCGGCAGCAAGGTCTGGCCGCGCCGACTTGCGTGGCTGTTCATGCGCTATTCGCGGAAGATGCTTACGATCGATTAATCGCCGCCGGCACTCGACAAGTTATCAGTTGTAATACAGTGAAGCACCCATCGAACCAGATTTCGTTAGTTGAACCTTTGGCAAAGGACATACTTTTGCTATTGCAAAAATAAAAACATAAGGAGCTGCTATATGACGCAAAAAGCCACACTGGCCTGGCGGCTGTGGATCGTCTTCGCTCAGGCCGTCGCCGTCGCGGCCGGCGCTCTCATCGCTTGGCGCACATTTTCTCCGGCTGACGTCGCCGTGCCAAGTTCATCAGTAGTCTCGGTCCAAGAATCCCCAGCAACCTCTTCTTCGCCTACGGGAAGCGTACCCGCCAAATTAGAGATCGGATTTCGGGCAGCTGCGAAAAAAGCGTCGGCATCGGTAGTAAATATCTACACGCGGAAACTAACCAGCGACAATGAGCAGACCAGCCTGGGTTCGGGCGTCATCGTCACGGCGGATGGCTATCTTCTGACAAATAATCACGTCATTGAAGGTGCGGACCAGATTGCGGTGATGTTGCCCGATGGGAAGGTAGCCGATGCCCGAGTCATCGGCGCCGATCCTGAATCCGATCTTGCGGTTCTTCGCATCAATGCCAAAGGCTTGCAGCCAATCACACTAGCCCAGCCTTCGTCTGTTCAGGTCGGCGATATTGTTTTGGCGGTTGGTGATCCGTTCGGGGTCGGGCAGACCGTCACGCAAGGCATCGTCAGTGCCACCGGACGCAATCGTCTGGGAATCAATACGTTTGAAAATTTCATTCAAACCGATGCAGCGATCAATCCGGGAAATTCAGGAGGCGCATTGGTTGATACGTCGGGACACCTAGTCGGAATCAATACGGCGATCTTTTCGAAGAGCGGAGGTTCGCAAGGTATAGGGTTCGCGATTCCTGTCAGTTTGGCCAAGGAGGTAATGGAACAAATCATTACGACGGGGAAGGTCCGCCGAGGCTGGCTGGGCGTAGGGACGCGTGACGTGGTGCTCGCGGAGTCGCCCGCAGAGAGCGCAGGTGCGGCACTGTTGCAGGTGCAACCGGGCGGCCCGGCCGACGAGGCGGGGCTGCGTGCAGGCGATATCGTCCTTGCGATCAATGGAAAAAAGGTCGCCGATTCGAATGACTTGATCAATCAGACCACCGCGCTGAAGCCCGGTACCCGCGCGGAGTTCTCCGTGCGCCGAAGCAGCGAGCTGAAGAAGATTACGGTATTGCTTGGCGAACGACCCACTGTCAAAAAACGCTGATATCAAACCCGTTAAGCGGCATCCAGTATCTTCCGGCGAGGATTTAACAAGTGGATAGAAAAACAACGATCAATATTTGGTACGCAGCTTTCGCGCTGCTTGCCATTGTCTGGCTTCAGGATCTCTGGCGAGAAACACAAAAAGTTGAGCCCTTGCCCTATAGCGCTTTTGTCCAGGAGCTCAAGGCGGGAAACGTCAAGGAGATCGCAGTTCATCCGGACTATATCGAAGGCTCGCTGAAGAAACCCTTGAAGGATGGCCGCGAACGCTTCATCACCACGCGCATCGAGACAGAACTTGCGCAAGATTTGTCCAAATACGATGTGGTTTTTACCGGGGTTACACACAGCAGTTTTTTCAGGGATTTACTGAGCTGGATAGTCCCGATGCTGATTTTTTTCGCCTTCTGGCGATTTGCGATCGCCAGGATGGCAGGAAAAGAAGGCCTCGGTGGCGGCTTTCTGTCGATTGGAAAAAGCAAAGCGAAGGTCTATGTGGAAACCGGCGTTAAGACTACGTTTGACGATGTGGCCGGCGTCGATGAAGCCAAAGAGGAGCTGCAGGAAATCATCAATTTCCTGAAAGACCCGAAGCGATACAGCCGATTGGGGGCACGCATTCCTAAAGGCGTGCTGCTGGTCGGACCGCCCGGCACCGGAAAGACCTTGCTCGCACGCGCCGTCGCGGGCGAGGCGGGCGTGCCCTTCTTCTCGATCAGCGGATCGGAATTCGTTGAAATGTTTGTGGGTGTGGGTGCAGCCAGAGTCAGGGATTTGTTCGAGCAGGCCCGGCAAAAAGCCCCAGCCATTATTTTTATTGATGAACTGGACGCTCTCGGGCGCGCGCGAGGAGCCTACGGCATTGCCGGTCATGATGAAAAAGAGCAGACGCTTAATCAGTTGCTGGCCGAATTGGATGGTTTCGACACGTCATCCGGGCTGGTGTTGTTGGCTGCGACCAATCGCCCTGAAATCCTTGACCCGGCATTGCTTCGGGCAGGACGCTTTGACCGGCAAGTGCTGGTGGATCGGCCGGACAAGGTCGGGCGTCGCCAGATTCTCGATGTTCATCTGAAAAAACTATCGCTGCACATGAATGTCGATCGGGATCAGCTGGCGGCCTTGACGCCAGGATTCTCGGGAGCGGATCTCGCCAACCTCGCCAACGAAGCGGCCTTGCTGGCAACCCGTCGTGGAGCTGAGCAGATCACGATGGATGATTTCACTCAGGCTATCGAGCGAATTATCGCCGGGCTCGAGAAAAAACGGCGATTGCTGACAGGAAGGGAGCGCGAGTATGTGGCGTATCACGAAATCGGCCATGCGTTCGTTGCGATGTCCTTCCCGGATGCGGACCCTGTACACAAAGTTTCAATTATTCCGCGCGGCGTGCATGCGTTGGGCTTCACGATGCAACGTCCCACTGAAGACAGGTACATCCTTACTCAGCAAGAGCTGAAAAATAGGATCACCGTCATGCTTGCAGGGCGGGCGGCTGAGCAGGTGGTCTTCGGGCATTTGTCCACCGGAGCTGCAGACGACCTGGTTAAGGCGACCAGCATTGCCCGCAGCATGGTCATTCGTTATGGCATGGATCCAGGCCTTCAAAACGTGGCCTTCGACGACGAGCACCCGATGTTTTTGGAGGTTCAGCAAGCTCTTCCATCCTCAAGCAGATATTCCGAGGAAACTGCGCGAGAAATCGACCGGGCGGTGAAACAGATCATCGAAGAAGCTTATCGGGCGGCATTGCAAATTCTGGAGCGAGCTCGCACCCAATTGACCGTGGCAGCCACTGCCTTGATGGAAAAGGAAACGCTGGATGAAGCTGAACTGCGAGCCTTGTTGCGGACCGCGAAATAGGGGGCATCAGAGAGGCTGCCGGGGCAAGGCTTAAAGCGTGGTCGAAATTTCCACCAAGGGCTTGATGCCGGAGCCAAAGCGCGCAATCGCTGCGCGATGGGTGCGTAATTCACCGTAGGGTAAATAACGTATGCTCAATTCCGAGATTCGACTGAAAGCGGGGCGCCTTAATTGTTGAGCGACTTCGTTGCGCCGGTCATCGGGAGCCACCAGAAACAAGGAGCCGTTTGCTCCAAAAGGACTTCCCAAGGCCAAATCCAGCATGCGTACGATGCCAGAGTAGATTGAGGTTGAATGCTCAACTTCGAAGGCAGCGGCCACATGATCGGCGTCAGTGTGGAACCAGACTACGTCAATCAACCGAATTGCATCAGCTGCAGCTCCCACTTCGGGGGGCAATTCATCCATGCATCCATCGGCCAATCGTCCCTCCAGATAGGTGCGGCTGCGGTCGTTAGATGCAATCCAGACGCGGTATCCCAATGCGAGGCCAAGGTCACGAAGCCATCCCTGCACCTCGGTGTGCGTGGTGTCGCTTTCGCGCTGAGCCGCCCACTGCTTATGTTGGGCAGCGCTTTCTTCTCTGATTTTCTCCAGGTCAGCTTCCCATGCCTGCAAACCGATTTGATTGTCTTGCAAAGGTGGCGCAATGTAGCGCCCGCTTCCGACGTCAAATAGTAGTCCCGCTATGGCACCCAAATCATTGGACAGCTTGGCGCGATATCTTTCGTTAAGCTGCAGCACTCCTTCACGCATCGCAAGGTAGTGATCCCAGCGGCCTAGTTTCACGTTGCTGCCTGTGAGCTCGTTATACCCGCGCACGATCGCCGTATTAAAGGGAGGCACCAGGGTAGGGTGGATGAAGTAAAGCAGGTTGGCTACCGCTGGACCCAGTCCCTTGATCTGCAGGCCTTCAATCAGCCGGATAGCTTCGATGATTGCTTCGGCTATGTCGCAACAATCGCAGGTGTGCAGCAGTCGACCAAAAGCGCGCTGATTGCCATTGTTTTCATAAATGTCTGGGATGCGAAGCTTGGGCTTCCAGAGGAACGCATGGTCCGCGCCTTTAAAAATTTGGCGCTGCTCAGCAATCGAACTGACGACCGTCTCGAGCGACGATCCCCGGTATGCATTGCCAAAGGTGCCGGCATCAATGTCGCGCACGACCTGACCAATTCCACGCCGGATAGAGCGGAAATTCTTCAGGCGTTCTTCCCACAAGAACCAGGTGCGATAAGTCGCATACGGGTCGTTTTTCCAATGTTCGATCAGTAATTCGAGGGATGAGTGCATCGGATTCGTTAAAGCCCAGCGATTAAAAGGAAATGTATATCATGTGTTCCAGAGAATTATTACGCCGACGATATTCTTCTCAGGGTTGAGATTCATCATGTAATTTATTAATGACTTGGACAGGCTCGGTCAAGCTAGAAATGACCGACTCGTCGGGCTTTACGGCCAGCCAGCTCACGATCGCGACCAACGGTGCTGCGAGCCAGGCAAAACTGCTGATGGCCGACACGGAAAATAGCCAACCGGCGAGTGCCGAGCCGAACGTCTGGCCCAGACCCGACGTCGCCGCCAAACCACCCATGGTCGCTCCCAATCGCGACGGGGATAGGCCGGCAGCCAAAAAAGAAATGGTCGGCAGCGCTACGCCGGTCCCAGCGGAGGTGAGGCTGACACCGATGTATCGCCATTCCCCTGACGTATCGAAAGCCAGAAGCCCTAACCCTGCGACAGCTACAACCAATGCCACAAGCAATACCTTGCGCGGGCTGACCCGATCGAGCAGGTTTGTGAAAAACAACGCCCCATCAATCAGAAGCATGACGAGACTGCATTCGGCAAACATTACCGAGATGTCTTGTAATGACCAGTTTTTACCAGCTTCCAGCACCAATCCCAGTTCAAAGCCGGCCAATACAAACATGACAGTTGCATTGATCAGCCAAAGAATCCCAGGTCCGGAAGGTTCTGCCGAGACACTGCGTATAGGTTTATTCGTCTTTTCGGCGGCGGCATCGCTCGGCAGGGCTGCCGCGAGCCCGACCATGATTATTGCCCCCAGCAGCGCCGAGGCGAGAATCACGGTGTTGACAACAGGCCACGGCTGAATGCCGCGAGCCAGGATCCAAGGATTTGCTCTTTCAAGAAATAAGTTAAACGCAGGACCGAAAAGAAAGCCTAGCAGGGACATCGCTCCTAGCCATGCGAAATGGCGTGAGCGGGTTGCTGGTGGTGTGTAGCGGGCCACGATGGCGGATACAACGGGAATGACGGCGGCCACAAAAAAACCAGTAGTCCATCGCATCGCGTATAGGCCAAAAACGCCTAAAAAGTCTGGGCGAAGCAATGCGATCACACTGAGGACGTACCCCACAAGCCCTGCAAGCAAAACTCGAATAGGTCCGAGCCGATCAGAGACGATTCCCCATAGCGGGGCCCCGATCAACACACCGGCGCTGTACGCCGCACTCAAATACCCCACATGTTTAGCTAACTCATTGGCGTCACTATCGACCATGAATTGCTTGAGCCATGTCGGCAAAAGTGGAGCAAGAGCGCCGTATCCAGCTGAAACCACAAAGACTGCTAGGGCAAGCCAAACTAACTGGAAAGGTCGAAGCGGTGCATTTGCTTGCAGCTGCTGAGAATTATCGTTTGTAGGAATCATCAGTTTGTTAAATAATAATTAATTTTATTTTCCCTGCCATAATTGATAATGCAAATTCAGGGGGGAATTTCCAGGCTTTGGGTCCAAAATTTGGGAGCAGATTTATTCGAGTATTTGATTCTTCCCCCAATAAGCGGAGGCTGCACATTAAATCAGCAAACTTCGGGTTGGCCAACAGAGCGTTGAGCGAACTTTAGAAATTAATATATAAATATATCCGTAAATAATTAATATTTATTCAATTTATGATTTGGTTCTTAATAGAATAATTTCTTGCTCAAACCATTCCAGAGGCAGCGGTTGGAGAAGGTCTTTCATCGTAATGCACGTAGGCTGTTTGCCTTCCAAAATCGCTTGAACAATTTTTGGCGAAAGGAGCGCTACCCTAAGAATCCGGCTGACATAAGACGGATTTATTTTTTCTGCCGCAGCCAAATCCTCAATAGTGGTGTAGGTTCCGCTTACAAGCAGGCGCTGCCATCGGAAACCTCTTGCAATGACTTTGATCATCGTGTTATCGATGGTAGCTTCGCGCTGAGCGATGCCACGTGAGCCGTCTGGCAAGACGATGACTGTCTTTCCGCCTCGCGACCGAAAAGTCATCGGGATGTGCATAGTGCCACTTGTGGTTGATGTCATGCAGCCTCCTTCAAATTCGCCTGTGTCATCGAGTCACGAAGAAGCTTCGGCATGCCGTTCGTTTTCCACTCGATGCTGATCCCATCTTTACGCACGACGATTCGGTCGATCAGAAGGTGTGCAATGCGTGCCTGCTCCGCTGGAAAGAGGTGATCCCAGACCTGATCTATCGCGTGCAGTGTTTGTATAGCGTCAGCCTCAGCAATGTCCGATCTTGTCATCATGACTTCACGGACGGTGGCGGCAAGAATCTCTGGGGTTCTGATGATCTTCCTAATCTGCTCGGTCACTACTCCCTCTATCTCACCCGCGGGAATGCGTCGAAGTTCGCATGCTTCTTTGCCGAGCTTGATTGCATCCGTATTGATGTAATACCGGTACTGCTTTGCTCCTTTGCTAGTCCAACCTGGCGTGAATGCCCGACCTTCGGGAGAGAAGAGCAGGCCTCGCAAGATCGAGGGTGCTTTTGTCTCCCTTGAGGCGGTTCCACCTTTAATATGCTTGTCGCCAGCCCTGAGAAGTTCCTGTACGGTGTCCCACAATCCCTGATCAATGATTGCTTGATGCTCGCCAGGATATTGGTTGCCTTTGTATGCGGCGATTCCTATGTACACCGGATTCTTGAAGAGCTTGTAGACAAAACCTTTCGTGATCAGCTTGCCTTTGCGCTCAATTCCCTTAGAAGTTGTCCAGGCTTTCGAGGTCACCCCCTTCGCTCGCAAATCGCGAACTAATGTGGCCATCGATGGCAAAGCGGCGAATCGTTTAAAAATCTCTTGCACGATCTGCGCTTCAGCAGGATTGGGGATCAGCTTTCGTTCGATTACATCGTAACCAAGCGGTGGCATGCCCCCCATCCAGATGCCGCGCTGGCGCGAGGCCGCAATCTTGTCGCGTACCCGTTCGCCTGCGAGTTCACGTTCGAACTGGGCAAACGACAGCAAAATGTTCAACGTGAGTCGGCCCATGGACGTGGTTGTGTTGAATGACTGGGTCACCGACACAAATGTGACCTTGTGCTCATCGAAGATCTCGACCAGCTTGGCGAAATCAGCCAGAGAGCGGGAGAGCCGGTCGATCTTGTAGACCACGATGATGTCGACTAACCCAGAGCGCACATCGTCGAGCAATTTTTTCAGACCGGGGCGGTCCATATTCCCGCCCGAAAAGCCGCCGTCGTCATATCGCTCCCGCGACAAGACCCAGCCTTCTGATTTTTGGCTGGCGATGAAGTTTTCGCACGCATCTCGCTGTGCATCAAGCGAGTTGAAATTCTGGTCGAGCCCTTCTTCGGTCGACTTGCGCGTGTAGACCGCGCAGATTGAACGGCGCTCAGGCTTCATCCAGCGCTCCTTGCCGATACCAGCCCAAAGAAGGCCCAGCCGTTGCGGTTTGTGCCGGTGATGGCTTTGGCGATGCTGGAGAGCGATTTATAACGCCGACCTTGGTAGTCAAAGTAGTCGACCCCGACCAAGACTTCGCAGGGGCTTCCTTGCCATTCCCTGATCAGACGTGTCCCTGCAATCGGGCGGTTGTCCTGGCGGCGGCGCCTGACTTCCTTCTTGCCGCCATCGAGCTGTTCACCCAAGAGTTCCAGGCGCTTCCGGGTTTCGCGCTTGAGCCCGCCGTAGGCGAGCTCCTGAATGCGGTAAGCAAGCCGGGTTTCGAGGAAGCGGCGATTAAACGGGGGCGGCTCCTGGTGGAACAGGTCGCGCCACATTTGCTTCAGCTCGGGCGTGGGCGTGGTCGGCAGGCTGGCTACACGGGCCATTACAGATTCAGTCACTAGGGTTCTCCTTGGTGGTCAGGACACCCCGTACTAACGCTCTGTTCGGTCAGGTTATCAAGTTGATCTTGGCGGTCGTGCAGGCGAATTACAGCCATCGCGAGGATCGCGCCGACGATGGCGGCGGGCGGGCGCTCGGTGAGCTTCAGTGCGGGTGGGGTCGGGGTGATGGCTGGCATGAAGGTTCATACCGCCGCAGGGGGTTGGTTTTCTCGGCAATGCACGGTGCTGCCTACGATTTTCAGATCGCGTCACGATGAAAAAGCCGCACCTGCACTCCACCGTGACCCAGCTCGGGGTCGGCACGCGATAACGAAGATCACATAATTACTTATCACATGATCACATGGAGCACAGCAAAAAAATCATAAGTCTTTGTTTATTAACGATTAATCGTATTTTAACGGCGATAAAAATTGAGATACGAAGTGCAAAAAAACATCAAATAAAGCTAACTCAGATATTGAGTGGTATATATTAAACGCTCATTGAGCCTAGATTCGCCCGCTTTTCTCCTTGCGAGTCGGTTCATCCGAGGCCTAAAATTTGTCCCATAGAGCAAGCATTTTCGCGAGGTAACCCATGAGCACAGCAAACGCAGCCGCAGCAAAAAAAATCTCTAAAGCGCAGGAGAAGGCAAAGGCCCTTCGCGACAGCGTTTGGCCTGACCTTGATGAGCAGATGTTGTGGAATCGCAAGTCGGTTAGTGGCTTCACTACTATCCCCCGCACTATGCCTTTGATCATGAACATCATCGACGCCCTGACCAAAAACAAACCAGCTGGGAGCGCGTATTTCGTGATGTGGTGCCGAACCTTCGATCACTCGCTGCTGGTCATTGATAACCCGATGACCTTAGCCGTTGAGGCAGGGTTTTCTGGGGAACGAGCACTGAGTACCTGGAAGGATCGTATGCGCTCCTTGGTGGAGCTGGGTTTCATCGATGCCAAGGAAGGGCCGTCAGGTCCCTACCATTACGTTCTTCTGTTCAACCCGCACAAAGTAGTGTGGGACCTGAAAGGAAAAATTCAGGAAAGTACCTTCAGGCAGTTGCAGACACGTGCAATCGAAATCGGTGCAAAAGACATGCAGCCAGTACAGCAGACGGCTGAAGACGCCTGACAGCTTCAGCATATATACCCAGCCAAACAATACGTAAGTGCTTCACAGAATAATAGAACCGCTGCCAGCAGCAAGTACATGAAAAGAGACAAGTATGAGCGCCAAACCTTGGGAAAACGATAGCTGTGATGCGGTTCAAGCTTATTTCACGGTCTACCGTGTACCGGTAGCTGCGGCTTTATGGTGTGGAATTCCTCCTGCTGAGGTTGAAGAAGCCCTGTCAATCAGTACTGAGACTTCCAGAGGTATCTACAAACACCCGTACATCCCATGCTTGGAGCCACGCTGTCGGGCGATCCACGATGCGATTGAGAAAGGTTTGCTGCCTTGCAGCCGGGAAAACGGCAAAGTGGTTCAAGAGCATGTTGCGAACGAGCGAAGGCACGTATCACGGCAGCATTTGAAAGACTGGATTGCCGAACAGTTTCCGTCCGATAAGCCGGCTTTCTTGTTCGATGAGATTGAACGCAACACACACTCTGCGATTAACGCTGACGCCTACCGAGCCTTACAGGTAGACCGCGATGCATTGCGGGCGCGACTCGAAAAGGCAGCTGAAGAGTACCGCAAGCTCAGAGCAGAACGTGATGCCTTAATAGTGGAGCGTGATGCGCTGACTGAGCAAACAAAGGATTTGCAAAACCCGGGACCACGGGCTGGAACGACTTACATGAACATCATTGGGGCGCTGCTCGCAGTAATGCTTGGAACGAGTCCTGCGGGCAAGGCGAATTCAGTTTTCACCAGCCAGTCAGCTGTAATCGACCAAGTGCTTGCTCATTATGAAAACAAACCAGGTATCTCGAGACGGAATCTGGAGGACAAATTTTCAGAGTCTAAAAAGAGCCTTGGGTGTTAGTAAAAACAAAATGAACATTGCCGCAATTGCGGCATGCCGAATCGCAGTTGCGGTGATTTCAGGGAGCAAGTCCGGTGGAATGGCTGCATGTTCAAGAAAACGAAAAAGGAAACAACATGTCGCCAAACGAAATCGAACACGAGAATTCCACGTCGATCTCGCCTAGCCAAGGCGACGTGAAGCCGGTATGCGGTCAGCCTCAAGGCCCTGATGCCGCCAACGATCCTTTTTTTTGCGCTGCAGTTAACGCTGCAAAGGCCCGTGCCTTCAGGGCTGCAGTGTCGGCTGGACTGAGTCCGGCAGAGCGCGAAGATCTGTACCAAGAAATTTTGGTCGACATATATGAGCGTAAAGGCCAGTTTGATCCGATGAGGGGTGCACCCGGCACCTTCACTGGACTGGTATCCGCACACCGTACTGCTGATTTCCTCGCCGATCGCAAGGCAGAGAAGAGCAGGGTGATCTATACAGAACCCGAGAACATCGACACGCTGGAAGTTGTGGCTATCGACCGCGCCCTTCGAGGCGTCATGCTGACGAAGATCGCTGCGAACGACGAAAACGCTGGGTTACTGGATTTAGCTCACCTGGAAGAATTGACCTCCTACTGGGGAGGCGACAGTGACCTGTTTTCAAACAGTAGCACTCAACAAGATGTAGTGACTGCACTGACTTACATGAGCATCGAACAGCGCAGCCTGTTTGACCTTCTGGCTAGTCATAGGGATCTTCCCGCCGCCGCCAAGGCATCTGGTATGTCCAGCGCCACCTTCTACCGCCGTGTTGCCGACTTGCAGATGCACTTGCGCATGTTTGGCATTCGGACGATCAGCTGACCCATCGCGGGGTGGCTGAGAAAAACAGCGACCTCGCTCCGTAAAAACCTTCAAGAAACTCAAACGCCGCGCCCCTAGGGTTGGCGGTGGTAGGCCAACTCATGCCTGGAGAAATGATGTCGCATGCAAAAACAATCGTTGAAACCACCCGAAGTTATCTTGGGCTGGGTGTTGATGTCGGTAACGCGACATTGAAGTCCGTGTACGTGCCGACCGAAAAGCTGACCGAAGAGCGATTCGCCAACTGGATCGGGGATGCCCTGGTCGGGCAATCGATTCAGTACCACGAAGGATTTCTGTTGCTTGATCGTTCCGAGTCGGGCAGTGGCCTGGGTACGAAAGAGCGCAACCGGCTGCATTCCGTTGCGCGACGTGCCTGGATCGCTTGCGAACTGGGCCTGGTGCATCTTTTCAGCCTGAAGGTCGCCGATGGCCATTACCGCTATATCTCGATCCGCTCAGGCAGCAAGCTGGCACAATCTGAAATTCGAGCCCGTCTTCGAAAGACGAATGCATCGACCACTGTCCAAACCCCGGAAACACCCCAGTAAAAAAGG
>JACCDQ011365430.1_pt1 | contig 34958 bp, 41 predicted proteins | sample 7446031 | NCBI WGS metagenome assembly JACCDQ01 (sample SAMN15323442, study PRJNA562643) | freshwater metagenome | isolation source: river surface water | place: USA:Blue River Watershed | collected 2017-08-17 | reverse complement strand
TCAGATTGTAGTTTTGCAAGACCTCTTTTATATAAATAAACTGCATTGTTTGGTTTTAATAAAATGATTTTATCATAGCCAGCGATTGCTTCAATATAGTTTCCATTTTTAACCATATTGTCGTATAGTTCAATATTTTTAATTTTATTTTGAGAATAAAATACTGAACATGATAACAATAGAATTAGGATTATTTTTTTTGGCATTTTTTGATACTTATTTATGAATGTCATAATTGATGTAAATTGTCTTAGATACTAATTTAATTAACTTTTTCTTTTTAACACGGGTTTTACTTATATTTATGTCTTCAAACAAATAAAACTTCTTTATAATCTTTAGCTTTTCTAAGTTCTCGTTAATATTACTTCCAATTATATTTATTTTATAACCTATACATACAACTTTAATTAGAAGAAACATTCATTCCCAATATCAGTTACAGATTGATAGAGATTATATCATTTATTCTTGTGGTGTAGCAAGGAGATAGTTTTTCTTGCTTCATCTTCCATTGTCTGTCAAGTGATTGAGAAGCGAATTTTACAGTAGCTTTACCCATTGATTGGTTCAGCTTATCAATAACACTCATCAAGGGTTGGTGTTTTGGATTTGAAGCATTGAACAACGATAGCTGTACATCAGAATTTGGCGTAAGTCCTGATAGTATTACACCAGCTTTTTTATACTTAAAGCCCTCTTTAAAAATAGCTTTCAATCCAATTTGTGCATAGCGATTTAAGTCAATAGTTGAATCCGTTGGATAGTCTGTATTGATTACAATGCTTCTTGAGTACTGTTGCTCATCCTGTTTGAATCTATCGGTATTAACAAATACAATTACCATGTTGCATTGGCTTTGTTGTTTTCTGAGCTTCTCAGCACAATGTACTGTGAAAGTAGCTACTCTTTCTTCAATATCTTCTATCTTACGGTATGGTTTATCAAATGACCTAGTAGTTGCAATAGATTTCTTGTCTGAGGCTTCTTCTAAATCCAATGTTGGTTTACCCTCAAGTTCATGCTTTAACCGTAAACCCACCACAGACATCTCTTTTTTTACCCAATCATCGGGTAGTTGAGTGAAAGAATAGGCAGTTTTTATTTTTAGTGCTTTTAATCTTTTGGCATGTTTCCTTCCAATACCCCAAACATCCTCTATTTTAGACCATTTAAGAGCTTTAATTCTCTTTTCTTCAGTATCCATTACATAGACACTATTGGTTCTCTCAGGGTACTTTTTTGCTATCTTATTAGCTATCTTGGCTAGGGCTTTAGTAGGAGCAAAACCAACACTTACAGGAATGCCAGTTCCTTTAGTGACAGTACGTTGGATTTTAATGCCATGAGCTTCTAAATCAAATAATTCAAAACCATCAAACTTTAAGAATGCTTCATCAATACTGTACACTTCTATCTCAGGAGCAAATGTGGAAAGGATATTCATTACACGACTACTCATGTCTCCATAAAGAGCATAATTGGAAGAGAATACGTTTACATTGTTCCTTTTAAAAAGAGCGTTAAATTGAAAGGCAGGAGCTCCCATTGGAATATTCAATGCTTTAGCTTCATTAGAACGTGCTATAACACATCCATCGTTATTGGAAAGTATTACAACTGGTTTTCCAATTAATCGTAGCTCAAATACTCTCTGACAAGAGGCATAAAAGTTATTACAATCAATAAGTGCAAACATTAGAATTTTTTAATTGAAGCGGTTACAATACCCCAAATGATAAGTTCATTATCTCGTGTTACTTTAATAGGAGAGAATTCTTCGTTCTCAGCTATTAACCAAACTACATTGCGTTCTATTTTAATACGTTTTACAGTAAACTCTCCATCAATTTGACAAATAGCAATTTTATCGTTCTGCGGTTCTAAACTTTTATCAATGATGAGTAAATCGCCATCATAGATGCCTGCATTTTTCATAGAATGACCTTTAACAGTAGCAAAGAACGTGGTGTCCTTATGCTTAATTAAATGCTTGTTTAGGTCAATAGATAGCTCAATAAAATCATCAGCAGGAGAGGGGAATCCTGCTCTAATACCTGCATCAACATAAGGAAGTTCTAGCTCTGTTGAATAATCAGGCGTGTAAAACTCTAGTGTGGGAGTAGTATGTAATAATTTTAGTTTCATAGCTCTTCAAAATTAATTCAGAAGGCTGTAACTAAAAAGTGTTTTGGAAATAAAAGTTATCAACTTTATGCTAAGGAGTTTTAATGGTTCCAGACTATTAATAAATTGTACCTAAATCCAAACCCCTCTGCACGGCTAATTGCCTGAAGTGTCCTCAACATAGTTATTGATTCGAAATTTTCTTGGGCATAAAGGAAAATTTTTATCTTTGATTTATTATATAATATTAATTAATAAAGTTTCTTTAAGTTATATAGTTAAAAGTAAATTTACGATACAAATAATTCAATAATTACAATATGAAAATCATTTTAGATAAAAAAAGAAAAGTTGCACAACTATATACAAATGAGGATGTTCAAATAAAATGTATTGGAGAGTATTCTTATAAAAATATGCTTAAAGAAGATAAATATGGAAGTGAAGATAGTTTTCAAATAGATATTGATGAATTTAACGAATACTTGAAAGATAAAGATGACATTCAAACTATAGAAGAGTTTCAACAACATATCACAAATCATTTTACTATTAGATGAGGTCACACAAACTGACTACTCTTTATTATCTTATTGAAAGCCCTAATTATTTAGAAAAGTACATAGGGCTTACAACTAGGTCATTACAGCAAAGATTTAATGAACATAAAAAATCGAAAGAATGGATTATTGATAATTCGTTCTTTATCAAAGAAATAGATAGGATAGAGCACGACAACATCTATAACTTAGAAGATTTTCTGAGAGAAAGGAATCGAGCATCAAATAAAGAAATTATGCTAATATCTTCATATTCAGAAGAGTATAATTTACAAAATATATCAAATGGTGGAGAGTGGGGGTCTCATATTCTATGGCAAATAAAACAAGAAAATTGGGTTGCTAAATTTGGTGGTATTGAGGGATTTATTGGATATAAACAAAGAGAAATAAAAATAAGAACGTGGTTAAGTTCTTGGGTTACTCATAGAAAAACACCTAAATTGAAAACGTGGCTCAATAATTGGGTGGTTACAAGTAAAACACCTAAATTGAAAATTTGGTTAAGTTCTTGGGTTGCTAACAGAAAAAAACCACAATTAAAAACTTGGTTAAATGATTGGGTTACTACTAAGAAAAGACCTCAATTAAAGAAGTGGTTAAGTCATTGGGTTGATCATAGAAAAACACCTCAATTGAAACTTTGGCTTAATAGTTGGGTTGTTAGAAGTAAAACTTCTGAATTAAACGTCTGGTTGAGTTCTTGGGTTGGTACCAAAAAGACCCCAAAATTAAAAACTTGGTTAAACAATTGGGTTGTTAACAAAAAAAAGCCTAAATTAAAGACATGGTTGAGTTCTTGGGTTGCTGTCAAGAAAAAGCCTAAATTAAAGACTTGGTTAAACAATTGGGTTGATACCATAAAAAGGCCTAAATTAAAGATATGGTTAAGTTCATGGGTAGCCAACAATAAAAAACCACAATTAAAAATATGGTTAAATAATTGGGTTGCCAATAGGAAAACACCTCTGCTGAGAAGATGGTTAAATGATTGGAGTGCTCATCGGAAAAATTTTTCTAAAAAAGTTGATTCCAGTATTGACTTATTCTAATAAAGGAACATTTATAATAATAAGTTTATTGTTGTGCTTCTTTAAACCAAATATTGTGGTATTAATTTAATTAACTTTTTTCTATTATAACACTCGTTTCACTTAAAAACTCAGGAAGTTTTACACTAAATTCTTTATATGCGTTATGACTAGAATTGTTTACTGCTAATTCACTAAAATTTGTATTTAATAATTCGTCAATTTTGTGAAGCCAAACATCAAATAATTCTATTGTGTTAAATTTATTTAGTACTTCTAAATGTGCATTATTGGTATTTAAAATCAAAGCTGGGTCATTGAAATTATTGTAATGAGCTGAAATTGTTATATCTTTCTGACCTAACAATGTTCTGCAAATTGCCTGTGGAATGTTTATTGAAGTAGCGGTTGTCATAAATGTTTTTCTTGCAGATTTAAAATCAGGCATACCTATATTTTTTAAGTGCTCATTATAATTACCCCATAAATTTTTATGACCTTCTAAACTTTCTTTATGATTATAATTGAAAATAGATAGGGGATTAAAGTTGTCTTTACTTTCTATGAGTTTATTATAATCCTTTTCTGAAGCTTCTTCTTTGCTCAAATATGAAAGTTTTGGATGTGTAAAAGGAACTAAGTATCTCAATGTGTATATCAATCCCGAAATAGGTGGTATTGTTATAAATATTAGCATTGGATAGTCGGTTTTTTGTCTGAAATATTGGTAAAGATGCCTGTTACCTGCAAGAGACACGTGTCCAGTCCCTCCTTTTTTTTCAATGTTAATTCTATTTTTGTGGCTGTATGCTAAATATTCTGAGCTAAGTGCGCTAATGTCTGCTGGGTACATTCCTCTCATTGAAAACATCAAAAGCCAAAATCCAACAGCTTCAAGTTCTCGTATTGCTTTCATTCTTGCAGACCTATGTGATGATGTTATTGTAATTCGTTCTATAGCTTCTTTTATTTCGAAACTTTGTACAGTTTTTATTTGAAATATCGGTCTTGTTTTTGCAGACCAATCAGAATCAAATTCAAAATTTATAAAAACTTGTTTTCTTTTTAATGCATGATTACAAATACTCTTTATATCCCTTAAGTATTTATTATGTGTATGAGGACTCCCTCCTTTATCAAGTATTGATTTTCTCATCTTCGCTACGTTAGTATAGTTTATATCGCTAAATTTAGGTTCTTTTATACCTGTATGAGTTGAGAAAGCACTCATTGAAATTCTATAATTTTTGATTGTGATGGCTGTTTTGTCTTGCTCGCAAAAAGTATCTATAAAACTCTCAATTGCACCTGTTTTTGAGCCTCCTAAGAGCATTTTCCATGCGGTATCATAATCAACATTGCCCAACGAATATTTCGCTTTAATATCAATCATTTTAAGCTTGTATTTATCTAAGATTTCGTTATAGTCCTCAAAGTTAGGGTGGTTGGTTCTAACTGAGCTGTTTATCGCATCCCAATGTCTTCTTTCAATTGTAATTCCTTTTATGTTAAATCTTCTGTCGTTTTCGCCATCTTTAAAACGAATAATAACATTATACAGCCCATTCTTTTTTTGATAACCAAGTCCTAATTTAATTGTCATATTTTCATGTGTTAAAATTATGCCCTAAATTAATCCCTATTTTTTAATAAAACAATAAAAACACCTGATTTTATTTAGATTCATAAATTCCTTATTTTCAATTAATTATTAGTAAATAATAGCTTAATTATCAAGTATTTAAGTTGCGGTATATAAATTAATTGGATGACTCATAATCAGGTGGTCCCTGGTTCGAGCCCAGGTGGGACCACTTTTACAGGCTTCACAGAAATGTGAAGCTTTTTTTGTGCTTGTAAATCAGGCATTTGTACTTTATTCTCTAATATTCTCACTTCAATTCTATTTTCAAATTTTGTCTGAAAAGGCATACTTTAAGGTGTACCTTATTTAAATTTTGGTGTACCTATTTAATATTATAATCTAATGAATTACAATAAATTATCTATATTATTTTTACTACAAAAAGTCAAAATAAATCAACAAGGAAAATGTCCTATAAGGTGTAGGATTACATTCCAACAAAATAGAAAAGAATTTTCTTTAGGATTATTTATAAATCCAAACAATTGGAATAATAAACAACAAAAAGCAAATCCACCAAATGAAGAAAATACTTTTATCAATACCCAATTAAGCCTGATTAAAACTAAAATTAATCAGGCTTTTTTATTTCTACAAGTACAAGAAAAAGATTTTGAGGTAGAAGATATTTACCTGCAGTACATTGGTGAACCTATAAAAGAGGATAAGACCATTTTAAAGCTCTTTCAAGAACACAATGACAAAATGGAGAAACTTATAGGTAAAGACTACTCTATAGGTACTTTATGGAAATTTAAGCAGTCTTTGGAATTATTGAAAGGGTTTATTAAATTTCAATTTAAAAAGAATGATTACCTTTTCAAGAACTTGGATTTACAATTTGTACAGAACTATGAGTTTTACCTAAAGACAGAAAAAAATCTTGCTCTTGCTACTACTAATAAAGTCATTCAGAGGTTTAGGAAGATTATTAAAATAGCTATCTCTCAAGGTATTTTAGACAAAGACCCTTTTATGGATTATAAAGTAAAGCATATTAAAAAACAGATTGTTTATCTTACTACTGAAGAATTATACAAACTTGAAAACTATTATTTTAAAGCAGAGAGGTTACAAATGGTGGCTGATATGTTTATTTTTTGTTGTTATACAGGATTAGCCTATAATGAAATGGCAAATTTAGAAAAATCTCATATTTTAGTGGGCTTTGATGGAAATGATTGGATTAATATGAAAAGACAAAAAACTAATCAAGTTCTGTCAATTCCACTACTTCCAAAAAGTGTCAAGATAATAGAGAAATATTGTAGTGTTGATGAATTAAAAATATTACCTAAAATAAGTAATCAGAAGTTTAATGCCTATTTAAAGGAAATTGCTGAAATTGTAGGGATTGAGAAAAGATTGACTCATCATTTGGCTAGAAGGACTTTTGCAACCACAATACTATTGTATAATGATATACCAATGGAAATTGTATCTGAATTATTAGGACATAGTAAAATTACAATTACCCAAGACCATTATGCAAAAGTGGTACAAAAAAAAGTGAGTGAGCATATGCAGGAATTAAGCAAAAAATTGAAAAGGTAGTTTTTAAGCTACCTTTTCTTTCAAAATCCACTCATCTCTATTTATAGTTGGTGCGATACCAATAGCATTTAATAATACTTCAGATAAAACCCTTTGAACATATTTTGCATTTTCTTCTGTGGTAACAATAGAATCGTGCAAGGTGTATAATGGCACATTAGGTTTTTCCTCTGAAATAATTTTACACGCAGTATGTAATACCAATTCTGCTTCTAAATTTTGTAGCATACAAGCCAACGTATTATGTTTTCCCATTTTAATTGTTTTAAATATTTGATGTACTGTAGGAAATGTTTCTCTAAAAAGAATCATTCCTCTATTTGGAATATATCTTATTTTGCCTGTATTTTTATCTTTAACCTCACATTTTTCATTATTGTGTCCAAACATACTGGCAAACATAATTTCTTTGGTAATTTTCCTTAATTTAACTTCATCTCTTTCAGTTTCTATTCCTTTTTCTACAAGTAATTTTCCAAAATTTTCATAAAAATTTCCTGTTGTAACTAACGAAATGTATTGTTGTAAATCTACTTTAATTTCAAAATTTTCATCTGAAAGTGCCAACATAATAGAGGAATTAATATCCACTCTATTGTTATATAATTGTAATGTGTTGTGTAAATTGTTTTTTATAAAAGCATTAGGATTAAGTAGTGCTAAAGCCAAATAGGGTTGAGAATTTCTAATATCAATGGAAACTAAATTTTTTCCTGTATATTTAATAAAAGGTCTCAATTCACTCTTTAATTGAGTTAATAAGGTGTGAACTCTTCCAGCTTTGTTATCTTGATGCAGAATGTAATCTTTAGCCCTAAATTTGTCTATGACTAATTTCCTTGCAAAATATTTTCTCAAATAATGCTGTTTTCCATTTTTTCTTTCAATTTCAGACAATTCATTTAGATATTGTAACGCACCTTCATAATCAAATTGTAAGTTATCATTCCACCATTTTTCAAGATATTCTAAAGGTCTCTCAGAAGTATCTATATAATCATCTTCCTCATCATTAAAATTATTACATATTGCTTTTCTCAAGGTAAAATGAGCTAATGCCACCCTTTTAGAATCAGTAAGGTATCTTGTAGTAAATCTGTAACCACTCGAAAATTTATTGGCTAAATATTTAGAATCATTTCTTTTTTCCAATACACCTGTGTTTAATAGATATTGAAGATACTTATTGTATTCTCTCACTCTTTTTTTAAGTATTTCAGCATTCAATGGAACATATCCATTAGCATCTTCTAAATCATAATCTTTTAGCCTTGCAGGAATAGCATTGATAAGACTAACGATATAAAGCAACTTATCTTTTTGAAAGTATTTGATATTTGGTGGGTTTTGACTTATTAATCTATCTACATTTAGATTAGCAGGCACATAAACATAATACTTTTCTGGAATATTTCTTAAACTAGTATTTATTACTGTTGCTTCTTGTTGTTGTGGCATTATTTCATCCACATTGGTCATTTCATTTAAATTCTGTTCTATTGTTTCTTTAATCTTTTTCATAATCTGAAAAATTTTGACATAGAAATAGTTAAACAAGTGAGAACAGCTACACTTGTAAAAACTAATTCTGTTATTAAAATTTTAGATTAAGAAACGATAGATTAGTATTCCTACCTAAATGAAATTTCTTCTTTTATACGAAGTAACCTCAATATCTTGAGGTGTTTTTGAATAGTACAAAAGTACGAAAAATATTAAAATTGCACAAATAAAAATAGATAAAAAAACACATTATTTATCTGTTATTCAGTTAAATATATCCATTTTAAAATTAAAAATTATTCATATAAATATTAACAAAATTAAATTCTAAAATTATGCAATTAAGACAAAGTGAAAGAAAAAGAGCCAAGATAAAAATGGCTTTACAAGGAAGTGCAGGAAGTGGTAAAACTTATTCAAGTTTGCTATTGGCACAAGGATTAACCAATGGAAACTTTTCCAAAGTAGCCATTATTGACACAGAAAATGGAAGTGCAGATTTATACGCACATTTGGGAAACTATAATGTGCTTTCTCTTGCTCCTCCATTTACCCCTCAAAAATATGTAGATGCTATTGAGCTATGCGAGAAAGCAGGAATGGAAGTTATCATATTAGATAGTATTTCTCATTGTTGGGATTATCTTTTGGATTATCACAGTTCTTTAGCAGGAAATAGCTTTACCAATTGGGCTAAGATTAAACCTTTGGAGAAATTATTCATTGATAAAATACTTCAATCCAATGCGCATGTTATTGCTACTATGAGGACTAAACAGGACTATGTACTCAATCAAAAAGATGGAAAATTTATCCCTGAAAAAGTAGGATTAAAAGCAGTTCAAAGAGATGGGTTGGATTTTGAATTTACTCTAGTTTTTGATATAGATATTAAGCATTTTGCAGTAGCTAGCAAAGACAGAACAGAAATTTTTATGGATAGACCAGAGTTCAAAATTTCTACAGAAACAGGCAAGAAAATTCTAGATTGGTGTAACAGTGGAAAGCAAGAAGTTCCTGCTAATACTCAAGAATTATCTGAACAGGAAGTGTATCAAGAAATTCAAATGTGTAATTCTATTGCAGAATTATTAGCATTGTACAAGCAATATCCACAATATCAGGAGAATTTAAAACCTGATTTTGAAGCCAAGAAATCCTTTTTAATGCAATTAACTAACCCTAACAATTTCTCAACTAATGGACACGCAAAACATCATTAAACCAGCAACTTTAGAAGAAGCCTTTGATATTCCTAAAAGTGGCAACATAATAGAGAATAACTTTAGCAATAATAAGTTATTGCTAAGGAGAGTTAATCCAGATGGTAGTAAAACTATACTTAATATGCCTTATTCTAATAATATTGATGAAGCAGAAATTTTATATTCAAGTAGAATGAATGAAGAACCTAAACCTGAACCTACTAACCAAGTTCAGGCTTTTTTAATGCCAAATTCTGTAATTACTTCTGCTGTAGAAGTCACAAAAGAAAGTGAACCCAATCCTTTTATTGTAGCGAATACTACAGAAGTACCATTACATCATCTAAAGCAAGATTGTATAGTGCCAGTCTTTAGCAAAGACAATGAGAGAACTGTGGCACATCAGGAGTTTATAGAAGTTGTACTTAATGCTACCCAAAAGGTATTCCCACATCATAGTATAACAGAGCCAGAGATACGTGTGAGCCATATTGTGAAAGGTAGAGTTCCTGATGCTATTTACAAAAATGCAAAAGACCTATTAGACCATGAGAAAACCATTTATTATGAAAGAATGGCTTTTATAGTGAAAATTCCAAGTATTACAGAGGTTGTGAATGGAAATAAATTATCCCTTTGCATAGGAGGAGTTCGAGCATATAATCAAGAGAATTTATACAACAAAAAAACCTTAGAGAAATTCAAATTCTTTATAGGCTTTCAAAATCAAGTTTGTATGAATTTATGTGTTTGGAGTGATGGTTTTGTAGAAGATATGCGAGTTTCTAATGCACTAGAATTACAATCTAAAGCCCTAGAAGTAATGCAAAACTATAATGCAGAACTGCACCTAATGGAGATGAAGGAACTTACCCAAGATTATCTTTCTGAACATCAGTTTGCCCAATTAATTGGGAAATCTAGGTTATATCAACATTTACCTAAACTAGAAAAACAGAAAATTCCTTTACTTAATTTTAATGACAGCCATATTAATATGATGGCAAAGGATTATTATGAAGATAAGAATTTCTGTAGGCAGGAAGATGGCAGAATCAATCTTTGGGATGTTTACAACCTCTTTACACAAGCTAATAAGAGTAGCTACATAGATAATTTTCTTTCTAGGAATTTGAATGCTTTTGAATTTTCAAAGGGTATTCAAAAAACTCTCAATGGTGATTCAAATTATCATTGGTTTTTGAGTTAATCAGTCCACCTCACTTTTGTGGGGTGGATTTTAATACATTTGCAAAAAAATATTATGAAAAATTTTTATTACCACATTTGTGATACAGAAGTTGCTGAAAAAATAAAAAATGAAGGATTAAAATGTGATGATGAAGGATATATTTTCATATTTGACAATATATCTGTGGCAGATTCATTAAATAATAATCAGTTGGGGCATTCAAAATTTTCTATTATTCAAATTGAAAGCAGTGGAATATTTTCAGAGCCAATTTCAGATAATGTTGCTGAATTTACAGCTAGTAGCCAATATATATGCAAACAGGATAAGATTGAACCTCATTTTTTAACAATCATTGATAATAGAATTAATAATCCTTTTGAAATTGCACTTAAGGATAACATTAAAGTTAATGACGTTATAATTGATGGATTCAAAAATAAAAATTTAGAACAAAAACTATTGTATTTGAAAAATCAGTTTCAAAATCAAAATCCAAAATTCAGCGAATATTTATTAGAAAAATTGAATGAACTGAAAAAAGAAGTATAGACTATTTTTTTTAATTCTAAATACTCTATTATAATCCCACCAGTTAAAAGGGGGATAATTTTTATGTAGCCCATTATTTACCTATATTTATTATTTTAGGAGTAAGGTTCTAAAACTTGTTAATTTCCTCTGGAAATTTTTCTGACATGATATTTTTTAATCTTTCAAAATTAAAATTTCTTAAATCTGGATATTCATTTTTTAAATCCTGAACTATTTGTGTGAGAGTTCTATTTTTATAATCTTTTGAAATATATCCATTTATCCATTTGATTCCCTTATGATTAGGGATGGTTGGTTTATTGAGGGTAAAATCAATAATTTTTAAAACAGAAGGAGGGGGAACTGATGACCAGGCAACTGAAATTAATCTAATAGCATTTATCAATTCCTTATTTACTATGTCTATATTATTACTTGAACCTGTCTGATGATTTTCATTTTGGCTTTTTACAGAACTATTACTATGCAAAGGGTTAGAAAACTCAAGTTTAGGTTTTTGTATTAATTCCAAAATCTTTTCAGCACAATGTTTTCCTGCATAAAATGAAATTTCTTTCTTGGTTATCTTATTTATAGCATAGAAAATATAATAATTTGTTGTCAATCTTCCACAGCAACCATTTTTATACTGATTAGGCAATAAACCCAAATATAAAACAGGAGAAATTACATAATTCTCAATCAACCTTTTCTTATTTTCATCACCATAGCAATTAATAATGTTTTCCATTTGATTGGATTTTATTGGATTTTATATAAAATATCTATAATCGTATTGTATTTTTTCTGTGTTTTCAATTAATTTTCCAATCCTTGCAATCTCATTAGAAGAGGAAATGGTAGATGGTAATTGGGAATACATGTTTAATGAGTTCCAATTCATTTTTGTTAATCCAAGAATTTCATTAGCAATTTGTTCTAAACTTCCTAAACCATGATGCTTAATAATTCTTAAAGGTTTTGGAATATATCTACCCCCAGGATAAAAGTTATAATTTTGATTTACTACAGATGGAACTACTCCATGAGCAAATAAAAGAGCTTCCTTATCATTTAATTGAATACATGTACCTCTTGACACAGAAAATCCATCAATTTCAGCTTTCCCATTTTTAATCTTACTGGATACATATCTTATATTATCTTCAAAATTAATTTCAATTAAGTCTACATTTTCTATTTTTTTATTGTCATACAAACTATCTAGCAAACCCTGTTTTTCTTCTTCTGTGTAAAAAGTTCTTTTATGTATTACAACTCTTTTAGGAAGCTCATTCATAGATTCATAAAAAAGATTTAATACATTTTTTCCAAACTCATATGCATCATCATAACTTAGATGTGGCTTTTTGTTTATCCATTTTATCTTATCATTTACTCTTGATAATTTATATTTCAAGCCTTCTCCATTAGAGCTATATATATGACTACAACCTAAAATAACATGTCCTTTATGGTCTTCTTTGTTATCTATACTATACCCTATGCCTGCAAAAGCAGTTGATTTATCTGTATTTTCTATTACCCATGGTGTTCTAAATGATTTAACAAAATATGACAATGATAACCACCAATTTATTTGACAATTTTGGCTTGTATCTAATATTGTTTTTTCTTTGATAATTTGTGATGTAGTTCCTTTTTCAGCACAAAATGCCTTTATGTAATCATGTAAATCAAATGATTCAATTCCATCATTGTAATGTAAAAACTTTTCCCACCTTTGTGGTATATAAATAATTAATATTTTTTGACTACCAATAGAACATTGACTATTTATTTTATCACAAATATTTCTTTTTATCTCATTAACAATTTCTTTAGATGTTTTTGAAATGGGATTGTTTATGATACTCCAGTTTTGGGAAGTGGTTATTGGGATATTTAAGCTCAAGCCATAAGTGTTGTAAAAACCTTTAAAATCAATGATATAATTATCTTTTGGGTTATCTTTTTGAATTTCTTGGTTTTGCATATTCAGAAAAGTGTATAATTTTTCTGAGTCTTCCATTGGACAAATTACAGCAAGGTCAATAGAATTGTTAAGAATACTATTTAATCCAGAATCATAAGGTCTATTATTTACCAATCCTCTCATAGGGTGTATATCACTCACTTTATTATTTCCATTTTTTGTTGAAAATAATAGTCCTACTTCCTTGAATTGTTTCCCTTTTAATTTTATAAGGGGTTCTGGAATATTATGAGGATTTGAATATGTATTATTTAAATCACATACATTAGTAAATATTGGACTTTTAGTTATTTTAAAAGTAAAGCCAGTTCCCATATTAAAAGGAAAATCAAAACAAATAACTTTATCTTTTCCTTTTAAAAGTTTATTTCTCCAATTATTAATATACTCATTAAAATACTGATTCCAGATTTTTTGGAAGAAGGACAATCCTATTTGTTGTTTAATTTCTTTAGGTATTGAGTTGTCATTTAGATAAAAATCAGGACTAAAAGACAAGTAGTATTCGCCTCTTATTTTCTCTAGCCCTAATGTTATGGCTTCATATACCTTTTGATTTTGAATGATTTTAAAGTTAGAATCATCCCATAATTTATCTTTAAAATTAGTTTTAATAGATGTTGTGTTGCTTAATAGTTTACATAGAGCAGATAGTAATAGGTGTTTAACACTTTCATTATAAATTTTTATTTCTGTTAATGGTTTCCTTTTTAGTTCTCCATTAATTAAATCAGCAAATTTCTGCTGTACATATTCTGCTGTGCCAAAAGCCCAAATATCCTTTCCATAGGGAACTGCTGAAATATTAATATCATCTAATGTTTTATCTTTTACAATTTTCCAAGGTTTTGCATTGATTTTTGCATCAAAAACAAAAACTTCTTTTGGAAATTCAATTGGAAATAAGTTGCTTTTTAGTACCTTATTTATCCTTTCTAGTTGTAAACTAAAAGGTGCAAAGTTATCTGATTGTGATACGTTCCTTAGTTGTCTAAGTTCTTCTTTTAATACAAAATTGTCTTCAACTGTAAGTTTTGATATATTTAACATAGTATTATCAAAGCCATCAGTACTAACATAAAAAGCTTGTCTCCCATGTTTTTGTATATGTAACAATAATTCTGAAGTTTCAGAATTAATACTATCCCCATATCCACACCAATATAAAATTCCAGCACCTGCTTTAGAATATGCTTCTTTTAATGTCTCCATCAAAGAATTATCTCTTCCACTATACCCCAAAACAATAAGATTTTTATCAGATAAGTAATCAATCATTTTACTCCTTAAAGTCACATCTTGATGCTGAAGCTCCTGTGATGAATTTTTTAAAGGACCATATTTGTAGTCTCCATGAAGTTTTATTATTGGTAATTCATTTCTATTTTGTGCCCTTTGATTTATTCTTCCTACTGTTTCTAAAGAAATATCAATTCCCTGAACTTTGCCATTAACACATGCTATATTAACTAAATCATCAAAATTAGTTGTCCATATTGAGTCAAGCATTCCTTGTTTTAATAAAATTGGTATTGTCCTATATCCTACTGAAGGTTCTTTATTTGTACATATTCTTTGAAAATATTGCCTCCTATTTTCTTCAATTGGAAAACATTTTTGTGCATAAAAAGAATATTCTTCTATATTACCTTTTTGAATATATCCTCCTTGATTATCCAACCATTTCTGAATTATATTATGTACTTTAGAATCCTTGTAATTTTCAATCCAATCTTGCACATTAGGATTATTGCTTTTATAAATTATTTTTTTCCATTCCCAAATACAATCATTAGCTGATTGGATATCAGAACTTATTGAACAACCTGCACCAAAGAGCATAGTATAGGAGCTATCATTACTAATAGCTACTGACCTTAAAAATTCATCAAATTTGAGTTGTTTAATCATATTAATAATGTAACTAACTGTTTTAGTCCTATTAGATGTCAAAATAATAGTTTGTAAATTATCTTTATTTTGACATACAAAACAAAAAAATAGTTATTGAGTTTAGTGTTAGTGTATAAATTTATCAGTAATAAACTTAATATGAAAATTTTTCTAAAAATTTTTTAACCATCTCAATATTATAAATACGTAACTGTCCTTCCAACACACCCCCACCTTTATACAGAAATCCCAAACTCCCCACCCAACTATACAGAAAACTATTTATTTTCAGGCAGATAAAAATGATGGGTTAGTTTTGATAAGGTTTATTCTCTAACATTACAGGAATGATAACTAAACAAAGTCTACAGAATGGTATGAAAGTTCTGCTACATCTTGGGTAGAGTTCTATTTTATAAACTTCCAAAGGAAACTTTAGGAAACTTCTAGTGCTTTAGTTCTATAGCACTAATAAGCCTAGTCTTTTTTTAACCCCACACTCCCACGAAATACCCCCACTTATTATTGCACGCAGACACCTGTGTGTTGGGTTTTGTAGATAATTCATAGTCTTATTTCTCTAGGTGATAGTTGTAGAAATAGGCTGTAAGTGTGTGCAAATCTTATCAATTAAAGTTTAACTCAAAAATCAAAAACAATGATTAGAATTATCAATTACAAAAAAAGAATGGCAGAAGATGGAAGAGAATTTTTTGCCCTAGAAATTTCAGGAGGTATAGAAATGGTGCAATCTCAAGCAACAGGCAGTTTCTATGCTACAGCCAAGAAAGCCTACATCACTTCCACTTTTGATGAAGAAACTTGCAAAGCTTTAATAGGTAGTGAAATTGCAGGAAGTGTAAAGAAAGTAGAATGTCCACCTTATGAATATACTGTAAAAGATACAGGAGAGGTTATTTTGCTTACTCACAGGTATATGTATGTTCCAGAAGCACCATCTAAACCTGCTGTAGAAAAGGACTTTGAAGCTGATGTAATTGCTTTCTCCAAAAATGGAAAATATGAATTAGAAGAAGTATTTTAAACAACAAATTAAATAATGAGTTCTAACTTATACTATTAAGTATATTGATTAGAACTCATTTCTTTTATTTTTTCTCTATTATGTTGGCAGTTTTTAAACCTAATTTTATGAAAACAGTATATGTCTTATTTGAAACAGATGTGCATAAATCCAAATTCAGTAGAGTATTTTTAGGGGTTTTCAGCACTTTTGAACTAGCCAATCAGTTTGCTAAAGAGAATAATTGCTACTCACACCAGACAGAAGTAGTAATTTTAGAAATTGAGTTGGATAAATTTGAAGAAATGTAATGCGTGCGTGTAAGTAGTATTATAACTATTAAAACAGTAGAAAACCAATTATATTTTATAATACAAGATATAGTATTATAGCCAAATTGTGAAGAAAAATATTTTTGGAAAGCAATTTTGATGCTTTATTGGATAATATTCTGTAGTTATAGAAGAAACAAAAGATTTTACAGGGCTATCTACCTAATAGCGAAATTGAGTATTTTTGTACAAATTCATTCTTATGGTAAATGTTTATTTAACTACAGGAAATTACTATAAAGTAGTATCATCCTTTCAAAATTATCATGCAGAAAATTTTATTGAAGAATTAAAATCTTTAAATCCAAATATCAAAAAAATAATTTTAGCCTTGGGTGTTACTATGAGTGATATTATCTGGCACAATATAATCCATAAGAAACATTTCTTATATCTTAAAAAGACTGAAAATATAGAAGATGCTGGAACTTATGTTTATAGAAAAGGCAAAAAGTATGTTTATCATTTATATAAGGACTGTAAGGCATTAAATAATTTTGAATATTTGGACTTCAAAACTCCTATAGACATACTTGAAAGAAAGGATAAACACTTCCTAAATTCATTCAGAGAATGGTTTAAATCAAATTATAATGAAATTAGTTTGGATGAATTAGTGTCAAAATATAATTCTGAATTTTGTGTAGAAAATCATCTTAAACCCATAACAACTTTTGAAAAAGAGACTATCAAAAAATTCAAAATAGAATATTTTCCAATCAAACAAAATTTTAACGTAATGGATAAAGAAATTGAAGTCAATGAGTTACTTAATAATTTCAAAGAAAGAATTGAAGATAAAGCCAGATTTAAGAGTAAAGCAATTGAATTAATTTTAGAATACTTTTTTTGGTATTTTGAGGATGATATTAAAAGAGATAATGACTATTTAGTTATAGATAATTTTGGTCTTAGCCATTGCTTAAAATGTGAAGCTAGAAGAAAAGAAGATTACAACAAATCAATCTAATTCAAACTCCACCAAGTCTGTAACTTTCACCTCCAAAGCTTCTGCAATTCTATATAGTGTATAGATAGTAGGATTGGTTCTACCAGATTCTATTCTTGAAATATTAGTGGGGTCTATTTCACCTTGCATTTTGCCAACAAGCTCTACTTGAGATAACCCTTTAGATTCTCTCACTTCTTTAATTCTTTTTCCAACTATTTTAAGAATTTCAGATTTATCCAACTTGACTTATTTGACAAGTCAAAGTTCAGCCTTATATTTGTTTAATTAAATGCCATAAATGGCAAGTTTGGATTATGACAATATTTTGGATAATTGTATTATGGGCTATCTAATGACTGATGGTCTATATTATAAGAATGAAACACGTAATCCATATCTAAATAGTGATATGGATAAAAGTGGAGAAATAATTGGATATATAATTTTTCTTCCTATTATTTTAATTAGAAATCTCTTTCATAAGAAGAAAAAATGAAATACCAAACCTATATAGAAGAACTTCAAAACCTTTCAAATCCACTTGAACTCAATCATATTATTTGGTGGCTAATGAAATATGAAGATGAATTTTACAAAGCCTTACCAAAATCTAATTGCAAGAAATGGTACAAATGGTTTTATAAAGAAGAAACTCCACTGCCTTGTTGTTGCCCTGTAAAAGAGCAAGATTGTGTATTTATAGAACTCTATTATGATTTAGAAAAAGTAACACAAGAACAAACACCCAACCTCAATAGGTTAAACAAAAGAATAAATAGAAACCCTCAAATATTTTAAATGATGAAACAAATTTTTACAATAATAATCTTAATCAGCTCATTCTTTGTGAATGCTCAGACTAATTTTAAAGAAGTTTATATAGGTGAAACCTCTGAATCAAAATTATATTTAAATGTTGAATCAATCAAAGAATCATTCTTTGGAGATGAGAATGGAAAATATATTGAATTTTGGGTAAAAGAAAAGTACAAGGCTGGTCATAAACTAAATGGAAAAATTTACAAAACTCCATTTATTCAAACTAAATATCTTGTTGATTGTCATCATTCTAAGTACAAAACTTTAACAGAAGCTAGTTATACTTCAACAGGGAAGCTCATAAAATCAATGAAATTTAGTGAATATGAAAGCTTTGATGATGTAGTTCCAGATTCAGTGGGAGATTTAATAATTGAGTCTGCCTGTAAATTTCACAATTATGGAAAATAAATATTGTTAAACAATAATTCTAACCACCTAATAAAGGTGGTTTTTTAATGCTCAACCTTTTACTATGGAAAATGATATACTTCCTTTCCAGATAGGAAAACAATATGAAAATTGGGAGTTTGATTTAGAAATTATGGATGTAGAAAGAATCCCAAATTATGACAGCTATCTGTATATTGGAGAAGTAAAGAATTTTCTTAATTTTTTTTCAGATAAAACTGAACTCATTTTTCATTGGGATAGATTAGAAGCTGTAATCTTAACTTTCTTTAATATGGAAATGAAAATTATTGAGGAAATAAAGGATAATCTAAAGTATAAATATCACTTTCCAATCTATGAGATACATGAAAAATATGAAGTATATGAATATTATGCAGGAGAGCTTCAATTATTTTTAATTTTAAAGAAACCAAATGCGCTACTATTTATCTATGGAAATTCAACTTCTTTAGAAGAAATAAAATCTAATATTATAGAAGAAATTTCAGACTAAAAGGCATACTTTTAGGCATACCTTTTTTAAATAGGAAAAAATATAATTTAGTACTTTGATGTATTTCAGTTGGTTAGAGCACCTGACTCATAATCAGGTGGTCCCTGGTTCGAGCCCAGGTGGGACCACAACAAATCATTGTAAAGCCTTGAAAATCAGATAGATTTTTGAGGCTTTTTTTGTAGAGCTAAAACATATGCTCAAACTTTCTCCGTAAGCCTTGCTAGTATTGACTTTGTTTGATATTGGTACTCCCCTTAAATTAATTTTTAAATGATATTGTGAGAACAAAATCATAAAACTAATTTCTCTTTTTTTCCTTTTGTTTACTGCTTCTAAAGAGATTGGAAATGTTTCCATTTTTGTCAATCAATATTTTTTATCTTTGAATGTGTCTTGATTGTTTAAGTAGTCCCACCAAAAGAATTAGTTATGAGTAAATCATCCTCAATAAAGATAACAGATTTATCTCCTGAATCTGCATCAAAGGTTTTTCAATTTCTACATATTTTGTTGGAGGAAAAACAATTAGATGTTGATTATTTCAAAGAAGAACTTCCAAAATTCACACTCGAGCAACAGTATTTTATTTTTGTTTACGCTAAATCGTATTTTAATAATTCTGAGGGGGGCTATTTGAATAGATTGCTGAAACGTCAAGAACGAATATATACAGATGAAGAAACTTCTCAGAATTTCTTGCATTATGTCTCTTTAATAACAAAAAACGCATCTAAAATCTTTAACATTGTGGATTCAAATCAATTAAAAGTTATTGAAAAAAAGATGAAAGGTTCTGTTCTAAAAAACGAAGCTAATAAAGATTTTAAAACTCAGTTGATTACAAACCCTGAAAATTATTATAGAATTCCTTTGTACATTAAATATGAAAAACTAAATGATGACGATATAGCACAATTAACACATGGAGTATCCTCAATATTCAATAATTTTAAGGATAGTGTTTTTGATATTTTAAGTACATTACTTAATCCTGATCAAATAGAGCAATTTTTTTATAATTCATTCGCATTTCACAACAATGTTTATTCTATAGAACTTCTTCATTTTGAAATTACTAGCAAAGAGATATTTAATTCGTGTATTAGGCAGTTAGTTAAAACCTATAAAAATGACGTTTTACCTCATGTCGAAAAATACACAGAGGATTATAATAAAAAGTATAATAAGGGAGTTAAATTTAAGGGCGTAAGCCGTCTTGAATTTATGAAAGTGATGTACAATACCTTTCCAAGCATTAGAGATTCTTATCAATTGAAAAAACAAAAAAATCCTTCCCTAAAATTAGATGACTATCTAATAACACAAATTTCTAATATTTAAAATTAGCGTAAAAAAGATATAAAAAAACAGTCTTTTTTACGCTAAAAATACACCTCTCCTCTTCCATATTACTTTTGTGTCAGCAAAGTAGAAATCATGGAAGACCAAGCCTTATACAATCATTTTATTAAATTCTTCTCGGAGTTAGAAAATCGAGTAGTAGGGAAAGTTATAGCCCAACTATTGGAGTATTCTAACGCAGTTGTGGGGACGCCTACAACCTACGAAAAGTTTTTAAAACCAAAAGAAGTATGCGAGGTATTGAATATTTCTCTTTCTCAATTTTATAAAATAAAAAAGGCTCATAAAAATTTCCCTGTTTGTAATGTTGGCGGTGCTAAACGATACAATGCAGGGGAGATTGAGCAATTCATTAAAAACTTAAAACAATAATATTATGAAAGTAGAAGAAACAACAGCAACCGTTATTCCAACTCCATTTCGCAGAACAGCAAGAGGAAAACTCTATGTATCAACCATCGATTTTATTTACTTTTTGAATTTTCTAAATTTTTTCAAGGGCAAAATAAATGAAATGTTTGAATATCTATACATTAAAGACAATATCGTTAAGATTGTAGATAAATCATTTATGATTGAAACTTGTTTGAATTGGTTAGAAGATAATTTTGACAACTATTCAGATAATGGGTTTACAATTAGAGAGGTTAAAGAAATTTGGATAAATAAAGTGAGGGTTTTGATGGATGAAAAAACATTATATTTTCTCCCCACAATTGAGTATATCCCTCACTTTGATACAGAAAAAGAATGTTTTTTATATTTTAAAAATACTGCGGTAAAAATAGATAAAGAAACAATTGTTTTAGTTGATTATCAAGATTTAAACGGACATGTTTTAGAAGAACAAATTATTGACAGAGATTTTGAGTTTCCAGAACAAACATCATCTGCTTTAATTTGTTTTTTCGAGTTATTTATTAAGAATATAGCAAACCAACTGACTGATAGGACAAATGCTTTTGAATCGATTATAGGTTATTTGCTTCATCGTTTTCAAAATCCAGCAAAGTCAAAAGCAATTGTACTACTAGATGGAACAATTAACGAGTTTAATATTATTTCAGGCGGTAGTGGGAAATCTCTTTTTGCAAAAGCATTAAGTTATATGCGTATTGTCTGTGATATTTCGGGAAAAGATTTTGATAATCGGAATACCTTTTCATTTCAAAGAGTAATGCCACAAACAAATATCGTTGTTGTAAATGACATTAAAGAAAATCAAAATTTTGAATCTTTTTATGGAAGACTAACCGATGGCTTTACAATAAGCAAGAAGTACAAAACAGATGTTTATATTCCTTTTTGTCGCTCTCCAAAAATGCTAATTACATCAAACTATATTTTGAAAGCTCCTTCTGGCAATAGTACCAAAAGACGACTTTATGAAATAGAATTTTCAGAACATTACGGAGAACATCTTACGGTTTATGATGACTTCAAACATTTCTTTTTTGAAGATTGGGATACCGACCAATGGAATGTGTTCTCTATGTATATGATGTGTTGTATTCAAAAATTTCTTGTGACTGGATTGATAGAAGCAGATTCGATTAATCTAAACGAGAGACGACTTATAAATGATGTTGGGATTGAATTGATAGAATTTTTGGACGAAGAATTGCTTAGAACTAAAAAAATACACAAAAAGGATTTATTTCAAAATTTTGTCAAAGGTGGCTATGTTTCCTATAAATACCTTCCAGCACAAAAAACATTTACCACTCGAATCAAAAAATACTTTGATTACAAACGGATTAATTATATAGAAACGCCGAGCAATTCCAAGATGTATTTTGAGGTGGTAGAAGATGCTTCTACAAAACATTATACAACGATAAAAGACATTTCAGTTAATTATAAAACCGTTGATACGGCCAATAAAATGACGCGATTAGTAAAAGAACTTACAAACCACTTTAACGAAAACCCAAATGGAGTTTTAGCACTAGATTTAGAAACTACTGGACTGGATGCTCATAATGAAGAAATTGTTTGTATGGCATTGACCTTTAAAGAACGTACAGGTTACAATATTGTTTTTCCTAACCATAAAACGAAAGTCAATGATTTTATCAAACCGATATTTCATTTTCTGGAAAATGAAAATATCATAAAGGTATTTCATAATGCAAAATTTGATCTCAAATTTTTGCAATTATATGAAATTGCAATTGGTGGAACTATCAAGGACACTATAATTATGGATTATTTATTAGACCCAAACCGTAAAACACATGGCTTAAAAGAAATATCAAAATTGCATTTGAATTACGCACAAGTCGATTATCAAGAATTGACCAAAGGAAAATCGATTAGAGAAGTTCCTTTGGAAGAATTAACGCAGTATGCTTGTGAAGATACAGACCAAACTTTTCAACTGTACCATTATATCAATAACCAATTAAAATCTAAATTATGAACGATACAATTATCAATGTAGAACATCAATTAATCCCTGTTCTCGTTAAAATGGAGTTGGAGGGTGTAAAAATAGACATCAAAACATTATCGAACGTAGAACATGAATTAAATGAGTTAAGTAATTCTACCAAAATACAAATTCAACAATTATCAAATTTAGAGGTTAATCTGAATAGTTCCGAACAAGTGAGCAAACTTCTTTTCGAAGATTTAAAAATACAACCTAAAATAACTAAAAAATCAAAAAAAGGTTATTACTCTGTGGATAAATCACACTTAAACAAGCTACTCAATGACCATGAAATAATTCGTTTGTTGTTGAATTATAGAAAAACAACAAGCCTATTGCAGTTTTGTGACCAATTAAAAGATGTTAATCCTAAAACCAAGCGTTTACACGGAAATTTTAATCAGATTGGAACAGCAACAGGACGATTTAGTTGTAGTGAACCCAATTTACAAAACATTCCAAATGTAAAATTAAAAGCACAAGAAACAAATAGATTAAAAGTCCTTGAATCTAAATTTAGAGAGGTTTTTATTCCTAAAAAAGGATGTCAATTTATTGGAGCTGATTATTCTCAAATTGAACTTCGAGTAACCGCAGAAATGAGCCAAGATGCTTTCTTGTTGAAAGCCTATAACGAAGATTTGGATATTCACATACTTACGGCAAGTGAAGTTTTTAAAGTAAAATTTAGTGAGGTCAGCGAAGAACAACGTTCGATTGCAAAGTCAATTAATTTCGGGTTAATCTATGGAAAAACAGCCAACGGACTTGCTGAATCACTAACTGAAATTACAAAAAAATCACATTCTGTGGAACAGGCTCAGAAAGTTATGGATGACTATTTTAAACGTTTTAGTGGCGTGAAATCCTTCTTGGATGGATTGATTGTTTTTGCGGATAAGTATGGTTACTCCCAAACGATTTACGGTAGAAAAAGACCGATTCCAGAGTTATGTTCTTCGAAAATGTCAGAGAGAGAAAAGGGGAAACGATTAGCGATGAACTCGCCTATTCAAGGAAGTGCCGCAGATATTATCAAAATGGCAATGATAGCCTGTAGCAAGGCAATTTTAAAGAATAATCTACAATCAAAATTGGTGCTACAAGTCCACGATGAACTACTGTTTGAAGTTCCTGATAATGAGATTTCAATAATGGAAAAGTTAGTAAAAAATGAGATGGAAAACGTGGTAAATCTCTCTATCCCGTTAAAAGTGGAACTTTCAATTGGTAAAAATTGGGCGATGGCTCATTAAAAAAACAAAAATATAACCTTTTAAATTACAATATTATGAAGACAAAATTATACAAAACACAGATTGACTATATTTCTTTCAAAGTAGATGCTGAATATACTCAACAAATCAATTGGATTAACCTAATGCAACATCCAACTTTGAGAAGACAATATATTTTAGTTCCAAACATCATCAAAGAAGCCAAAAACTTTCGATTGTATGTAAAAAGTAACGGCGATGTCGTCATTAGCCTTAGTATTCCCTATTTTCTATTTGGATATAATTACAGAAGTGTAGGGCAGGAAGAACTTACAGACTTTTATGCTAAAATAAAAGCCTTTGTAGGGATTGATATAAAAAATGCAGAAATCCTAGAATTTGAGTATGGAGGATTTGAAGATTTAGAAGAAAACCCCGAAGTACAAATAAACAAAGTTTTAGGAATGAGAAATTTTGATTTAGTCTATTCCAAACCGCAGATAAAAATATATGCCGAACAAAACAAAGGTGTTTTCTTTAAAATATACGATGCGGTTTATAATGCCAAACAGAAAAAAACGTATTCGCCTGAACGCTTCCCAAAAAATAATGTTATTAAATATGAGATAAAAATAACTAATCCAAAACACGTTTTTAAAAGGATTGTGGTGTTTGATGATTTGCTTGTAGAACCTGCCCGAAATTCAATTTTATTTTCATGTATGCAATTACTATCCAAAACAAAAGATACTTTGATTGTACAAGATGATAAAAAGGTTCTCCCTAAAAAATATGATTTGGTTAATATTTTGTACGCAGGATTAAAAAATATCGAAAAAACAAAAGGAAACGCTAATGTAACTCAACAAGAACTAATACAAATTATCAATTCAAGCCCTTTGTCTGCTTCGCAAAAAAGTAAAAGACGAAAAGCGATTGTCGACCTTGATTCTTTGTATTGTGATTTGCCTTTTTAAGAAAAAATAATTTTAGCCCTTATCGTTGCTTGACGTAGAAATAAGGACTAATGTTATCACAACAAAAGTAGGTTGAATAAAAAACAAAAAACAAATGGCAACACTAAAATTTGTACTTAACAAATCGCAATATCAAAACAAAATAAAGAGTTTGGAGTCGATGTTGATGTTAAGGTACACGCATAAAAAGGAAGTGACGTATTTTACTACGCACAAAAATATAGAGGATAAATATTGGGATGATAAAGCCCAATTGGTAAAACGAAGTTATTCTGGTTCTGACCGTTTCAATATTTACATTAAAACCATTAAACAAAAAGTAGAAGATATTGTAAATGGATTGCTTATTGCGGGCGAAGAACCTAATAAAGACTACGTAAAAAGGCTTTATAATGAGGGAAAAGAAACGCAAGAACAAAAAAAACAATATACCTTTTTTGAATATGTAGAAGTGTATTTAGAGCTAAGTAAAAAACACAAAACAGAGGGAACAATAAAAGCGTATAAAACATCTATCAATCAATTGAAAAAGTATGAAAAATACGCAAAAGTAAAATTAGATTGGCACAATATTGATATGAGTTTTTATTATGACTTCTTGGATTTTTACACCAGCATACAAGGATTGACCAACAATGGTTTTGGAAAAGTGATTAAAATAATCAAAGTAATTTTAAACGATGCTACCGAAAAAGGATACAATACAAATCTTTCGTATCAACACAGAAATTTCAAAACAATCAAAGAAGAGGTTAATAACATCTACTTGTCTGAAAACGAGATTGAGCAATTAATCCAGTTAGATTTAACACAAAATAAAACGCTGGAGCGTGTGAGGGATTTATTTGTTTTTGGTTGTTATACAGGACTTCGATTTAGTGATTTTAGCCAAGTAAAACCCGAGCATATTGTGGATAATAAATTGCGAATTAAAACCATCAAAACCGATGAATGGGTTACAATTCCACTACTAGAGCAAGTGCAAAATATCATGGAAAAGTACAAAGACAATGCCAATAGTTTGCCTAAATCTTGTGTCAATCAAACCATGAACAGGCATCTTAAAGAAATTGGCGAATTGGCAAAAATTAACGATTCTGAACTAAAAATAAGAAACAAAGGAAAAGAAAGAGTAGAAGAATCATATCATAAATGGCAGTTAATTTGTACGCATACTGCAAGACGTTCTTTTGCAACCAATATGTTCAAAAGAGGTGTCCCATCAAGGGTAATTATGAAGATTACAGGACATCGAACCGAAAAAGCATTTTCAAGTTATATTAAAATTTCCCAAGAAGAAAATGCAGAATTAATGTTGAAATATCTCGATAAATCAGCCTAAACAAAAGTTTCTTTCAGTGTCTTTTTATTAAAGAGGAAGGCACTCAAAGAAACATCAACAGGAAAAAATCAGTCCTGTTTTCTAAAGAAATACGACATAACCTCTTGAAAGCATAACTTATAAGTCGAATTAAAATACTTTACAAGGTAAAAGTCCTCTCTTTTATACATGTAATGCTACGTTTACTCTATTTTATTATCAAAAAAAGAAAGCGGACAACTCTAAGGCGTAGCCGTAGAAAGTTGTCCTATTTTTTATTTATTTCTATAATTCTATTGTTAATTCTGTATTTAATTATACGTGCAAAATTGGTTGATTTACAATGCAAAATAGGTGGATTTGTAGTGCAGAAATAGGTGTAATGAAGTGCAAAATTGGTGTGCAATAAGGAAATTTATCTCTAAAAAATATAATAATGACTACTGAAAATATTGTTCCTTTGATAATTAAGATTCCTGCTAAAATATTGTCAAATAGTGAATTGTCGTTGAATGATAAATTAATTTTAGGATTGGACTATGCCTTTAGTTTAAAAAGTGGCAATAACACTTTGAATCATAAACAAGTAAGTGAAAGGTTAAATCTTCATAGTAATATTGTTGGAGAATCTCGCAAGAATATGATTTTGATGGGGTATTTGTCGAAAGTCAAACAAACTTATTTTTTGACCTCTAAATTCGAGGAATTTTCAACTATAATAGATGATGAAAGAACAATTTACATTCCTTTTGAAATTTATAGTCATCCAAAATTAAGAACAGGAGAGAAACTACTTTGGGGAGAATACAATTCTTTTAGTAAAGGAGAAAATTTCTATTTTGCTTCAAGGGAATATACAGCAAAACGACTGAATGTAAGCAAAGAAAGTATCACAAATTGGACAAAATCACTAGAACAAAAAAGGCTTATTACAATGCAATATAAAATAGGTTATTGCACACAACAAAGGCTAATTATAACCTGCAAATTTGACTTTTGATAAAATTGAAGTGCAAAAATGGTGCTTTTAGGTAGTGCTTTTGATTGTAACGTATTAATTTCTATAAATTCACAAATTGAGAGTGGTACTCGTTGGGAATTATTTGTAATTTTACACAAAACTAAAAAAGGTATGTAAATAATAAAAAGTAAAATATAATATTGCGTTTCGCAAACTGTCCTGTAATCGAAAAGTCGAAATTTCAAATCCACGGGGAAAGTTTAGCAAAATGCTCAGGCTTGGCTTGGGCATTGCTTTACTTTGTGGATAGGGCTTCGACTCCCTCGATTACGAGTATTGTCAATGTTTCAAGCCTTTTTTGTTTTGATAGATTGTGAAATTCATAAAGTAAAATTTAAAAAATATGAACACAAAAATCACAATCTTCACCTTGTTATCAGTTTTGATAATATCTTCTTGCAGTAGTAGTAACAATGACGAACCCGATACAACAACACAAGCCACATTGGTAAACAAATGGATTTTAAGTGCTTGGAAGAAAAACAATGTAACTCAAACATTAACTTCGTGCGATAAGCAGGGATATATCCAGTTTAATATCAACGGAACTTTTGAGAGAAAAGATTATTATTTGAACTCAGGAAATTGTCAGTTAGAAGGTAATGATAACGGCACATATAACTATAATTCTACTACACACAAAATCACATTAACTTTTACTGACCCAACCGAAGGAACTCAAACGGAAGTGCTAAACAATGTTGAGCTTGCTACAACAAAGTTAACCTACACTTGGGACGAAGACCAAAACGGCACAGATGAGCGTCATTTAGAATACACCAAAAACTAAAAATGATGAGAAATAGATTGTTACATACTTTGGTCGTTGCATTGATGGTTATTCAATCCTCGTGTAATAAAAATAACGTTACGGATAACTCAGATAAGAATCCTTTTTTTGAAGAAATAAAAATAGAGAAGAGTGATTTTAGAAAAATTGGAAACAAATACAAATACGGTTTTAAGGCGGAAGTCAAAAACATTTCAACTCTTTTGTTTGATACCGTTTATACCACTTTGAACGTAGAATTTGTTCTAGAGAATGGAAATATTATTACGCAAAAAGATTATGAAAGTGCTTTGTCAATGGCTACTGGTTTTGGAGATTATGAAAAATCTTGGAAACCCAATGAGATAAGAAGTATTGGAGACAAAATGCTTGTTGAATCTGACTTTATACCAGACCATTTTAAAGATTATCCTATTGTAAAAGTAAATGCAGTCATAAAATATAGTTGTGAAGATTTAATAAATAGAACTTCCGAGGATTTTTATACGACTATTGATATAACAGACATTTGGAATGATTTTATTGGCAAAAAAGGGAAAATTAGCAATACAGAAAGTAGTATCAATAAAAATGAGCAACCAATAACCAAAGAGACCAAAGAGAATGAATTTGCTTTGATAAAAGATATTTTTCAGAAAAATGGGAAAACCTATATTTCGTTGGATATAGTACAAACCGAATATACCAACGGAAACGATTATAAAGTAGTTAACCAAAATCCGAAAATTAGAAGTTTTGAAGTTTCGGAAACTGTTAAGATTATCGATAAAAATTGTAGAACCATAGAGGAGAGCGATTATCTTATAAAAAATAGAGAAATACACATCTCAAAAAAGAATGATGATATTTGCATGTTCTCTTCTGTAGATGGAATTGTTATGGAAATTAATTTTGGGTGTTGGGGGTAAAATGATTCCGTCCATTTTGAAATTAATCTTCCCAAATAATACTTAAGGCAGAGTTTTTATGAGTAATGCAATGTTCGTAGAATTTTTTATTTGAATCCTCACTTTTAACATAATCAAAGCAATCTATTGCCCAAATTTGAGTCGTCTTTGAAATTTCAGTTGCAGTATTATTAAAATATTCTCCCATTACAAATGAATCAGATATTTTTTTATTGTTTAAAAGATATTTGTATGGAAAATCATCACTATTATAAACCCATTTAATTATTCCAGATTCTGCATAAATAATCATTATCGGATGTGAACCAATTTGAGCAAATCGAAAAGCACATGCAGTAATACTTACATTATATTCTTTACTCAAAGAATTAATTAAATCAAAGCAAAACTTTTTTCTATAAATATCTTTCTGAAATCGCTCTTCGGGCATAAGTAAGCAAGAAGCAAAATAATCGGCTTCTCTTTCAATTTCATAGAACTGTTTTTGATTTGTAATTGAATGATGTGGCTCAAGTAAACCCATCATTAATCCAATCCTATGAGTATCTATAATATAATGACCTAATTCGTGTGCTAATGTAAATCTTCCTCTTGCTGAATCTACTCTATTTCCATTATCAATATTAATGTGAATGTAAAATTTTTCTTTTTCATAAATAGTCATTCCATCAAAAGTACCTTTGTCATAATTATCAAAATAAACCCGTAATCCTTCTGCCTTAACAATTTTTTCTAAAGGTGTAACCTTTTCATCATATTGTAATGCGATAAACTCTGCAAGTTTTTTTATTTTAGATTTTGAACTACTCTGTATCATCTGAATCTCGATGCTTATTTCTCATCTTATCAATAATATGCTTTGGAAGATTATTAGTTTGACCTTTTCGTGCAACCATCTTTAAATTTTCGATTTCGGAACTAATATCTAAACTTATATTTAAAGGAATAATTTTAGTTTTATTGCATAATGAACCGTTTATAATTGATGTTACATCTATAACGGCATTATTTAGTTTAAAATCATAATCCTCAAATAATTTATTAAACCTGTCTAATTGATTTTCATTTGTAGGATATAAAAAGCCAGTAGAATGTAACCAATCATCTAAATTATCATCAGAAATCTTACCTATATATTTTTTATCTATTGCCATTTAAACTTTTCAAATAATTACTAATATGATCCGTTGCTTCTTTTTTATATACTTGAATAGAACTTTGCACCAAATTTAGATTTTCTCTTAATTTTTTTCCAACAATTCTAGGAAGATTTTTTTTACCATTATTTTCATAAGCTTTATAAGTTAAAAACACTATTTTGTGTTTTTCAGATAATCCAAGCATTGCTCTTTCAATAATTTCCAATTTTATTTTTAAATCTTTTTTCTTTTCAGAGTCATCTCCAACAGTTAAAACAATTAATTCATCAATACTCTCAACAATTGATAAATCATTTTCATCAGGTTCTGTACAAGTATCTTGTACACCATACTTCATTAATTCATTAAAAACAATTGCGTGAAGCCAAATCTTGATTGCTTTATCAACATCTTTAATCTTAGATTTATTTTTATCAAATGAATGATATTTCCACACTTTTGCAAAAGTACAATTTGCTATATCAAGTGCAGTAACTTCACTATGTCCATATTTGTTAGAATAAATTTCTGCTGTTTTAATAACATCATTTTGAAATCTATTACAAAAAATCACAAACGCTTTTTCAGCTTCATTTGGAAATTCTTCTTTAAATGAGATATAATCAATTAGTTCGTCACTTGACAAAATTTCAAAGTTAATATCTGTATCTTTTAATTCAACTTTCATTTATATACAAAAAGCGTTACTAATGGAATTAGTATATGAGTAGAAGTACTAATTTTTCCAAAGTTAAAAAAAAAGTTTCTAACGGAATTAGTATATAAATGAAATAGTTACAAATTTTAGGCAAATCCTTTATGCCTTGATGTTAAAGGAATATGTTAAACTGAAAAAATTGTAAAGCGATGGCAACAAACCCACCAAAAGACAATTCTAGAAAAGGTGCTGTAAAAGACCGAACTCAAGTGCAAAATCCAAAAACTGGACTTTGGACAAAGAGAGATTCTGATACAGGAAGATTTATGGATGTGAAAACATCAAGTCCAGAACCTTTTAAAGGAATTACTAAAGAAAAGTAAACAAAACTTTAAAGAAAGTTTTAGGTAAAGTTTTCCCACCTTAAGTGAAAAGCATAATTAAATTCTATTAGAAATGATAAACAATTTATCAATCTCAAAAGACACTGTCAGTTTATGCTATAAAAATAGCTGTATTCATGCAAAAGGCTCAAATGCTAATTTGATAGCGGTTGGGGCTTTTGCAATGTTACTGCTTATAGGCATATCAGCATTATCAAAATCAAATTAAAAACGACTTGGGGTGAAACGCCCCAATTTTAACAAAAATTATTTAACTAATGGCAGAACTATTAACCACATTTTTAAAACCAATATTAACTAAAGGGGCTACTATAGCTTGGGAAAACAGAAATCATTTAGGCACTTATTTTAAAACAAAAATTGGAGCATACAAAAACAAAGATATTCGCTTTTCAATTAGCTATTTATTTAAAATTCAAATTCCAAATACTAATAAATATTTGCTTGTAAAGAATAGAAGAATAGAAAATCAATTACAGCCTGTAGGAGGTGCATACAAAAGATATGGAGATGACTCACTTTTTAACAAGTGGGAATATAAACCTGATAATAATAAAAACGGATTAAATGTAGATGAAAAAAGTAATTCTGATTTACGATTTATGGTAAAAGGAAAATATGCCATTGAAGTAATGAATTGGTTTGAAACCATGAAAGAAAGAGAAACTGATCCCTACAGAGAATTTAAAGAAGAATTGTTGGATACCAATATTTTAGATAAAAATATTTTTCAAAGTATACGACATAAACACATAAAAAGGTTTTCTAAAAACTTAGCATGGAGTGATTTTTTCAGTTGTTATGAAATTTTAATTTTTGATGTTTTTGAGCTAATTCCAAATGAGGAGCAAAAGCAATTTTTAATTGAATTAGAAAAAAAAGGAACAAATCTAAATAATGATTACGCAATTGTTGAATGCGATAATATTGAACAACTACGGTATATGGAAAATGAAAAACAAGTTGCCCGAATTGGGCAACACACAAAATTAATAATAAATAAAACCTTTTAACGATGATAGATATTTTTAAAGACTATATTCTCCAACGAGAAGAACTTTTGGCAAGAATTGCTCAAGAATTACAACTTGATAAAACAAGATTAGAACGAATGGAAACTGCATATAATGCTGTTGCAGAAGTATTAAAAAAAGATGATGATTTTTTCAATTATTTGGAAATTGAGGTTTATGCACAAGGTTCTAAAAGAACAGGAACTACTGTAAAACCAATAAATAATGAAGATTTTGATTTAGATACGGTACTTCACGTTTTCGATATATACTATAATCATTCACCTGAAAAAGTATATAATGCTTTGGTTAAAGCATTAGAAAAAGATGAGTATTATAAAACTATCATGGAAAAGAAAAAAAGATGTGTAAGATTAAACTACAAAAGTGATTTTCACATGGATATTTTACCAGCATGTATGCCAAATAGTTTTGACAAAGAAAATATTAAAATTCCTGAAAAAGCATTAAAAGATTGGTCTTCTGGAAATCCAAAGGGTTATGCAAATTGGTTTTTAACTATTGCAAATTCTGTTGAAAAACCGATGCTTCGAGAATTTTCAACTGTTTTACTTGAAGCAAAAGTTGAAACAGAGCCACTTCCTGAAGAACTATATTTCAAAACACCTTTGCAAAGAGCTGTTCAGTTGTTTAAAAGATACCGAGATGTTTATTTTCAAGATAAAGATTATCCTGTTTCAAGTATAGTAATAACAACTTTGGTTGCATCATTATATCAACGTGAAAATTCGATTTTTGAAACAATTGATAATGTCGCAAGAAGAATAAAAGAAAATTATTTAGAGTCTGTAAATAAAAGAGAAAAATTTAAGGTGCTAAATCCTGTAAATACAGCAGAAGATTTTACAGATTCTTGGACTAATGAACATTATAAAAGTTTCTATGAGTTTATCACAGATTTTTACACCAAATGGCAAAATCTAAAAACATCATTTGAGACAGGGAAAGAAGATTATATAAAATTATTTGGGGAAGGGATTTATAAACAATCTTTGAATCAACAATTTAAAGCATTTTCTAAATCTACAACAGACGGTTTCGCTAAATCAAGTGGTTTAATTATTGGAGGTAATGCTTTAACAAATTCAATAGGAAATATTAATCAAATTCAAGGAGTGAAGAATGAATCTCATCGCAATTTTGGAGGAAAATGTTAAATGCAAGCAGAAAAAACAATGGTATATATTCTTGCTAGTCGAAAAATTTTTAGTTGAAAAGCATTTTGAATGGATCGATTTAAAAATAAATGCTGAAAAAAAATCTTTGATTGGAAAGGGCATATTGAATGTTGAAGGCAAAAACTACGATATTTCTCTCGCATATTCTCCATTTAATCAACATCGGTATGATAGAATTTACATAAATGATTCAACTATTGAATTCAACAATAGCATTCATTTATATGCAGATAAATCACTATGTCTATATCATCCACTATTTGATAAACCGATGTTTAATACAATTCCTTTATTTAAGATGATTCCTTGGATAACCGAATGGATTATTTTTTACGAACTGTGGAAAAAATATGGTGTTTGGCTAAATGATGAAATTAAACATTAGAATTTTAAAATAATTATTTTATGAAGAAACTGACTAACATAAGCGGGATATATTACCAATTAAAAGAAGCAAAACAAACTTATACCATTTTTCCGTTTACAACAAATAATGTGAAGTTTGATATATTTTTTGATATTGATAAAGTTCCATTTAGACTAGGTTTTCTGGTGCTAAAATCAAATTATCAATTGTGGTTAGAAGTAAAAAATGGTTTCTTGATTGATACAAATTTGCCTAAAGTAAAGTATTACGAGTTGATAAAATTACTAAATCTAAAAACTGATAAAAACAAACCATTTTCTACTGTAGCCTTTTTTGAACAATTTAACAATCAAATACCAAGAACTCTTATTGAAGTCAAGAAAGATCATATGCGTAGTATTGTCCTAGCGGTCAGCCCAAATATTGAAGAGAAGGATAAGATTTATTATTTAGGAATAAATGATTGGGATAAAATAAAAAACGGAAGACATAGAGATCCTAAAAATTTAGAGAAGACTAGATTATTATACCCCGAACTTTATTTATCTATTAAAGATAAAGATATTAGTGTTAAATATACTTCAGATATAAGTGAGGAAAAACAAATTCTTAATCACATTTCCTATTGATGCTCAAACCCACCAACATCCACAGTACTCCACGAGAATGTAAATGAGGATTAAATCTGAGGCAAATAGTGTATAATAAAACGCCTAACTATCTGTAAATGTATTAATTGCGATACAGGTGGGACCACAAAAACAAGCCTTTCAAGTAATTGAGAGGCTTTTTTATTGGAGTAAATTCAATGTTTATTGAGGTTTTCAAGGATTGCATTTTTTCAAACAAGTAAAAAATAACTTCATTTTAC